>JAABUV010001087.1_pt1 | contig 39850 bp, 32 predicted proteins | sample 5559971 | NCBI WGS metagenome assembly JAABUV01 (sample SAMN10711881, study PRJNA513362) | rock metagenome | isolation source: Antarctica rocks | place: Antarctica: Victoria Land, Knobhead nord | collected 2015-12-19 | reverse complement strand
GCGCGCGGCCGCGAGCAGGCGGCTGCGCCCCGCCTCGCCGCCGCCCTGCGCCAGCAGCAGCACGCCCGCCGCATACGCCGCCACCGACACGTGCCTGCCGCGCCGCGCACGTCCTGGGGCGGGGGGCCGCCAGGCCTGGCCTGCGGCTGCTCAGCGAGGTGCAAGCGCGGGGCGGGCATGAGTCGTTGCGAAGCAGAGGGCGCCAGCGAAGCGAGCCAGGCTAAGTGGCGCGCATGGAGGCAGGTCGGCGCCGGCAGCACATCACCAATACACCGCCGGGCGACAGCAGAGGACAGATTGCATCGCAGCAAAGCGCCGCTGCACCGCCGGCCCGGGTCTGCCCGGGCCGGCCGGGAGCGCACCGCGCGTCGCCGCTCGCGCCGCTGGGCGCGGACGGCGCCGGCCGCGCGAACTCGGCGCGCAGCGTGCTGGGCCGCGGCGGCGCGCCGCCGGGCGGCGCGCCGAAGCCGCTGGGCGCGGGCGCCTGCGTGGAGAGGTACACGCGGCGCCCGTCTGCCGTGACCACCATCAGGCACAGCCGCGCGCTCTCCGCCAGCGGCACGACCGAGAGGTGCGCCACGGCTGCGCCGCGCTTGTCGGAGCTGCTGCGGCCGCCAAACACATCGCGCCCGCCTGCGCGGTAGGGTAGGGTAGGGTTAGGGGTGATATATGGCAAACACGTCGCGCCCGCCTGCGCGCCGCGCGCCGCAGTCGCGGAGGCCGCGCGCTTGGAGGCGCCTGAGAGGCGTGCTCGGCGAGGCCCGCCAGCGGGCGCGGCCGCGCGCTCCCGGCGGGCGCCACGGCCGGCGGGCGCGCCGCGGGCGCCACGGCCGGCGGGCGCGCCGCGGGCGCGCCGCTGCGGCGGCCGCGGGCGCGCCGCTGCGGCGGCCGCGGGCGCGCCGCGCCCGCATGCGCCGCGCGCTGGGCGGGCCAAGCAGCCCTCCGCGCTGCGCGAGGGACGGGCGCAGCTTCCACCGCTTTCTAGGCTAGGCTACGGGCACGGCCCAGGCCAAAGGAAGGAGGCCTATACCTGAACACGGTGCCATGCTGATCCCACCGAGCCCTGTGGCGGGCGTGGGCGCCGCAATTGCAGCCGCGAGCCACACGGCATGGCCCCTGCACGGGCCAGGCGCAGGGCCGGCCACAAACGGCCCCAGTCCACAGGCAACAACTCGCAGCAGGGCCGGCTGCGTAGGGGGCCGGGCGCGACCTGCGGCGCGCTCCGCGAGCGCCTTGAAGTCGGTCGTCTCTGCCACCTTGTGCACGTTCGCTTCCCGTCCATCCGCGCCCAGATCGAAGACCTGCGCGCCCCCGGCGCCGCCGTGCCAGGGTCACGCCGCGCGCCCGATGCGCCTGGCCCATTTTCTGAATCAGGCTCTGCGCGACAGCAGCCTGCTGCCATGACTGCGGGCGCGCTGGCGCCGGCGGCGCAGTCCGACCGCGGGCGACGCGCCCCCGCCTGGCCTGCGCACGCCGCTCCGGCGTGCACGGGAGCGCGTGGTTGACCGCAGGCGGCAGCCGCGGCCGAGCCTCTGCCGGCGCCTGTCACTGCGGCATGCGGCGAGAACCTAAACCTGAAACCCTGCGGCAGGGCCCGCGGCCGCGCCTGCACGGCGGCCGCCTGCCCACGCGCGTACAGGATGTGCCGCTCCGGGTCGACGAGCAGCTGCAGCAGCGCGCCCGGCCGCGGGAACAGCGCCGGCAGGAACGATGGCAGGTACGCGGCCAGGCCCGCCGTGTGCGCCTTCTGCACGCCGCGGCGCGGCGCCGCCGGCTGAGTGGGAGTGCTTGGACAGGCGCGAGCGGGCAGGGAGGGGCGTTGCAGCGCTCTGAGTGAACCTGGACGCCTTCAGACGCCTCTTACGGCCAGCGCAGTGGCGAGAGGAGACAGGAGGCTGAAAGCTAGTTCGTCTTGTCCCATTACTCTCAAGACCAGCACTCCCTTCGGACGACTTACAGATTGTGAAGTGGAGCCATGCAGGCGCGCTCCGGGGGCACATGGCATGGCGACACTTCAGTGTGTGACATAAACGTGACATCGACCAAAACAGGCACGCAGCGCTGGGCCTCCAACATCCTCAGAATGTGGCGAGCGCCGGTCGCCGCCGCCGCACCTTGTAGCAGCGGCGGTGGCGCCAGCTGTCGCCCGCCTCGTACATGACCTCGTACAGGTTGCCGTCGGAGCCGCCGAGGAAGATGCGCCCGGCCGGCGTGGCCGCCACGGCGCACATGGTCACGTTGTCGGCCGGCACTGCGTACAGCGGCAGCGGCTGCAGCGCCAGCTCCTCGCCATCCAGGCACACGCCGAGCAGCACCACCTGTTGTGGAAGGTGGGGTTAGGGTTAGGGCAGGGTAACAGGACCACAGACACAGCGCCAGCTCCTCGCCGTCCAGGCACACGCCGAGCAGCACCACCTGGAGCAGGTATTGCGGGTCGGCTGAGATTAGCAAGAGAGGAAATAGAATAAGGCAAGAACATAAACCTGTCCAGTGCCAAGAACGCCCCCCGCTCCCCCCCTCTCTGCCAATGGAACATACACTGCCTGTGGAACATAGACGGAAAGTTTGTCCAGTGCCAGGTGATGTCGAGACGCAGGCTCCTGTGTGGCCAGCGCGCGGCGCAGCGGGGCGGCAGCGGCAGAGGCCTGTCACTGGCGCGATCTGACCGTGCAACACGTGCGCGACACACCAGCGCATGGCTGCACCGTGCGCGGCCGGCAAGGCGCGCACCTCCACACCAGAGCGACCACAGGACGATCATGCATCGGTCGGAGAGGGTGCGGGACGATCCATGCCTGTGTGCTTCTCTCGGTCGGCGAGGGCGCGCACCTCCACGGTCGTGCACAGCACGAGCAGGTACTGGACGGCCTCCACAAACACACCCGGCCGCGGCTTGGCCAGGCCGACCGCGCAGATGGCCTGCTCCTCGCCGCTGTACTCCACGGGCACGTCGTTCCTGCGGGCCCCGCGTGCGGGTGTAGGGTACCCTACCCCACCCGCTCCCCAGGCTGTCGCGGTGGCGCGCGCCGCAAGCGCTGCAGGGCGCGGCGGCTCTGCCTGGCCTGGCTAGGTGCTTCGCGGGTCAGAGCCGCGACTGCCTCGGCACCAAGCTGCGGCGGGGCGCCGCTGGGCCGGCATGCAATGCAGCGGCCTTTACGGGGTGCCTGCGGTGGCAGCGCCGCCACGGCGGCAGCACCGCGCTCTCGGCGGCTCGCGAGCTACGCCAGCGGCGCTTGGCACGCGCCTGTAAGTCTGCTCTGCTCTGCCACTTACATACCATGTGTAAGCACAAATCTACAACCGTGTATGGAGGCGCCGGAGCGCACCAGCGGTCAAAGCGCCAGAGGAAGAGCGAGTTGTCCACGGACGCCCACGCACGCTTGAGCTCCGGGAACACGCCGCAGAAGCACACCGTCTGGCAGGCCTGGTAACGCTCCAGCACGAGCGGCGGCAGGCCGGCCAGCGTCGGCGCGCAGGGCCGCAGCAGCGAGGGCCACTGCGCGCCAAGGCCCGGCTCAGCGCGGCCGCCGGAGGCTGCGCCATGGCTGTCGGTCCGAGGCTTGGCGACGGGAGCACAGCGTATATCGTGCGTGCACACTCGGTGGCCGGCTGATTGAACTCACTTGCACCCGTGTGTCTCAAGTGCATGTGGCGGCATTTGCGCAGCTGCCCATCGGACTACAAAACGCACAAGGGCGGTAAGCAGGACCCCCCAAACAGCGCCCCGGGGGAGCATGCGGTGCAGTGCGCACGCCGGCCGGGTTGTGCGAGTACTGGTTCTCGCGGCTGCCGCCCTGGTAGAACAGGTCGTACAGGTCCACGCCCTTGCCGTCCTCCTTCACCACGCTCTTGATGTGCTTCCACGCAATGTGCGCGTCCTCATGGCCGGACGCCGCGCTCGCGCCGGCGCTCGCCAGCCCCTTCTCGGGCAGCGGCGTGTCCGCCTGCCAGCGGCCCGGCGGCGCGCCGTAGCTGCTGGTCATGGCGCACGCGGCGCTGCTAGCGTCCGGGCATCAGATCTGCGCAATGCGAGGATGGATGCACTGTTGCGGCGTGGGGGGTGCCGTATCTGCAGTTCAGAGTCCGGCCTGCCACAATCGTTCAAAGAAGCAGACTGATCTCAGCAGTGTCTGCCTGCACTGAGCGGGGGCTGCCGCAGGGAACATGCATGGCCATCGACATTCCTGTCTATTTATTAATGAACATTTGTGTTAATTACATTAGGAGATAGATATGGCCCCCACGTGCACAGCTTGGCCGAGATGAATTCAAAGCTGGCAGCCGCAGCTAGAAGAGCTTGTCCTCTGCCCAACTCCCTCAGCAAGACATCACATTGACAAGCGCACTGGGCCACATCAGCTCAAGGGCGCGGCGCGCTGACGCAAGCCGCGCTGCACGCAAGCCCAGGCTGTGCGCCATGCTTGCAGGGCGCGCCGGCGCTAGTGCGGCTCCTGAACATTAACCCTGATCAACACGCTCCAGGTTGCGCAGCACCGCCGCCGCCTGCTCGTGCGCCGCCGCCGAGCTGGGGCACGCAAGCACGTGCTCCAGGGCTGCAGTTCCCCCGCACGCCCTGACTGCATCCCGGCCTTGCTCACCCTCGCTGGTCAGGTGCGCAAGCGCGCCGACGACATATCGCTGCAGATCGGGAGAGCCGTCAGGCGTCAGCAACCCCACCAGCACCGCGACGCCGCCGCACACCCGCACGCTGTCCTGGTTCCGAGTATTTGAAGAGCACAGGTTACCCAGCGCCGCCGCGGCCCGCGCTTGCACAGCAGGTGAACCGCCGGGCGCCAGCAGCGCGACCAGCGCCGCGATGCCCCCGCACTCCCGCACGCTGTCCTGGTTCTGTGCGTTGTATCAGAACAGGTTCACCAGCGCCGTCGCGGCCCGCGCTTGCACTCCGGCGGAGCCGCCGGGCGCCAGCAGTGCGACCAGCGCCGCGACGCCCCCGCACTCCCGCACGCTGTCCCGGTTCCGGGCGTTTGAAGAGCACAAGTTCACCAGCGCGCCCGCAGCCCGCTCACGCACGGCGCCCGTCCCGCCAGGCGCCAGCAGCCCGACCAACGCAGCCATGCCCCCGCACTCCCGCACGATGTCCCTGTTCTGTGCATTGTCACTGCACAGGATGCACAGCGCCGCAGCAGCCTGCTCGTGCACGGCAGCGGAGCCGCCGGGCGCCAGCAACCCGAGCAGCGCGGCGATGCCCCCGCACCATCGCACGCAGTCCTTGTTCTTGGTGTTTTCAAAGCACAGCTTGCGCAGCGCCCCAGCAGCCTGGTCCCGCACGGCCTCTGCACCGCCAGGCGCCAGCAGCGCAACCAGCGCCGCGGCGCCCCCGCACTCCCGCACGCTGTCCTGGTTCCGGGCATTGTTCCGGCACAGGTTTGCCAGCGCCGCAGCAGCCTGCGCATGCACGGCAGCAGAGCCGCCAGGTGCCAGCAGCCCAACGAGCGCCGCGACGCCCCCGCACTCCCTGGTGTTTGTCCCTGTTCTCCACGCTTTCAGAGCATAGGTGTGCCAGCGCCGCAGCAGCCTGCTTCTGTACGGCAGCAGAGCCGCAGGGCGCCAGCAACCCAACCAGCGCCGCAACGCCCCCGCACTCCCTGATGTTGTCCTGGCAGCGGGTGTTGTCAACGCACAGCTCGGCCAGCGCGCCGACGGCCTCCTCGAGCGCAGCGTCCGAACCGCCAGGCGCCAGCAACCCAACTAGCGCCTCAACGTCCGTGCACCCACGCACGCCGTCGCGCTTTTTGCTGAGGCCCTTGTACAAGGATGCGAACGCTACCGCAGCCCGCTCCTGCGCAGCAGCAGCAGCCCTCAAGGTGTCCCTGCTCTGGCCATCGCTAAAAAGGCAACACACGCAAAGCCCCTTTTGTACCAGCAGCACAACTGCCGCGTATTTGTGTCCCACTGAAAGTGCAGCAAGTGCCTTCCTGATACTAGAGTGGCTCCGAAATGCGCCCAACTCACGGCCTACAGCGCCTGTCGCAGCCTGAGCAAGCACAGCAGGCAGTCTGCGGGGCAGGAGCAGGCATACCATCGCCGCACAGACTGCACTTAGTGCAGGCTGTCGGTGCATGGCTGTCACGCCGAGGCCGAGCAGGGAGCCGCCCGCCGCGCTGGAGCACCGAGCCTGGAGCCGCGCTTGTTCAAATCAACCAAAGTCACTTATACAGTGTCGGTGTTCGTACACTGACAACTGCCAGGTTGCTTCGACTTGCGTGTGTGCAGAATGTGGTGCCTTCGAAGCCAAAAACGTCGTGAAGCGCCGCGCGCGGCAGCTGGAAGGCCGCCGGCTTCGAACATGGCTGCACTGGGCCTTGCACAGGTAAGGCTGCGCAACGGCCGTCCCGCGCCTGGGCAGGCTGCGCTTGGTTGCCACACTGTGCCAGGCAGCCTGGGGCAGAGGCAGTAACCAAGGGCTGCCGGCGGAAGAAGGCACAGCGGCGCAGGAGCGGGCTGCAATGCCGTCGGGCCGCCTGAGCTGTGTAGAGCAGGCCCGCAGTGCTCCAGGCCCCACGGGGACCCCTGCACGGCGCGCAGGGCGCTGGCTCGAAGCGCCAGGCTCGTGCATCAGGGGCGAGCATGGCGCCGGCCGCCCCGCACGTCTGCTGCACCACGGCAGCCGGCGCCCGCAACACTGCACTGTGTGCGGCCGCTGAGCCCTGGCACGGGATGCACGGCCGGGATGGCGGTGCGCCGGCCCCGCTCATGGCAGTGAAGCTCAGCTGCATGCCACTGCGCTGGGCGGCAGGCGCCGCAGACTGTCCTCGTGAACACGCACCAGCAAGCGCGCCGTGCCGGCAGCGGCGGCGCGCCGCGCTGGTCCTGGGTGCGCGACCAAGCAGACAGCGCCGCGCGCATAGCCGTTCACGGGCTGATGCGGCGGCGGCGCGCGTTGGGAGGTCGCAGGCCCCGGCGCGGACGTTCCGCCGGACGTCTGGCGGCTCGTGGCGCACGCCATGGAGCCGCGCGCCTGGGCGCGCGCGGGCGGCGCGGCGCGCAGCATGTTCGCGGCGCGCGCGCGCATCGCGCGCGCGCGCCCCTCCAGCACGGAGTGCTTCAGCGGCTGGGCGGTCGAGCAGTGGCCGAACGCGCGCTCGCTCTTCCTGGACCTGCGCGCCGTGGCCGACCCGCCGCGCCTGCCCGGCCTGCCGCCCCTGCCCGGCCCGCCGGGCGCGGCCGACGGCGGGGCGAGCGACGGGGACGCGGCGGCGTCCGCGCCGCTGCGCCAGCGCGGCGTGCTGCCGGCTCTGCAGTGCCTGCACGTCATCAGCGACAGCAAGCGCGCACCGGAGCGCGAGGCGCGCCCCGCGGCGAGCGGTGACGACGCGGCGGCCGCGCTGACCCTGCTGCTCGGGCGCATGGCCCTGCCGGCGCTGCGCGTGCTGAGCCTGGACGTGGCACTCCTACGGCCGCTGCCGCATGCGCTGGCGGGCCTGCAGCACCTGGTGCTGCGCATGGGCGGCGACGCGGCCGCCAATGCCGCGGACGCGCAGCCGGGCCACGGGCTGTTCAGCGCGATCGCCGGCAGCTTGCCTGCGCTGCGCACGCTGTACCTTGCGGCAGTGGTGCCCTGCTGCATTTCCGGACCGGCTGACCTGACGCCGTGCGGGCAGCTGGAAGCGCTCGCGCTAGTGGCCATACACGTCGAGGCGGGCATGGCGGTGCCGGCGGGGTGCCACGTGGCAGCGGTGCTGCCGGCAGACGCGGTGCGCGCCCTGCGGGTGTGGACAGGCGACGTTTACACAGGCGCCGCGCTGGAGCGCCGCATGAACGCGCTTGATGTGCGCGGCGTGCGCACATCGAATGATGCGCTGGCACGCAGCGGCCTGCGCGCGCTGTCTGTTTCAATGTCATATAAGTGTCTCACCGCACTCTGTGAGCTGCGCATCGTGCTGGACTTTGCGAGTCTGCCGGGTGGTGTGGAGGACAGAATTAGCCTGAAGATAACCTCCGCCCGCCTGCCCGCGCTGCGCGTGCTGGAGGTCGATGTCCCGTGCACGCTGTCCCTGCGCCTGGCATGGGTGCCCGAGCTGAGGACGATGGTGCTCAAGGCGCGCGCGTTCACGGACTTCCAGTACCTCATCGTCCCCTGCGTGCCCCGCTGGGCGGCCATCTTTGTGCGCTCTGCCGCCGCCCCAACTGGCCCTGACGAGGCGAGCCTGCGCGGCTTGATCTGCCACTCCTGCCGCGACACGACGGGCGAGGCGGGCTGCGGCGCGATCAGCGCGGGGGGCGAGGGCGGCGCCTGGCAGGGCGCCGCGCCGGCAGGGTTCCACCCTGGCGACGCGCCCTCATGCGGCTGCCGCGCGTGCGTGGACTGCCTGGGCCGCGCCGGCGTGCCGCTGGCGGCCGCGCAGGCCTGGCAGCGCGAGGGCTTTGACCGGCTGCTCGCGCCGCTGTGCCGCTGAAGGCGTGCGCGAATGGGGCAGGGCAGGCCGCGGTCGCCTGCCTGGGGACCCAACAAGCGGCGGCGGGTGGCAGGGCGTGTGCAAAGAGGGCGTGTGCATAGAGAGTCTCCAGCCTGTTGACCGGAGGTTGGCTGCCCGGTTGGATATAGTTGCTGGGCATGTGTTGCTGACTTGGCTGACCCAATATGTCCAGAGCTGCGGAACAGTCGTAACCACAACCGCACCTGTGAGCGCTCGCGTTCATTCCTGTTTCTGCTGATGCTGCCGGCTGGGACTTGCCGCGGCGAGTGGTGTAGGGAGGTCTTGGTGCATGCATGCCGGAAGGGCTGCTGTACATGCACCCTGCAGGGCACGCGATGCGCCGCTGCTGCCAGCATGTAACATGCACAGAGAGTCCTCGCAGTAGTCGAGAGTGTCGCGCGCGGCAGGGCGCTTACTGATGAGGAAAACCCCTCACTCGCACTGTTCTGCACGAACCGGCTCTCAGCCCGCTCAAGGCTTGGCGCTGGGTTCGCAACGGGTAGGGCAGGCCGCCTCTGCGCGACCCCGAGCGTGGCAGCCCAGCATGGAGCGCGGTCAGGTGCCGAGCACATGTCAGGCTCTGCCACGGATGTCCTGCACGAGAGCAGGCTGCATCTGCGCCGCGGGCAGAGAGCCGCTGCCCCGAGTGGACCGCTCTGGTCTGCAGGACCTGTCCTGCTTCCGGGATTTCACGGGCATCGCTGCGCCAACCAGAGCTGCTGGCGCTTGGTGGTGCTGCTGTTGTGCGCCAGGGCAGCGGCCCGCGCACACGTCGGCGTACATGTTTCGCCTCATGCAGAACAGCGTGACGGCGTGAAAGTAGCAGGCCAGTGCTTCTGCTTGATGCTGCGGCAGAAAGCCGACTCGTCTGGTAAGTACTGTTTACAGCCACACTGGCAGCCTGGCGCACCAGAGACTGCATGCCAAGCAGGCAAAATTTTGGTCATGGCACGCAGCGCGGGGCCTTTGCACCACAGCTACAGCCTAGGGAGCCAGCGCTCCATGCTGGGCTGCCACGCTTGGGGTCGCAGGGAGGCGGCCTGCCCCACCCGTCGCGAGCAGAGCGCCAAGCCGTGAGTAGGCCGAGAGCCGGTTCATGCAGAGCCCTGCAGGGTGCATGTACAGCAGCCCTTCCAAGCATGCATGCACCAAGACCTCCCTACACCACTCGCCGCGGCAAGTCCCAGCCGGCTGCATCAGCAGAAACAGGAATGAACGCGAGCGCTCACAGGTGCGGTTGTTATTACGACTGTTCCGCAGCTCTGGACATAGTAGGGCAGCCATGACGGCAACACATGCCCAGCAACTCTACCCAACCTGGCAGGCAACCTCCGGTCAACAGGCTGGAGACTCTATGCACATGCCCTCTTTGCACACGCCCTGCCACCCGCCGCCGCTTGTTGGGTCTCCAGGCAGGCGACCCCGGCCTGCCCTGCCCCATTCGCGCACGCCTTCAGCGGCACAGCGGCGCCAGCAGCCGGTCAAAGCCCTCGCGCTGCCAGGCCTGCGCGGCCGCCAGCGGCACGCCGGCGCGGCCCAGGCAGTCCATGCACGCGCGGCAGCCGCATGAGGGCGCGTCGCCGGGGCGGAACCCTGCCGGGACGGCGCCCTGCCAGGCGCCGCCCTCGCCCCCCGCGCTGATCGCGCCGCAGCCCGCCTCGCCCGTCGCGTCGCAGAAGGAGTGGCAGATCAAATCGCGCAGGCTCTCCTCGTCAGGGCCAGTTGGGGCGGCGGCAGAGCGCACAAAGATGGCCGCCCAGCGGGGCACGCAGGGGACGATGAGGTACTGGAAGTCCGTGAACGCGCGCGCCTTGAGCACCATCGTTCTCAGCTCGGGCACCCATGCCAGGCGCAGGGACAGCGTGCACGGGACATCGACCTCCAGCACGCGCAGCGCGGGCAGGCAGGCGGAGGTTATCTTCAGGCTCACTCTGTCCTCCACACCACCCGGCAAACTGGCAAAGTCCAGCACGATGCGCAGCTCATGGAGCGCGGTGAGACACTCATAGAATATGGAAGAAGACAGCGCGCGCAGGCCGCTGCGTGCCAGCGCATCATTCGACGTGCGCACGCCGCGCACATCAAGCGCGTCCACGCGTTGCAGCGCGGCGCCTGTCCCAAAGTCGCCTGTCCACACCCGCAGGGCACGCACTGCGTCTGCCGGCAGCACCGCTGCCACATGGCACCCCGCTGGCACCGCCATGCCCGCCTCGACGTGTATGGCCGCCAGCGCGAGCGCCCCCAGCTGCCCGCACGGCGTCAGGTCAGCCGGACCCGGAATGCAGCAGGGCACCACTGCCGCGAGGTAAAGCGTGCGCAGCGCAGGCAAGCTGCCGGCGATCGTGCTGAACAGCCCGTGGCCCGGCTGCGCGTCCGCGGCGTTGGCGGCCGCGTCGCCGCCCACGCGCAGCACCAGGTGCTGCAGGCCCGCCAGCGCATGCGGCAGCGGCCGTAGGAGTGCCACGTCCAGGCTCAGCACGCGCAGCGCCGGCAGGGCCATGCGCCCGAGCAGCAGGGTCAGCGCGGCCGCCGCGTCGTCGCCGCTATCGTTGATGATGTGCAGGCACTGCAGAGCCGGCAGCACGCCGCGCAGCGGCGCGGACGCCGCAGCGTCCCCGTTGCTCGCCCCGCCGTCGGCCGCGCCCGGCAGGCCGGGCAGGGGCGGCAGGCCGGGCAGGCGCGGCGGGTCGGCCACGGCGCGCAGGTCCAGGAAGAGCGAGCGCGCGCTCGGCCACTGCTCGATCGCCCAGCCGCTACAGCGCTCCGTGCTGGAGGGGCGCGCGCGCGCGATGCGCGCGCGCGCCGCGAACATGCTGCGCGCCGCGCCGCATGCGCGCGCCCAGGCGCGCGGCTCCATGGCGTGCGCCACGAGCCGCCAGACGTCCGGCGGGACGTCCGCGCCGGGGCCTGCGTCTCCCAACGCGCGCCGCCGCTGCGTCAGCCCATGAAGGGCTGTGCGCGCGGCGCTGTCTGCTTGGTCGCGCACCCGGGACCAGCGCCGGCGCGCCGCCGCTGCCGGCACGGCGCGCTTGCTGGTGCGTGTTCACAAGGTCAGTCTGCGGCGCCTGCCGCCCAGCACACTGGCCTGCAGCCGGGCTTTATGGCCGCGAGCGGGGCCGGCGCACCGCCATCCCGACCGTGCGTCTCGTGCCAGGGCTCAGCGGCCGCACACAGCGAAGTGTCGCGGGCGCCGGCTGCCACGGTGCGGCAGACGTGCGGGGCGGCCGGCGCCATGCTCGCCCCTGATGCACGAGCCTGGCGCCCCGAACCAGCGCCCTGCGCGCCGTGTAGGGGTCCCCGTGGGGCCTGGAGCACTGCGGGCCTGCTTTGTACAGCTCAGGCGGCCCGACGGCACTGCAGCCCGCTCCTGCTTCTGTGCATCCTACCGCCAGCAGCCCTTGCTTACTGCCTCTGCCCCAGGCTGCCCGGCACAGTGCGGCAATCAAGCGCAGCCTGCCCAGGCGCGGGACGGCCACGGCGCAGCCTCACCTGTGCAAAGCCCAGTGCAGCCACGCTCAAAGCGGGCGGCCTTCTAGCTGCGCGCGGCGCTTTGATCTCTTCAAGACGGTTCTCGCTTCGAAGGCACACACAGCCTGCTCACAAGCACAAGCGACCGTACGACACCACCGAGACAGAATATGTCGGACTCGGAACCGAGGCTCGGTGCAGTCCGCACGATTTCAGGAGGTGGAGCGATTTGTGGAGCGCGGCGGGCGGCTCCCTGCTCGGCCTCGGCGTAGCAGCCATGCACCGACAGCCTGCACTAAGTGCCGTCTGTGCGGCGCTGGTATGCCTGCTCCTGCCCCGCAGACTGCCTGCTGTGCTTGAGCAGGCTGCGACAGGCGCTGTGGGCCGTGAGTTGGGCGCATTTCGGAGCCAGGCTAGTATCAGGGAGGCACTTGCTGCACTGTCAGTGGGACACAAACATGCGGCGACTGTGTTGCTGTACAAAAGGGGCTTTGCAGGTGTTGCTTTACAAGCGATGGTCAGAGCATGGTCAGGGCCAGCATGCGGACTGCTGCTGCTGCGCACGAGCGGGCTGCGGTGGTGCTCGCATATATATACAAGGGCCTTAGGAAAAAAAAAAGACGGCGTGCGGGGTTGCACGGACGTTGCGGCGCTAGTTGGGCTGCTGGCGCCTGGCGGCTCGGACGCTGCGCTCGAGGAGGCCGTCAGTGCGCTGGCATACCTATGCTCTGAAAGCACTGAAAACAAGGAGAGCGTAAGAGAGTGCGGGGGCGCCGCGGCGTTCGGGCTGCTGGCGCCTGGCGGAGCAGATGCCGTGCGTGAGGGTGAGGGGTGCATGAGGGTGAGGGGTGAGGGGCAGGATAATCACCTTAATAATCAGCTGCTGCCAAGCCAGCCGGGTACCCTGCGGCGCCAGGTCTGGCGCAAGTGGCCTGAGCAAGGCTCAGCCGGATTGCAGGCTGTGCAGCATGCGCATGATAGCGCTGTTGCATGGGCGAGCAAGCCTGACAAGTGACCGCGGTTACGCGCCGCGCACGTGTCAGGCTCTGCCACGAATGTCCTGCACGTGAGCAAGCTGCATCTGCGCCGCGGGCAGAGAGCCGCTGCCCCGGGTGAACCGCTCTGGTCTCCAGGACCTGTCCTGCTTCCGGGTGTGTACGGGCATCGCTGCGGTGACTGGAGCTGCTGGCGCTTGGCGGTACTGCTGCTGTGCGCCAGGGCGGCGCCCTGCGCACACATCGGCGTCCATGTCTTGCCTGGCAGCGTGTGCATGCATGGCAGCATGACGGAGTGAATGTAGGTGGCCAGTGCTTCTGTTTGATGCTGCGGCAGACAGCGGACTGGTCTGAGCTCGCAAGTGAGTATCGTTTACAGCCACACCAGCAGCCAAGCAGGCTGTCCGGCTCCTGGCGCACCACAGACTGCATGCCAAGCAGGCAAAAGTTCACGCGTGGCACACGTCGCCGTGGACTGAACATCAGCTGCTACCGAGTGAGCGCTGGCTCCCTCGTCAGGCTCGCCCGCCCATGCAACAGCGCTGCCATGCGCATGCTGCACAGCCTGCATTCAGGTGAGCCCTGCTCGGGCCACCTGCGCCAGACCAGGCGCCGCAGGGCACCCGGCTGGCTTGGCAACTGGTCTGCTGCCAAAGCAAACTGGTCAGCGTGCTGCGCAGCCAGCGTGCGCAGCAGTGTGCGGTGCAGGTACTGGTCTGACCCTACCCACTGCTGCCAAAAGCAAATGGCGTCGCATGCTGCCAAGGTGGCCGATTGCAGGTTCGCCGGGCACAGGCTGTTTACCAGGAGCTCTTGCGCCGCAAACGCTGGGCTCCCGAACACGTCAACGTGCGCGCCTTCCAGGTGCAGGCTGCGCACATGCGTGCAAATGTCTGCCTGCACGGCGACCGTATCGCCTGAAGCAGCAAGGCAGGCAAGGCCGTCAAACCTTGCAGCAGTGGGAGCTGCCCCAGGGTCACAACATGTTCCGCACCCGCTGCAAGCTGCGCGACGTTAATGCGCAGCAGCGCGGGCCGGTGTGCCCCTAGCGTCAAGACGGGGTCTGTTCCCCACCCCAAGTAGGGTAGCACCCCCTGGCCGGCATCCAGCAGGTCAAGCTGGGCAAGGACCGGCGGCCAGTATCCTGGCGCTAGCCAGACATCCAGCCTCTCGCTGCGCAGGCTGCAGACCAGCTCCAACTCAGTCAGCGCCAGGAGGCCGCCCAGGTCCAGGGCCGGCGGCTGGCTCTGAACGTAAGTGACCATGCCGCTCAGCGGCACGCCCGACAGCCTCAGCAGGGAGACGCCGTGCGCGTCGAAAAAGCTCTCTTGCCAGCCACCCCACAGCTGAGCATCCCCAGGATCAAACGTGACGTGCATTATGGTCCCGACATGCACAGGCACTGCCAGCCATGCGCGCTGGGGGCCGCTCAAATGCGCGCCCGAAAAGTCCAGCATGAGGGGCAGCGGCTGCGCCTGCAGCACATTGCGCATATCCTGCGAGACGCTGAGGAAGATCTCGGTCGCCTGCTTGACTTCTGCAGCGGCAGACTGCGCCGGCCGCCCCGCCCAGATGAGCCTGAAGATGCGCAGCCACAGTTCGTCGGGCAGAGCCTGAAGATGCGCCATCTGTCGACGTGCCTGCCGTGCCGGACAAGGTTGATACCCCACATGCGCTGAACACAGGATGTGTTTGGCACCCGACTTCAGACAGATGCAGGCATGCAGATTGCGGAACAACTCCTATGCACGTGGCAGGGTGACATCATGCAATCTCTCTGGCCCATGCTTGCACGACCGCAAAGCATGCGCATGCGGGTCAGAACAGGCGCGCACAAGGCTGTGCCACAGCCTCACTGTTCAGCATGCCCAGCATGCAAGACAGCAGGCCTGCGTGGTTCGCATAGAGGCAGGCAGTCTTCTCACCTGGGGCGAGAAGCAGACTCCCAAGAAGGGCCACGCCTGCAGGCAGTGGCGCCACCGGTCAGACAGAGCATGACATGCTGCCATGGCATGCCGTCTCTGTCATACGCGCAGGCAGCCCATGGGTGTTGCACATCATGCAGGGATGCTCATGCGCGCCGCAGGTACCAGCTTTGGGGACAGTCAAGCATGGTGGCAGAACCTGATCCGCTCAGCAGCCTATCTACCAATATTGTCAATGGCAGCTTGCACCTGTTCTCCACAAGCCGGTAAAGCGTTTTAGCGCTACACGTCCCACAGGTGGCCGGCGCGACTGACGGTGGCGGGGCTCCTACGGGCTACGCACGCGCACGCGCTGGTGAGTATGCCGCAAGCGCGCACAAGCGCAGGCCGCTGCAGCAGTGTAGCAAAGGGTGGCAGCCATCAGCACTTCACAAGCAGAACTGGCAAACAAGCCATCGTGGGGCGTGCCGCAGGACCTCGTCACTATTACAGCGTGCCGGCGGCGAGGCTGTCGTCAGCTTGCAGCCGGGCAAGCAAACACGCTGTGTTCTGGAGCGTCACTACAGCTTCAAGGGTGTGCCTTCAAAGGGGCAGGTTCGTGCTTTCGGTCTTAGAAGCCGGCAGTTTGTCCAAGGCCAGATTCCCTGCACCCTAATTCAGGGCCTTTCCCTGCATGAGTTGCCATCTGCTGTTTCCAACTTGTCGGCAACGGCTGCAACTTATACGTTTATCGTTGCTGAATCTTCAGCAAGAGCACAAGGCTCCCTGTATTCCATTGCACTCGCTGTTACGGCCGCGGCCTCTCTGCGCCCTGCATGCGCCGCTGTGCCCACCGTGTCTGTCTGAGAGCCAGGGCGTAGTGCCTGTGCTGGGCGTGCATCTCCATATCAGAGCCTGCCTCGGTGTGCAAGGCACACACCCCATGTGATGACAGCCATCACTGTGAGCGGTACTGTTGCCACAGCTCCACCGCAGCACGTGTGCGCTTTTTAAAGGGGTGGCCCAACTATCTGCTGCGCATGCCAAAGGTTCCGCGCAGTCCGAGCTGGTGCAAATGCAGGGCTACGCCTCCCCCGCATGCCCTGACTGCCTCCCAAATTTGCCCACTTCCGCCGGTCAGACTCATGACCGCGCCCACGACACTCTAACATTAAATGGACGCGCTCAGGAGAGTCTCTCTCTGCACTGAACAGGCCTGCCGCTCTGCATGGCCATATGCATGGCCGTGTAATTCGCGTACTGCAGGGACTAGTCCCTGCAGTCTATTCATGTCCATCTGTTGATTAATGTGATATTCATCAAACAATTGTACCATGCATATGCATGCATGTCGACATGCTCGTAAGCTGACTCCATGCTCATTGCTAAGTGAGCTGTATCACCTGTCAGTACAACACCACAGCCTCGGCAGGGCACGAGCGCCGCTGGGGAAGGCTTAAGCTAGGTTGCCTGCCCTGTTTTGCAGAGCACACACAGCGGCACTGGCAGGGCAATGGAGGGGTCTGTGAAGTCATGCACCTGCTCGCACGCACCCGCTGTGCTCGTCCGTCGCGCAGTCGCAGGACCTGCGTTTGACCCTGCCTTGCTCCCGGAGCGTCACGATGCGCTCAGGCTACACCAGCAAGCTTGCAAGGCATCAGCGCCGGGGGTCGCAGCTGGTTCACGACACAAGCTCGCCTTGGTACGTCGCAGCCCAGGGGCAGCATTGGCTAGCCTTCTTAAAAGGATGGCTTGTTATAGGGCGCGCCAGTCACGTGCTCACACACGCTTGCCCAGCACTCACAAACCTTGCCATCGCAGGCCCCTGAGCGCTCTGGCAGCGGTGCGAGGAGGCCGTCAGGTCCAGCAGGAGCAGACACTGTGCTGATGTGGCTGCGCCCGTACGACCTCCGCCTGGACGACAACGAGGCTCTGATCAAGGCCAACAGCAGCGCAGTCGCTCTCCTTCCTGTCTACATCTGCAACCCTCGCGACTTTGAAAAGGTGAACCACTGCCCGCATGCCTGGTGGCTGTCCTCCCGTGCTCAAGGACCTACTTGCACCGCTGCTGGTGGGTGCCTATGTTCCGCAGGCAGCTGCCAAGGTGAGCCGCTACCTCGGGCGTTGTGGCATTTTGTCAACTTCTCGCCTTGCCTCGCTTCGGTGTTCCCCTGTTTGACGGCCTGCGCGGAGGCAAGGGGTCCCTGCGCCGCGACCCCGCGCGCCTACCCAGCCAAGCCGCCCTCATCCGTGCGCGCGGCAGGGCGCCGGCGGCTGCCCGCCGACCGGTCCCGCCAAGGCCGGCTTCCTGCTGGAGGCCGTGGCAGACGTGCGCGCGCGGCTGCGCGCCGCGGGCTCCGAGCTGTTCCTGCGCAGGGGCCGGCCGGAGGAGGTGTGGCGCCCGCTGCACAGTCTCTGAAGTAGGATTACTACAGGATAGGGGTTAGAAGTGGGTGAGGCCGGTGGAGGTGCACCCGCCGCACAGCCCGGCTGCCCGTCGCCCGCCGCTCGTGAGCTGCAGGCAGCGGCGCTGGCAGCGCGGCGCTCTCTGGCACAGCCTGGCTGCCCCGTCGCTTGCCGCTCATGCATAGCAGGCCGGCAGCGCGGCGCTCTCTTAGAGCCAGAAACAGCTACAAGGGCCGCCCCCGCTGGCACAGACGCCCGCGTGTTGCCGGGAGCATGTGTTGAAGACTGCGCCTGGTCTGTCGCGCGTGCCTGCACGCCCAGCTTTGTCCTAGTCAGCAGGGCAGCCGCATGCGGTGATCCCTTTGCTGTTGGCTAGGCCCGTCATGGAGCGCCCGGTTCTGTGCAGCAACGCGTGCGGTCGTGCGGCGCGGTTCCAGCCGCTGGCACTGGCAAGCCGTGCACCTGCACCTTCACCCGCCCTTCCTACTTTCACAACATGCTCAAAGCCAGTTGCAAGCCTGACGGGGCCGCTGCTGGCGCAGGTGCTGCCGGCCCTGGCGCGCCAGCTGGGCGCGGCGCGCGTGCACTGCGCCGGCGGCGGCCTGGGCGGCGCGGCAGGCGTCGCCGCTGAGCGGCGGGTGGCTGCCGCTCTGAAGGTGGCACAGGCATCCCTGTCTGTGCCCGATGCCTCCTCGCAGCTCGCTGCCAGGCAGCGCTGCGGAGCACGGCCCCGCTTCATGGCGCAGGTCCCAAGCCAACAGCCTGTCTGGCTTTGATAGGGACAAGTCAGCTGGGCCGGCCGCGTCATGTGGACTGAATCGTGACGACAAGAATGGGATGTTCCACTCGTGCACGCAACTACAGCACCGGACTCCTGAGCAGTGAGTTGGCATCGATAGCTGCCAAGGTGGCTGATGTGATGATAGCTGTGTAGCGACACCAGGCGTACATTCTAGGAACACGGATTCCTTCACGAGGTTTTTATCTGTGGCGGATGTACAGACATTGAGACTGAGACTTACGGCGCGCCACAGGCGCACGGGTGCGAGCTGCGCGTCTCCGCCGGCGGCACGCTCTGCCACGCCGACGACTTGCCCTTCCGCCCGTCGTCAACGCCCTCCGCGCAGGGTGCGCTGCTGCTGCCCCTGCTGCATAAACCCTAACCCTGGCCTAATCAATATCCTAAATTACGATGGTGCCCCAGAGCATGTCAGGACGTGAGCCACAGGCGAGCAGGAGTCCCAGCCCTGTCAGCTGCTTTGTGCAGTTGGCACAGAAGCTCACAAGCTCCAGCAGAAGCTCATCAGCACCACAACACCATGCATGCTTCTTTGAGCTCGTGCGCGCTCGACACAGGCGACTTCCGGCGGCGCGTGGAGGGCGTCGCCGTGCGCGCCGCGCAGAGCGCGCCGAGCCGCCTGCGGCCGCCGCCGCCCGCAGCCGCCGCGCTGGGCGCGGGCGACCTGCCGACGCTGCAGCAGCTGGGCGTGGCGCCCGCGGGGCGGCCAGTTACCAGCCCTGTAGCGCTTGGGGCCGCGCGCCTGCTGCCGCCCGCGGCGGCGGTGGCGGCACTGCGCCCGCCGGGGGCCGCGGCGCGGGCATGCGTGCCAGGCCTCACGGGGTCGGGGCTGCCGCACGCGCGCCTGCCGGCGGCGCAGCTGCTCGGCGCTGCGCGGCCGCTGAGCGCCGGGTCTCCTCAAGCAAAGGGCTGCACTGGCGGCCTGCGCGGCGGTGCGAGCACACTGAGGGCCCTGTACCTGCAGCCTGTCGCGAGAGCCGCGCGGGCCTGCCTGCATGCCTTGCTTCAGGCAGGCCTGTGTGCTGACTGCCCGCCTGCGACAGACGAGCGGGCCCGTCATAGTCTGCGGCTGTCGTGTAGCTCCCTGCTGTCCTGACATGAGTTGGCCGCGCGCAAAGCCCCAGCGACCCGTGCGCAGAGCCCCAGCGAAGCTTGACCTGCCCCCTGGCTGCCGGCGCCGTACGGGATGTGCCTGCGCGCCCGAGCGCTGCGGTGCGACAGGCTACCTGACCCCGGCACCCGGCGGCAGGCGAGCGGGAGGGCCTGGCGGCGCTGCGGCGGCTGCTGGCGGCGGGCGACGGGGCGGGCGAGCGCTGCGGCGGGCTGAGCCGGGCGGCGGCCAGCCTTTCTGCTCGGCTGGCCTCGCTGAGCCCCTGGCTCGCAGCGGGCTGCCTGTCGCCGCGGCGCGTGTATGCGGAGGTGCGCCCCATTGCAGCGCTCCGGCACGGCTGGCGCTTTGCCGCCTTGCAGCTGGCACAGTCAGCTCGCACGCTCCGCCCATGCTGCGCAAAGCTGCAACGATTGTCAGATCCGCTGCTATGCATGCACGCAGATCTTCACTTCTGCATGCATGTGAGTGTGTGGCGCGACAGCCAGGTATGGGCGGGCTCTGGGACTGGGCGCGCTCATTGTAACCTGCTTTAGGATATCGCCCAGTCCCAGAGCCTGCTTTCGAGTCCAGCGCGTGACCGGAGCGCAGGTGAAGGCGGCCATGGGCCGGGCGCCGCCGGGCACGGGGGGCGCGCAGCCCGCGCTCGCGCAGGCACGCAGCCTCCTGTTGCAGCGCGACTTCTACCTGTTCACCGCTGAGCGGCTGGCGGCGCCGCGCGCGCCGGCGGCGCACCGCCCGGCGCCCGCCCTAGCCCTGGCCTGACCTGGTCCTCGGCCTCTGTTCCGTCTAGGGCTGGTGTGCGCGGGCCCCTGCCGCAGCGTCGCGCGCCCGCACTGCCCCTGGCCCGACCCGATCCGCTGCTGCTATGTACTGCCGGGCGCCAGGCTCGTGCGCCGCCCGGCGTGCGCCGGCCCTCGCTTGATTTGACCTACAGCTAGAGGTGTGGGGCGTCCTGCTGCTTTGCAGTGGTTGCTTGTTGTCCCGAGGTGTCATTGCTGGGGTCCTGGAGCTATGCTGAAGGCCATGCTGTATTTGCAAATATGCATTTAACTATGCTGGGCATGCTGGCAAGAGCAGCGCGCTGGTCTTCGCTTGTTGTGTGGCTGTTTCAGGTCGACACAGGTTGCGAGGCCTGAGCTGTCTGGTCTCCCTCATCTGCAGCATTGCGATGTGCGTAAAGACCAGTTTAAAAATGTAGATGATGGCTAGTATGACGACAGCCTGTGCTTGTAAGTGGGTTGGTGTACAGCATAGGTACTCACAGTGTTCAGGGTCGCCGAAAGGTCAACGCTCACGGGTGTTACATTCATGCAGAAGCACGCTCACAGTCTGTACAAGCTCTCTCTGATGCACAAATCCTAGGCGCGCGTGCGCCACGCCCCGAGCCCACAAGGGCGGGATGCCGGGCACGCGAGCCGGGTGCCCCTCGCGTGCGGCGGCCACCAGCTGCTACCTAGCAGCGTAGCAACCGGACAATGGCCCGTGCATCAACTGTCTCACTGTCATCATTTAGACCCAAATCAGTAGCTCTCCCTGGCTCCACAGCCCCATCAACGGCCCATGCATGCTGAAGCGCCCACAAGTGGCTGCGTATACCCGGGTCAGTAAACGGCCCACCCAGGCTGGCCCACGCCTCACACGCTCTTGAACATTTTGGCGGATGCCGGCTCAAAGAATACCAGGGTCCCGGCCGCGGGCCATCGCCCTAATCTTCAAGCAGCCTGAGCAAATCCAGGACGCTCCCCACGTCCCGCAACGCGGCGCCTTTCTGGTCGCAACGCGCTGCCACTTTGCTTGCTTGCGCTCAGGCCCCAGGCCGTGGCGGGCCACAGCCGAGAATTGCAAACAGATGCGAAATGCCGCATGCCTGTCCCAGCGCAACCTGTGGCACGACAAGGCCGCAGCACGGGGCTAGTCAGGCGCTCGAGCTGCTGCAACTGCACGAGCCCGGAAGGCAGTCGTGCTCGGGGCATGCAGCGGCCTGCCGCAGGGCGGCGCCGGCCGCGCCGCGCGCCAGCCCTAGAGGGTCAGCTGCTCAGGGTTCTCGATGACCGCCTTGAGCGCGAGCAGGAACTCGGCCGCGTCGGCGCCGTACACAATGCGGTGGTCGGCGGTCAGGTTGACGGTCATCTGCTTCTGCACGCCGATGCGCCCGGCCGCGTCCGCCGTCACAGTCGGCTTGCTGCCGCCCACCGCCAGGATCGCCGCCGTGCCTGCGCCGCGCGCCCGCAGCTCACACACTGCCCCTCGGTGTGAGCACGCTTGGACCCAGGCGTCCAGCGGGGAGCGCGCGCCATCGGCTGCGGTGTGGCGCGGCCTGCGGGTGCCGGGGGCACCGCCGCTCGGAGCTGCTGCTGTTCCCAGCTGCCTGGCGCTGGCCCGTACGGCCGTGCGGAGTCACAGAGGTGTCAGAACGAGTGTCAGGGCTCACAGTCCCTGCACAGCGGGCGCAAGGGCTGCGCTGAGTGCACAGCGCCATGCTGTTGCTGCTGTAGTCGCGCGCTTGACGCGGGCGCCACAGCGCCCGGTGCGCACCCGGGGGCAGGATGGCGTCGAACGAGTCGGCGCCAAAGTTGCCCAGGTTGGAGATCGTGAACGTGCCGCTCATGAACTCGTCCGGCTGCAGCTGCTTCGAGCGCGCGCGCTTCACCTGCAAGCGCGTCGCCAGCAGGTCAGGCAGGGGGCCGCATGCACAGCAGAGCTGTGTTGTGGATGGGGCACACTCACGTGCTTTGCATGCTCGAGCTCCTGGCAGCAGCTCCTGTGCGCTTGCAGTCTGCCCCATAGCAACAGCTTCGCTCAGCAGCTCCCCTTCTCAGCAGGTCCCCTCCTCCCCTCGCTTTCGCCTCCCTCAGCTAGCGCCACAGCTAGAAGCTTCAAAGGGGCTACTCCCAGCGGAGTGGCCACGATCCGCGTCGGCGGTGGCGCGCCAGGTCGGCCCAGTTGCGCGAGATCTGGTAGATGTCGGTGCTGTCGGCGTCCTTGATGACGGGCGTGATCAGGCCGCCGTCGGGCATCGCCACCGCCAGCGCCACGTTGATGCGCTCGTTGTACGTCACGCCCGCGCCGTCCGCCGTCGTGGCTGCGCGCGCGGCGGAAAACACGTCAGCGTCCAGGGTGACGCGAGCCACTCTGCCAGCCTGCCAGCTGCCCCGCTTGCCCGCACGCCACAGGTCTGGGCGAGCGCCTTTGCGCGATTACGCTGCAACAGAGCGCCCCCAAGGCTGGGCACCTCTTTCCGTGGGCCCATGGTCGCCAGAGCCACAGTGTGCATGCGGCCCCGCCACGCGGCGCAACGAGCGGCCACCCGCGCGGCGCTATGAGTGCCTTCACCCTATGCCCACGCACGACCCTGATGGGAGTGTAAAGACGCGCAGCAATCACCCTATGCAGCACACACCAGGCCTGCTGCTGCCAAGGCGCCCTCTCTCATTTCAGGTGTCTCTCCTTTAGGTCCCTGGCCAACAAAGCATAGTGCGCACCTGCGTGCAGCAGCGGGGGGCTGGCCAGCGCATCGCCACAACTCTATGAAAAGGTAGTGCCCTGACGCAGCAGGGGCGCACAGGCGTACAGCAGCGGGTGGCCGGCGAGCGCGACGCCGGCCGCCTTGGCCAGCAGCGCGGTCATCGTGACGCCCTTGGGCTTCAGGCGCTTGTACAGCGCGTCGAAGGCGTCCGTCGTGATCGTGTAGCTCACGCGGAACTCCGGGACCTGCGGCGTAGGGTAGGTCAGGGCTGGCACCAGCATCGGCGTGGCGGTAACCCTACTCCTGAGCTTAGCCTCGGCCGTGCACGCGCTGTGGCGATGCACCACACATGACCGCAGTGACTCTGTGGCGCAGCAAACGTTTCAGCGCCTGCGGGGCCGCCAGAGGACATGGCAACGCGGCCAGGGTGTACGTCAAGCTCGGTATGCCAGGCATCTGTGTCTTGGACAAGTGACTGGCGATCGCACAGACCCTTGACATGTGGCTGGACGTATGCCAACTGTGTGCGCACTTGCCTGCTGCAGCATGGCTTTGCGGGCGCCAGAGCGGCAAAGGGCCGCATGTGAATGCATGCTGCTGCGCCTCATCACCCCACACACAAATGCGCCGCACGGAGTTTTGGTGCTATGCCCGCTTCTGATAGGGATCGCGCACCCTTGGCGCCCTTCGCTACCTTCTGCCAAGCAGGGCTAGGGTATAGCTTAGGGCCGCACGCTGGCCGCGCACGCACCTTGAGGCTCTCCACCATGTTCCGCGAGACGGCCTGCTGCAGCGACGTGAACGGCACCGTCTTGCCGCGCAGCTCCGACACGGTCGTGCCCGCCGCCTTGGCCGCGGCGGCCACCGCGGGCGCAGGCGCGGGCGCGGGCGCGGGCGCGGCGGCGGGCGCGGCGGGCGCGGGCGCGGTTGGCGCGGGCGCCGCGGCGCCGCCTGCGCGCGCAGAGCCGCAGCTGGGGTGAGCGTTGGAGAGGACGAGGTGGCTGACACGCCGGCGCCCGCCCGACATTTGTCTGCACACCAGCCTGAAACAGAGCCTGCTCTACTGCAGAGGGGATATGTGGCACCACAAGCTTTTGTAAGCTAGGGCGCAGCGGGGGTGGTCCAAACGCGACACCATGGCGTTCAGCACTTGTTGCTCGGGGCGTGTCTGTACCGTTTGAGCAGAGATTCGTGAAACATGCTATGCCTGTCTGCTCCCACCGCTGTAGTGCTTGTTGCATACGCTAGTCAAAGCCGCTGGTGGCACTGCAAGCTGAGCTTAAGAGAGATGCAGCCAAGCCACAAAGCCCCGTGCATCCTCCCGGCCACCCCTCCCAGTATTAGTTTGTTGTCTGGGACGTCAGCGACCTGGTTGAACTCAGCCTGTTTGCAGTGCATTCAGTGCAAGCACATCCGCTCCCGCGTCCCCACCACCACCCAGCCAAGGGCGGTGCGCACCGCCATTCTTCATCGCCTCGACGTCTGAGGCCGTGATCCGCCCGTTGGGCCCCGAGCCAGCCACCGTCTCCAAGCTGACGCCCAGGTCCTTGGCAAGCTTCTTCGCGTACGGCGTCGCGATGATGCGCCCGTCCGCGCGCTTGGCAGGCGCGGGCGCCGCAGCCGGCGGTGGGGGCGGCGGCGGCGGCGCTGCTGCCGCTGGCGCAGGCGCGGCCGGTGCGGGGGTGGCCGCAATAGCCCCCGCAGCGACTGGCTCAGCCTTCTTCTCCTGGCCACGCGGCGCAGCAGCCCCAACTGTTGCCGCTGTACGGCCTCTCGCCAGAGCACATGCCGGGCAGACTGCAGGTGCACTTGCGGCAGGCGCTGCAGGCAGGGGGTATGCCAATGCCGCAGCGCGCTCGCGCTAGGTGGCAATGCCCACCCCTCCCGCCCGCGGGGTGTCCCAGGCACGCCCACTAAACAGGCCAGGCACCGCGCACCTCCACCACGGGCAGCGTGGGCGCCGCGGGAGCGGCTGTGGCGCCGTTGGCCCCGGCCCCGCTGCCCCGCGACTTTGCGGCCTCCAGGTCGTCGGCCGTCTCCGCGACGTAGGCAATCGGCTCGCCCACGTTGGCCACGCCGCCCTCGGGGATCACGATGGCGCCCAGGATGCCCTCGCTGAAGGACTCGACGTCCATGTCCGCCTTGTCCGACTCCACCACCACCACCGACTCGCCCTTGGCCACCTTGTCGCCGGGGGCCTTGAGCCAGGAGACGATCTTGCCCTCGGTCATCGTGGAGCTGAGCGCAGGCATGAAGATCTCCTTGACCGCGCACATTGGCGCCGCGCGTGCGCCGCGCCGCGCCGCGGCCCTGCCGCGCTGCAGGCCCGCGGCATGGCCCGCGAAGGGCGCTGCATGCAGCTGCGTGGCGGGCATGGTGCAGAGTGCCTGTGCTCTTCTACTGCGCGAATGGAGTTTGGATGGTGTCGCCCTGATTGCTCTGGTCCGCTCGTTACAAGGGCACTGCCGCCCTCAGGAGTTACACTCCATGCAAGCAGGGCCGGTGCCTGTGATCAGCACCGGCCTACTGCTCCAGCGGAGGCAGGACCGCGCGGCATTCAGAGCATACATGCCATACGCAGGCGCTCAGGCTTGCAACACAGCAAAATTTCATGATGACAGTACAGACCCCGCATTGCGCCTGAATCCAAGTGCCACTGAAGCAGCACAAAAGGACGTGCCTGAGCCGGACTTCAAAGGTGTGCCACACGCTCAGCAAACCACAAGGCCTTGAAAAGAGCGCACCCCCGCCTCAGACGCACTTCTGCCTGGTAGCGCAGCGCACCCCCAGGCGCGCCACAAGCAACGCCGGCCGGGCGTTGCCTCAGCTCAGGCGCCGCATGCCAACGAGAGCGCATGCATGCATGCCCCTCTGCAGTCACTTCTGCAGACCCTGCTCTCCACCGTGAGCTCCCGGCTTCACCTCCAGGTGCAGGGGCAAGGTCAGCTGGCCCTAGGCTGTGTAGAGCCCCGCTGCTACCATTATGCGGCTCTGCGCATTGGAACGCCACCCCAGTGCACTGTGCACATCGTTACGCGCTGCGGCCGCCTGCAGCCCGGCTCGCTCCTCCTAGAGAGGGAGCCGCTAACGAGGTCCCGGCCGCGTCATCCCGCAATCTCGCCCGACTCCAGGCTGCGAAAGGCGCCGCCGTTCTCCGCCGGCGGCCCGTTGCTGACGCGGGGCGCGCCCAGGCCGGCCGGCACGGGCGCCTGCGCGGTGGCCTCGGAGCTGCCGCCCGCGGCCTTGCCCGGCCCGCTGGGCGCCGCACCAGTCGCTGCAGGCGCCCCCTTCCCGTCCTGCCCGTCCCGGCGCGGCTGCGCCTGGGGACCCACCGCCGGCGGGCCCGCAGGGCCAGCGTGCCCCGCGGTGCCCGGCGCGGCCGCGCCCGGCGCGCGCGCGGCCGCAGGCGCGCCGCCGCTGCTCGCGGCGGCCGCGCCGGCAGCGTGCACGTGGCCGCGCGCGCCCGCCGGCGCGCCGTTCGCGGGCGCTGGAGCGGAACCAAGCGCGGGGTCAGGCCGCGGGCGGGGCTGCGGCGCCGCGGCCGGCAGCCCCGCGGCGTCAGCGTCGCGCTTTCTCGCCGGGGTCGCGCTCTGGTCAGAGCCCGTCGCCACCTGGCTGTGCTGCCCGGCAGGCGCTCCCAGCGCGCGCCTGGCCCCCGCGGCCGCCACCGCCCCCGCCGCCGGCTGACCCTGCCGAGCGCCGTGCTGCGCAGCCGCGCCCGCGGCGTGCGCGCCCGCCTGCGGCCCGGCGGGCCCGAGCGCGCCGGCGGCCAGGGGCACCCGCGGCCGACTGGGCGGGCCGACCTGATCGCGCAGGCTCCGCACGCTTCATCATGCTCTCGCACTGACCGGGATGTGCGATATCAACCGCCAGCCATGGGCGTCAGCCAGCTGTGGTGCTGAGCACCCAACTAGGAAACGTTCGGCCGCCCCTGCTGCGTGTGCAAGCACGGCGAGCCCGCTGCAAGCCCCAGCCGGCTGCTTGCCGGGCTGGCGCACCACCAAAGAAAATGAAATGAACGCTACCCCGTGCATGCAGCCTGCGGGGCAGACCGGGCCGCCGTCGTGCCGCACCTGGTGCGCAGCACTCGCCGGCGGCACAGCGGCTGCGCCGTGCGCGCGTTCGGGCCGGGCCTCCGCCCGCGCCGGCGCCGGCGCAGGCGCCGGCTGCGCCGGCGGCGCACGCCGCAGCGCATCTGGGCCACGGAGTGCGCCCGTCCGGCTCAGCTGCCGGCAAACATCAACAGCAGCAGGCAACTCACAGGCAGGGTCGCGGCACTTCCCACGGAATTTGCTGCCCTGCTCGCTTCCCTTGGCCGGGCGGCATCTTGCGTCAAGCAAGGCCAGTGCCTGACCAGGGCGCCAGCTCTGCAGCTGCAGCGCAAATAACGACGCGTCTTGGCGGGTCGGCGCCCGTCCCGGCTCTGAAACAGACAACACGCCGTGCAACAGGCTGCTCGAACGCCCCTTCCCGGTCTGAGGCAGGGGGGCGCAAACTGCGCATTCCTTATGATGGCCCAGTTTTGGCTGCACCCGGCTCGGCCGGCAGCGTCTAGTCACGCTGGCTGCTGGGCGCAACGTCCCCGGCCCCGACCCACTTAAGCAAGGCGGCGGGCGTACCTGGGAGCGCCGACCCCGACGCGTCAAGGCCGGCCATGGCCCGGCGCGCTGCCCCTGCTGCACCCGAGCCAGGCCGGGGCCGCCCACACCTGGGGCCGGAGATGGCCGCGGCGCCGCCGGCCCGTTTGGCGCCTGGCCCGGCCCTGCCGCTATGGCATCGCGCGCCGCGGCGGGCGGTGGCACGACCTTGCGCTCGTACATGTCCTGCAGGGCGGCGTTGAGAAGGGGTCAGGATTGCCCACACCGGCCGCGCGCAGCTGCTGAACGTGAGTGCACAGCCTTCTGCCCCAGCCACTTGCAACCCAGCACCGTGACGATGGGCAGCGAGTGCTGGAGAGCCGAGCAGGGCGCGCCTGAATGTCGTCGCTGATCTGCTCCAGGGCCTCCAGCGGGACCGCCGGGTCCCTGAGCACGTGGCGGTACCACGGCTGCCCGTCGCCCATCAGCGGCACCTGCGCGCTCAGCACGCGCGGCCGGTGGGTTGGCGGACCAAACACGACAGGACGACAGACATGACACCTCTCGAGCCCCATCCTGTCCACGCCCGCGCCAGCGGTGCACCATTGCGGCTCGGCGCGGCGGGCCGGGTCGACTGCAATGCGCGCGCCTCGCCGGTCAGGGTGGGCGCAAAACGTCATCATGTCCGCTGGCATGGGCTCATGTTGCCTTCCCTAGAAGCTCCATGTACCCTGTCCTAGCACGAAACCCTTGCCAGCAGCAGGGCACGCGCCTGGCCGATCATGGTGGACTCCTTCAGCGTGGCCTGGATGGCGCCCAGCGCGACCCAGCGCAGGTCGTAGCGCAGGCAGTGCTGCGTGCGCTGCGTGCTGTCGTTCAGGAAGTTCCCAATGACCTGGCGCGCGCGCGGAAACCCTAATCACCCAAGAAGCCTCGTCAGCGCGCACACGCACTTGAGCTTGTGCGAGCACAACTTACAGGCAGCGCGGAAGGACCGCCAAGCAGGCACACGCCGTCGCTCGCTTCTGCGAGCACACGTGGCGGCATGGCTCGCTGCGGGCAGGTTCACGCGGGCGCGCGCACGTTGCCGTGCGGCCCGAACACGTGCTTGGCGCTGAAGGCGGCCCAGAACGCGCCGACGCCGCCGCCCGCGCGGCCCAGCTCGGCCACCACATGCGTCGCAAAGTAGTGCGGGTGGTCGATGTTGAGCTGGAAGCCGAGCGCGTAGAGCAGCGCGCGCTCCGCGGTCAGCACGCCCTCGCGCAGCTCGTCGTGGAACCCCGGCTCGGCCAGCTGCGCCATCATCCGGGCGTCCTTCCTGTACCTACGCGCGCGCGCAGCGCCGCGCTGTGTGTAAGGTTAGGGTAAGGGTTATAGCCAGCCATGCCATCATCTTGGCGTCCTTCTTGTACCTGCGCGCGCGCGGCCTCCGCGTCTCGGCGCGGCGCGGCGCGCCGCCGCTCCCCTCACCTGCATGGCGTGTTCTCGCCCGTTTGATTATGCGATGCCGCCGCTCCCTGCTGCTCCCTGCGATAGGACACGGCGCCCTGGGAGAGGCGGGGCGCGCCGGTAGGTGAAGATCTGGTGGATGACCTTGTCCAGGCGCTGCGGGTCGTCCTCGGCCTTGCCGGCCAGGTGCAGCGCGGCCGCGCCCAGGATGATCATGTCGTTGCGCTGCAGGCTCTTGACCGCAAAGTAGCGCCGGCAGAACATCACGGCCGTCACCCAGGCCGGCTTGTTCGACTTCTTGAACAGCTGCTGCCCTGCGCGCGGGCGGGCGCGCGTGCGTGAGCGCGGCGGGCCACGGACAGGGACAGGGGCGGTGACTGCGCAGGCAGGCGCGGGGGCATGCGCGCGTCCGCCCCAACGTGCAGGCAGCCTACACGCGGGGTGCACAGGACGTCCTGACGCAGCAACAGCGCGCTCGCAAGCCGCACCTGTCTCGCGGATCATCTTAGCGAGCGAGCCGCACATCGCGCGCTCCTTCTTGGCCGGCATGCCCTGCCGGCGGCTCGGCGTGTCGCCCTCCAGCTCCTCCTGGGACAGCAGCGGCCACGGGCACGACGGGTGACTCCGAAACCGGTTGGCCCCGGTGCCCGCCATCGCGCCGCCGGCGCCCTTGAGCATCTGCGCAGGCGGACGCCGCATGCTGACGCAGACGTTGGGTTGGATTGACGGCGCGCGCCACAGCGCGCCACACAGGAGCTCGGCAGGCCGACCGGCGCGAAGTGTCAAAGCAGAAGTGCGGGCAGGAGGCTGCCTGGCGACAGAGCCCCTGCCGGAGCGGCGCCGCGAGCTTCGCACCGCGTGTGCTGGGGGCGCGCGGCGCGGGGAGCGTCACGCTGCAAGCGCCATGCACGCGAGCGCGCCCGGCGCACAGGAGCTGCCGGCGAGCAGGCTCCCACGTAGGACAGCGCCGCGTGTGGTCAGCCGCGCCGGGCGGCTGCGCGCCCGGCGCGGGAGGCTGCGACGCCGAGTGCGCTCTGGCGCCCTGCATCGCAGACAGACCACCTTTGGGCGCCGTACGAGGCACTCTGGCAGTGCACGCCGCCGGAGCGCTGTCTGGCCCAGAGGCGCAGGCAGCCGGCGCCCCAGCGCATGCGCAGCAGCGCAGCCCCTGTCCAGAGCCGGCAGCGCCCAGCGCTCGCTGGGTGGCTGCCTGGTTGGGCGCGCGCGTTGCGTGTGCGCGCGGGTCGGCCGCTTCGGGCTGTGTTTGGGCAGGGACCGCAATCCCCTTGCCCGCAGCAAGGCTGAAGCTGAGAGGACGGCGAGGGCGCCGGTGGCCGTGGCGTGCTCACTGCGCACCAAGAGCAGACGCAGCCGGCGGCAGTGCGCGTACGCGCCACGCTAGCCCGCGACCGGACGGGATCCCTTTCAGACCTGCCTTGCAGCGCGCTCTGCTGTCACCGCCCTCACCGCCCACGGCGCAAGCAGCAACGCTGCCGGCTGCTGCGCGCAGGGCCTCAAATGCTGACAGCCCGTGCTCTTCGCAGGCAGACGAGTCAGCAAAGAGGACAGGACTAGCCTGGGCCTGGAAAGGCAGCCAAGACGCTCTGGCCCGGCAGTGTGATGGGCCTTTGCAGGGTTTCTGCCTTGCAAGGCACACCCGCCTTTGTTTGCCCAGCTGCTGAGCACTGCTGCGAGCGCCGAAGGTAGGATGCACCGAGTGAGGCAGCTAGTGGCTCGAGGCGTGTGTGCGGCTGTGCGGCCCAGCCTTGGCGCGCAGCAGGCGTGCGCCTGTGCGCGACCTGCGGACCTGCACACGGGCGAGCTAGCCATCTGGGCTGCCGCCAGCAGGCCGTCGTGTCCGGGGAGGGGCTTTGCTGCAGCCGCGGCCATGCAGACGCCCGCCGCCGCGGCGAGCGGCGCCGCAGAGCTCGCCGCTGAGCCAGGGGCGCCGGGCCGGCACAGTGCGGCTGCGGCTCGCCCGAACAAGAACAGGAACCACGCGCGGCGGATGCTGCTGCGGCAGAAGCAGATACGGGTGCGGCCCAACCTGCCTGGATAGGAGGCGCGCGTGTGCCTGGTCAAAGGCGGGACTATGCAAGGAGAGGGGATTTACATGCCTTTTATGACATGTTTCAGGAGGCGTTAAGGCGGTTTTGTGGTGCGGGCAAGTGAGTACTTTGCGGCTGCGTGCGCTTGGCTCGGCGCACCACCCCGTCAGTTGCCAGCCACGCGACGCAAGCTTCCTACTTAAACTGCTACAGCTGACAAGCCGTGCTGCGTCGCCTGTTCAGGATAACCATGCCAGGCGGAAGAAAGAGGAGGCCGCGGCGGCGGTGCGGCGGGAGCAGGAGCGGGTGAAGCGCTGGCGGGCGGCCGCCCTGCGCACTCACGGCCCCCGGCAGCGCGCGTCCGCCGCGCCCGCAGTGCCTCCGGCCCCCGGGGCGCCGCCAGCCCCCCCGGCGCCGCCTGCACCCTCTGTCGAAGGCACGTGGCTGACCTGAGCGGCGGTGGCTGCGGCGGCGGAGGCCTTTTGCTCCCTGCACGCACGCTCCTGCACGCGTGCGCGTGCGCCGGCTCCTGCAGCAGTTCCTGCTCTGCCTGCGTCCTCTGTAGCCGCTGAGAGCTTTCGTTGATTGAGCAGCAGCAGAGAGCTGCGCGGTGGCTGCTCAGTGCTGGCGCCCTGCTCCATGATGCAGTCTCCGAGTCTGCAGCAATGGCTGGCAACGTATGCTTTGCACGTGATCCTGCAAGCGTGGCGTGGGCAGGAGCGTCGATGCAGGGGCTTGTGCATGAGAGCGCCCTGCTTTTGCTGGGGCAGCCTTGCTGGCAGGGTGATGCCAAGCGAGGCATATCTCGTGGGGGTGTGTGCTGGAAACGCAGCAAGCTCATTGCACCATTGTAGGCATGCAGGCAGGGAGGCAGGGAAGCTGACTGCAGAGGCAAAGGCGTTCTTGCTACTACAGTTTATGGTGCCTGTGGGTTGCATGCCACTCCTGCGCTCGCTGAAGTGGCTTTGCTGGCAATGCGCGGCGCTTGGCAGTGTCAGTAAAAGCGGTATGCATTGCCAACCACCCAGCTAGTCAATGCAAGACTTTGCTTTATGGGTACATTTAGGATGAGCCGCTCACCTTTCAACATACATCCATCAACCTAATCGGACGCCACAGCCCCTGACATGCGCTCCCGCTGGGCATGCGCCTCTCCATGTGCTATCACGTGCGCTGTCAATTTGTGCTTGCGTGGGGCGTGCGCTCGCAACGACGACACGCGTCAGCTGCACTTTTCAGACTGCCATAAGCCCACGCGTGTAGTGATAGTGCTTGTTTATGCAAAGAGCAGAAGAGTGCATCGTTCCTAGCACACTCCACTGACGTGCGGCACATGACACGGGGCCGCCCTTCGCGCTGGAACAGCCGACTGAATCAACCGTTCCTGCGCTTAGGGCGGCCCCGCGTTATCTCCCGTGTGCTTGCGGAGTGTGCCAGGAGCGATGCACTCCTCTACTCATTTCTAAAAACAAGCACGCCAAAGGTCACCATACGCATGGGCTTCTAAAAGTCCGAAGAATGCAGCTGCCGCGTGTCTACGCTACGAGCGCGCGTCCCATACAACAATGCGCACATTGACAGCGCACGCGAGAGAGTGATCGTCCTGCACATGCCAACAAAGCGTAAGCGTGTAAGTGCATGACACCTGCCCACCTTCCACTTGCGGACCTACACACTTGCACGCGGGAAACCGCCGCATCCTGGCAGCACTGAGCTATGCACACGTTGCGTTACGTGGACAAACAGCTTCTAAGTCTGCCCGGGAGGCAAGCTGTCAGCACATTCACATCTGTCACCTTCATTGAAGGCTGTTCCAGCGCAGACTGCGCTCTGCTGTGCAGAGTGGGGACCTATCCTGTCACCGTGTGATCCTCCCCTGCCCTTCACCCTAGCTTTTCAAGTGTGTCTGCGCAGGCGACAGAACCAGGTGCCTCCTGCGACCTAACTACTTGTTGGAGCCAGGCCAGTCGGCTAGCAAAAGCATGACTGTGGCGGAGGCTACAGCGGGGGCCGCGGCTGATACAAGCACCCTCGCGCATACCGCACAGGTCCAGCTCGAGATCGCCGATGTGGCAACATCGCCAGCAGAGTCCATTGGCATCCAGCCGCGCGCCGTGCTTGATGACATCTATAATGCGGTGCGCGCAAGCCCCGGCGCTGCCCGCTGCGCAGCAGTATTCTGCAAGAGGACCTGTGATAGGCCTGCACAACCGCGTTGCTCCACACCAACTGGCGAGTGAGTGGGTCAGCTCGTGCAGGTGGCGGAGTACTGTGCGCAAGGCTTTGACGCCTTCGACAGGTGCCTGTCCTGTAGATGTGAAACCTCCTGCTCAGTCCGTGACCTCTCCTTCTTTGGGAGTGGACTCTTGTGCATGCGCAGAGCAGGCACACTGTGAAGCAGGTTTGGTGCTGCAAGTGCCTGGCTGCCGTCCTCAGCCTCCCCTGTGTTGCACATACACTGCTACTCGCATAGGCCTTGTGCTGCTGTAGGAGCCTCATGACGCTCGCCGGTGCAGAAGATGAGGCAGGCGCGCTGCTGCAGGCGCGCGCGCACTTGCTGCAGCAGCCTGCACTTGCTCTCCCTCCTTCCAAAAGGTCGGCGCGAGGCAGCGACACTGGGCCAGGCAGCGCTGCAGTGGCGGAGTATGTGGCAGCAATGTGGCGGTGACAGTGCGTACAACCACCTTAGCCCTCTGTGACCCTGACTGGCAGTGCTCCCCAGCCGCAGCTCTCCAGGTGCCGGCACCCCGTGCGATTCTGCAGCCGCGTCGCCGTGCCGGGCGCGCAGGCCTCGGCGGCGCTGCACGCGCGGCTGCAGGCGCGGCTCGCGCGGCAGCTGGCCGCGTTCGAGACTGCGGCGCTCGCGAGCAGCCTGCACGTGCCTGTCGGGCTGCTGCTGCCGGGGGCGGCGCCGGCGGAGCCCTCGCCGGCAGACCCTGCGGCGGAGGCGGCGGTGGACGCTGAGCTGGCCGCACTGGCAGCCGACCTCAACCAGGTGCCGGCCCCCACCATGACCTGAAGCCGGGCTCTGCCGCTGCAGCGCATACGCCTCGGGCGCTCTGCCACGCCAGTCAATGTGTGTGGAGACAGCAGGCAAGCGAAGCAGAGCTGGTCAGCCATAGCTGCCGAGCCTGCGACCTTGCTCAGGTCGATCGAGGTGGTTTGCCCGGCATTCGCGCGTGTCTGGGTGCAGGCAATGTGCCGGCGTTGTTGACGGCGTGCGGCGCATGCAGACGCGCGCCGCGGCGCGCGCCCTGGAGGCCGAGCTGGCGTCACTGGGGCGGGAGCTGGCAGCGAGCGGTGCGAGCAGCATCGGAGGCCCTCCCTGCTCTGCGCAGCAGGGCGCGCGCTCTGGCTGGCGCAGTTAAGGGGGGTGCTTTTAGCATGCTTGGTCGCTGAGGTGTGCAGTGTCATGATGCCCCGCGTCTGCATGTCCGGGGGCGCGCGTGATATGCGCGTCAAGGGCGGGCGGCCGCCTGGGAACGGCTCGGCCTGCTTTCAGGCGCATGAGCCGCATGCGCGGCGCAGGCGATGCGCGGCCGCTGGCGGCCGTCGGCGCGGCGGCGGCGGCGGGCGCGGGCGGCAAGGAGAACCTGGCGGAGGACGCCACCATGGTGCAGGTGCGCCGGCCGGTTCTCCGACTGCTAGCCGGCTGGTGGGTCAGCCCTGCCGGGCGCCGCCTGTGGTGACAAGCCTAGCATGCGAATAGTGGCTGCCAGCATTGCGCATGCGTGAGCTCAAGCCGTGCATGGGCCCAGGCCGAAAATGGGCTGCCTCAGCCATGCTGACTGCTCGCTGCACGCCGCCGCTGGGGCTTTGATTTGCCTGCTGTGAACCTGCTGACCCCTACCCTGACTGCAGCACCGTGTCTCGCCGACCGCCTGGGTGCGCTCGCAGGCGCGCGCTCGGCAGCTGGCAGCGCTGCTGCAGCGCGCCGCCGAGGCGCAGGCCGCGCGGCGGTGCTCCGCCTCGTCCGCGCCTCCGGCAGGCGACCGTGCGCCGCAGGCCTGCCAGCGAGACTGCGCCAGCCTGCTCTGTTGCAGCACTGCATGCAAAAAGCTCACCACAGCGCTCTGCCTGTCCCACAGCCGTGACGCGCCCCCCGGCGCCCGCGGTCGCCCAGCGCACGCGGTGAGCGCCCTGGATGTGCACAGGCATGGCCATGCAGGCATGCGTTGAGAGCAGACGGGTGCTGACAGCCACTCTCTGCTAGTCCCTGACGATCAGGATATGGTCAGGTTAGGGTAACCTCACCCTATCAGGGCCTGATGACTCTGCGGCGCGCAGCGGCGGCGCGCGCGGAGAAGGCGTTCCTGCAGCGCCAGGCGGCCACCAGCGGCGCATCGGCCGCAGACCTGCGGGGCGTCCTGACCCTGCTGCAGCCGTGACCGCGGGTGCCTGCTCGCGGCATGCTGGGCTAGCCTGGCTGCGCCGGCCCTGCTCGGCATGACCGCCCTGCTGTCGCCCTGCCGCGGGGGCTGCTCGGCGGAGTGTGCCGGCAGCGGAGCCTGCGTGGTGTCTCTACCCAGCTGTAGCCCTGCTGTCTGCTTTGATAAGAACGCTGGCTGCTCCGGAGTGCACGGCGCGCTTGCCCAGCCGCAGCCGAGACAAGTTGGCCCAGCCGGCCCAGCCGGCCCTGAGCATACTAGCTGCGGCAGACCTGCGCGGCCTGCTGAACAGCAAGCTTGCTTGAACTGCATCCTGCGCTGTTGCTGTTGCGGCCGGTGCACTGTGAAGGCTGCCACCTGCCTGCACAGCATCCCTACGATTTAAGCACAGGGACTCCAGTGTCAAGCTAATTTGTGGGCACTCGTGCCCTGCCCAGAGCTGGCAAAGGTCAGCCACAGGAGGCAGTTGGAGTGCAGTCAGCACACAGGAACCATGCCTGGGTACCAGCCGCACTTGTACTAGTTAGTATTAGTAATAAACGTCGTATGGTAACCAGCCAGGGCACAGTGCGGTTGGCGCTCAGAGCTCGATGCCTTTGCAGCAACAGGGTTGGCAGCATGGCCTTGCTGCATACACGTGCAGAGAGGCTTACCGCTGCGGGCATGCCTGGGCGCGCTCTGGGCCTGTGGACACGTTCGCAGCAGGTAGTGGTGCAGCGCGGTCTGGTGCAGCGCCATCGCACTGCCGGGGAACATCACCGCACAGAGTGTCTGCTGTTTAAATAGCAGCAAACGCAGCCACACCCTAAAGGGTGTGACCAAACTGAAGCCCACTTTTTTGAGTGCCCAGTCTTGAAGCGATGCCAGTGGGTGGACGCCCGCAGCAGGCAGCGGGAGTGCGAGCGAGGCGCGCCGACGCGGGGCTGGCTGCACGCGCGCGAGGGAGTTGCTGAGGGGCAAAGGGCTTCCCTTGCGAGGGCTGCCTGGCCCGCTGGCCAGGGCCGTCGCACACCTGCCCTGGCAGGTCCTGCTGGCAGCCTGCGAGGATCGGCCGGTTTGCTCCGGCCCGGCGGGCTGTTCCTCAGCCCAGCCCGGGGGCCGGCCCGCGGTGGCTTCGGACGGCCCCTGGCGCAAGGGGAGCTCCGCCTCTCCGTCGGGCCATCCCCGCGATGTTGACCCGAGGGTGAGCACACGGAGGCCCCCGTGACACCTGACTGTTTGATTCTGCACCGCACCCCCAGGGCGCCTCGGCGCGGTGGGTTCTGCCGGCGGGGGCCCTGAGCGCGGCCCGAGGCGCGGGGCTGCCGCCGCGGCGTCGGTTGGCTGCGCGGCGCGCGCGGCAGCCTTTTTGGTGGCTCCGCGCCGCCGGCCCCTCTCACCCGGTCCCGCCTTCCCAGGCCTGCGGGGCGTGCGCGACCAGCCAACAACACAGCGCGTCCTGTCCGCTGTTGGGCTTCTGCGTCATCCTGCGGTGGCGCGCGGCGGGGTCCGCCTGCGACACGCCCCAGGCTGCGGTGTTGCACTGCCAAGTGTGTGTGTGTGGGGCGCCTCGAGCGCGCCGTGTGCGCACGCACGGCCACAGCAGTGTCACAGCAAGCGCGCGGGAAGCTGCTGCGGTGACGTCTGCGCGCGCCGCGCGGGCTCAGCGCGCTCTTGCGCTGGCCGCCTCGCGCGCAAAGCGCCGCCGTCGGCCTGTGCAGGCCTGGCTGTGCGCAGGTCGTAGGATCTGGCGCGGCGCGACGCCGCGAGCGGTTGACGCCGCTGCGGGCACGGCTCAGGCCAGCGCAGCGGGGCTGGTGTGCTGGGCCCGAGGGCTTGAGGGTGTGCTGTGCGGCGCGCGCAGGCTGGCGCGGCCGGGCATGTGGCGGTGCTGACGCCGCTGCAGCCGGGCGAAGCGCGCCCCGGCGGCAGTGGCAGGGGCGCGCGCGGCATGTGTGCCGTGCCTGCGGACCCCGCCTGCGTGCGCCCCGCGCCGCCGCTGCGTGCACGGCCCGCCGCTGCCCGAGCCCGGCTGCCTGCCAGTGGCCTGCAGGCGGCGTGAGCGCTCGGGTGACGGGCTGCTCGTCTTGCGCTGGGCGCGAAGCTCGCGTCTGCGTCTGACCGTGCTTCCTGCTGAGGTGGCACGGCACGACTGCAGGGGACATGATGTGGACGCGGGTTGACAGCACTGAACGTGTTGACAGCGCTCACCGTGTTGACAGCTCTCACCGTGTTGACAGCCCTCATCGTGTTGACAGCACTCGTCTCAGCCCAACAACCAAAGGGCGACTCTGACGAGTCCCGCACGCTGTTGACAGGCGAGCGCGCCCGCGTCGCCCGCGGGCATGGCCGCGGACGCCAGCGACGGCGAGGACGGCGGCGCGGCGGAGCGCGCGCGCGCCTCGCGGGGCGCCGGGCCCTCTGGCCGGTGCGCGGGTTTGTGGCGAGCTCGGCGGCGCGCTTATGATGTTTATACGCAGTCAGCCTGCCAGGTGCACAACCGAGCGTGCTGGGCACAGCAAGCAGGTTCTTATGAGACGGGCGCTGTCTGTTGCGCCGGGCCCATGTGGCCCAAGCATGGCAGCGCAAGCGCGCGTCGAGCCTGTCTGCAGGCGGCCGAGCGGCGCGAGCGTGACGTTGTGGGAGCCGCGGCGAGCGGCCGGCGAGCGCCGCGGCCGGCGGGCGCGGCGGGCGCCGACGGCGCGGCGGCGTGCGCGCAGGGGCGCGGCCGGCGAGCGGCGCGCGGCGCCGCAGCTGCTGGAGGAGCTGGGCTGCCGGTCGTTCCAGGCGGACGCGGTGGACGGTAAGCCGATGATGGAGATGGTGGCGGGCAGCGGGCGCTGGTTCCAGGCGCAGGTGGTGGCGGAGGCGCCGGCGGAGCTGGAGGTCCTGTTTCCATGTGCGCGCCCGGCCTTGTACAGCAGCGAGCAGCAGGGTCGCACGCAGCGGGTCGCGGAGGCGGGGCGGGGCTGGGAGGCTGTGCGGCGAGTGCGCTGGCAGCGGCTCCCTGTGCGCGCGCGTGAGAGCTGGGAGGGGCGCCCTGTGCGCGTGTGTGATTGGGGAGGGCTCCTTTGCGCGCGTGTGATGTTCCGTCCGCAAACGTGTGAGAGCATGGAGGTGGTGTCGGGCCTGTTTCTGTACATGGGCGGCTGCTGTCAGCGTGCTGCGTGGAGCGGCGCTGAGCGGATGCAGAGGCACCCCTGTCGAGGCGCGGGGTTGCGACCGGGGGCCAGGCATGCGGCGAGGTTACTGCCGCGCGTGGTGGCAGGAGTCCACGCAGCGGCGGCAAGCTGGGGCAAGCTGGGGAGGTCGGTCTGCTCGCCGCCGCAGCAGCGGGCAGCGCCTGACCAGGGGTGCCGCGCGCGCGCAGCCACGCGGAAGGGCGCCGCGGCGACCCAGGAGTGGGTGGACCGCCGCAGCAGCCGCTTCTGGCGCGGCTCGCTTGACAACGCGGTCTGGAAGTACCTGGGCGCGGGCGCCTGGGCGCCGCGCAAGCGGCCCAAGCCCGGCGGCCGGCCGCGCGCCGCGCCGCCCGCGCGCTCGCGCACGCGCCTGGCCGGCCCGCGCGGCGCGGCGCTGCACCTCGATGGTGCGGGCCGCGCGCGCGCGTCACTGCCATGCGGCCGGTGAGAGTGTTTGCTTGAGCCGCTGCGCCTGCACCAACTGCTTGGCAGCATGACAGCTCACAAGCCTGCCTGTGAGTGGGGTTGTCGGGTTGACCGAGCGCGCTTGGGCGCAGATGACACCACATGCGGCACTGGCACCGCCACCGGCGCGTCGATGGACATCGACTCGGGCGACATCTCGCCGCCTGCGCAGCCGCCTGCGCCCCGGCGCACCCCCGCGCCCGGCGACCGCGCAGAAGCAGACGCGCCCGGTGCGGCGCGGGCGGCCGAAGCGGGTGCCGCCCTCGAGGCGCGCGCCGCCGCAGCGGAGGGCAGCGCGAGCGGCGGAGACGGCAGCGGCGGGAGCGGCGGCGGCGGCGGCAGCGGGCGGGGCGCGACGCACTCCAACACCGGCATGGTCGACGCGGCCGGCGGCGGCGGCAGCACCAAGTCGCCGGTCGAAGAGGCCCTGGTGCGGAGCCCCGGCCTGCGCTCGGCGTGGCAGCCGGCCCGGCTGCTGTGGCGGGGGTGGCACCTGGGGCGTGGGCGCTTGGGCGCATGCGCGGGTGGAAGGCGGGGCGGCGGGGTGGGGTGCGGCGCGCTGCAATGAATCAGTGCTGCTTATTGCAGTAATATAATAAAGGAGCGGCATGTCAGGGTAGTCACGCACGCAGCCGTTGCCTCCTGGCGATGCGCTGCAGTCGTGAGAGCGCATGTTGGTGGCGCCGAATGGCGGGAGGGCAGATCGTGTTTCACCAGCCGTGTTTGTGTAGGCCTGCTGTAACGAAGTCGCGCTCTTGCACGCTCTGAGCTGACTCTGGTGCGGCTGCCCTGGTAGGAGGACGCGGGCGCGGAGCCCGAGGCGGAGCGCGACCCGCTGGCGGAGTGGTTCCGCGGGCACTTTGCGCTGCTGGATGCGCGCGGGCTGCTGGGCGCGCCCGTGGCCGGCGCCTCGCCGGAGGCGGGCGCGCTGCCGGTGCCCGCAGCGCCGCCGGCCGCGGTGTTTGTTGGGACCGGGGGTGCTGCAGGGTTTGTAACCGCCGCGGCCGCGGGCTCCGGCACCCTGCCCGACACGGGCGCTGGAGAGGCAGCGGGCGTCGCGGCAGCCGCAGGCCCCAAATCTAAGCTAGGGCACAGGGTCAAGCCGCGCCGCGACTACGACCTGAACCGCTGCCGCGAGGCGCCCCCGCGGCGGCGCGAGTTGCACCTCAACGCGG
>JAABUV010001086.1_pt1 | contig 39862 bp, 57 predicted proteins | sample 5559971 | NCBI WGS metagenome assembly JAABUV01 (sample SAMN10711881, study PRJNA513362) | rock metagenome | isolation source: Antarctica rocks | place: Antarctica: Victoria Land, Knobhead nord | collected 2015-12-19 | reverse complement strand
GCAGCCTGCGGCACCTCACCGCGACAGCCTGCAGGCCATGCGGGCACCCTGGAGTGCGGCGGCCGCGGTCTTCACGCAGCATGCAGGCGCCATGGTTGCTGCTGCTGTGTTGACGCCCAGCAGGCGCACACTGTGCAGCGTGCCCCAGCTGGCGCAACCGAGTCCAGAAGCACGGTTGCGCCTGCTCGTGGCGCACCAGTTGCAGGCTGTGATATGGTGTCCTGCACATCATGTGGCGCGTGCGCCGCGCGCAGGCTGGCGCGCGGCGCTGCAGACGCTGGCGGCCGGCGCGGCCGACCCCGCCGCACCCGTCGTGGAGCGCGCGCTGGACGCCGTGCAGGCGCGCGGGCTGGGCCGCGTGGGGCTGCCCCCGGGTGTTGCTTCATGACATAGACTCTCAACTGTTTGACTTGTTAGAAGCAGCGGAGGCGCATACTGGCAGCACTGACGCGGCCGTGCCCGACTCCGATCGCTTCGTAGACCACATGCCATGAGCACATCTCTGCTTCAAATCAGGCGGTTCAGAAGTCGCTGAAGCTCTGCGCGCACGGCTGCTCTTCGTACCGCCCACCAACCACTCTGCCTGCTGACAGTATCAGGCTTAGGTAAGGGTAGGGGATGTGCTGAGAGTGCCTCACGCTCAGAACAGGGCCCGCAAACGCGCAGCCGGTCGTGGAGGGGCTGTTCCGCGAGGGCGGCGTCGGCGGCGAGCTGTTCGCGGATGTGGCGGGCGTGGCGGCCGCCGCCATGCGCAACCCCGCGCATGAGGGCCTGTCGCTCGGCGCCGTGCACGCCGCCGAGGCGCTCGCGCGGCGCCTGGCTGCCGCCGGGCCGCAGGCGCGTCCACGGCGCAGGCTCCCCGCCCTGCTGCTGCTGCATGAGATGCGGGGGCGCAGACAGTGCAGGTATGACAGCATGGACCGTCGCATCGTCTGAGCAGATCAGTGAGTGCAAGACCGTGTGGGCGCACTGCTAACAGACTGAGCTGAGCCCAAGCAGCATCCAAGCGTGTGCGCCTTGCTGCGCAGGCCTGGGCGGCGCCCGCGCCCGCGGCGGATGCGCACGGCGGCAGGCTGGGGGAGGGCGGGTCGCCAAGCCCCGAGAGGCGGCTGTCAAACCCCAGGCTCTCCGGAGGCGCCGAGGCGCCGCAGGAGCCTCCGCCGGTGCGCCGCTTCGCCGACGCGGTTGGTTGAAGCTACGGGCGCTGGCTGGCCTGCAGTGGGAGCACTGCGCAGCGGGCTGGCTGTTGGTCAAGCAGGGCGAGCCGGCAAGCTGTGCTGCAGCCCCCAACCATCCTGCACAGTACGTCGAGTGTGCACAGCTCAGATGTTATGCGGCCCACAAGGCAAGCATGCGAGGATGCCGCGCAGAAGCTCCGCCATCAGCAGTGCTTGGGCGCCAGCCATTGCTGGGAAGAGCAGTACCATTCTGGTCACATGTCTTATCTTGTCTTCTCCACATGCCAGGACGCCCAGGGCGCGGCAGCACCCGGGCGCGCGCGCGCGCAGGCGCCCTGGGTGGCGCTGCTGGGCGGGCTGGCGCTGGTCGCGCGGCACGACCCGCGGCCGGCCGTGGCGGACGCGGCCGCGGGCGCGCTGCTGGGCGCGCTGGCGGGGCACGGCGGCGGCTGGCGGGCCGCCGAGTGGCGCGCCGGCCGCGACGCGGCCGTCGGCTACCTGCTCGCGCCGCCCTTCCCGCGGCTGTACGAGGGGGCGCCGCGCCATGCGGCGCGCGCCCACCTCTACTGCCTGCGCAATGTCCCGGTTAGGGTTTTGGTGTTCAGGCACGGATGTTAAAGCGACTCAAGGGCTGCGCAGAGGCGTGCCGTGCCATGCAGCGCGAGTCGCCTCCCCTCCGTGATCAAGGTGAGGTTGTCATCACACAGTCTGACACTGGGCTCTGCGTGTCGCCAGCTCTGTTCGGAAGCTGCTTTCATGCATTTTTTATGCAATTGCAGAAGTGCGCGGCGTGCCGCGCATGTGGCGCCTCTCTGCCGGCCTGGCCTCTGCCCGGCCTGGAGCCCGCTGAACCGATCAGACTGGAAAGCTTCCATATGGCCCCGACTCGCTCGCCCTGCACTCATGCGCGCGCGCGCCGCCAGGTGGGCTGGAGCGTGGAGGGCCTGGACCGCGTGCACCGCCACGCGCGCAGCCACGTGCCAGCGCTCTTCCGCGCGCTCTGCGCGCACCGGGCGGCCGCCGCGCCCGAGCTGCTGTGGCCTGTGCGGCCCCTGGCCGGCAGCGCTGCGCGTGCCCGTGTGCCAGAGCGCCCGCGGCCTCCCAGGATGCTGTTTGACTGGACCGGTTGACAGTTGTCAGGCTTTTGTCAAGGTATCTTCCGCCTGGCGCCCCGCGCTGTTGACTTGCATGCCTCCATGTGCACACTCTGGTGGGAGAATGCACCACGAATGAACATGAGAGTACACGTGCATGGTGCAGCGTCGACAAGCCAGACCACGACGGGCAATGCGCCCCTTGCCAGCGCGCCGTGGCGCCCGCGCGCTGACGCGCCTGCCGCGCGCGCGCGCAGCTGCTCAACCTGGTGGTCTGCTACGTAGTGCAGCCCGACGAGGCCACCGCGCTGCTGGGCGTCGCTCTGCTAGAGGACGGCATTGTGGCGCTTGCGCCGCGCCTGGAGGACGCCGGCCGCAACCCTGACCCTGGAGCCAAACCCTACCTCGCTGCGGCGCCGGACGCCGCGCGGGGCGCCGCGGCGGCGGCCGGCGCGCATGCGCTGGGCAATGGCGCGCTGCACGCGGCGGCGGGCGCTCGGGGGGACGCCCCGGGGGACGCCACGGGGGATAGCCCGGAGCCTGATGACGCGTTTGACGGCGGGACCCTGGGCTGGGACGCCGTGCTGCGCGCGCTGTCGCTGGCGGCGTCCGCAGACCACTTCTCGCCGCTGCTCAACGCGCGCGGGTGCGGCCTGCGCGCGGCTTGTCCCTGGCAGCGCGGGATCGGCAGACCCGACTGGTGCATCTGCCATGGTGCTTCAGGTGGAGTCTGGCTCCTGAGCCGGCCTGTCTCACCATCATGCCGTGGGTAAACCGTGGCGGCGGCGGCAGCTTCGCTCGCCGCGCTCCGACTGGGTTGCGACGCGGAAGCGGTGCACAGGTCGTCTGAGATCGACGGCCCTACCCCAGAGCATGTCCTGCACTCCTGGACGCGCGCGGCAGCCCCGCCAGCGCTGCCAGTGCGTGGCCGTAAAGCATGCTTGCTGCTTGTGGGGCGGCGCGCAGGGCGGCTCAGGACGGGGCGGTGAGTCCAACGGCGGTGGAGGCCGCAGATGGCGCCGCCGGCGCGCTCACGCCGCAGCAGCGCGCCGCCGCGGAGGTGCGGTGCCGCGCGCGCACGGCGGTGCTGATGCAGCGCTGCGTGGCTGCGGTGCACCGGCGCTGCGGCGACGCGATGCCGCCTGGCGCGCAGCTGCGCCTACTGTCCGTGCTGCAGGCGCGCCCGGCGGGCCTGCCCCGTGCCCGGCGGCCGCGTGCCCGGCATGCGCGGCATGTTGATTCATTATGTGTTTCTGCTGCTTCCTGGCTCTGTGCTGGCAGTGTGTTGACAGTGTGTTAGTATCTGGACAGTGGACAAGATAAAAAAAAAACAGCTTTCCGCAGGACACGGTGCAGCGCGCGGCGGCATTCAACCGCGCGCCCGAGCGCCGCGCGGCCGCCGCGGCGCTGCTCGCGCCCGAGCCCGGCGCGGCGGCCGCGGCGGCGCCGCCGGCCACGCCGGTCGTCGCCGCGTCCGCGTGGCAGGCCCCGGGCGCGTTTACGGCCAACGGCACGCCCACCGCCGCCGCGGTCGCGAAGCAGGCGCGCCGCCGACTTTTGTACTCCCGGCCTCCAAGGCATAAAGTGACTGCTGTTACTTATGACGGCGCATGTGCGCATGAAGTGACTGCGCGCGGCACGCGCAGGGAGGCATGGTGAGCCGCGCTGCGCAGCGGGACGCGGCCGCTCACGAGGGCGGCCTGGCCCCGAGCGACGCCGCCCTGCCCAGCGTGCCGGAGCAGGCCGGCGACCCCGCGGCGGCATCACCGCCGCCTGCAGCGGCCGGCGCAAGCGCAGCGGAGCCGCGCGCGCCCGAAGTTCTGCGCGAGAACGCCGGAGACTCTGGAGATGTCGCGGGCGCCGGCGCTGCAGCGGTCGCGCAGGCGGGCCCGGACGGGGCGGGGGCCGCCGACGGGCCGGCTGGGCGCGGCGGCGACGGCGGCGCTGCGCCTGCTGCGGGCACTGAGGAACTGGCCGCGCAGGCGCTGAGCGCGCCAGAGGGTCAGGAGTCCGCCGCGGCGCCCGGCGCCGCCGGGCCCGGCGGCCCGCACGCCCTGCCCGGGATGCCCAGCATCCGGACGAGCCCCGGCGGCGCGGCAGGCGGCCCCGACGCCGCCGCAGCCTCGAACGCAATGTCGGCGCCGGGGCGCGGCGGCGGCGGCGGCGGCAGCGACGGCGGCGCAGCGGCGGCGGCGGCGGCGGCGCTGCACCCGGCCGCGTTTGCCGAGGAGGAGGTGGCGGCCGCGCCGGCGCTGATGCGGCAGGAGGCGGAGGGCGGCGTCCTGCTCATCGCCGGTCTGCAGCGCCTCATGCGCCAGAGTGCGCCGCCAGCGGCTGCGCGCCTGGGACTTGTTGGGCGGCGAAAACCCCCAGGCCGGCCTGACCCAGGGATTTATTTTCGGCGGCAAGAGCGTGTGGCGTGCAGTGTGCCTGGCCCAGCACGCCGCACTGAAGTTGCGCCGCTAACGCCGGCTGGCAGGGAGGTGGATGGGTGCCGCCTAGGCGCTGCCCAGCAATGCAGCAGTCTTCTAACACCCTGCGCATGCCCTGGACTCTGTCTATCTCACGCCGCGGGCGTGCCCACCCCGCGCGCAGGCCGCGCGGCAGAGGCGGCCGCTGAGGCCGAGGCGCGCCTGCTGGCGCTGTGCCGGCAGCTGGTGGGCGAGGCCGCGCGCGACGCATGGGCGCGGCCCGCGCTGCCCGGCGACGGCGGCGGCGGTGGCGGCGGCGGTGGGCCCGCGCCCCTGGCGCCGGAGGGCTACTCATGGGACCAGGCGCGCGCGCCGTGACCCATCTGAGCTGGGGCCGAGCCATGGTCTGCTGAGGATGTCATTTAAGCCCTTCTAGATCATGTGCACGCTGCACAGTGTTCAAAACACACATGCTGCTGCTGCGTGACACCATGACCCCCTGTGCTGCGGCTCATGCAAGGGCCACCGGCGCTTGCCTAATGTTGCAAGACACACGTCTGCTGCTGCGTGATACCATGACACTCAGAGTCGCCGCTCATGCAATGAACACCCGCGCTTGCATAATATAACTGCACAAATCTGCTGCTGCATGGTACCTAGACCCACAGTGTTGCGGCTCATGAAGGGACACCCGCGCTTGCACAATATCTAGATGCAGACCTGCTGCTGCATGGTATCTTGAGACACAGTGCTGCGGCTCATGCAAGGAATATCTTGAGACACAGTGCTGCGGCGCATGCAAGGGACACCCGCGCTTGTGCAGTGTTACAAGAGTATCACGAGACGCATCACGGCACACAGTGTCACGGCCCGTGCAGCTCGCAGAGCTGTTCCACGCGTGACCGCGGCAGGCCACGCGGGCGCCGCTGATCGTGGCGGGCCTGCAAGCGTACGGCGCGGTCAGCGCGGGCCCGCGCAGCGCCGAGCTGCGGACAGTCTTCCCCGCGCTCGCGCGCCTGATCTGCTCGGCGCAGCCGCCCGTGCGCGCGGCGCTCGCCGCGCTGCTGCAGGCGCAGCTGCCGCCGCTGCTGGCCACGGCCGGCCTGTGAGGTGCAGGGGTAAGTGTAGGGTTTGCAGGCCGGGGGCTCATTAGGGCTGGCCGATGGAACAGCCCTATGCGTGTAGTGGAGTGCCAGGGCATGGTGCTGTAAAGGCGGCAGCAAAGCCGGGTCAGGCACCGTGTCTGTCGTGCAGGTGCTGCGAGGTGAATTCATTCATTGCGAGAACCTTATATGGGGTGACCTCAGTTAGCAGGCAGGATGCAGGGAACTCCAAGGCGTGCCGGGTACATCGCTTTTCTAGTCTACAGCATAGCTGTGAGCGCAATAAGCTGTGGGTTTGAAACACAGGCCAAGTTCCCCAGTAGGTGCGTGTTTGCTCACATCCATGTGTTTGAGAGTGTGACAAGCACGTTGTGCACTGCCTTGACATGCCTCTTAATGACACTCCGCTCTGGCACACACTGCGAGTTGCAACTTGCACGCAAACGCCCAGGTTTGCATCTAAATGCGCTCATAAAGCTTGGCGCCACAACAAACCACGCTGCAAGCGCTCTCAGTCACCTGACATGGCTAGGTCGTACTCGCAGTGGACGCCACACAGCCACACAGCAGGCTCTCCTGCATTGGCACCTAGGGACAGTGGCCAAGCACTGGACAGCCCCGTGCCGTCGGGCCGCGACCTTCGCAGCGCGCCCAGCGCCGCCTGCGGCCGCGGCAGCAGCTGCCCTAGCCCCGGCACCGCCGGCAGACAGGCAACACACGCGTCATTCGGGGGCGACGCCAGGCAGGCCTGCGGCCCCGGTCTGGACCGCTCAGAGCGCGCCCAGCGCCGCCTCCAGCCGTGGCAGCACCTGCCGCAGCACCAGGCGGAAGCCCTCCGAGGTCAGCGGCTCCTCCGCTCCACTCCCTGGCCCCGCCGGCCCGTCCCCAGGTCCCGCGTCCCCTGGCCCCGCGCCTCCCGCCTCCGCAGCGCCGCCGCCGCCGTCGCCGCCGGCGGCCCCGCTCCCGGGCGCGGCTGCGGCCGCGCCGGCCTCCGCAGGGCTCGCGCAGGGCGCGGCGCCTCCAGGCGCGCTCGGCGGCGCGCCGGCCGGGCCGGGCGCGGGCGCATGCTCGGGCGCGTCGGCCTCGCGCGCGGCCTCGCAGGGCCCTGCGGGCGCAGCCTCTGCGCCGGGCGCGGCATCGAGCGCGCTGGCGGCGGCGGGCGCGACGGCTGCGACCTGCGCGTCGCTGGGCGCAGGGGCGAGCTCCTGGCCAACGCGCGCGGCGCCGCTTGCGTAGGCGCGGCACGCGCGCAGCAGCGCGCCGCCGTGCACCTTGTAGTACGCCTGCGCGCCGGCCGAGCCCTATCACAGGCCCTGAACAGCAGCGACGGACGGGCACTCGCAACAAACTGGCTGCGGCGTGCCAGCGAGCAAGCCACCGGGTCAAGGAGCGTGCCAGCACGCCCACATGTCTCTGCGTACAGGACGGGCATGGCATGCAGGGGCGTTTCGGGTACCTAGAGGTCATATGATGTACACGCAAGGGCTTGCAGACTTCAGTGGACAGCTCCGACCCCGTCCAAGCACACAACAGGACAATAGCTAGCGCGGCAGATCTCAGCAGTTGAGGGGAGCGGGAGCCGCGCAGCCGGGCGCCGCATAAACTGACTACCCACATTGCTCAGCTGCAGCGCACTGCGCATGCGGCGCCGCAGGACTGAGCATCCACACCTACAAACTCAAAAGCATCCTCCGTGTCGTGGCCGGTGCCCCAGGGCCCAGGCACTCGGGTGCGCGCCCTGGCGAGCGGGCCGAACGGCGCGGGCGTGCGGCGCAGCACGTGCAGCGCCGAGCGGCAGACCACGAGGAAGCAGGACTCGTTGTAGAGCAGCGAGTTGCGCTCGCCCTCGCTGCTGCCCACCTGACCGCCGCGCGACCGCAGCGCCCCACTTAAACATGCGCGCCCGTTCGCATGCGCTGCGGCTGTGTTCATCAGCCGCACGCTCACGGCATGTTGCAGCGGAGCCGGCAGGTCGGGCAGGAGCTGGGCGCGGCACAGAGCTCGCAAACTGTAGCGATTCCTAGCGAGACAGGTACAGGCAAAGCAGGGATCCTGCGGCTACTGCGCGGGCAAGCCAGAAGCTGTCAACCAGCCGCGCGCCAGGGTTGCAGCTTCAGTCGCACTGACACAGCAGCGGGTGCGCACCTGGCGCTCGTAGCCAGCCTCGTTGAAGTAGGGCTTGGGCACGAGCACCAAGCCCTGAATGGACACGAGCACCTGCAGCGCGGCGCACGCGTGCATGGCCTGAAAACGGGTACCCTCTGCTCCGTCTTGCACTCGCTCGCTGGGGATGACCATGTTACGCTGCTGAGCACTTTATGCGACAGTTCATGCCACATGACAGCCTGCGCACAACCTTCCTGACATGGCAAAAAAGCAGACATTGGGACAGGGCTGGGTTAGGCTGGCCCGTGCGCCAGGCGCTTCCATGGGACGGGGGCGCCGCGCCTGCAGGAGCGTGGAGCAAGACGCGTCCCAGACCTCGCTGTTACGCCCCGCCCACGTGTTGAGCAGGCTCAGGCAGACCTTGCCGCACTCGTACTGGCGCGCAAACAGCGCCGTCAGCCCTGAGCTGGCAGCCCTGAGCTCTGTGAACGTGCGGGATGCGAGCTGCCCAAAAGGCCTGCACACCCCACTACAACTCCCTTTTGCAACGCTATGCACGCATGCGGCACTGCCACCCACGCTGCAAGCATCACCTCCTGGCGCCAGCTCCCCTCAAGTAGGAGCGGGTCGGGCGCTGGATGCTGCTGTGCGCATCCAAGGGAGCAGCCTTAGGGTACGTTTAGGATACCAGGCCGCAAGAGCGGCGGCGGACTGCTCCGGCGCCCCGGCGGGCGCACCAGGTTGGGGTTGGCGCGCATGCCCCAGGAGTGGTACTGCACCAGCGGCGGCGCGCCCGGGTAGTCCGGCGGCAGCTGGATGTCGAAGAAGAAGAGCTGGTCGTGGTACGGCGTGCCCGCCGCGCCGGCCACCGCCGCGCGCAGCAGGTCCATCCTGCCGCGCCAGCAACAAATATTTAAAGTAATCGTGCTTTTGTGCTACCTTACCCTAAACCTATCCCTACCACGCAGCAGGTCCATCGGGCGGCACCAGCGAGAGAACACAGGGACAGCATGGACGGCACTCGCACACGACACCTCCGCGCACAGAAGGTCCACCCTGCAGCACGTGAGGGAGACGGGCTGGTGCATGGCAATGCGCTGCGTCATGGGTCCTAGTGCCTGTGGCAGTGCATACATGCTGACTTGCATCGACGTCATGCGCACTACAGGTACAGCAGCGCGCGCGCCGCGCGCCTCGCGCGGCTGCGGCGCGGGCAGAGCGGAAGCACTGCAAGCTAGTGCAAAAACCAGCTTTCCGGAGTCAGGCGTGGCAATCATCTCACGGCGAGGCAATCACAAGCTCATGCGCCGCGGCGCACCGGGACTCATACGCGCGGACCCAGATGGAGGTTGGCAGGTTGGCGCGCAGCGTGGCCCACTCGCGCAGCACCGCCTTCTGGAAGCGCCGCGCGGACGCGGCGCCCGCCGGGTGCGGCGCGCCCACGTGCGCGTGGCCCTCCGGCTCGCCCTCTGCGCGGCGGGTGCGCGCTTGGCAAGCGTGCAACCTAAAAGATGCAATAAGCGCGCCCAGGCGCGCATGGCCCTCCAGCGCGCCCTCTGCAAGCAGGCGCGGTGTCGGCGCGCGTGCGCCGTGACTATGGCACAGCCCAGGCCTGACACGGGTGTCCCGTGTTGACCACCCTGCGGCGGCGCCGTGAAGACTAGATGCGTTGCGTCGCTGCTCGCTAGGGCGGAGCGGGCCCTACTACACGGGGCCCACCTCGCCTCTGCACCTACTTCCCTAGTCCCGTGCTGGTCCCTGACAGCGCTCACAGTGCGCTGATAGCATGGCCTGATTGCTGTCTAAATAAAAAGAACGCGCGCCATTACAAGGCCCGGTAACAAAGGAAGCGCGAGCAAACTTGCATGCGCCAATCTGGATGGATGGACACCTGCCAGCCTCTGCAGAGGACGCTGCCTGCTCTGCGGCAGCGCCAAAAGTTGCCACACGCGCGCAGCTGGCTACGCTGCGGGGCTGGGACGCACCGACGACATCAAAGTGCGGGCAGGCGGCGACGAAGGCGGCAGCGTCTGCCAGCGGCGCGGCCGCCTGGGCGCCCGCCCCAGGGCTAGGTGTAGGGTCTGCACCGGCGCCCGCCTTCCCGCCTGCAGCCCGGCTGCTCCCTGCGCCGGACGCGCCGCGCGCTCCGCCGCCCTCGTCAGCACCTCGCCTGGCGCCGGCGTCGGCCGCGTCCGCAGGCACGCCCGCGCCTCCAATCGCCGGCGTCGCGCCGCCGCCGGCCGGGGTCTCTGGCGAAGCGCCGGCTGCGAGTTCAGGCGCGGGCGCGCGGCCCTCGGGCGCCCCCTCGCGCGCGTGTGCCCCACTCCGCTCGGCAGATGCGGGGGGAGCGCCCCCAGCGGGCGCCTGCTTCGACGCCACTTCAGGGCTGCTCTCATCCATGGCCGTCGAAGAGTCGCTGGGCTCAGCGGTGCCCTCCGTGTTGGCCGCAGCAGCACTGCCGCTCCGCCCCTGGGCCTCGCCCCCGGCCTCGGCCCCACGGGCCTGGGGAGCACCCTCCCCGGCGCCGCCGTGCTCGGCGGCAGCGCGCCCGCCGCGCTTGGTGCCAGACTTGGCAGCGGAGCGCGCGGAGGCGGCCGCCGCCGCAGCCGGCCCCTCAGATATGTCCATGTCTGCGGCGGCGTCGCTGTCTGCGCTCGAGTCGGAGGCCGTGCGCCAGCCGCTGCCCGCGTCCGAGCCGCCGCCCTGCCGGCAGAAGCAGGGCCCTACCTCAGTGCTGCACAGCAGCCACTGAGGTAAGTTACTCTACGCGACAGCCTTACGTGCAGCACATCACGAGCGTCCCGCAGCGCATGGGGCCCATTAAAACAAGCCTGCGCCTGCGCTGCAGCCTGCCCAGACGTCAGCCATCTGGGCATCGGGGGCCTGAGCCTCGGGGACGCACGTCCTCGGCGCCCGCCCCGCGCGACGCGTGGCGGCGCTGCAGCCAGCGGCCCAGCCCGGCAGGCGGCGCGTCCGCGGGACCGCGCGCATGCTGGGGGGTGTGGCCGCCCTCGTCGCCGGGCTCGCCCTCGTCGCCGGGCGGCTCGTCGTCCTCGCGGCTCAGCATGAACACCTGGCGCGGCCAAGCGGTGCGGTGAGCTCATACAGTATCCGACAAGCACGAAGCTTTTCAGCATAAAGACCTGACGCAGCATGATGGTATGGTGACCTCCTGCGGCATCTGCTGAGCGACACGCTGCCACATGCCTAGTGCTGCATTGGCCGCAAGATACCTCTAGGGTAGTGTGCCTGCCTCCCCAAGCAGTCACCACCCAAGCGCCATATTACCCCTTTACCTGATGACAGCCTATGAGGTATGGGAAGGCAACTGAGGTTGCACACCGCACTCATGTACTGGGTGGGAACCATCAGCAAATGTAAGAAGGCCAGGGCGCGCCTTGTCCGGCCCGAGCAGCGTTTCGGAGCTGTCCGCCCAGCGCACCAGCAGCCGGCCGCCGCGCAGCGCGACCACCTCGCCCACCACCGCCGCCGTGCACTCTGTGAACGTCGCCAGGGCCACCCCGTCTGCGGCGCGCCTGGCCGCCGAAGGGATGCCGCTGCCCCCTGAGCCTGCCCTGTCAGGGTATCCCGGCCGCAGCCGCCGCTCGGACGACGGCGCGGCGCCGCGGGCGCCGCCCTCGCCGGCGGCCTCCCTGCTGGCCGCGGTCTCGGTGCGGAACGTCGCGACGGCGGCAAGCGCGGCGGTGGCGGCGGCCGCCGACGCGCGCTCCAGGTGCAGTACGACGTCGGCAATCTGGAAGGAGAAATCCGGGTGCGCCTGAGCGCGCGCCGAAGCAAGCTCGCACCGGGGCGCGCCGAACTGCCCCGAGGCGCACTGCGTTGATAGACTGCCGGTGCTTGGTGGTGCGCGCCAAGCAAGCGCGGCGTTCCAAGGCCACTATACAGTAGATTCCCCAGCAGTAAGCTGCTCCACCACGACACCACCCAGCGCATCGTCGCGCCTTGGCCGCTGCAAACTCCTTTCCAAGATGTTTTGCCGTGGGTGGAGCAATGAGTCTGCAAAGACTGCACCCAGGATGCACAAAGCAGGACAGCTCACCACGATTGAGTAGACGCTGACGGTCTCGCCGGCCTCGGCGGGCTCCAGCGGCTGCAGCGAGCCGTCCGCCGCCTGCCCCAGCCAAGCCACGACCGCCGTGCGCGCGGCCGCGTTGACGCGCAGCACGACGCCCGTGCGCGGCAGCGGCCGCGGCGCGGCGCCTGCCGCGCACCAGTGCAACCCAGGCTGCAGGCAGGCTGCATGCCAGCACAGCTGGCCAAGCCTGGCCACCGCCAGACCCCCGATTGTGCAGCGCGCCCATGACAATGGGAGCCCTGGAGAGTCACAGCAGCGCGGCGCCTCGTCACCGCAGGCAGCGATAAGCAGGCCAGGTTGTATATAAGGCCTAGGTGTCGGAGGGTTCAGGCTGAGGGTTAGGGTTTGCAACGCACCGTCCTCGTCCAGGTCGTCCACCGCCGGCTTCTCCTCCACAAAGTCGTCCGGCCAGAAGTCGTGGTCGTCCAGGTGCTCGCACGGCGCGTGCGCGGCGGCCGGCGCGCCGCGCGCCTGGCGCCCGTCCTGCCAGTGCACGTCCACCGTCGTGCGCGTGGCCAGCACCTGCGGGCGCGCCCGCCGGTCAAGCCGGTCCCAGGTCTTTCAGCGTCCGGGGCTGGCGGAGGACCCGCTGCCTGATGACATTTCCGCATCTATGGCTCCTGTGAACCAGCCAAGAAACAGACCCACGGCATAGTAACTGCAAGTAGCCCCTGCGTGATAGGAGTCTGCAAACAAAGCTTTGTTACCTTACCAAGCCAGAGGCCAGCTGCTACATCGTCCAATGTACGGCTTTGTGGAAAAGCCGCAAAAGCAAGCCAGGTAACCAGGCGCGCCGACCGCATGCGGCAGCAGCCGCCAGACATGCACCGCACATTCATGCAGCGCACGCGGACCAGCCAGCAGACCAGCGAAGGAACGTGAGAGAGGCACTACCTGCGCAGTGACCGCCGGCTCCGGCGTGCCGGCGCCCGCGGCCGCCGCGCCGCCGCGGCGCTTGCGCGACCGCCGCCGGAAGCTGCCGCCTGGGCCGCGTGCGCGGCAGTGGCCCTCCGCGGGCCGCGGCGCGGGCCCGCCGCCGGCCTCGCCGCCGCCGGCCAGCCCGGCAGGAGCCTGCGCGAGCGGCCTGGCGCTGTCGGCCGCCGCGGCCGCGGGCGCCGCGGCGGCGGCGGCCGGCGCCGTCGCGCCGCGCCCCAGGCTGCCCATGGCGCTGAAGACCGCCGCGGCGACCGCGGACAGCACGCCGCCGGAGCATGTGCTGGGCTCGGGCCCCGGCGCGGGGCTGGCAGCCTCGTCCGCGTCCCCGTCCTCAGAGCCCGACCCAGGCTCGGCCTCTGCCATCGGCTCCTCCACAGAGCCCGGCGCGCGCTCCAGCGGATCAGGCGCAGGCTCCTGGCCCGCCGCGGCTTCCTCCACAGCAGACTGCTGCTCCTCACCGGCAGGCCGCTTGGGGTCGCATGCCGGCGCGTCGCCCGCGGCACGCCCGGCCTCGGCGGCGGCGCCCGCGTGCGCGGTGGCAGCAGGCGGCGCGCCGCCGCTCGCGGCGCCCGGGGCGGGCGTCGGGTGCGCCGCGCCGACGCCGCGCCGGCGCGCGCCCGCGCTGCGCTGCCGGCGCATGTGCGTCTGGGGTGGGCTGGGGTTTGTGCCCTCCAGGGCGGCCGCGGTAGGGCTGGCCGGGCCGGGCGCCGCATCGCCGCGCCACAGGCCGCGCATGCCCAGGTGCCAGTAGCAGGGCCCGAAGTAATGGTAAGTCAGCTGCGTGCACTCGCCCGGATGCACGTTGTCGGGCGGCGGTCCGGACTCCGGGTGCGCTGCGACGCACCAGAGTACTTGTCAGAATAAAGGAGCCGTCAGACCAGGCCAGCAGGTCCTGGTCAAGCTGTGCGACTCGCCCCCTCGCATCAGTAGCTTGTGCACAGAAGTGCACTTCCCATGCCTGCAAGGTTTGAATGCATCATCCTCCTAAAACGGGAAAAGAACGGGTCTGTTCTTCAAGCAGCGGCGTCTGCAGGACACTCGCCACGCACAACACACGTGCACGCGTCTGAGCCAAGCGAGCGCGCTTCACACCAAACCCGTGTACGGGCTGCAGGACCCCGGGCGACACCCCAAGGCTGCGCAAGCCGCTGGGATCCCGAGAGCAGGCACGCCGCTGGCAGGTCAGCCGCCCTCCAGGGGGCTGGCGCGGGCGGCCCACCCATGGCGTGCAACCGCCGCTTCGCCCCAAACCAGACAAGCCGCTCGCGGCCAGCCCGCCCCTGTATAAAGCGAGCCGTGCGCGGCGCACCTGTGGCAGGCGCCTGCCACTCCACGCCGAGCTCGTCCGCGGCCACCGCCAGCACGGTCCCGCGCAGCGCGCGCACGGCCGCGCCGCCTGACAGCACGCGCACGCGCGCGCTGTGCAGCGCCGAGTACGACTTGAACTTGACCAGCTGGCCTGCGCGCGCCACGCGCGCATTCATGCGGCGCAGGAGACACCGCCGGCGCGCGCGCAGGGCAGCCTTGCACAGGGCAGCCTTCTGAGCCTCGGCCGCAGCGCGTGTGCGCTAGGACAGCCAGCGGGCGCGGCTGCAGCCGCGAGCACGGCATGGTCAAAACCCTGAAGCGCACCCGGGTAGTAGGGGCAGGAGTACTCCTCGCGAAACAGGTGGTCGTGCTCGTGCTGCGGCAGCAGCAGGCCGCCCTCGCTCACGCCGCGCAGCTCGGCCACCACGCCGTCCACAAAGCGCACCTGCGCGCGCGCCCGCGGCGTTCCGCACGCGAGAGTCACTGTCCGCCCCAGCTGAGCTTGCTAGTGCACTGTCCAGCAGTAAACATAGAAGTAAAGTGTGCATAATGTATTTTGCATCGTGAGTGCCACCAGCACTCTGACAGTACACTTGGGCTCGTAGCACGCGCATTAGCTTACACAGCCGCGCTACGAGAGCGTCAAAGCAGCGCTTGCATCCCGTTCCACAGCCGCGCGGCAGGGGCGTCAGAGCAGAGGGCGCTAGGTGCCGCCGCGGGCGGCCTCGACGCACGCGCACCGTGACAGCCTCCTCCACAAAGTCGATGCGGCCCAGCCAGCCGCTGTGCAGAACGTACTGGTCTGGCTGAAAGCGCAGCACGGGCTCCAGCACGTCCGTCGGCACATTCGTCCTCACCGCGCCGGTGCTCAGGCGCACGTCGAACTCGCGCCGCACGCCCACCACCACGCCGGTCTGCGCGGCGCGCCGCACAACTCCGTGACGCGCTGACAGAGTCGGCCCTCTAGTAGTCTGCTTTTGCGCGTCACAACACCGGGCTGTCTTGGCCATGCCTGCCTTATGGCCCCATTTTGCGCCCAACGTGCCCACGCAAAGCACAGGCATACTAGTAGGCTGGCCTGCCGCACTGCCAGAGACGCTGAAACGTGTGCACGACAGCCCGGCACTCGCCTGTGACACACGAGCGCGGCAAGGAGGGCCGCTGGGCGCCGACCTGGCCGAGCGGGTCGTCTGCGGACGCGACCACCTCGCCCAGCACCAGCTGGCGGTCGACCACGCGCAGCGCGCCCACGTCCTCCAGGTCCACGTGCACGTCGTCGGCGCTGATCCCGCGGTCGCGCGGGCCGCGCGCCTCGTCGAGCCAGGCCACCTGGCGCCGGGCGCGCGCCGCATGAGCGCCCGCGGCCGCGGCCGGCGTAGCGCAGGCGCGCCTTGTGAGAAGCGGCGCCACAGGCAGGCACCGGTGCGAGAGGCGTTGGCTGCTTTGCGCAGACAGGCGTCTGTAGGCGGCGGTGCACAGCAGGCTGGGAAAAAAGTCCTTGCAAGACGTGGACCTGTACAAGCCCAGCATCAGCTCAAGCGCGCGCTCTGGCGCACCTGGGCCTTGTTCTCGGGGACCTCGTCGTCGGAGGCCTCCTCGCTGGACAGCGACATATCGTCCTCCGAGTCCGACTCGCCCGCCACCCGCCACACGAGCCCTGTGCGGCGGGCCAGGCCTGCCCGGTCAGCTACAGCGCGGGCTTGGGCGCTCGGCGCAGCGCCCCCGCTCGCCCGCAACCCCCGCCGCAGCTGCTGAGCCCGAACGCCCCCTCCTCCTCTGCAAACGCAGTGTCTAGGGCCGGATCGTCCAGGCAACGAGTCACCAACACTCAGCCATGCGTAAGATGTCGTGAGCCACCGCCTCCTTGTTGATAGGGCAGCCAGTGACAGTTGTCTGCCTGTTCACAGTCACACAGTCGCACAAGCGCGCGCGTCGGGCTGACCAGCAGAAGCTCGGGAGAGCAGTGCCAGGCTCTGCGCTGAGCGCTGACAGAGGTCTTGCAGACAAGCCCGTACAACTCCAGTCGCTTGATTGGCCCTGAAAGACGCTGCACAGCGCGCAGGCGGCCGGCCAGCTGCGCAACAGAGAGCAGCCTGGGATGCAAGGCGCCGGCTCACCAAGCTTCTTGGTACCGGGTTGCCCCTGGGTATCAGGTTGCTCCACCACATCGTAGCTGCGCACAACACCCGCCACCCGCCTTGTGTTGGCCACCATGCCTCAGCCACGCGTGCCTGCGCGCGCACTGACACGTCGCCAGCAGTCTGTTTTCTGTTCAGCTTTACAAAGTGTGTTAAGCGGGCGATGTTTGGGCCTCGCCGCCAGTAGCTTGCTTGAGCACACCCGAGGACAACCAGTCAGCTTGCGCAGCAACCGGTGCGTGCGCACCGGCGCACCAACTGCCTCAGTCACACTCCAGTACGCGCGGAGCGCCGAACCAAGGCACGGCTGTGTAACAGTTCACTACTTCCGCACAAGCTCCTGATAGCTACTTGTCCCGCCGAGCGTGTGGTGGGATCGACTCTGCCTTGCGCCTGGCGTCCCCTTAAAGAGAACGAGCTCCTGGGAAAGCGTGAGGGAGGCGGGGTGCGCCTCATGGCCTACCAGGGTAGGTCTCCAGCCAGCAGGCATGCGCTGCTTGGATGCTGTTCAGAGACAGGCAGAGTGACGCATTCGTCAGAGTGTGAGAGGTCCACGCTCAATGCAGTCGCTCAGGCGTGCGGGAAGCTGGCGCTACACAGAAGTTATGAGGAGCTAGAGAGCACCGTGCAGAGCACCGGCCTGCCCAGGCGCGAAGCACCCCGCGCACACCAAGCGGCCACCCTCCGCCCCGCCCGAGCCCACACGAGCTGCAGTCATGCACCAATGCTATTCCAAGAAAATGTCATATTCTACACAGCAGTAGCAGGGTGTTTGCCACCAGAGCAAACAAATGCGCCCTACAGACACGGTCGCTGATAGAGCTCAAGGAGCGCAAGGTGCCAGGATGTGCAGCAAAGGCCCGGCTAAAACCTAGACCTTACTTCAGCGAGGCACCTGACACGCCTTGCAGGTGAACGGCTCCCATGCATTACAGGGCTTCCCTCCCAAGCACGGAGCAGTGCTGCTCGAGGCAGCCAGGTCACAGCTGGACCTTGCTTGCACGCGGACTGCAGGGGAGGCCCTTCTGTGACAGTGCAGCACACCCTGCCGGCACACCGAGCGCGCCATGCGCAGCTGCCGCCACGTGCCGCGCGCCAGCCGGCAGGGCACGGCAGCAGCAGACCTGGCCAGGGCTAGGTCAGGTCTGGCTCATCGCCGTCATCCGCGGCGGCCATGCGCTTCTTGACGCGCAGCAGCAGCGACGTCTTCCAGGCGTCCAAGCGCGTCATGTTGTCGAACTCGGCCAGGCTGTCGGTGAACGCCTCGCTGTCGCCGGCCTCGCACGCGTCGGCCAACTCCTGCATCCCATGCAGCAGCAGCGTCGCACAGGGACGAGAGCAGGCATACATGCATGCTGCTGTGGCAGCATCTAGCTGTGCACCAGTGAGAGCCGCTGCCATAAGCCTTTTTAGCATCATGCAAAACAAAGCCATGTCTGCCCACCCGCATCAACACCATAGTGTGCCTAACGCATGCTACGTCCTAGACAGACAACGACACAGTCAGCAACAATCACATGCACTCGTCATAGATTTGCGTTCAGTACGCACCTTCAGCAGCTTGGCCTCACGGCTGCCGGCAAAGTTCATGTCGATGTCCTCATACCTCTCCAGCGCTGACCGGACTGCCACCTCATCACCCGCTGCACCACACCCGGCAGCATGCCATGAGCTCCAGTGTGAGCTAGCGCCGAGCTGCTACATGTTACTCAGGTCAAGCATGATCGAGTCGACACGAGCATCAGGGTCGTCCCGCCACCGTCAACAACCATGCAAGCGTTGCCAGCTTGCAAGCCTGCTAGGCACCCCACGCATACCGGCACATTCTTTATACACAGCTTGAAAAGCACGCAAGAAAGCATCTGCACGGCATGTGACGCCAGCATCAAGGACTCTTGCAGGAAATGAACAAACACTGTGCATGCATGGCCATGCAGCGACCGCCTGTGTCCCGCATGCGGCTCCAGGGCGCACTGCACAGCTGGCAGATGCCGGCGTTGAGCAGGTAGCCCTTGGCCGAGTACTTCAGCAGGTTGTTGTCCACGCTCTGCCGGGCTATGCCCTCGTACAGCTCTATGGCCTCGCCGTACCGCTCCAGCTCCGCCGCAAACTGCGCCACCTGCGCGCGCAGGCACCCCTCCTGAGCTCCTGCGATCCAGTGCCGAGTTCTCTAAGCAAGCAAGGACACACCAACATTGCTGCATGCAGGTTCGCTCACAGCCTGCGGTGCCTACAGCCAGCTGATGCAACAGACCCACAGCCCATGTCGCCATCTTGTGCCGCACTTGTGCCACACAGAAAGCCACAACAGCAAACTGAAGGGCAATGGAGTCCATGCAAATATTCAGTCACTTGCCACATACAGATGATGTTCGTTTTTATAATTCTTGTTCACATGATCCTGGCGGCAAATGCGCACCTTCAATCGGCACTTGTTTGCTTCTGAGGACTGCTCCTCGCCTGCGTACAGCTCGGCTGCCTGCACAGGCAAAGCATGCTTGTAAACACTGAGTGCCCGCAGAGCAAATGACTGCCAGTCCAGGAACCATCTTCGTGCGCCAGGCAAGCATCACAGAATAAAGTGGCTATTGTTGCAAGCATCGCTATTGCATTACTGTAAATAATAGCGCACCCTGAGGTAAAACTCGATGGCCTCCTCCTTGAGACCCTGCTTCTCCAGCGTCTCCGCTGCCTCCTGCAGCAGGCATCACCAGCTTGTCACTCATTTTGTGGCTGCTACATAGTGCCACCTCTTGTCAGCACTCACATCATGCGCACACCAACTGCGTGTATAGATGAACGCCTGCTTAGCATGGACGGATGGACCAAAGTCCTGGCAAAGAGCGTCCCTGCCCTGCACCATGCGCCAAAGAGATCACAAGCAGAGTGCAAGAGCGTAAGAGGTGGCTTCAGCCGTGGCTGCACGCGCCCGCAGGTTCTTCGCCGCCATGCTGAGCCGCCCAATCTCCGTGTAGTACTCCACGGCGCTGTGCAGCGCACGCAGCACGTCTGCGCGCCCAGCTCACTCCGCTGAGCCTCAGCCACACGACGAGCTCACATGAGAGGCACGCAAGGAAGCCAGTTAGTCATGTGCAGTGCCACTCCATGCTCACGCATGTCCAGACTCGCCGGACATGGCCCGATGCGCTGTCAACCCAGGTCCAGAGCAGCAAGCGATAGACTGGATTCTGATGTAGCGCCTTGAATAGTGCTGTGTCAGGCATAATCACACCAGAGGCTGACCATACGCTGACAGCCGCCTGGAGGCGTACATGAATGCATCACTCCTTGATCAAGGAGGCATACTCCTGGATCAAGGAGACATAATGCCTTGATCAAAGAGAGTTATGCCTCCATGCATGCCTCCAGACCGCTGTCAGCGTATGGTGTGAGGCATACCGCGTTGATCAAGTATGCTTTGGACCGTTGTACAGGAACGGAGCACCCACAGCACAGCCAGCCTGGTGTGTCCTGTGTACGCCCCTGCTGTTATGTGACCAGACGCGCACCCTTTTTGTCGGTTTTCTGGTAGCACTTGGCAGCCTCCATGTACGACGAGGCCGCCTCATGCTTGCTGTCCAGCTTCACGTGCGCGGCTGCAAGCTTCTCATACGTGCTCCCGGCCTCCGCCCCTGCCGCGCGCGCAACGCACCCTGCCGTCATGTTGTACCAGGTAAGTTTCAATATCGCTGCTCTCAGCCCACTGCCCATGTCCTGTGACTATTCAACCTGAGAGCACAGCCACTCAGCCTGCCCTCCCTCCTTGCTTCCGCCTGCGCTCTGTCCACAGCCTTCGTGTTGCTTGTCACAATAGCCACAGCGCGTGCGTGTATCTCAAATGCGGCTCGGCGCCCGTGCTGCCGGCGTGTCGCAGCAGAGACTGCAGCTATCGAGCCGCGGACCGAACCTGGACCAGCTGCGCAGCTCAGCAGCGGCTGCTGTGCATTTTGCAGCTCGCTAATGACTTCTGCCGGCTTGCTCACGGTGCCTTCGGCAACGTCAGTGCCGCCCGGCCCCGATGCCCGCCGCTGCCGCTGCTACCCCCAACCTCCCAGGGCGCGATTTGCAGCACACAAGAGACGCTTGTTTTGCTAAACCACTAGCGCCAACTCTTGTCCCACCCAGCACAGCACACATACACCCATTGGGAGCCCCATCGACACGCATAACAACCATCACCACCAACCATCACAGGGCCCTCCTTGCAGGGCACTCCGCTCACTTCAGCCGCTGGTGTTTCTGTGCAGCTATTACTCATACACAATTAATGGGAGGGCAGTCGCACACGAAGATTGCGGTTGCAGGGGTGGTCAGCACTGCCGGAACACACCAGGAGAGTGCTGGACAGCCAGTGTTAGGCAACCGCTCGGCTGCACCTGGCCTGGCCAACACGCCTACAGCGAGCACCGGTCCCACTGGCAGAAACCACTGCCAAACATCGGTGTCCAGATGGTGCTAAGGGAGTGGGGCACTGGGATGCACGCACACATACAGGCAAGTAGGGAGGGCGCACAGGCTTGCGCGAGCTTATACTGCACTGCGGCCTTCTCAAGCAGCTCCGCCGCATCCTCGTACTTGTTGCCGAAGAATCCAAAGCTGTTGAGCTTCTTGTCTGCTTTCTTGACGAGCTCTGTGGCACGGGCCGCAGAGTCGCTCATGCCAGGCCGCGGTTAAGCGCGCAAGTTTGCAACAGATCTAGTCTTTCTTTGGTTTACGCAGCAGACTTTTTTCGCGCGTGACTGCCAGCTCGTGCAAGCGCCAGTGCAGCCAATGCTGTGTGAGCTTCCTGCCGTGCGCTTTACTTTGACGCATTTCCATTGGCGAGGACAGGAACGCCTGGGCTGTAGACGTGAACAAGAACGATAAGTGCTGCTCAGAGCCGTTGCTCAGGAGAAGCTCTGCTGTGGCCGAATTGCCTTTGCTCCTGCGCTCTGCGGCTCGCCAGGTGCTGAGTGCAAGCGCTTGTGCGTGCTGTTTGGAGCTTGGAGCGCGGACGGGCGTGCTGCACCAAGTGCTGATCAGAGCGGGCCAGCGCCTAGGCTGCAACAGTGCACAGCCGCTGGCCGGTGCTGTGCGGAACCGCAGAGGCAGAGCGGCTGCTGGGGCAGGGCGTGCGCGAGGCCCATGGGTGCGGGCGGTGGCGCCCGCGGTGGGGGCGCCTCCTGTGCAGCGCAGCTGCCGCCACCCTAGTGCGCCGCACGCCGCTCACAGCGGGGCCCGCCGGGTCCTGCGCGCTGCGGCATGAACGACCTCCTCGCGTCCGTGAAGGTGCGGCGGGGAAGCTGCGCAACCTCCTTGATTTGCTGCAACAGCACGCACCTGTGAGTGTTCTGCGTCAGGTACAGCGCCGTGTGCTTGTCCAAGCTGCAGGTTGTACATACTAACAGGTAAGAGTCCCGTGCCAGGGCGCGGATGTGCCCGGGCGATCGGGCGCGGGCGCCGAGCAGCATGACCTGGAGGCGGGACCGCCGCCACAGGAGGCCGCTTCGGCCACAGATAAACAGATGGACGTCTTCTTTGATGCCGTGTCCACTATCAAGGTCGCCTCTGCGCCGCCGTGCCCAGCACTGCGTTTGAACACTGGGCTCCGGGCTCGCGCGCAGCAGCCTGCAGGCTGTCCGCAGACAGAGCTGAGGCGCCGCGCGCCCGGCAGGGGCTGCTGCTGGACATCCGGCGCAAGCAGGGCGAGCTGCAGGCCGCGCACGAGCGCAGCAAGATGGTGACGCGCACGGACGACATGAAGCGCGTGCGCGACCAGATGCAGGACGACATCACCGAGGTCGGCCGCATCGCGCACAAGGCCAAGGGCCGCCTGGAGGCGCTGGACAAGGCCAACGAGGCCGCGCAGCGCAAGGCGGTGCGGGCCGCCGCCTCTGGCCGCACACAGGCCAGACATGCCCCGGGCTCAGAGCGCGCGCTTGTGCACGGCGGTGTGTGATCCTGCAGCCAACCGAGCATGGATGCGGCGCGGCCCAGCGCCGGCACAGCGCTGAGGAGGGCCAGCGGGGCCGCCGCCTGCGCGGCGTGAGCGAGCAAGCAAGGCGCGCGCGGCTGCGCTGCCCGGGGCTGCCGGCGCAGCGCAGCGCGCTGCACATCCACAGGATGCTAGCAGCGCTGCACAGTGCGTACCTTCTGCATGCACTCCCATCAGCATCCCTATGAGCGACTCCCGCCTCGACTGCATGCAGGCGCAACCTGGGTGTTGTGCGTCACTGACTGTGTATCAGGTCCGCCCCTCTCCTGCGAGGCTGCGCGCGAGCAGAGCGAGCGCGAGCGCGGGCGCGCAGGGCTGCGGGCCGGGCTCGAGCAGCGAGCGCACGCGCACGGCCGTGACCGCCGCGCTGAAGAAGAAGCTCAAGGACATTATGGGCGACTTCCAGGTCCTGCGCCAGCGCCTCAACGAGGAGTACCGGTGCGCTGCCGGGGTGTAGATCAGGGTAGCTTCTTACCCTACAGTAGCCTAGTCTGCCAGGGGCATGGCCTCGCGCTGCAGCCTGCTCCAGTGCTGATCGATGCACATGGTGGCTGCCACCGCCTGCGGGGGCACATGGCGGGGGAGCTTGTGAGGCACGGCTGGACGGAGGGCGGGCGAGCAGAGCTGCATGCAGAGCTCGGGGTCGCCTTGCAGACGGGCCTGACCTGGCGGCAGGGAGGTGGTGGAGCGGCGGGTGTACACAGTCACGGGCGAGCGTGCCAGCGAGGCGGAGGTCGACCGCATGATCGAGACCGGCGAGAGCGAGACCATCTTCCAGAAGGCCATTTTGGAGCAGGGGAGGGGCCACGTGCGCGCGCCCGCACCCCCGGGCTTGCCGTGTCCAGAAGGCCATCCTAGAGCAGAGGCGGGCCACGTGCACCCCGCGGGCTTGCCGTGCACGAAAAGAGGCGAAGGCCGTTATGAAGCAGGGGCGGGGCCATGTGCGCGCGCCCACACCCCCCGGCCTTGCCGTGCCCGAAATGCGGCGTCGAAAGCGCGAGGAACGGGGTGGCTGGCGGGCGGCGTGGCTGCAAGCGTGCAGCTGTAGCTGCGGCGCGGGCGGGGTGCGTGCTGCTGGGTCATGGGGTGTCCCGATGCACATCTGTCGGCATGCCGCTGCGGCGCCTCTCGGGCAGGAAGCGAGGGCGGATGCAATGGCCCAGCCAGAGGATGACGAGCATGCTGACAGCCCTCACCCGATGTGGCGGGTAGCACTGCCGCGCCCGAGGTGTCTGCCGTGGGGCAGACCGAACACGAAAAGGCTCTGAGTGCGCATGCCTTTCGGCGTACCCAGGCATGTTGGGTTTCAAGCCTGCTTCAGCCAGCCAGGGCTGCCCAGGCAAAGGAAACGGCGCCGCGGCGAGCAGGCGCGGCCGCGTCCCCCGCAGCAGCGCCTCAGGCGCGTGCCCGGCGCGCGGCCGCCAGGTGCTGGACACGCTGGTGGAGATCCAGGAGCGGCACGCGGCGGTGCGCGAGCTGGAGAAGTCGCTGCTGGACCTGCACCAGATCTTCCTGGACATGGCGGTGCTGGTGGAGGCGCAGGGCGACATGCTGGACAACATCGAGTCGCAGGCGCGCGCCCTTACCCTAACTCTGCCCTACTTCTACCATGTATAAGAGCAGGGCGTGCGCTTTGCGGTGCCTGACGCGCAGACGCGCAGTCAACGACTGCGCTGGCGGCCGTCAGCATGTGGGCGGTGGCCCCGCCCCAACGCGGAGGGGGCCGCCCGCGCCCGGCCGCCAGCAGCCGGCGCCCGGATATTGTCAGGGGCGCGTGCAGGGCGCCTGCCTGCTGCGCTCCGCCACAGCCCCGGCGCGACGAAACCCGCGGCCGGCTGCGTGCAGGCGGCGCTGCGGACGCTTGTCAGAGTCTGGCGCAGGGCGGCTGCCGGCTGACGGCGGGCGGCCGGGGCGCGCGCAGGTCTCCAAGGCGCGCGACCATGTGGAGTCGGGCGTGACGCACCTGGTGGAGGCGAAGAAGATGCAGAAGAAGACGCGCAAGCTGATGTGCTGCATCCTGGTCACCGTGATCGTCGTCATCGCGCTGATCGTCATCCTGGTCGTGAAGCCCTGGACGCTGGTGAACAAGCAGTAAAGCGGCGGCCGCGCGCGGCGGCGGCGGCTGCGGCAGGGCGGCGCGATGTCTGTTGGCGCTGTTAACAACACGACAGCCCCTCCGGCGTGGCCGGGTCACCTGGAACCTGTGCGGGGCGCGCACAGCTCCGCCGATTTTGAACGCAGTTGTGCCGAGCTGGGGTGCATGCAAGTGCAACGGGCAAGCGTGCCTTTGATACCTGCTCTCGCACGCTCCTGTCACGGCGCCTGGAGCTCGGGCATGCGCCACCGTCATGCCGCGCTGTGCGCGCAACGGTGAGTGCCGACGCCTGGCTGCGCCTGGCGTCCTAGCTTGTTGCGCCAGTCTGCATTTTGCTGCTGGGGGTGGGGGGCCAAACTGCACTTCCAGCCAGTGACAGCAACGGACACTGCCTGTGCAAGCTGCTCAGCATGTGGCGCTTGCGGGAGCATGAGTATGCTTGCCCTCTGCCACCCTGTTGGCACCAGCAGCCACCAGACAGGCATGACATGCCTGTGAATACCTAGTGCATAGAGACTAGCGCAATTTCAACTGCACTTGGTCTTGCATGCATGCAACCTAAAGTATGATGCAGCTGCTTGAAAGTGAGCAATACGGTAGGCTTTGCCAGCTAAAGCCTGACATTCTTGGCCAATGCCACACACACACAACACCTGACATTGCTGGAAGGAACAAGGTCATGATGGTTGCACTCCACGCGCTTGCCAATACAGACGAGTGTCAGGCTGACAGTCATCTGGCTTGGCGTGCATGCGGAGTGCAACCATTGTGGCCTTGTTCTGTCCAGCCGTGACTCCCATGTGAGGACTTTGCCCGCTATGGATGCAATTAAGAAGGTGGCTTGCACGGGCGGTGGGCATTTGCAGGAGCATATGTTCCAGCGACATGGCGAGTACGTATTCTCTGGTGGCAGCGATGCCGGTTACAGCACAGCTCGCTCGACAGCGCGTGCTGCAGAGCACCGTGGCGGCCGCCCTGCCAGCGCAGCGCCAGGAGAGCGCGCGCGCTAGTCGAACAGGCTGAAGCCCATATCTGCGCGCCGGCCGGCGCCCGCCCTCAGCCATATAGCGTCCACGCAGGCCTGCTGCTGTGCTGGGCGACAGTGGTGAGTATGGGGCCGCACCGTCGTCCTCTTCCTCCTCTTCCTCCTTCTTCTCTTCCTCGGCCGGCTTCTCCTCCTCGGCCGCAGCAGCAGCGCCGCCGCCGCCGCCGCCCCCGCCCCCGCCGCCGCCGCCGCCGCCACCGAAGGCGGCCGCCCCGCCGACGCACACCTGCCAGTGTGCAGCACGTCAGCAGAGAGCTTGCAACTCGGCAGTGGGTGCCACAGGGTGCGCGCAGCACCGTGCGCACAGGCCTGTGCAGCTGATCACCGCGCTCGCCGCAGACTGGCGAGCGGGGTCAGGGGGAGCTAGCAGTTTTGAGCAGCGCCGGCGCGCCTGGTAGATGGCAACGGTGGGGGAGATGGTGGAGAACGTGGTCGCCACGCCGCCGCCGCTGCTGGCGTTCAGTGCAATGCGGTACAGCGCGCGCTGCATCTTGTACGTGGACCCCTCGGTCGGCAGGTCTCCCAGGTCGCCCTCCTCGCTGGCCACCCGCTCCGCCTTCCACTCCTCGTCGTCCTTGCGCAGGATGAACGTGTATGGCGCCATTGCCGCACCAGGCAGTTACCAGGCACCGCTTACCTTGCAAGGAACTCTGGCTGCGATCTGGAGACCAGCAAGTCACTTGCTGCAAGTGCCTTTGCTGCCGCCAGGGCGTACCCTGTGCAGGGGTTACACTTGCAGGTGGCTCCTGGCCTGCGCTATGCGCACCTGTTTGTTGCTGGGGTGCACCGTGCTTCATTGAGGACGGGAAGCGGCGGCACCCGCTGCGTAAGGACTGTTGCTGCACCTTGATGAGCGCTATATAGCAGTGCTGCTGCAACTTGCATGGCTCCGGTTGCCTTGCTGTCCAAGGGGCCGTCGCCTGCTGCACGGTTGCACCAGCGTGCGCCTGCATGCTACAACTGGCTGTGTCTGTGCAGCACAAGACGTGTCCGCCCGTGCGCCTTTGGCAGCCCGTGGCACACGGGCTCCCTGACGGCCAGACAGGCTGCAGTGGGTGCGCCGTGGCGCACATGCCCCAGCAGGTCGCGGGCCCAAGCGCGAAGGAGTGCGCTCGCACGCGCGTCGAGCCGGCGGTCCGGCGGGCCGCGGCACGTCCACCCGCTGGACGCCGGCCTGTTTGAGGCCGCGGCAGACGGCCGCCTGGAGCGCCTAATGCAGCGCTTTCTGGCGCGGCTCGCGGGCCGCGACCCGGAGGACTGGGGCCAGAGCGTCGCCACCGCGCTGCTGTGCTGCGTGCTGCGCGCGCCGCGCCCGGCCGCCGCCGGCAGCCTGGCCGCGGTGGCCGCCTTCCGGCTGGCCAGCCTCGCGTTGGCTGTCGTGCTCCAGGTGCCCCGCTCCCCTGCTGCGCTGCATGCACGCGCAGGCCGTGGTGCAGCCGTCCTATCAAAGGCAGTGCACTTGGCGCTGCCAAGCTCGTTGGGTGCTTGTTCGCAGAGCGCGGCTGAGCTAGGCCTGGGGTGCGCAGTGCGCCACTCCGTAGCACAAACCGTGAGGCGGCTCGGCCGCTGTGTGCGGGCGGCGACAGGGCGGCTTCGGGGCTGGCGCAGCGGGCGCGCGTGCAGGGCCGGGCGGGGCCGGGCCGCCGCGTAGCCCTGCGGCGCTGCCGGCCGCGGCCGCGGCGGCCGCTGCGGGCATGCTGTGCTCGGCGATGGCGTGCGCGGCGGCGCGCGCGGGGCACTGGACGCTCACGTGCTGGCTGGCGGCCGAGGCGTTGCTGACTCCCGTACTGCTGGTGGCCGCGCTCGTGCTGCTGCGCCACGTGGACCGCTTTGCGGCCGCGGGCGCGGGCGCGCTGCGCGGCACGCGGGTGCGCGCCGCCGCCGGACCTCTCTCCATGCCCAGGTGCCTCCTCTGCAAATGCAATCAGGGGAGGCCATCAACTCGCGACGGGGCCTCACGGCGGCAGGCGGGCGCGGTCATGGACGCGCTGAGCGCGCTGGGCCTGGGCCGCGGCGCCGGGCCCGCCGAGGTGCGGCAGACCTACCGCGCCCTGGCCAAGGGGTGCGCGCCCGCGCTCCTGCGGCGCCGCCGCGCGCGCCGCTGCGCCCGCACGGTCTCCCCGGCACTGGTGTGGACTCTGCACCGCGCCTGCAGCGCGTCTCACCAGCCTCCTGTGCACACTGAGAGCTGCGAGCGCGCATGTATCCTTCAGCCAATGTATCCTTCAGCCACGCATGTCCTCAGCTCTTAGGCTGTGTGGTGGGGCCGCCAGGCTGCACCCGGACCAGAACCCCGACCCGGCCGCGCACGAGCGCTTCCGGCGCATCAGCGCGGCGCGCCGGCTGCTGCTGGAGGAGCAGGAGCGGGACCGGGGCCCTGCCACAAACATCTGACAACCTTGTCTTCAGACACGAATATGCGCTCTGTCAGCCCTGCGCAAGCGGCGACAGCCCGGCGCAAGCGGCAAGAGGTGCGAGCAGACTGTTTGCACGGGCCGTGTCTGCTCGACTAGTGCCTGCTCGAGCTGCCGCCCATGCTTGCAGGAGTCTGGAAAAGCGGTTGGCTCGCCTGGCGCGCAGGCAGCTTTGGCACGCACGGGAGCATGGAGGCGCAGCATATGTCGCACCATTTTCCAGCTTGAAAGTTTCAAGCTCTTGGCCTTGTACTGGCAGAGTCGCTTGCAGCGTCGTCAGGGGCTTGAAGGGGCTGGGGTGACCGCGTGACGATGCTGCAGCGCTCTCAAGCCCGAGAAATTGCTCGCGCTATTTAACGAAGGCAGGACAGCAAGCGCACAACTTGTCTGGCATGCGTTGACACGCTGCGCGTCGGCGAAACCCCTGGGCACAGCCAGGTAACTAAGCAAGAGCTAAGCCCTTCACAATGGCGGCGCTTGCCGGCTTTAATCATCGGCATCGCTGAGAGCATTCGCACGCGGCATGAACCCTGGCGTGGGCGCGCACGGCTCTCGAATGGGTACATTCCACTTGAGCTTGTGCACGATACCCTGCCGGCAGCAGCCTCACATATTGTCAAAATGTCGGCCGCCAGCACAGTGTTTGCAAATCGCATGGTGAAGGACGGAAAGAGGGGCCGCAAGACCCTGTATGTCACACATGTCGCACCCGCGGGAGACACTGGTGCCAAATGCCGCATTCATCACATGTATCACACGCGCACGGCGGGCGACATTGTTGCCAAATGCCCCGTGTTGGACACGTCTTACACATGCAGAGACGTTGAAGCCGGCGCGCTGCCGAGGCCCGCACCTCGTACCAGTCGTGGTCCAGGCGGCCCAGCGTGATGACGGGCAGCGCGCACTCGCTGGTCGTGCAGCGGATGCTGCTCTCGCGCAGCAGCCGCATCGTGTGCCGCCCATCGAAGGACGCCCTGCAGCGCGCGCGTCAGAGAGCCGATCGCGCAAGCGCTCAGACCTCAATGATTTGTATCTTGCAAAAACGCCCCCCTCATTAGTACGCCTGGAGCAGGCGAGAGGGTTCGTACACACTGTGGTGAGCACGCTTCTCAGGACAGGGTCGGGGTTATTACAAATATCGGCAACAGGGGCGTGGAAACGAGGCGGCACCGCGCGTGCGAGCGCGCGGAGGCGGGCAGGTGGATCTCGATGTCAGAGGCCTCCGGCACGACCAGCGGCCGGAAGGAGAGTGAGTGCGGCGCGATGGGCGTCAGCAGCGTGCTGGGCACGCTGGGCGCGACCATCGGGCCGCCCGCGCTCAGCGAGTACGCGGTCGAGCCCGACGGCGTCGCAATGATAAGGCCGTCCGCCTGCGCAGGCACCCCTAGCAGGTTGATCGACCCGCCGCATGGATCAGCGAGTGCGCGGTCGAGCCGGACGGCGGCGCAATGATCGGGCCGTCTGCCTGCGCAGGCGCCGCTGCCAGGTGACCAGTCGCCCGCGCAGCAGCACAGCGCTTCACCCCTGCTTCCCTCGGCGGACTTATTTGCACACAGCTCATTTGCCCGCCACGGAGCAGTGGCGGGCAAACGCCGCGCAGGTGGCAGGCTGGCTTGCTGGCTGGACGCTGCCAGAGCTGACAGGTGCTGCCGACCTGCACAGTGGTCAGGTGGTGGCCGTCGACGTAGCAGTCCAGGCAGACGATGGCCGGCGAGGAGCCGCGGTCGACCAGGCACTCGTTCAGCACGTGGTGCACGCGCTGCACGCGGCCGCCCCTGCGCGCGCCGCGCACGTTCGCCACCGCACGCCCGCCCCGCCCTGTGCCTGTGCCAATTGGCTTTTGCTTTCCACGGGCAGCCCAGGCCACTGTGCGTCGCGCCTGGCGGCACTCCGTGCGAGTGCAGTCCGAGCGCCGCCGGCAGGGAGCATGGGGGTTAAGCCCCATATCGAATCCCTTTCAAGCCCACAGCCATGCGGCAGGCGCCGGCGGGGGGCCCGCGATGAGGCAAGCGCGACGCGCATGCATGCCAGCGATTGCCAGGACGAGGCGCACCGGCAGGCGCCAAGGCATGGCGCAGGTTCGTCTGTTGCGTCCCCCTGTCCTACCTTAACCCTAACCATGCCGCCAAGGCTAGGCCTGGCGCGGGTGCGCACCAGACGACCTCGCAGCGCCGCCGCGTGCGCAGCGTGCAGAAGACGGGCGAGTCCGCGCTGTCGGCGGCGAGCACGCGCGCCAGCGTGGCGGCCGCATCCGCGCTCTCGAACGGCGTCAGGAAGCCCAGCGTGCCCATCGCGAACGACACCACTGGCGGCAGCGGCTCATCCTGCGAGCGCCCATGGTGCATTGGGTCGGCGCCCTTGCGTGCTTGCGACCGAACAGCGCACCTCCAGCTGTGGGCAGCCAAACTCTGGTCTGTTACAGAGGAAACACAGCTAGCTGCTTGCTCTTCAGGGCAGCATGCGCGGAGCTTATCCTGTTCTACAACACTCCTGTGCATCCATGCCTCGGGCGTTTTGCCAAATTGGCCTCACAGACATCAACAACAGTGCTGCCGGCCAGGCAGGCCAGGCGGCCAGGCAGGCCAAGGTGATCTGCCGGCACGGGTTAGATCAGTCGCAAGGTTCGGAGCACAGCTCAAGCAACCAGACGGGCCCCGAGCGGCCAGCGGCGCGCGCGCCTCCGTGAACAGACTGGTCAGGTGCAGGACGGTGCCGTCGCCGCCCAGCGTCACGCAGAAGTCCACCTCTGCAGCGCACGACAGCCTTGCGCGGCGAGGCACCCGGTTGCTGACTGCTCACAGGGAGCAGACATGCAGGCAGCCTGCGCCAAGTCGCCTGAGTTTCACAGTGCAGCTGCCGCGTGGCAGGGCGCAAGCTGCCGGGCGCCATATGAAATATTTCCAGGGAAGGGCAAGTGACACGTTTTGGTCGGCAACTGCATTGAGCTCACACATGCCATGTCGGGTTTGCATAACCAACGGTGGTACAAGCGGGCGTGCCTGCCTCGTAGGGGTGGAAGGCGTCATACTCCGGGAACTCGGTCCGAGCGACCGGCCGCTCCACCAGGACGCGCAGCCCCCGCGCCTCCAGCCTGCACGTGACAGCCCGGGATGGCACACAGCGGGCACGCTGACGGCATCCAACTGGCATTCATACGCAAGAAATTGCATGCGCTGCAGGCACCTTTTTGCGGCCACCCCTGGGGAAAGTGCTGCTGAGCCCGCTCCAGGCTGCCTAGACAAGGGACCCACTGCATGGGCGCATGCAGGAGAGCGTTGATGAAGGCGCCAGCACACAACGGAGGTGCAAGCATAGGTTTAGGAATAGCGTGAGTAAGAGGGAGACGCTGGCCCGCAATCACCGCCCGTCCCGCATACGAGCGCGCGGCCGCCGCGCACCAGACCGCGATCTCCTTCAGCATGCGCGACGCCGCGGCGCTGTTCGGCTTCTTGACGAGCAGCGCGGTGCGCGGGCCGCCCGCGCCCCACGCGATGTGCGCGCGCCGCTGCTGCACCTTGGCCCGCTTGGCGTCCGCGGGCGCCTGCGCCGGCGCTGCGCGCGCGCCGTTCATGCACCAGACTGCCAGAGCTGGCTGGGGAATCCTCTAAACCTGGGAACAATCCTCTAAACCTACCCTAGTGTGCCATGACTAGCGCTGAGCGGTCCAGACAGCCGCTCATGGTGCAGCGCATGATGCCGCCTGCGGCCGGCGCAGTGGGCATACGCCGCTGCTCAGCACAGGACATTGACACTGCGACCGGCATCTTTTGTGAACACGCGCGAGCAGCGCCTTCCGCGCTCCCGCTGCTCGTCGTGCAGTGGCAGCACACGCTGGGCGAGGGACGCTGCGAGCTGCCGGCGCACAAGGTGCGCTGTGCGCTGCCAGTGCAGGTGGGCGCGCTGCGCAACGGCGGGGGCTGCCTCTCACACACCCTGCACGCACTGCTCGCTGGCGCACACCAGGACATGCCTGCAGCTCCTCCGTCTGCTGCTGGCCAGTCCTGCTTGGGAGCACAAGCTTTCACCGGGCCGTGGTTTGCAGGACAAGCACAACAGCCTGACAGCGCTGACTCGACTCGCCCTGCCGCCTAGTCGTACAGCGCCTCGCTCAGAGTGACAGGCCGAAACGCATGTGCTGCGGCAGTGCGGCCCGGGCCGGCGGTGCGGGCGCCCCGGGCCGCGCACCGCGCCGCCGGGCTTGTCTTGCGCCGCGCCCACGCGCACGCACCGCGGCAGGCGGTACCGCTGCCACCAGCCGCTGCGCTCCAGCGTGTTGCTGCTGCCGTCCGCGCCGCCCGCGCCGGAAGCGCCGCTGCCGCCGGCGCCGCTGCTTGACAGCGCGCGGCCCGGCGCGGCGGCCAAGCGCGGCGCCAGCGGGCGCCGCCGCACGCCCTGCGGCAGGCTCCACCTGTGCAACGTGCTGTCGTGCTCCGGCGCGCCGCGGTCGGCCCAGCTGGCTGCTCCGCTGCTGCTCGCGGCCCGACTGCGCGGGGAACAACATGTTTATATGCAAGTGCGTGATGGCGTGACGTTCGGGCACGCTGCTGACGTTTGTGCACGGCGCCAAAGGCTGCATGAGCGGGTGCTTATCACAGGCTGTGGGAGGGTGTGTGCCTCTCTGGCGCTCCGTGGAGTGCCAGCATGCGGCCGGGCATGGGCACTGGGCAGGCTCCACACGCCAGCGGCGCCAGCGGTGCGTGCAGCAGCGGCGCGAGCCTTCCCAGCCTGGGCAACCGCATCGCGTGCTATCTACAACATGGTGCACGGGACGTTGATCTAAAGCTGCTGTTTGTATGTCAGTAAACTACGCTATCCGCGCGACGGCTCACCACGAACTTGCAATGCAGGCACAGCGCCATCTAATGGCTCCCTGTGCATTCGACCTGATAATAAGCAGAACAGACCGATCATCGGATGGAGTCAAGCGCCCAAAACAGGGTCTGGCTAGTAAGTAGCTGGTACCCGAACCACTGGTGGAGCAGTGGCGAGAAATTTGCGGTGCCAAAGTGTGTTCTTGTTGCTGCCCCACCGGTGCTTGCTGTGCCTTTTTATACGGCCACTATGGCACTGCACCGCCAGGCGTTGCATGGGGCGCCCTGCGCCGTGCATGCGCCCCGCCCGCACCTGCAGAGCGCCGCACTCGCGGGGCGGGCGCTGCCGGCCCGGCGGCAGCACGCACACAGGCAGCGCGTGCGCGCGGTAGCGCAGACGCAGGCGGTGGTCGCCAAGCCTTCCCCTGCGCCCGCTGCGCCACCAAAGCCCGCAGCCAAGCGCAGCGGTGGCGCGGCGGACCTGACCCCCGAGGTCGCCTCCGACCTGTACCGGGACATGTTCCTGGGCCGCGAGTTTGAGGAGAAGTGCGCAGAGATGTACTACCGCGGTGCGCGCCCGATCTCCGTTGCCCGCTGCGCCGCGCATTGTCCAGGCCTGAGCCTGACAGCCGGCCGGCTCGTGCAGGCAAGATGTTCGGCTTCGTGCACCTGTACTCGGGCCAGGAGGCGGTGAGCACGGGGGTGATCCGCCTGCTGCGGGGCGACGACCACATCTGCTCCACCTACCGGGACCACGTCCACGCGCTGAGCAAGAACGTGCCGGCGCGGGAGATCATGGCCGAGCTGTTCGGCAAGAAGACGGGCATCTGCCGCGGCCAGGGGGGCTCCATGCACATGTTTTCGAAGAAGCACAACCTGGTGCGGTGCCCTCGACAGCGGCCTGGTATCCTGTGATTTGCAGTGTGCAGTGAGCATGGCAGCTTTCCACGGCGCACAGCCTGACAATGTTCAGCTTGGACAGGCTTGCGGTAGGTGCTGAGCCTGGGGCCTTGCACCATTGACATTGCCTGCCTGTGAGCCAGCGCAGTGCTTTAGTCTTGTTAACAAGGTGCGGCACTGACTGAGGCAGACTGGCACTGCAGCTGGGCGGGTATGCCTTCATTGGCGAGGGCATCCCGATCGGCTTGGGCGCAGCCTTCCAAGTCCGATACCGCCGGGTGCGGTGCCTGCGCACTAGCTGCGCTCCCCATAGCATGCTCATTAGAGTGCGCGCATCTCTCACGACGCAGTGGGTGACCACCCTTCAGCTTTGCACCTACCTGAGCTGAAGCCTTGGCTTCATGGGCGACCGCTGGGGCTTTGCGCCCCTGCTTCGTCACTCTCACCGAACATAACAAGCGTATAACAAGCGTACTTGGGGCCCTTGCCACTGTCAGGCAGAGGCGTGCAGGTGAGGCGCCCCTCGCCTGCCTTGCACAGCCTGCGGCGGCGCCCCAGCGCGCGCGCTGCCGCGCGCAGGAGGTGCCTGCACGACGAGAGGGCGCACCTGGCCTATCTCGCACAGCCTGCGGCGGTGCCCCAGCATGCAAAACCCTCCAAAACCCTGCTGCCGCGCGCAGGAGGTGCTGCACGACGAGGGCGCCGACCAGGTGGCCGTGAACTTCTTCGGCGACGGCACCTGCAACGTCGGTGCGCAGCGCTTGCTTTTTTCAACCATAAGCACCAAGACCCACGCTCAAGTGGATAGAATTCAATACAATAAATGATTTGTCATTCTCTGTGCGCTCGCTCCCGGCTGCCGCCTGACCTGCCGACTGGCCGACCGGCGTGTGCGGCTCTGGCCCGCGTGCGAGCGTGATATGATTCTTGCACCCGGCGCGCAGGCCAGTTCTACGAGTGCATGAACATGGCCTCGCTGTACAAGCTGCCCTGCATCTTCGTGGTGGAGAACAACAAGTGCGCGCCCGCGCAGCCGGCCGCGCTGCGCGACCGCGCCTGCTCGGTGAAGCTGCCCGGCTTTGCAACCGGCGTGCCTGCTCGTTCAACAAGCTGGCCAGCTGTGCAACTGGCATGCGCACAGCTGTGCGCTGTTGAGAACCTGAAGAGGATCCTGCCTCGCGACGGCACGCAAAGGTCGCCGCAAGCACCTGCTGTCAGAGCAACTCTGGCAGGCCTGCTGCTGGGTGACTGCTTTGTAGAGTGTGGCGTGTGGCCGTGCACCGCAACGCGTGTTGGGCACCGGCTGGGGGGCTCGAGCGCGCCGCCGCTTGCACAGGTGGGCCATCGGCATGAACCACCCGCGCGCGACGGGGCCGTCCTTCGGCGACGAGGAGCCCTACATCTACAAGAAGGGCCCCGCGTTTGGCATGCCGGGCGTGCTGGTGGACGGCATGGACGTGCGCAAGGCGCGGCCCCTGAGGCCTCTGGTGCAGTAGTGCGTTTGGTTTGCTTGGATCCAGCTGGGTGCGCCTCAGGCTGGTGCCCATTTTACCTCCATGAGCTCTGGGGTCTGCCGCCTCCCCCCTTTTTGCGTGGCTCAGGTTCTGTACAGGCGCGCCCCACCACGCTATGCCGCATGACTGGTCGTGCTGCACACCTCACTGGGCATGGCGCTGGATGCAGGCACCCTCACACAGGGCTGCGTGCACACCGCATGCGCCCAGCATGCGCAGTAATGGCTAGTTAGCACTCGCGTGTGTTGTCTGATCTTTGCACACCGCGGTGCGGGGTTTCAAGTGGGCGCCGGAAGCTGTCACTGCTGCGCATGCAGGGTCTGACGGACCCTGCCGCTGCGCAGGTGCGCGAGGTGGCGGAGGAGGCGATCCAGCGCGCGCGGCGCGGCGAGGGCCCGACGCTGATCGAGGCGGAGACGTACCGCTTCCGCGGCCACTCGCTCGCCGACCCGGACGAGCTGCGGCTCAAGGAGGAGAAGGAGCACTACCAGGTGCGAGCTCGGCGCGCGGCTCGGCTCGGCGCAGGGGCTGCTGCAGCCTGCATGCTGGGCGCTGGACGCACCTCACGTGTCAGGCGCGGTGTGCCGGTCAGCAGGCTTGTCCGTCTTTTGCATAAGTTGCGTGGGCGGCGAGGGCCCGCAAGGGCGACCACAGGCAGGGCGTTGCGAGCTGCGCTTGCGCGGCCTGCCACCCAGCAGCGGCGGCGGGGCGCGGACAGACATCATCCTCGTATGTCAGCGACGCCTGTGCATCAGGAAGCGAGACACGCCTGACCGCCGGAGTGCGTGGGCGCAGGCGCGGGATCCGCTGCCGCAGCTGAAGAAGTATGCGCTGGAGAAGGGCATCCTGACGGAGCAGCAGGCGCGCGCCCGCGCAGCGGGCCGCTAGCATGCGCAGGCTCGCGCCTGGCAGGGCGCGCTGGTGGAGCTGGGCGTGTTGGCGTGCTAAAAGCTGCGTGTTGGTGGCTGGGGAGGGCGCCGCTGAGGCGTCGTGAGCGGAACCCGTCGCACGTTGTGCGTCCTATGTGTAGCCTGCCTCAGGGGGCGTCTGTGCAGGGGCCTCAAGGGGCGTCTGTGCGGGGGCCTCATGAGCGTCTGTGCGGGGGCCTCGGGGACTCGTCTGCGTGGGGCCTGACGTTGAGAGGCGCGTGGCGCGGCGGCAGATCAAGGAGCTGGAGGAGAGCGTGCGCGACGAGGTGGAGGACGCCGTCAAGTTCGCGGACGAGAGCCCCAAGCCGGTGCGGCCGCGCCGCGGTGCATGCGTGCCCGCCGCAAGGACTGAGCTGCTATATGCCTGCTGATGTGCAGTGGGCGCAAGATGCTGCCACGTGCGCTGCATATCTTTCGCTGGACTTGCATTTTGAGCGGGGCGGCTCGGGAAGGTGACATGGTGATGCGCTTACCGAGCCTGCATCATCCAGTCTCACCTCCGATGAAGGGCAGCGTGTGGCCTGCTCTGCGCGGCCACCCGTCCACGCGCGACGCCTGCATGCGGGGGCCCGCGCGCAGGAGAAGGGCCAGCTGCTGGAGAATGTGTTTGCGGACCCCAAGGGTTTTGGCATCGCGCCCGACGGCCGCTACCGCTACGAGCTGCCGGGCTTCTCGTCGGGCACCGCGGCGGTGTCCTGAGGCGGCTGCCCGAGGGGCCTGCCGCCGCCACCGGGCTGCGTGGCTGCGCCTGACGGCTGCTGCTGCCGTAATAGCCTCATGCAGGCCGGCGCAGCAGGCTTTGAGGGCGGCCACAGAGGGTTCCGCTGGCATGCCCGACCGCTTTCAAGGTCTTGGGTCTCCCAGGCTTCTGTGCAGGCACCGCTCGCAAGTCAGCGGGCACAGGGCTGAGGTGGGTCGTGACCAAGCAACCTGCGGCAGCAGGTTTTAGTTGATACTGACGCAAGGCGCCTGGCGGGCACTCCTTGTGTAGTCTGGCTGCATGCTGGTGCTGGCAACTCATAAGTCTGTCGGCACATGGTGGATGCGCAGCATCATGCGACCACTGCACATGTAGCGAGGTTTGTGCAGCCACCTGCGCTTTGACTGGGTCACTGAGAGCTGGGAGCGACACAGAGGGATGGCCTGCATAGGCCCCGGGTAGACAAAGCCGCCTAAGCAGGGTATTGATCACAGTGGCCCGCGACTGCAGGCACCACATTCATGGAAGCGCAATGCGCACACCAGGGCGTGTGAAGAGCGCATGCGAGGGGTGTCTGTGATTGCGTCATCAGCAAGCGGAAGCCTAGACGTGCAGGGTAGGGCATCCAGACGGTGCTTTTGCATCTATCCAGACCGCCGACCGCTTTCGTTGGGAAGAGTTGGGCTGATGCGGGGTCCCAATCTGCTCATGCTTGGACTGTCCGTCCGCTGTACAATACGAGGCATGGGCACGTGAGAGAGAGCACAGTTGAGCGCACGGTCCTAGTCGTACTTGCGACACTGCTTGTGTATGTGCGCTGCCTGTCGTGCCATGTGGCGCATGGCGTGTTTGCCTCCTGTGACCCAGCGTAGCGAAGTGTGCAAACACTTGATCTGAGCGCGCGTACTCATCCAAGCAAAGGGCCTCCAGCTGCCTGCCCCTGCTTGTACGCCAAGGCCCACCATTGCACAGTCGCCATGCAGCTGCCTGCAAGCGCGCAGCATGCGTGCAGCATCACTGCTCATGCGGGTCGCGGTACTGAGACGTGCTCTGCGCTGACTTACACATAGCTACGGAATGCACTGCACTCGATCGCTGCGCCTGCGCCGGACCTCCCACAACAGAGGGAGGAGTGGCATGGATAAAGAGGTGAGCATCCCCCGCTAGCCGTGGAGCAGCAGGTCTGCACAGACCTACAGCGGACGGCACGCAGGACCTGCAGATATGGCATACCCCACACGCATGCAGTCAGGTGCTGCCAATTGACAATAACCTGGTTAGGACCCCTAATTTCAGGGGATGCAGACGACGAGCCGTGCATGTCAACAAGTCAATGGGCCAAATGCGTGCGCCTCGACCCTCCGGTCCAGAATACGAGTGTGCGCCATCAGGTGCGGTCCTGCCCGGCCGACAAGAGCCGCTGCAGATGCGCAGCGCCCCGCACGCTGCCTTGGCAATGCCCGCGTGCCAGTTCAGTGCTGCCTGGGTCCAGGCGAAGCCGCCGTGCCAGCGCTGCCAAAAGCTGGTTGCCACCGCTCCCGCACCCGCAACCTCCCAAGCCCACCCTCCGTCCCCCAACCCCCCTAGCAGGCCAGCCCGCATGCGCGGGCTGCCTCAGCTTCAGCGGCATTTGCCAGCAGCAGAACAAAGCAAGGACGGCCAGTGCAGCCAGAGGGCACACTGGCGCTGCGGCGGGCGATGTGCGCCGCATTATGCGCCAGAGCCGTTGCGTAGAAAGGGTGCACCCGCCCTGAAAAGCAGGCCCAGATGCAGCCTCCCGTGTGGCTGACAGGTATGCACAGGCACGCTGGCACCAAGTGAGCTCAACGTAAGCAAGCTGTTATTCAACGAGCACCACTGCAGTCAGCCGCCCGCGCCCTGGCGCTGCAGGCCCAAAAAACCGCCTCAAGCAGAACCTGCTTGAAACCAGACCGTCTGTTCCGGCCACGCCCCAGCCCCGCGCTGCCCAGCCGGCAGGCCAGTGAGCGAGGCGCTCTAGAGCCCCTCCCGTCAACAGCCTGAAGGGTGGTGTGCCCAGCGCGTCAAACCCTGGCAGGGTCACGCCGCCGGCCAACTGAGCAGCAGCCGGTGCGCCGCGGCCGCGAGCTCGCGATCCCACGCCGAGCGGTACGGCTGCGCGCTGCGCGCCGTGGCGGCCCGCGCGGCGGCCAGGGCCGCGGGCGCGCCGCCCGCCGGCGGCGGCGCGTACGCGTCGAAGCCCAGCGCGGCCATGAAGCCGGACAGGTCGTCTGTCGCGGCGTGCTGCTCGTACGCGCTGTGAACCTGCCGCAGCGCACGCAAGCGGGTCATGCCCTGGCGGGGCCGGCGCGGGCCCTGCGCACACACGCGGGCGGCGGCCGTCAGGCGGTCCCGCCAGGCCTGGAGACAGGGCTTGCGCCCATACCGAGCTGCCTTTCGCTGGCTCAGGGCCGCGACGGACCTGCAGCGTACAGTCCAGCAGCCCCGGCTGATCCTGCCCAGCGGATGACCTAAACCATAAACCCTATCCGGCGCCCCGCAGCGCACCTGCTGCTCGGCAATCTTGGTCATGAGCGAGTCGACCTCGCCCAGGTCCACGCCCAAATCGGAGCGGCTGCGCGCGCCGCCGCCGCCGCTCCCGCCGCCGCCGCCGCCGCCGCTGCCGGCGCTGCCGAGGCGCTGCGCGTGCGCGTCGCCGCCGGTCGGGCGCACGCGCCGCCAGAACGAGAGCGCGCCGCCGCCGCGCGACTTCCTCGGCGACGGCGAGTCGTCCTCGCGGTCGGAGCTGAGCGTGCTCTGCGCGCAGCATGGCCGCAACACGTGAACACGTTGGTCACCTGTTCATTCTTCACGCGTGGCCGCGCTCGCTGCGCACTCGCATCCCATGCTTCATGCCAGGGGCTTGGGCGCTGTGCAGGCGACGCAGCAGGCGTGCAGGCCATGAAGCAGCATGCGCGCATCGCGCAGCGCACACACGTCAGCCACTGCAGGCGGCGCTGCGGTCACCATCACGCCGGACGACATGGTGTCGGCCAGCGGCGCGGCGTCGCCGGGCGCGTCGCCGATGGCGTGCGACGCGGGCGCGGCGGCGTCGGGCGGGCCGCCGTTGGCGGCGGGCGCCGGCGCCGGCG
>JAABUV010001085.1_pt1 | contig 39911 bp, 55 predicted proteins | sample 5559971 | NCBI WGS metagenome assembly JAABUV01 (sample SAMN10711881, study PRJNA513362) | rock metagenome | isolation source: Antarctica rocks | place: Antarctica: Victoria Land, Knobhead nord | collected 2015-12-19 | reverse complement strand
AGGGGCTCGAAGAGTTGGCTCACGTCGTACGGCAACCGCACGGAAGGCGCCGGTGATTCCGCCGGTAGGCTGGACGTCGTCCCAGTCGGCAGCACCCGGAGGCAACCCACCATGGCCGAGGGCCACAATGTCCGAGTTACTTCGTGGGCCGTCGTCCTGCTGATCATCGCCGCGGCGGTCCTGCTGGGCCTGGCCCTGGTCCTGCACTCGCTGGTCCTGGCCGTCGTGGGCGGCATCGTGGGGCTCGTCGGCGCGGTCCTCGGCGGTGTGACGCGGATCATGGACGACGCATACTGAGCCCACCGTCCTGCTCGCCGGTGGCCGCGATACTCCTAAGGTCACTCCAGTCCAGGACCTGAGGCCGAGACGTCGAGCCGAACGCGAGCCAGTGCATGGATACGCCGGTCCTGCCCGCCACTGCTCGGCAGACCTTCTCGTAGTCGTGGGGGCGCTTGCCCTGCTCCCAGTTCCGCCATGACGTGGCGGGCAGGCCACAGGCGAGAGCCGCTTCCTTGGAGTTCCACCCCATGCGGTTGCGGACGAGTGCGAGTTTCGCGGCGAAGGTCAGTTCGGGGACCCAGTCGGTAGCCATACGCGCAGGATGGACCTACACGCGTCACATGTCAACGTCACGAATGAAACTGGTGCTTGACGCCACTTGCCGCCGGGTGTTTGCTGTGGCGCATGACCCCGCTTCCCGCGCTTCTGACCACTGGCGAGGCGGCTAAGCGCCTCGGCGTAAGCATCGGCACCGTCCGCCGCTGGGCGAAGTCGGGGCAGCTGACCCACGCAGTCATGCCGAGTGGACGCCTTCGCTTCGCCGACGAGGATCTCGACGCCGCAGTTGAGCGAGTCGAGAAGTCGGCATGACCACCGCGCCCGTCTACGCCTGCGAACGCCGTCCAGCTGATCCCGTGCCCGAAGTGCGCCGGCAAGTCGGTGGCGTCATGAGGATCGCTGACCTGCGGGAGATGCTCGACAACCTCAACGCCTCCCGCATGACCACCAAGCCATTCCAAGGCGGCCTCACCCGCTACGGCAAGCACGCCGCCGGTCACAAAGGCCAGGCGTACAAGACCCGCCAGCGCCGCCGGGGATCGCAGAACACGCGTCTCCCGCGTAGTGAGGGCCAGGCCCGCGCCTTCACCGCCGAGGTCAAACGTCTGCGGTCAGCGGCGGCGTCGTGAGCCCCGTCCAGCCCTACCGCGAACTCACCCTCTCCCGCGGCCTGACCTGGCCCGTCCTAGCCGCCTGCGCCGCTGTCCACGCCGTGGCGTGGGCCGGGGTGTTCCTGCTCGCCCTACTCGCCCTGCACCTGCACCTGCACCTGCACCTGCACATCTAACCCACCGCCTCGAAGGAGCACCGCCATGCCCAGTGCCGCCCGCAAGCCCCAGCACACCGACGACCCGCCCGAGACGGCGCCGGCCCTCGCGGTCGCCCCGAAGACACGGCAGCGCCATGACCCGACGGCCAAGGCGCAGGCCGCCCTCGACCGCGCCGACGCACGGCTCAAGGCGCTGGTCGTTGAGATCGGCAAGCACCAGACCGCAATCGACGCGGCCAACAGCCAACTCCGTGCCGCCCAGCAGCATCGCGACTACCTCGCCATGCACCCGCTGCTCGTCGTGCAGGACGAGTCGTCGCCGCAGGACGCCGGCGAGCCTGCGGCAGACGCCGAGGCCGACCTCTCCAGCCCCTGAACGACGGCGCCGCCCGCCCCGGCTATGGGACGAGCGGCCTACCGACCACCCGAGAGTACCTCTACCGACAGGAAGCCACATGACCAGCACAGCACCAACCATCCCCGCCGCCGGCACACGACTCCCTTTACTCAACCGCGACGGCGAGGTGGTCGGACACACACTGCTGGACCCTGCAGACGTCGAGTGGTTCTCGGAGTGGAGGTGGCGGCTACACGCAGACGGCTACGCCTGCCGAGGCCGCAAAGTGAACGGACGAAGCACCGTCGTCATGCTGCATCGCCAAGTACTCGGGCTGCCTTCGGAGTCGGAGTTCTTCCCCGACCACATCAACAGGGACCGACTCGACAACCGACGAGTCAACCTGCGAGTAGTAACGCGCTCGGTGAACAACATCAACAGAGGTCGGTTTGCCTCTGCCACGTCGCCGTTCCGGGGCGTCTATCGGACGGAAACGCGGGCTGGGACAGTCCGTTGGAGGGCGGCTGTTCGTAGGAATGGAACCATCCGAAACCTAGGCAACTTCGGCACGCCTGAGACGGCTGATGCCGCTGTACGTGCCTTCGTGTCGCAGGTGACCGCATGATCTCCTGCCCCGCACCCCCGCACCCCGCCGTGCCCGGTGACGGCCGGCAGCTCGTCGCGGACACCCTCACCAGCATCGCCGTCCGGCTCGACACCCGAAAACCACCCGCCGACGCCCTGCTTGAGCAGCACGCCGCCGGCCTGCCCGACCAGGTTGCTATCGCCCTGATCGCGGCGAGTTGGGCCGAGCCCGAGCAGACCGCGCTGTTGCTGGACGACCTCGCGACAGCGGCGACCCGCCTAGACCGGCACCGGGCAACGACCGGCCACGACGAGTGTTGCGGCGGGAACTGCCCGTGCCTCGGGTGGCGATGGGGTGGGCGTCGCTGCCAGAAATGTGAAGGGAACCCGGCCGATTGGCTGTGGTCCGCGCAGGATCATCTGCGACACCACTTTGAGACCTTGAAGTCTTGGCCGCACCTCCTGTGCGCCGCCCAGGACACGACATGACCGCGCACGCGCACCACACCCGCCTGACCCGTCGCGGCAATCGGGTGCTCGACTTCGCGCAGATCCTCTTCCTCGCCGCGACCGTCGCCGCGCTTGTGTGGGCGGCCAGTGAAGGCGAGCACCTGCGCTGCCAACGGCTGACCGCCGCGCACAAGCCCGCCGCCAGCACGTACTGCGAGGGACAGCGATGACCGGCGAGCGCTGGGCACCAGTCCCGGGCTACCAGCACTACGAGGCCAGTGACCTGGGCCGCGTCCGGTCCGACAAGATGTGGCGCGGACAGAGCGCAACTCGGGTGCTGGCAGAGCACAAAACTCGCGGCGGCTACAAGCAGGTGTCTCTGTGCGCGGATGGCACATCAACCCACGCCCGCGTACACCGCCTTGTCATGGCTGCCTTCGTCGGTCCCTGTCCCGAAGGTCAAGAAGTCCGGCATCGCGACGGCACCCGGGTCAACAACGCACTGAGCAACCTGCACTACGGAACTCGTAGGCAGAACGTCCTCGACGCGGTACGTCACGGCACACATCCCATGGCCATGAAACAGGTGTGCTCACAGGGGCACCCGTTTGACGAGAGCAACACTTACCGCATTCCAAGTCGCCCCAACGCCCGGTATTGCATCGCCTGCCAGAGGGAGCGATCCAAGCTCTACAAGCGGCGCAAGCGGTCCGAGCGTGCGGCGTGACCGCGACGGCGGGTCCGGTGTTGACGCCGGGGAGCCCGGAGTGGGTGCGGCTCGCGACAGCCAGCAAGGTCCCGGCGATGCTCGGCCTGTCGCCGTACGAGAGCCCGTTCTCGCTGTGGTATCGGATGGCCGGGCTGATCCCTGCGATCGAGGACAGCGACATCCTGCGGCGCGGGCTATTCCTTGAGCCGGCAATCGTCGCGTGGTGGGCCGACCAGCACCCCGAGATGACCGTGCTGGACAGCGAGACGTGCTACTACCCGCAGAATGCACGGTTCGCGGCCACCCCCGACCGGATCGTGCGAGATGTCGACTTCAAAGGTCGCTGCCTTGAGATCAAGAGCAGCGATCGCACCGGCGAGTGGGGTAAGCCCGGCACGGACGAGATCCCCGTCGACTACCGGGTGCAGGCCTTCTGGCAGATGTTGTGCACCGGCACGACGGTCTGCCACGTCGCGATGCTCGGCGCCTACCTGGAGTTCGCGGAGTACACCGTTCACTGGGACCAGACCGAAGCCGACTTCATCCGCGGTCAGGTCGAGGCGTTCCTGGACAGCCTCCCCGACGGCCGCAACCCGCAACGCCCGTCGATTGACTCGCACAACGCCACTTATCAGGCGGTGCAGCAGCTCCACCCCGGCATCAACGGCAGCGACGTCGAACTCGACCACGACCTGACCGTCGCGTACTGCACCGCCCGGACTCGACTCGCCGCCGCGCAAGCCGACGAGACCCACACGAAAAGCCTCGTCGCCGACGCAATCGGCGATGCCAAGCGAGGCCGCTACCTCGACCAAACCATCGCGCAACGCCAAGCCAAAGGCGCCGGAACGCCATACCTCGTTGCCGGCCGGAACCTTCCCACCTTCCCGCAGGAGACCTCACCATGACCACCACTCAGAACGCCGTCGCTGTCCGGAACGAACGGCAGCAGCAGAACGCCGCCAGCCTCCGCACGTTCATCAAGCGGCTCACCCCAGAGATCCAAAGGGCGCTCCCGAAAGGGCTTGATGGGGACCGGATCGCACGGATCGCCCTCACCCTGCTCCGCACCGACATGCTCGCCTGCAACGCCAAGTGCACCCCCGACAACGCACTCGTCAACTGCTCGCAGGAAAGCTTCGCCGGGGCGTTGCTGACCGCGTCCGCCCTTGGCTTGGAGCCGGGCCTGAACGGTGAGGCGTACCTCGTCAACTACGGCGGGGAGTGCACGTTGATCGTTGGCTACGCCGGGATGGCGAAGCTGTTTTGGCAGCACCCGATGGCCCGGCACCTCGACGCGCAGACCGTCTACCACAAGGACGCCTTCGACTACGCCTACGGCCTGGACCCGTTCCTCACCCACAAGCCGGCGGCCGGTGACCGCGGGCAGATCGTGGCGTACTACGCCGTCGCCGTGCTGAGCAGCGGCGCGAAGTCGTTCATCGTCCTGACCCCGGATGAGACCAAAGCCTTGCGCGGCGGGAAGGAAGGGCCGTCCGGGCAGATCAAGGACCCGATGCACTGGATGGAGAAGAAGACGGCCCTGCGGCAACTATTCAAGCTGATGCCTAAGAGCGCGACCCTCGCCCGCGCTCTCGACGCCGACGAACGCTCCGGCACCGACCTGCGCCGTGAGCTACCCGGCGCTGCTGAGCCGGCCGCGATCGAGCCGGCCGAGCCGGCGACCTTCGACCCGGAGACAGGCGTCGTCACCGACGTGCAAGACGAGCCGCAGGACCCGGACGAGCCGTCGTGGCCGGCGGTCCCGGAGATCCCGTCGTGACCACCACCTTGCGTCGTCGGGCGCTGGCGTGCCTGCGGGAAGGGCGTGTGACGATCCTGCACGCCGAAGGGGACGACTTCCCAAACAGAGCGGACGTCGCCCCGGACAGGGTGGTTGCCGCCGTGCAGTCCTCCCGCACAGGCGGCCCGAGGTACGCGGTTGATCTGATGCCCCGCGACGGCTGGTCCTGTACCTGCGACCGACCTGACTGCCCGCACATCGCGGCTGTGCAGATCGTCGCCGGGCAAGCAGCGCGGGTGCCGTCGTGACTGCCGTCCTGAGCCCGGACTGCGCCGCCGGGAAGTGCACAGCCTGCCCCGGTGACGGTTGGGACGCCGACCGGGACTGGATCGCACCGTGCCCCTGCCTGTGCCACCGCACGCCGCTCGCGGTCTGCCCGGTTTGCAACGACCTTGGAAAGGTGATGCACCGCGACCTGACCGGCACATCTGTCGCCGGGTGTCTGTGGTATGTCGGACCCTGCCCAGCGTGTGAAAGGTGCGGCACCTACCCCCCGCTTGCGGTCCTTGCTGCGCAGGAAGCCGAGCTGCACGACGGGAACTGCTGCGACCCAGGCGATGCCGCGTGAGCGTATTGAGAGGACCGTATTACGAGCCAGGCGCCTTCATTCCGCTAACGGCTCGATACGGCCTTCGGAGCCACCTGAAAGCGTGGGGCTCGGATCATTTCATCGCCCGTCACAGCGGTACGGGATACGGCGGTTGGGGCAACTGCGAGAGGTCCGACCTGCGCCGATGCGCGTGCTGTCCGAGCACCCCCGACCATCGTTGCTGCCAGACCGCTACGCAAGAAGACGGCATCTGTGATGAGTGCCGGCGCTGGTGTCCCGACCGCGGGAATCGTTCCGGGACCACGGCGTGACCCCCTCTAGCTCCGTGCCGGTCCTGTCGGGGAGGACGGGGCCGGCACGGACCAAACCCGGTGATCCGCTGTGAGCGCGTCACGCCGGACCGGCACCGCGTTCGAGAGCGCAGTCGTCACCTACCTCGCCGCGCACGGCTTCCCCTATGCCGAACGACGCGCCATGAGAGGCGCCTACGACCGCGGGGACGTCGCCGGGGTACCCGGATGGGCAGTGGAGTGCAAAGCCGTCCGAGCCCTCGACCTCGCCGGGTGGACAACCGAAGCGGCACAAGAAGCCACGAACGCCGACAGCCGCTGGTGGGCCGTGATCGTGAAGCGCCGCGGGCAGTCAGTTGCGCAGTCCTACGTCGTGCTCAGCCTCGCGACATGGGCTGAGGCCGTCGCTGGTGACTTGCCAGACAACCCGGCCGCCGCCCTTCGCCGGGTCGCGAACATGATCGAAGGAGCGCCGTGAATCCGACTGCCTGGCCGTACACGCTGCCCTACGGCGACCCCCGTCATGGGAGCCGCAACGGGTACGTCAATCTTGCGTGCCGATGCCGGAAGTGCACAGACGTCGAGAGCGCTGGCCATAGGTCAGGGAGAGCGTCTCGGGCCGCTCGATTAGCAGCCGACCCGACACTCGCCCCGCACGGGAACGCATGCACCTACAGCAACTGGAGTTGCCGCTGCGCGCCGTGCACTGCTGCCTGGGCTGCGTATCGGCGCGAACGCCGCCGGGCCGCGTCGTGAACACCTGGCTCGGCCTGCTGGCCGCCGCTGGTTGTGAGGTCGCGGTGTGGCGACCCACCGACCTCGACACCGTCACTGCCGCGCTCGGACCCCGACAGACCCGACTCGCAGACTGGAGCACGCCGTGACCAAACCGGAACCGCTCACCTTCGCCAGTGCCGGTCCGTATGGCATCCACTACGCGCGCTGCTGGCCTTGCATGACCGCACAGTGCCCCGGCGGCCCGCACCGCTGGGCAGGCGACGACGACATCGCGCACGCCGTCAGTATCGGCAAGCCGGACAGCGCAGACGGCCCGTGCGCCTGCCGGTGCACCACCGAACCGGTGCGAGACGAGTCCCCCGACGACGATTACGACAGCGACGGTGACGTGTCGGTCTACGGCGGTCCGTGCGAGCTGTGCGGTGAAGCCAGCGCGTGCGCCTATGACAGCGAAGGTCGCCCGCTGATTCACGCGTTCGACACGAGCGAGGACGCGCCGTGAACCCGGAGCGCCTCTACCTCGTGTGCGTCGAGACCTTGCTCGCCGTCAGCTTCGCGACGCTCGCCGTCTGCCACTGGCTCGACCGGAAAGCGCAGCGATGACGACGACCCTGGCGACCAGCAGCTACGCCGACTTCCTCGCCCGCAAGGTCCAAGCGGTGCAGGCGCTCGGTATTCAGATCCGTCCCGAGGACGTGCACCCGATCTTGCACGCATGGCAGGCCGAGATCGTCCAGTGGGCAACGCTCACCGGACGGTGCGCGGTATGGGCTGACACCGGGCTCGGCAAGACGTTCATGCAAGTTGAGTGGGCACGTCTGTCCGCTGACCGGGCACTCATCATCGCGCCCCTCGCGGTGTGCGCGCAGACCGTCCGGGAAGCCGCGAAACTCGGCGTCACGTGCACCTACGCCCGCAGTGACAGCGAGGCGGTCGGGCCAGGGTTGTGGATCACGAACTACGAACGGGTGAAGGACTTCGACCCGGACGGGTTCGGCGCGGTCGTACTGGACGAGGCCAGCATCCTCAAGCAGTCCGACGGCAAGACTAGGACCGCCCTCATCGAGTGGGCGAGTCACGTTGACCGTCGGCTCGCGTGCACCGCCACCCCCGCACCGAATGATGTCGAAGAACTCACGTCGCAAGCCGAATGGGTCGGCGCTTCGAGCAGGGTCAACATGCTCGCGGCCTACTTCGTGCACGACAGCGACAAAGGGTGGCGGCTCAAAGGCCACGCCCGTCGGCCGATGATGCGGTGGATGAGCACATGGGCAGTCGCCCTACGCCGCCCGTCCGATATGGGACACGACGACACCGGCTACGACCTCCCCGGGCTCGACGTCGTCAGTCACCTGATAGCCGCCCCTGACCTCACGCCTGACGACCAGCTCTTCGCCACCGACCTCGGCGGCGTCGGTGGCCGGGCGAAAGTACGACGGGCGACGATCGACTCCCGCTGCGATCGGGTAGCGGAACTCGTCGAGGCCGAACCTGACACGCAATGGCTGCTGTGGTGCGGCATGAACAGCGAGGCCGAGACGCTCACCCGCCTCATCCCTGACGCGATCAACGTCACCGGCTCTGACAGTCCCGAGGACAAAGCCGCCCGTTTGCTCGACTTCGCGGACGGCAAGATCCGGGTGCTCGTCACTAAACCGAAGCTCGCCTCGCTCGGCATGAACTTCCAGAGCTGCGCTCGCATGGCGTTCGTCGGCCTGAACGACAGCTACGAGCAGTACTACCAGGCGATCCGCCGCTGCTACCGCTACGGGCAGCAACGCGTCGTCCACGCCCACGTCGTGCTGTCCGACGTCGAGGGGCAGATCGCCGTCAACATCGCCCGCAAAGAACGATCCTCCGCTTCCGTCCTAGACGAGCTGGTCCGCGAGATGCGGGCCGCGAAAGATGCCGTCGCATGAGCGACCTCGACACGTACATGACCGACGACGCTTACGGCCAGACGTGGCGGATGATGCTCGGAGACTCCGTCGAACGGCTGGCCGAGTTGCCCGATGAGAGCGTTGACCTGACCGTCTACAGCCCGCCGTTCGCCAGTCTGTTCACCTACAGCCCCAGCCTGCGGGACCTCGGTAACAGCAGCACCCGCGTCGAGTTCCTTGAGCATTACAGTTTCATCCTCGCTGAGTTGCTGCGCCTCACGAAACCTGGACGGCTGTCGTGCGTGCACGTCCAGCAGCTCACGACCAGCAAGAGCATGCACGGGGTGACGGGCCTGTCGGACTTCCGCGGTGAGGTCATCCGCGCCCACCAGGCCGCGGGCTGGACGTTCCACGGCGAGGTCACCGTCAACAAGGACCCGCAAGCGCAGGCGATCCGCACGAAGGCCCACGCGCTCATGTTCGTGACGAAGAACCGGGACTCCAGCGGCACCCGTCCCGGGCTCGCGGACTACCTGCTGCTGTTCCGCAAGCCCGGGGACAACGTCGTGCCGATCAAGACCGACGTCAGTAACGAGGAGTGGATCGAGTGGGCGCAGCCGGTATGGATGGACATTCGCGAGACGAACACCCTCAACGGCAGGGCCGGGAGGGCTGAGCAGGATGAGAAGCACATCTGTCCGCTGCAGTTCGACTTCATCGAGCGGTGCGTGCGGTTGTGGAGCAACCCACCGGCTGAGATGGCCTCTCGTGGGCTGCCGACCGAGACGGTCCTGAGTCCGTTCGCCGGCATCGGGTCGGAGGGGTACATCGCGGTCAAGAACGGCCGGCGCTTTATCGGCTGTGAGCTCAAGCCGTCGTACTGGAAGACGGCCTGCGAGTACCTCACCGACGCCGAGCTGGCTGCGACCCAGCCCGACTTGTTCAGCGACGCGTCGTGAAGCGCACCGTCCCGTTGTCCCGCCGCGCCCCGCTCCCGGTCCGCAGCGCGAAGCGGACCCGGGTAATGGTCGCCCGCCGCGCCCTCGTCGCCTCCCTGCTCGCCGAGCGGTCGTGGTGCCAGCGGTGCGGCACGGAGCGGTCCACGGACGTCCACGAGCCCCTGACACGGGCGCAAGGCGGCAACATCCTCGACCCCGAGAACGCCTACGCCCTGTGTCGATCCTGTCACTCAGCCATTCATGCCAGCCCTGCACAGTCGTACGTCGAAGGCTGGCTTGTCCGTAGGAGTGCCGTATGACGGGGACGTTGCGGGGCTCCTATCCACAGCCTGGAACTGAAGGGCTGCGGCATCTGGATTGCATGCGCGGTGAGGGTGCGGCCTACAGCCAGTTCTATGGTTGGCAACTGACGTGCGCGTGGTGCGAGTACGTCGCCCAAGCCAGCACGAAGACTGCTGCGCTAGCACTCATGCAGGCGCACTATGACCGACTCTGCGGTCGCGGTAACGCCGTCATCTTCGCTGGTCCGGTGGTCTGATGACTGTCGCTCTTGGCCAGTGGGCTGAGCGGGCCGCGTGCCGGCGGTTCCCGGCGGACTGGTGGCACAGCAACGACAGCCGCGAGCGGGAACGGGCAGCGGACGTGTGCGGCGAGTGTCCGGTGCAGCGGGAGTGCCTGAGCTACGCACAAGCCTGGTGGCAACGCCGGGAAGGCGGCCACACCCGGCCGCAAGGGATATGGGGAGGTTGGCTGTTCCGGGACGGAGACAGGCCAGCACCCGTAGGCACTCTCCGGGTGGCCGCCCCACTCAAACGTCTGCCGCTACAGCCGTGCGGCACCGCCGCTGCCTACAAGCGGCACCGGAAACGTGGGGAGACACCGTGTCTGCCGTGCTTAGTGGCTGGCAATGCGGCCAGCGCGGTGAGAGACCGGAAGATGCGTGCGCGGAAGGCGGAGGCGAAGCTAGGGGGGACAGCGTGACAGACACCGAGCCCCTGACGTGTAGGGAGCAGCAGGAAGTGCTCGTCTTGCTGCGCTACTGGCACGAATACCACCGCGGCGGCCTCGAACCCGACCTCGCCGTCGTCCACTTCACCGAACAGTTCCTCGACAAGCACTTGGCCCCACATGGCTAGGCGCCCGCGGATGACCTATGTACCCCTCGACGTCGAGTTCTTCGACAACGACAAGATCCTCAACGCTGGCGAGAAAGCCGCCTACCTGTACCTAGCGATGTGCTGCCGGGCGAAGAAGCTCCTGTCCGATGGGCGGCTGTCGTCGTCGCAGGTCGAACGGCTGCACGTCCCCAGCTGGAAACAGCGGCTCACCGCGCTGGTGTCCGCGGGCCTCGTGGTGGTCACAGACGACGGCAGCTACCTGATCATCGGATGGTTGGAACGGAACCTCTCAGCCCTCCAAGTAGAGGAGCACAGGGACCGCGACAGAGCCCGAAAGGGGACCGGAGAGTGACCGGATTCCGTCTGGATTCCACGTGGAATCCAGACGGAATCCAAACGGAACGAGAACGGAAACGGGACGGAACGGAGACCGGATTCCAGACGGATTCCGTACGGCCCCTTAGAGAAGTAGAAGTGAAGAGAAGGGAAGTAGAAGTAGACGTGACCACTCACCAGCAGCCTGTGGATAACCTGCTCGGCCGGCACATCGACGACCCAACCGGCACCCGCCACCGCTGCGTCCTACTCGACGCCGGACGGCTCCGCTGCCTCGACTGCGCGCACACCATCGTGCTCCCCACCGCCCCCAGCCCAACCGGAGCTACTTCGCCAACTTCGGGACCCCGATGCCCTGATCACCGCGGCCATCGGCAAGGGGCCTGCGGCCCCTGCCGAGCCGACCGGATCGCCGCCGCATGACCCGCCAACCACCCGCCTCGGGGCTGGTCCTGCGCGGCAGTGCTGTCCACGAGCAAGGTTCCGGCAAACGAATCGGGTGGTGCCTCGCCTCGAAAGGCTACGTTATTCGCAGATGCCGGATCTGTCGCAACAGAAGAGCACAGCAATCAAGACTGAGAGCAAGCCGTGCCCGGATGTAGTCGTTGCGATTTCCGTCCCACCGACGACCCGGACGTCGGTCACCGCGAGCAGCTCGCGTTCCATGCCGCCGAGAGTGATCATCCCCTTTGCATCGCGTGTAGCCGCTCCCTGCAGAAGTTCGAGGGCGGCTTCACCTGCGACGGGTGCCTAAACGACGCCCGGGTGCTGCTCGCCGGCATCGTCACGATGTGGACCGAGCTCCCCCAGCACCTCGGGCACCTCCGCTCACCGAGCTACGACAGCGACCCCCCCGGCGCGTCGGACGGCAGGCAATTGCCTGGCGGGGACATCCTTGCGCTTCTCGGGCCTGGTAGTCCCGGCTGGGCTGAGGACGGCCATAGCACGAAAGACGGCGATCCGTTGTCCGTCAGTTTTGAGCTCGGCTGGTGGGCGATGAAGTGGCAGGAGATGCGCGGGGAGTCCCGCAGCCTGCGGACCGTTGAGCAGATCGCCGGATACCTCGAGGTCGCCGCTCGCTGGGCCGCGACCAGCCACCCCGGGTTCGACACCTACTTGCGGGACCTGCGCAAGGTCCACGGGATGCTCGAACGTGCCACCGCCCGGCACAACCCGCTCGAACGGGCCAACGCCGCGTGTTTCGGCTGCGGGCAGGACGCGCTGGTCCGCAAGCTGACGGACGCGGGCTACGCCGACGAGTGGACGTGCCGACGCTGCCACAAGGTCTACGACTGGCCGCGCTACCTGCTGGCGATCCGAGGCAGGTTGCAGGAGACCGACGATCCGGTGTGGGGTGTCCCGGAGCACGTCGCGCACACCCTTGGCGTACGGCCACAGACCGTTCGGAACTGGGCCGACCGCGGCCACATCGCGAGCGCCTGTCACGTTGACGACCGCCGGTTGCGGGTCAACTGGGCCGACGCCCACGATCACGCACAACGGACTAGCCATATCAACGTCGCCTAGAGCCTAGGGAGCAACATGAGGAAGATCAAGACACTGTTCATGCGAGACAAGGACAACCGCCGGTTCGTCATTCGTGAGGTCGAGCCGGACTGCAAGTGGGTTGTGGCAGGCGAGGGGTCGAGTACAAGGAAGTACGACGGGACGTGCGTCATGTTCGATGGTGACCGCTGGTGGGCGCGCCGTGAAGTGAAGATCGGCAAGGTGCCCCCGCCCGGCTGGCAGTCGTTGCAGGCCGATGACGTGACCGGCAAGACTGTCGGCTGGGAACCCGCCGAGCAGAGCGCATTCGCGAAGTACCTCGCCGAGGCAACAGCAGCCCTTGACCTGCAGGAGCCCGGTACGTACGAGTTGATCGGCCCGAAGATCAACGGCAACCCCGAAGGTGAGTCCGCACATCGAGTCGTCGCGCATGCGCTCGCTGATGTCCTCGACATCCCTGACCGGTCATATGACGGACTAGCCACGTTCCTCGCTGCTGCACCAGCCATGGAGGGGATCGTGTGGCACCACCCCGACGGCCGCATGGTGAAGATCAAACGGCGGGACTTCTCGCCTAGTTGACAAACCGGCCCATCTAGGTTGAGTATCGCGGGCGACAGCACGACTATGCCCAGGGCACCAACTGGGAGGCGACATGACGCACGCCGTGTGGGTCGAGCCCTGGCGCTGCCTGCTACTCGGGCACGCCTGGCGGGACGTACCGGCGAGGCTTCACCCCGCTGCTGAGGGTTGGGAAACAGGTTGGGCCTACCGATGCCGGCGCAGAAAGTGCCAGACGTGGTGGACCGGGCAGTGACGCCAGCCGTCCTCACCCCCGCGCAACTCCGCACGCAGCTCCTCGACGCCCGGCAGCAGTACGCCGACGCCATCGTGCGCATGGACTACACCAGCAGCCAAGCCGCTTGCCGGCAGATCAACCGGCTGCTGGACCAGTGGCCGAGGGAGCGAACCGAACTGATGTCGACGCCCGTCGTGTGCTCTCTGTGCAACGATCCGTTAGGCGCCTACCCCAGTCGGCTCGCCTACCGCTGCCCGCACTGCGACCGCCGCTGCGACCGCCTCGCGTGCACCCGGTGCCTCCACGCCAGCCGCACCCCCACCGACCGGCGATGAGCGATGGCTGAGACGATGCTGCTAGCCGACCTGCTCGCTAACGTCCCGCCTGGCGGTTCCCACAACACATGGGATGCCGAGGAACGGGATGTGCGTCAGCGCATCTGCCTCTGCTGTGGGAAGCCTGGTCACTACCAAGAAGTTCTTGAAGCCGTCTTCAAGGTCCATGGGCTCACCGAGGCTGTGTGCATCGGCACTGACGGTCGGCTTCAAGACGGTCATCACCGTGTGATCGCTGCCCGTCGTCTCGGGCTCAAGCGCGTCCTCTTGGAGTCCCCAAAAGCGGCGAGAGCGAGGTGGGAAAGAGATCATCCCGTACCAGCAGGAGCACCCTGTGAGGACTGGAAGCAGTGGCACTGGGGCCTCGTAATGTCGGGTGCTGGCCCGTGGAACGAATGCACAGACAAGCGGTGACCGTCAAGCCCTGCCTCATCTGCGGCACCCTCAGCACAGCAAGCCGCTGCCCCACCCACACCCGCCCAGGCCGAACCAAAGCCGAGCAGACCCGTCGCGCCACCAGCGTCGCCCTCCACATCGCCACCCACGGACCGACCTGCCCCGGCTATGGCAGGCCAGCACACCCATCCACCGACCTCACCGCTGACCACCGCGCACCCTGGGCCACCACCGGCACCGAACACGGACCACTGGACACCCTGTGCCGAGGGTGCAACGCACGCCGCGGCAACCGAGGCTGACCACAGACAGGGATGTTGGCATGGGACCGACGGCGAACCACCCAGTCACCCCCGGGCCGATCTGCGGGCCATGCAATCGCCTGAACCACGATCAGTGCACCGGCTGCGTCGGGTGCGGATGTACCCGGAGCGCTCAGTACGCACATCGCACCCACCGCCAACGCCAGCACTGACCAGCGCCTGCCCCACACGGCCGCCTACGCCAGCAGTCAGTCGCGCTGGTATGGGGTGGCGGGTCGAAAGTCCACAACCTCGGGCCGGCCGGACAGCTTAGTAGGTCTCTTCGTTCGTGTACGGGTCTGGTGCCTAGGGGGAGCCGTGGACGATTTTTGGTGGGACACGCTTGGCGCGCAGGACATCACCCAAGAGCTACTGGAGGGCGAGTCAACGCTGACTCGTCTGCTGGCGGCGACCGTCATACGAATGGAGATCACAATGAGCGACTTGACTGACAAGGTGGATGCGGCCCTGGCCGTCCTGAACAGCGACAGCGCGAACGCAGGCGCGGCTTTGGATGCTGCGAAGGCGGCTACCGCTGTGGTGCAGGCACAGGTGGACTCTCTGACTGCTCAGAACACGGCTGACGTGGCTGAGCTGCAGAAGGCGCTGGACGCTCTGAACGCCGCGCACAAGGCGCTCGGCGGCCCGGCTCCGACAAGCCCGCCTGCGCCGGCTCCCGCACCTGCGCCTGCACCCGGATCTGGCCCGGCCGCCAAGCCCTTGTACAGGCACACGGGCACCGCGCCGGTCGATGCCAATGAGTGGCCGGCCGCCGGGCAGAACGCCGCGAACGGCGAGGCGCTCTACACATTCGCTGGTGACGCCGCGGGCGGCCCGGCCACGGGCGCATCCCCGGACTGGACGGTCTACACCGCGTAACACCGCCGAGTCGCCGATCAAGGTCCGTTTTTTGGGGAGGCGGTGGTGGTTGTGGCTGGTCGCGGTCCTGCTCCGAAGGCGGCGCACGTGCAGCGCCGGAACACCCCGAAGGCCCTCGCGTCGGTGACGGCGCTGGTTCCTGACGCGTCGTGCCCGGCCCCGCCAGCCGGCTTGTTGAAGGCGACGCAGGGGCAGTGGGTGGCGTTCTGGTCCTCGCCGGTAGCGAAGCTGGTGGACGTCACCAGCGACCTTCCTGCCCTGGGTCGGCTGTTCGAGCTGGTCGATGACTGCACCCGGTACCGGGCGAGCATCCGGAAGCACCCGTTCGTGGAGGGGTCGCAGGGCCAAGAGGTCCGCACCCCGTACATGAAGGACTTGCAGTCGGCGCAGGCCGAGCTACGCCAGCTTGAGGACCGCTTCGGTCTGTCTCCGCGGGCCCGTCTGTCCCTGGGCGTGGTGCTGGGGGAGGCGAAGCGGTCGCTGGCGGACTTGGGGGCGGCGTTCACCACGGATGAGGGGGACTCCGATGACGGCGACCCTCGCGACGAAGATGACCCGCGGGTCATCGAGGGCTGAGCTAGCGCCGACGCTTGGCCCGCAGGTCTGCCGGTGGATCGAGGCGTTGTGTGTCCTCGGGGAAGGCGACTTCTTCGGGCAGCCGGTGAAGCTCCGTCGCTGGCAGCGGGCCATCCTCTACCGTCTGTACGAGCTGAACCCGGACGGGTCCCGCCGGTATCGTCGGGCGTTGATCGGTTTTGCGAAGGGTAACGGCAAGTCGCCGTTCGCGGCCTGGGTCTCGGCGGTGGAGCTGGCCGGCCCGGTGTGCTTCTCGCACTGGGACGATCGGGGCCGGCCAGTTGGGCGGCCGAGGGTGTCGCCGGTCGTGCCGGTGGGCGCGGCGAGTTTCGACCAGGCGGATCTGGTGTTCGCCGAACTGAAGACGATCTTCCGGGAGAGCGCGCAGCTCGCGCCGTTCGCGGACGTCTTCGACAACGAGATCGTGCTCAAGGACCGGCCGGGCCGGGCGTACCGGATCGCCGCGGCCCGTGCGTCCAACGACGGCGGCCGACCGTCGTGCTTCGTCGCCGACGAGCTGCACGAGTGGAACAGCGCGGCGCAGGAAGGCGCGCATCTGGTCATGGCGAACGGCACCGCGAAGCGGGCTGACAGCCTGCAGCTCGGGGTGACGACCGCTGGTTCGGACTTGGACACGCTCCTGGGTCGGCTCTACACCTACGGCCGGCAGGTGCAGGACGGCACGGTCACCGATCCGGCGTTCCTGTTCATCTGGTACGAGGCTCCGGAAGATTTGGACCCGATGGTCGACGCCGACATCGACGCGGGGATTCGGGCGGCGAGCCCGGCCGCGGATGACTTTGTGAACGTCGCGGAGGTTGCGGCTCAGTTCAAGCGGATCCCGACGTGGGAAGCCGTCAGGTACTTCTGGAACCGGTTCACGCACGCCGCCGCGAGTTGGCTGCCGTCGGGGGCGTGGGGCAGGTGTGAGGGCGCCGTCCAGATCGACCCGGCGCAGCCGTCGGCGGTCGCGGTGGACATGGCGTTGAAGCACGACAGCATCGCGGTGCTGCTCGGGCAGTACGACAGCCACGGCCGGGCTCACGTCCGGGAGAAGATCTGGACACCGGTCGAAGGCGAGACTATCGACGTCGCGGCGGTGGAGAACTACCTGCGGGAGCTGCACCGCACCCAGGATGTCCGGGAGTTCGGCTACGACCCGGCGTACTTCGAACGGTCCGCGCAGGCCCTGGCCGACGACGGTCTGCCGATGGTGGAGTTCCCGCAGTCCGGCGCCCGGATGGTCCCGGCCTGCCAGGACGCCTGGCAAGCGATTGTGGACGGCCGGGTGGTGCAGGACGGCGGGACGGTCCTCACCGACCACGTGTTGTCGGCGGTGCCCCGGGAGACCGACGGCGGCTGGCGGCTGAGTAAGGGCAAGAGCCGCCGGCACATCGACGGGTGCATCGCGCTGGTGATGCTGCTCGCCGTCCTCGCCCGCCGTACACCGCCCGCGGCCCCGGTCGGTGTCTTGGACTGGACAGCCCTTCGTGACCTGGCCGAAGTACCGCAACCCGACGGCCAGGAGGTGCACGCATATGACGATGCCGACGCCCCCGCTGCCCCCAGAGGTCATCCAGGCCCGCAAGGTGCTGGCCCGGGCCCGGCGTCGTGAAGCGGCTGTGAACGGACTGGCCGGCCTCGGTGCGTTGCTGCTCATCGCAGCGGCCTACCTCGCCGCCGGGATGGTCGCGTGGCTGGCGACGCTCGGCGCCGTTCTGCTCGCGCTGTCCGTGGCGCTGAACAGGTGACCGTTTGGGACCGGCTGCTCCCGGCCTCACGCAGCCTGGAGAACGCCAACGTCCCGATCACCTCGCAGCAGCTCGCGTCGCTGTACGGCCTGGGGGCGCGGACCGCCGCCGGCGTGAGCGTCACGCAAACCTCCGCCCTGCGCCTCGTGCCGGTCCTGGCGTCGATCCGGTTGATCGCCGAGACGATCTCGACCTTGCCGTTCGCCGTGTTCGTCAAGGACGGCGCGGCCCGGCGTGAGGTCGCCCCCCCGGGGTGGTTGGAGACACCGAACGACGGCTTGAACCCGCAGGAGATGGTCGAGGAGTTCCTCGCGTCGCTGCTGACCGACGGCAACGAGTACGCCCACACGACCCGCGACCGCTTCGGCGAGATTGTTGAAGTCTTCCCCCTCGCGCCCCGCCTGGTGACCCCGGACTACGACGACACCGGCATCGTCTACCGCGTCCCGCCGGGGATGATGGACACCAACCAGGCGTTGCGGGCCGCGAAGTGTGTCGGTGGCGACATCCTGCACATCCGAGGCTTCCGCGCCCCAGGTCAGCTCAAGGGCCTGAGTCCGATCGAGTACGCCCGACAGGCCATCGGCCTGGGTTTGGCCGCGGAGCAGTTCGGTGCTGAGTTCTTCGGTCAGGGCGCGCACCCGTCCGGTGTCCTCGAAGTCCCCGGCGAGATGACCAAAGGCATGGCTGAGGTACTCCTCGACACGTGGAAGCGCAACCACTCCGGGATGACCAACAGCCACGAGCCGGCGGTGCTGACCGGTGGGATGCAGTGGAAGACGGTCACAATCCCGCCGGAGGACGCGCAGTTCATCCTGACCCGCGCGTTCCAGACAGCGGAGGTCGCCCGGATCTACCGGGTGCCGCCGCACATGATCGGCGACGTCGAGAAGTCCACCTCGTGGGGCACCGGAATCGAGGAGCAGGCCATCGGCTTCGTGGTCCACACGTTGCGGCCGTGGATCGTGCGCCTCGAGACAGCTATCTCCGCCTTGCTGCCCGCCGGGCAGTTCCTGCGCTTCAACGTCAGCGGTCTGCTCCGCGGCAGCCAGAAGGAACGCTACGCGGCGTACGCCACCGGCCGGTCCTGGTCGTGGCTGTCGGTGAACGACGTCCTGGCGTTGGAGGACATGCAGCCGGTTGACGGCGGTGACGAACGGATCGTGCCGAGTAATCACACCCGCATGGGCGACGACGTCGCGATTGCGCTGTGGCGCCGCAGCCAAGCGGTCCTGAACCTCACGACCGCCGGCTACGACCCGGCGCAGGCACTGGAACTAGTCGGTCTGGACCCGATCGACTACACCGGCAAGCCGTTGCCCGTGCCCCCGTCTGGCAGCAACCCCGACGACGTGCCCGCCGACGACCCGAGCAACGACCCGTCCTCGATGACCGACCAGCCGTAGGAGAGCGCATGACCATCGATGAGGAAGCTCAGAGCATTGTTGAGGGGCTTGTGCGGCGCGGCGAGGAGTACGTGTCCATGCAGGAGCAGCGACTGGCAGGCGCGCAAGCCGAGATGCAGATGACGCAAGACGAACTGGCCCGTGGCCGCGCGTACCTGCGTGCCTGCCAGTCGCTGCTCCCGCACTCCACCGTCGCCGTCTCGGCGTAGATCCGCCCTACCCGTAGGAGCCACTGTGCCTGTGCAGCGCCGGTACGTCCGCAGCGAGTTCCACGTCCGTACCGCCGAGAACGGGCACAGCGTCATCGACGGGCACGGCGCCGTCTTCAACAAGCTGAGCCAGAACCTCGGTGGGTTCGTTGAGCGGGTCCTGCCCGGGGCGTTCCGCAAGACCATCGCCGAGAGCGACGTGCGGGCGCTGTTCAACCACGACAGCAACCTGATCTTGGCGCGGAGCGCGTCCGGAACGACTACGGACGGCACGCTGCGCCTCGCTGAGGACGCCACCGGGCTGGCCTACGACTTCGACGTGCCGGACACCACCGCCGGCCGGGACCTGGTCGTGAGCATGGGCCGCGGCGACATCTCCCAGTCGAGCTTCTCCTGGTACGACGACGACGTCGAGTGGTCGCTGAGCCCGGAGGGCTTCCCGCTCCGCACGATCATCGAGGTACGCCGGCTCGGCGACGTGAGCCCGGTGACCTACCCGGCGTATCTCGACGCCGACAGCGGCCTGGCCCGGCAAGCGTTCCGCAGTCTTGCGGACGACAAGCATCTGCCGGTTGAGGAGGTCGAGCAGGCAGCCCGCGAGGGGCGCCTGGCGACGGTCATCACTGGTAGGGCTGTGGACAGCGGGCCGGGCGACTCCCACCCGTTCGACGCAGCTGCACGACGGGCCCGTCAGCTTGCGCTGGCTGCCCGGAAGTACCCGCCCGCGGCCGGGTGACCCCCACCGCACCCAGCGCCCCGCCACAAGGCGACGGCGCTCTCTCGCATGACCAGACATTGAAGGGGTCACCACCATGAGCGACAAGCTGAAGGACCTGCTGACCAAGCGGGCGGAGGTATGGGAGGGCTCGAAGGCTCTCCTGGAGGCCGTCGGTACCCGCGACTTCACCGGGGAGGAGACCTCCCAGTGGGAGGTCCGCAACGCCGACCTGGACAAGTTCGACCGGAACATCGCCGAGCTGCAGAAGGAGGCGGAGCGGGAGCAGCGCGCCGCTGAGGCCCGCTCGGGCGTCGAGAAGCTCACCCGGGCCGACCCGGGCAAGAAGCCCGACACGCGGGACGGCAAGCGGCCGGAGCGCACCCACGAGACCGCTGAGTACTCCCGGGCGTTCGACTCGTTCCTGCGCGGCGGCCACCCCAACCTCGACCCGGAGGAGCGGGCGTTGGTCCGCACCGGTGGTGAGCTTCGCGAACGCGCCCTTGGTACGACCACGGGTGGTGTCGGTGGGTTCCTGATCCCGCAGGGCTTCTACCAGCACCTGACCGACGCCATGAAGTTCTACGGCGGGATGCTCAGCCCGGCGTTGCTGAACGGCGTCGCGCAGGACAACGCCGACCCGCAGGAGTCCACGAACTCTGCTGGCGTGACCTTGCTGGAGACCGAGACCGGCCAGCCCCTGCCGTTCCCGACGAGCAACGACACCAACAACATGGGTGCCCGGCTCGCGGAGAACACCACGATCACGCAGCAGGACATCGCCTTCGGGCAGGTCACGCTCGGTGCGTTCACCTACACCAGCAAGCTGATCCTGGTGCCGTGGCAGCTCCTCGAGGACGCCTACTTCGACATCCCCCAGTTCATCGCGAACAAGGCCGGGGAGCGCCTCGGCCGCATCCTGAACAACGAGCTGACGATCGGCTCGGGCGGCGGGGTGATGCCCAACGGCGTCGTGAACGCGGCCTCCAGCGGCAAGGTCGGGGCGACCGGGCAGACCACCACCGTCATCTACGACGACATGATCGACACTGAGATGAGCGTCGACCCGGCGTACCGCCCCCGCGGCAAGTACATGTTCCACGACACGACTCTGCGGGCGCTGCGCAAACTGAAGGACAGCCAGGGCCACCCGCTGTGGGAGCCGTCCCTGACCGCCGGGGTCCCGTCCATCTTCAACGGCCGGGCATACGTGATCAACAACGACATGCCGGTGCCGGCCCCGAACGCCAAGAGCATCCTGTTCGGGGACTTCAGCCAGTACGCCGTCCGGATGGTCGGCACGGGCTCGCTGGTGCGGCTGGAGGAGCGGTACGCCGACAACCTCCAGACCGGCTTCTTCGTGTGGCTCCGCGCCGATGGCAACCTGATCGACGCCGGCACGCACCCGATCGCGTTCTACGCCAACTCCGCGACCTGATCGTTCCTGGCCGGGTGCCTGCTCATAGGCGCCCGGCCAGGGATTACCCCCCAACTTCCTGAAAGGGAGCTCACATGACCACGCCAGCCCAGCCCAGCCCGCCCAGCCCTCCGCCCGCCGACGGCGCTCCGCTGTCGGGGACGAAGACCGCCCCGGTCGCGTCGCAGACCGTCTCCGAGACGGCTGTGCCCGCGATCGCCCTGCTACCCGACCCGGTCGGCAAGGACGTCCCGGTCGTGTCCGCGGTCCCCTCCGGTGTCCTGCTGACCGACGCCCCGCAGTCCAAGGACGGCACCATGGTGGCGGGCTTGTCCAACGCCCCTGGTGTCGGCGCGTCCGCTGACGGCCGGGTGACGCTCCTGCCGGTCACGACCTCGAGCTACCACGGCATGACCGAAGGCCAGACGGTGATGTCCGAGGGTGGGAAGGCGACCGCTGTCCTGCACGTCGTGCACAACAACAACCCGGGCACGGTCACCGGTCAGGTGCAGTGCGCCGACGATGCGAGTGGCCCGTGGCGGCAGGCCGCGAACTTCACGCTGAAGGTCGAGGGCGACAAGGTCGAGCTGGACGTCCCGGCCGGCGCCTCGCGGGTCGTGTTCACCACCGACGGTTCGGTGACCCTGAGCGTCGGATGACCGCACCGTCCCGCGGTGACGACAGCGACTGGGGTCCCCGGTCGCTGGAACCTGAGCACACCGCCCTGCCGAAGCCGCGGCGGGCGGTGCTGCCACCCCCGGACCGCCGCCCGCCACCCCCTGAGGACAGGAGCGAGCCGTGACCTACCCAACAGTTCAGCCCGTCGGCTTGGAGAAGCTCACGGACTCCACCGGCTCCCTCACCCCCACCCTGCGGGTCAACGCGGGTGGTGCGGCGGCCGGTCAGTCGCTGAAGACGTACGTCGGGACGCAGAGCCTTGCGGCGGGCGCGACCATCACGTTGGAGACGGTCACGCCCGGCAAGACGTTCTACATCACCGACATCTACGTCGGGAGCAACACCGCCACCGTCTTCCCGGTGACGATCCAGGCCGGCGCGACCGTGATCTTCCAAGGGTTCTGCAAGGGCGACACCGGCCCGATCAGCATCCCCGGCATCGAAACGCAGCCGAGCGCGTCGGCGGGCACGGCAGTGCAGCTCGTCCTCGGTACTGCAGCGGCCACCACATGCGCCTTCATGGTAAACGGTTATGAACAGTAAAGGATCTTGACATGCCTCTGACGGTGACGAATCAGAGCGGCGACGGGGCGACGGCGACGCTGCTCGACGTGACCTTGCAGCTCCCGGACTCCGGGACGGCGGTGCAGATCATCGGCCGGGTGCAGACGGTCGGCACCACAGGAGCGGTCATCACCGGCAGCCCGCTGACGCTCCCGGCCGCGCCCGCCGCCGGGAGCGTCTTCTACAACATCCAGGTCGACTCGGTCACGGGCGTGGCGACGGTGCAGCAGTCGCCCGCGGCGGACCCGCCGCCGATTAGCCCGACCGCGCTGGTCGTGTTCCGGCAGACCCTTGTTCCGACCTCGATCGACCCGGCGCTGACCCCCGAGGCGACCCCGGACACCTGGTGACAACCGAGCAGCTAGTCCAGGCGGTGGCGTTCGTCGCCGCTCGCCGGCTGCACCGGCTCGCCGCCCGTGTCCTGCCGTGGTCGGACCGGTCGCAGCACGACGCGTGGCGGGCTGGCTACCTCGAAGGTCTCCGCGACGCCACCGGACACAAGCGGGGTGATCTGTGACATCGCCAGTCGTCCCATCCCTGATCGAACCGGGCAACGCCCTCCCGACGGTGTCCGCCCCGGTCACCCAGGCTGTTGTCGGGACCACCCCGACCGTGGCTGTCAGCTACCCCGCTGACATCGACGGCGGGCTCGGTGCCCTCCCGATGCTGACGGTCACTCGCGAGGACGGCCAGCCGCTGCCCGCCCCGGTGGTCGCCCGCGCCGGACTGGGGACCTACATCGCCACCCTCGCGCCTGTGCAGGGCGGGGCGCCGGGTGCTACCGCGCAGGTCGATCACCTCACGATCGGGTGGGCGGCGACGGTAGCCGGCCAGCCGGCCGGGGTGACGCAGCGCCTGGATGTCGTCGGCGGGTTCTACTTCGACCTCGCTGAGCTGCGGGCCCTGCCGAACATGAGCGACCCGCCGCCCGGCAACACCGCGGGCTTCAAGTACCCGGACGCGCAGCTCCTCGCGGCCCGGATGTGGATCGAGGCCCTGATCGAGCGGGTGTGCGACACGAGCTTCGTGCAGCGCTACGCCCGGCAGGTCTTCGACGGCAACCACACCGACCCGCTCGGCACCCTGTCCTTGCGGGAGCCTTATGCCCGGTCGGTTCTGTCCGTCCGGCTCAACGGCGTGTTCATGACCCCCACCGAACTCGCCGGCTTGGCGGTGTTCGAGTCCGGGAAGCTGGAGCGGTACGCGACCGGCTACGCCGTCCAGTCCGGGGACTACAGCCCGTTCAGCGACGGGATGGGCTACGGCTACAACATCGGCCCGTGGCCCCGCGGTCGCCGCAACATCGAGGTCCGGTACGCCGCGGGTTTCTCCGACCTGCCCCCCGACGACTTGCGGCAGGCGGCCCTGCAGGCCGCCCGCTACCGCGTCCTGAGCGTCTACGGGGCGTCCGGTACCCCGGACCGGGCGTTGAGCGTCAGCGGGGAGTACGGCGTGTTCAGCCTCGCGTCAGCGAACGTGAAGGACCGCCCGACGGGTCTACCTGAGGTCGACGCGACGATCCTCGGGTGGCGTGACCACGTCCGCATCCCCGGTCTCGCGTGACCAGCCCGAACGCTGCGGCGTACCGCACCCGCCGGCCGTCCACGATCCCGGCGGCGAAGGCCGCGCTCGTCGCGCTCGCGAAGACGGCACTGGCCGGGCAGGCCGAGGTGTACTACGGCGCCCCGACGGACGCCATGAGCTTCCCGCACATGATCTTTCGCAACGTGGAGAGCGATGACGACTGGGCCGAGCTGGGGAACACCGGCCGTGAGGAGAACTACACGGTTGAGTGGTTCCTGGCGTGGCGTGCCGATGGCGGCACCACGCAGGACGCGACCGAGAAGGCGTTCGCGCTTCTCGCACTGTTCGACGCGGCGCTGCTGAAGAACCCCAGCCTCGGTGGGCTTGTGCACTGGGCGCTGTTGAAGATCCGCCGTGTCGTGGAGGATCCGTCCGATAACGCCCGGCTCACCTTCCTGCACGGCGGCATCGTCGTGAAGGCCCGCATCTAAGCCCTGGAGGGCCTGCTGTGTCCAAGCTGCTGCGTTACGTCGGGATTCACGAGGACGTGTTCATCCCTGCCCTGGACGACGCCTACGTGCCCCGCAACGGCACCCTGCTGGTGGACAGCGACGAGATGGCCGACCGGATGTTGGAGCAGGACGGCTGGGTACTCGCCGACGCCGTGGCCGCCGAGCTGAAGAAGGCTGAGCTGCTGCAGCTCGCCGACGAGCACGGTGTCGAGGTCCCGGGGTCGGCGACGAAGGCCGACATCGTCGCTGCCCTGCCCCCCGAGGCGCTCCCCGTCCCCGTCCCGGTGGCCCCGGCGCCGGTGTCCGCCCTTGCGCCCGAGGGCCCCGCCTAGCGATGACGGCGCTGACCCCCACCGTCGCGAACACGTATGCCCGCATCGTTGAGTCGGAGCGCATTCCGCCAGATGTCCTGCGAGCGCCGTATGACCTGCGGACCAGTCACCTGCGGCGCAAGTGCTGCCGCAACGACAGGTGCGGCCGCTGTGCCAACTGCATCAACCACCAGTGGTCCGACACATGGTATTCACTCGACGCGGACGTCAAGGAGTGGGTGATCGAGGAGCTACGCGCCATCGGCATCCCGCCGATCGACGTCAAGCCGAGCATGACCCGGTGGACGTTGCGATAGCTCATCCCGCCTAGTCCGTCCCGCCTCGGACATGCCGAACTACGCCCCCCGTAGAGGCTTGCCCCGGGGCGCCATCTCCGGGTCGGTGTTGCGGCAGACGGTATGGGTGGAGTGGATCACTAACAACGGTCGTCCGGCGAGACAAGGGTAGCCGCTCCAGATCCGTTGGCCGCAGTTCGACGCGCCGCCAATCCCCGCTTTTCACCCCGAGCCGCCTCCGGCTTCAGGGACTTCGCCCTGCCCGCCCGCTGACGTAGGAGATCCCGCATGGCTACAGGTTCAGGTCTCGACGCCCAGCTCGGACTCGCGGCGGAGACGACCTACGGCACCTACGCGGTGCCGAGTAGGTTCATCGAGTTCACGTCGGAGTCGTTGAAGCGGCAGAAGACGACGATCCAGGGCGGTGGCCTGCGGGCCGGTGGGCAGTACGAACGCTCCTCCCGGCGGGTCATCACGACCCGGCACGGTAAGGGCGCCCTCGCGTTCGACTTCACGACCACCGGCATGGGCCTGCTGCTGAAGGCCGCGACCGGCAACTCCACGATCACCGCGGGTTCGTCCACGACGGCCAGTGCGGCGGTCGTGCCCGGAACGTCGATCACCCTCACCGCTGTGCCTGTCGTCGGGCAGATCCTCGGTGTGGACGTGGCCGGCGCCTACGAGCAGGTCACGGTCACCGCCGTCGCCGGCAACGTCGCCACCGTCACCCCCGCTCTCGCGCAGGCACACGCCACCGGCGTGGCGGTGACTGTCAACGGCGGCCCGACCGTCTTCACCCAGGTCCACACCCCCGGCTCGCTGCGCGGCAACAGCATCAGCGCACAGGTCGGCCGGCCCACCGCCGCCTCCGCTGTCGAGCCGTTCACCTACATCGGCTGCAAGGTCGAGGACATCGACATCTCCGTGGCGAAGAACGGCCTGGCGGTGATGACCGCCGCCCTGCTGGCCCGCGACGAGCTGACCTTGGGCGGTCAAGGCTCCCCGGTCGGCCCGGCGCTCGCGACTGCCAGCTACGCCGCTGGCGCGCAGGTGTTCAGCTTCCTCGGTGGTGGCCTGACCCTGAACGGCGTGAGCGTTGCGGCGTGCGAGAAGGCCTCGTTCAAGCTGACGAACCCCTACAAGGCCGACCGCTTCTACCTCAGCGCGGGTGGCCTGATGGCGGAGCCGTTGACGAACGCCTGGCGCAAGATCAGCGGCAGCTTGGAGACTGAGTTCATCGACCGGACGACGGTCTACGACCTGTACGCGGCGGACGCGAACGTCGGGATCGGCCTGAGCTTCATCGGCACCATCCCGATCGCCGGCACCCAGTACCTGCCGACGCTGAACATCAACGTCCCGGGCGGCAAGCTCGACGGGGAGGCCCCGTCCGTTGGTGGCCCGGATGTGCTGAAGCTCGTCGCTCCCTACGTCGGTCTGACGCCGGCGGCGGGCGGCGCGGAGTACACGATCACCCTCGCGTCCGCCGACACCACCTACTAGCTCGTGACGGGTGTGCGGGTGGTGGTCCCTGGGTTGCGGCAGCTCGCCCGGGAGCTGCGGGACATCGGGCCGGCGGAACGGGCGCAGCTCAAGGCCGTCAACCAGACCGTTGCGGCCCTCGTCGCTAGCCGGGCACGTGAGAAGGCCCGTGGCCTCGGGGCGCAGCACGCCCGCTATGCCGACGCGATCGGCCCCGGTGGGTCCTACGGCAAAGCGTCGGTGAAGATCGACGGCGAGACCTACCCGGGGGCGCTCGGCGTCGAGTTCGGCGCCGGCCACGGCAGCCCGCGGCAGCGCAGCACCGGCACCTACTCCGGCTACAACAACCTCCCGGCGTGGCGCGGGAACAGCGGCGACGCCGGCTACTCGGTGTACCCGACGATCCGGGAGAGCGCACCGGACATCGTCGCGACCTACACCGCCATGCTCGACTCCCTCCTGGACAAGGTGTTCCCGTCGTGAGCAACAGCCGCACCGCGCAGCCCGCCCCGGCCAAGGTCCGGAAGGTGTCGCTGCGACTGGACCTCAACGCCCTCACGATCGGGGACCTCGAGGACTTCGCGGAGGCGACCGGCACGGATCTGGAGGAGGCGATGCGCCCCCGCAAGCTCCGGGACGGCGACGGCGACCTGATCCTCACCGACGCTGAGGACGGGACAGAGGGGAAGCCGCAGTGGGTGACGACGCACTCCCCGACGACGCTACGGGCCCTGGTGTGGCTGGCGCAGCGCAAGACCGACCCGATGTTCAGCTACGACGACGCCCGGGACATCCTCGTCGCGGAGCTGGACTTGACGCAGCGCAAGACCGCGCCGGCCGCCAAGCGGACGCCGACCGGGCGCACCGGGCGCGTTGCGCCGCGCAGTTCTGCCACTTCTACCACCTGAGTCCGGCTGAGCGCAGGGCGATTCCGCTGCTGGACTACGTCGAGTGGGTGAAGTTCATGAATGACGTCGTAGAGGCTCAGAACCGGGCCGCTGAAGGCGGCTAGGTCACAAGGCGATGTCCTCGACGGCTTGGCAGACCGAGCACTTCTTGTCCTGCTTGTGAGCTATTACCACGTGCCCACAGTCCGGACACCAGTCGGTGAACTCCATCCCCGCCCGTACCCCAAGGCAGGGACCTACATCTACAGAGAACTGTCGCAGCTCCATGCTCGGATCCTACGACCTGAGGGGGGCGCCTGATGGCTGGTCGCCGTTCCGTTGAGGTCGTGTTCCTCGCTGACGACAGCAAGCTGCAGTCCGTCCTCACGCAGGTCCACGCGGGGGCGCAGGCCGCCGCTGGGTCGGTGGAGCACGTCGGCGCCGCAGCGGGCCACTCGGGTGTGCAGGGCCGGGAGGCGTTCTCCACCTTCAACGACGCCCTGCGCGCCACTGGGCAGGGCATGGGGCCGCTAGGGGAGGCGTTCGATCACCTCAGCATCCTGCTCGACCATGTCGCGGAGCATGCCGGCAACGTCCGCCGGCAACTCGCCGGCATCGGCTTGGGGATCACGGCCCTGGCGGGTATCGCGTTCGCGGCCGGCCAGCAGGATGCCAACGCGACTGCTGGGTTGAAGTCGGCGGTGGAGGCGACCGGCCGATCCTTTGAGGACTACGCCCCGAAGCTGGAGAAGGCAGCGCAGTCCCAGGCTCAGTTCGGGCACACCGCCGCGGACGCGACGAAGGCGCTGGACATCCTCACGACCGCGAGCCGCGACCCGATCAAGGCCATGCACGACCTGCACCTTGTCGGTGAGATCGCCGCGAAGACGAACACGTCTGAGGCGGCCTCCGCGCAGCTCGTGGCGAACATGTACGCGGGCAACTTCAAGGTGCTCCGCCAGTTCGGCATCGGCAAGAAGGACCTGGTCGACGTCACAAAGGAACTGACGAAGGCCGAGAACGACCAGGCGTCCGCCGCCGCGAACTTGCAGGCGGTGCAGGAACGGTCGGTGCAGCTCAACGCCCGGATCGCCGCCGCCGAGCAGCACCGCACTGAGGTCGCGCAGGCGCAGGTCGCGTCCGCTCAGGCAGCGGAACAGACCGCCTCGCAGAACGTCCAGAACGCCCAGGCCTCCTTGGACACCCGCCGGCAGGCGGCGCAGCAGGCCGACACCGACGCGGCGCAGCATGCCGCCGACGTCCGGTCCGCGCTGGACCAGAAGCGCGCCGACGCCCGGCAGGCCGACACCGACGCTGAACGCAACCTCTCCGACCTGCGGCAGCAGATCGCCGACTCGAACGCCGCCGCGGAGCAGGGCTACGCCGACCGGGTCGCCACCGCCACGCAGGGTGTGATCGACGCGAAGACGCGGCTGGAGGAGCTTGAGGCGCGGATCGCGCAGCGCGAGGCCGGCACGATCGCCGACAAGTACAGCTTGCTCGCTGCTGAGGAGGCTGTGCAGCGGGCGAAGCGGAACATCGCCGACGGTCAGGCGAAGGGCACCGGCGGGCTGGACGCGTTGCAGAACGCCGAGCAGCACCTCGCCGAACTGCGCGAGCAGGGCGTCCTGCGGACGAAGAACAGCCTCGTTGAGGACCAGGCGCTCGGGCACGCCCGGGAAGCGGTCGGTAAGAGCACCGACCATCTGGCGCAGGTCACTGAGGCCGGGTCGGGGGTTGCTGGTCGGCACACCGCGCAGCAGCACGCGATGCGGGTTGCGACGGAGGCCGCGGCGAAGGCGCACCGGCATCTCGCTGACGTGATGAGCGCGTCGGGCTTGGAGCAGCAGGCCTTGGACAAGGCGTTGCGGCAGGCTGTGAAGGCGCATGAGGCGTCTATTGCGGCGATGTCGAGCAACGGGCTCGCGGCGCAGGCGTTGGACCGGATGGTTGCGTCCGCTGCCCGCGCTCATGAGCGGCTGGCGAAGGCTCAGCAGGCCGCGGCCACCGCCGGTCAGGCGACCCTCGGTGAGCAGCAACAGCAGCAGCGGATGGCCGAGGAGATGACCAAGGCTGTGAAGCGGCAGCAAGCCGCTGGCACAGAGATGGCGAAGGCGAAGGCCGATGAGGCCGCTCGCGGGACGCAGATCGATCAGGCGAAGGCATTGCTCGAGGGGCACCTCGGGAAGGTTGCGGAGGAGAAGGCCAACACCCTCGCCGGCAGGTTGAAGGCGCTGCTTGCGGAGAGTGAGAACTGGGTCGCGCAAGTCGGGCTGAAGTACGGCGGCGCCGCCATGATCTTCGGGGTGGCGTTGACGACAATCTCGACCCTTGCGGAGTCCCGGGTCGCCACGATGCTCGCCAGCAGTATCAAGGGTGTTGCCGATTGGGCCCTTGGGATCGTCACGAAGGTGTGGATCGTGGTCGCGCAGTACGCAAGAGCGACCGCTGAGATGATGATGCAGGCGCTGCGCTGGGCGGCCACGATGGCCGCCGCCGGGGTAGAAGCCATGCTCCCGTTTCTGCCGATCATCTTGGTCGTCGCGGCGGTCGGTATCGCTGCCTACGAGCTGTACAAGCACTGGGATGCGGTCTGGTCGTTTATCAAGAGGATCACCGCCGACGCTTGGCAGTGGATCAAGAGCCACGTGGAGTTGATTCTCCTGGCGCTCGCGGCGTTCTTCCCAGCATTTGGGGCAATCGCCTTCGCCGCTTACGAGCTGTACAAGCACTGGGATCAGGTGTGGGGGTTCATCAAGGGCATCATCGGCGACGCCTGGCGGTGGATCAAGTCCCAGTTCGACCAGATCGTGGGAGCGGTGCGCTGGGTCGGTGGCGTGTTCGGTGACATGGGGTCCTTCATCGCTCGGGCGTTCAATGGGGTCGGCGGTGCGCTGGACTGGTTGGGCAGGAAGTTCGCTGACGTCTGGAGCTGGATCGGGCAACTTAGCCGCGACGGCGCGAACACCATCATCTCTGCTGTCAACACCCTCATCCGCGGCTTGAACGCGATCCAGGTAGACATCCCGTCGGTTGACCTTGGTCCGCTCGGTAGCACCCCGTCGCTGCACTTCGGCATGAACCTCAGCGAAGTGCCCTACCTCGCGGCGGGGTCGCCGTTCTTCGGCGGTGGCCTGGCGGTGGTCGGTGACGCCGGCCCGGAGCTGGTGAAGTTGCCGACCGGCTCGCAGGTCTACCCGAACGGTAAGGGCCCGGCCGGTATGGGCGGCGGTGGTGATGTGCACGTCCACATCAACCTTGAGGGCGCTTACATCACTGACCAGGCTGGGTTCCTGCGTGAGATGCAGGGCAAGCTCGCGGACACTTTGACGGCGACGTTCCGGGACCGTGAGCGCTACGGTTCGCGGCTGCTCGCCGGGAGCCGGTAGTGCCGGACATGCGAATACGCCCGCACGTCCGGCATAGCGCGGTCAGGGCCGCAGGAGCCCCCCGACGAGCCAGGACGACGTGCAGGCGTATCGCAGTCCAACACGATCACTTGTCCGGCGTCATGGACTGGTGTTCCTGCACACCGTCCAACCGGGGGAGTGACCCTGTCGTGTCCGCAGTGAACCACGGCTCGCAGGACGTGTCTACGACCGGAGGCAGGTAGTGACCGCACCGAACATCCCGCCGGACCCGACTCCGACGGTGGCGGTGCAGGTCGCGTTCACCAACGATCCGCTGGATGCGGCGCCGACGTGGACGACTGTCACCACAGCCGAGCAGGTCACGGCCCGCCGGGGTGGGGCGTATCAGCAGGCGCAGGCGCAGGCCGGTACCGCCACGATTGAGATCGACAACGCCGTGCCGAACGGGGCCATAGGCGCCCCGTACACGCCCGGGAACGCTGCGGGGTTGCTCCCCACCCCGGATCGGCCCGTCCGGGTGCAGGTGACCCCGCCTGCCCCGTACAGCGGCACGACGTACACGATTCACACTGGGAACGCCGACGCGTGGGAGGCCCGGCTGGACGCCGCTGGTCTGGACTACTCCCGGGCGACCGTGAAGTCCGTCGATGGCTTCCTGGCGTTGGCTGGGATCACGCTCCGTTCGACGTTGGCGCAGGAGATCCTGGCTGACGGCCCGGTCGGCTACTTCCCGCTCGGTGAGCAAGCCGGAGCGACCACCGCCGGGAGCCTGACCGGAAGCGCCGGGGTGGTTGGGCAGAACGCCCAGTTCGGTTACGACGGGGCACCCGGTGGCGCAGCCGCGTTCGGTGGCGCGGTTCTCGCTCCATCCGACCCGGCAACTGCGCTTGCGTTCGGGCCGGTCTATAGGCCGCCAGATGTGAACGGGCTGATCCAGGCGAACGGTGGGGTACCGCTCGCCCTGCCGCAGACATCGGCGGTCAGCATCACGGGCGGGTTCACCGCCGCGTGCGTGTTCGCGGTCGGGCAGCCTGCCACCCACACCGGCGGCGCGACACTGCTGTTCGCCCGGTATGGCCCCGGCGACTACAACACCAACGTCATGTTCCAGCTTCACCTCACCGACTACAACGAGTTGAAGTTCCGGGTCAGCAACCCTGCGCCGGGGTCCACTGCTAGGGAGGTGTCCAGCTACATCAGTTGGCCCATCAACTTCCGGGACGGTAAGCCGCACCTGGTGCACGCCACGCTGGAAGCCGATCTGACCACGGTGCACCTCTACGTCGATGGCGTCCAGTACAGCGGAGTCAGCAACCTGGGTGGGGCGCTGCCCACCGGGACATCCAAGGACGTATGGGCCGGGTATGCCACCCGCCAACAAAGCCTCGACGGCCAGTACGGACCCCTGTTCCTTGAGGGGCAACTCGCTCACGTCGCGCTCTACAACTACCCGCTGAGTGCCCCGCAAGTCGCCGCGCAATACCAATCCTTCCTCGGCTTCCCCGGGGATCTGTCGGGCGCCCGCGTCGGCCGGATCTTGGACTACGCCGGGGAGATTAACGACGCGGCGCACCGTAAACTCGAACCGGGCCGGTCCACCCTCGGCCCGGCCCTGCTCAGCGGGCAGTCCGCGCTCATCGCCGCGCAGGACGCCACCGCCGCCGAGCAGGGCCTGTTCTTCAAGGACGGCACAGGCCGGTCGGTGTTCCAGGACCGCGGCCACCGCCAGAACGCCGTCTCCAAGGTGACCCTCAACATCGCGGATGACAGCCTGCCCGTCGAGCCGGACATCATCTTCCAGCTGGACCGGACGTTCATCCGCAACGACATCACCGGCAGCCGCCCCGGTGGCGCCGTCCAGCGGGTCCAGGACGCGACCTCCCAACGCCAGCACCGGCGCATCACCGAACCGTCAGCATTGACGATCAACCTCCCGGACGACGACGCTGTCCTCAACGCCTTGCAGTGGCGGCTGTTCCACCTGAAGCAACCCGCCGTGCGTATCCCGCAGTGCTCCATCAAGCCGGTGACGAGCCCCGCGCTGTGGCCGTGGGCCCTCGGTCTCGAGGTCGGGGACCAGATCACCTTGGCGAACCTCCCGCCGACCGCCCCCGCCCCCACGATGAACGTAGTTATCGACGCGATCGAGTTCCCCCGCAGCAACGCCAACGAGTGGGTCGTGACGTACCTGCTCAGCCCCGCCGAGCCGAACCTGTACCTACGTGCTGACGGCGCCCCATCCACCTACACCCGGCTCGACGCGGGCCTGAAGATCGGCTGGTAGCGCATGCCTGCTGTCCCGCCCGCCGCGCACACCTGGCTCGCCGGTGACGACGCGACGAGCACGAACATGCAGACCCTAAGCGCGCTGCTCAACTTCCTGCGCGGTGGGACGGCGACGGGCGCCCCCACCTTCCGGGCAGTGCTGTCATCCGCCGCCCCCAGCGCCAGCCTCGCGTGCGCGAACAACGCGATCGTCACCTGCCTACCCAACATCGTCTACGAAGACAGCGACAGCGCCTACAACCCCAGCACCGGCATCTACACCGCCAAAACCCCTGGCCTGTGGCTGTTCAACGGGCAGGTGTCGTGGGCCAGCAACAGCACCGGCGTCCGGCAGGCATACCTGGTCGCGAGCGACCTGGCCGGAGCAGGCGGCCCAATCGCCGGGATCAGCCACGAGCTCTCCGCTGCACTCGATGTGAACGGTCGGTGCGCCGCGACGCTCCTCACCCGGCTCGCCGTCAACGACACCGTCCGCCTGACGTGCTACCAGAGCAGTGGGATCAGCCTTGGGTATCAGTACCCACCCAGCGCTACCCAGCCGGGTGTTGCGATGCAGGCCGTCTGGATGAGCGCCTAACCCCCAGCCCGGGCCCTGCCCCACCCCTCGGCGTAGAGCCTGCTGCGCCTGCACCACCCCGCCGCCCGACCGCCACACAAGAGGGGAGGCCGGATGCCACCGACGTCCGACGCTGAGGTCATGCGCTACATCCTTGACGACCTCACGAAACGCCTGGCTGAGACCGCGGCCCGGTTCGAGGCGGCGATGGGCCGGCTCGACTCGACGTACGTGCGTAAAGACGTGTACGACCTGGACCGGCAGAACGCCGCCGCAATCGTGCTGGCGTCCGACTCGGCGTTGCGGGTCACAGCCACCGACCTGAGCCGGCGGCTGGACGGGATGGACGAGGCCCGTACGTGGCTGATCCGAATCTGCGCTGGTGCGGTCGTCACGGGCGTCACTGGTGTGATCGTGGCATTGGCGACCGCCGGGGGCCACTGATGGCGCTCCCGTTCGTACTCGCCGACCTGAGCCCCGCCACAGCGGACCTACTCCGCAAACTCGACCAGCTGACCGGTCGGTTGGAGCAGGCCGTCACCAGCCTCGAAGACACCCTCGACCCCGAACCTGCCGAGAGGACCCCCGATGAATGATCTGCCAGGTGTGGGACCGCCGACGGGCGGTGCCCACGAGCACGTTGCCAACGCCGACCAGGCCACCACGGACCGGGAGCAGGCGACAACGGATCGGGACCAGGCCACGACCGACCGGACGCAGGCCACCACGGACCGCGAACAAGCCACCACGGACCGGAACGAGTCACGAGCCCGGGGGCGGACATCCCGCGACGACGTGGCAGCTCTCGCCGGGTCCGTGACGGAGCTGGCCAAGTCCGTCGCAGGCCTACACACCCTGATTCGGCTTTCACTGGAGAAGGCCGATCTGGCACGTGCGGAGGCTGCCGCGAACCCGTCTCGCAAGCGGGTGTACATGATCGCTGCTGGTCTCGCAGCGTTCGCTCTTGCGCTCGCCGGGACAGGTGCGTTCGTTGTCCATGAGCAGCAAGTCCAGAACTACACGGCGTGCCAGGAACGGAACATGGCGCAGGCCCAGTCCGATGCCTTCCTGGGCAGGCTCGACGTGGCTGTGCAGAAGTCCCGGCCGACCTCAACGTTGGCTCGGAACCTGGGGAACCTTCTCACATCTGACGTCCGCGTGGACCCCCACACCGTTGCCTGCCACCGGCCGATGCCGTGAAGATCGCGGTCGGTGATGTCTGGTCGGTACGGACCCGAGGTTGGGCAGCGCGGTTGATCGACATCGCTGCAGTGCTGCAAGACACCCCGGCACTCGACAACCACGTCGTGGTTGTGCACCACCAGGACGCCGCGGGCCGCTGGTGGGGGCTGGAAGGCCGCCCGGGTGGAGTCGGTCAGGTGGACCTAGCCCGCTACCTGCACAGCTCCTACACGATCAGCAACAGCGCCCAGCCGAAGACGGACACCCAGCGGTACAACATCGCGGTCGCCGCTGAGGCCCTGCTGAAAACGCCCTATGACTGGATCGGCATCGCGGCGGACGGTATGGACGCGATCGGTGCCCCGCACCTGTGGGCGCAGAACTGGAACGGCCAAGGCCCGCCGGCGCACGTCGTCTGCTCGAGCTACGCCGCGTGGCTGTACTCGCACTACGGCTTGGAGTGCCCGATCCGGCACTCGCTGCGGGAAACCACGCCCGGTGACTGGACGCAGTTCGCTCTGGACCACGGCTACAACGTGTGAATCGCGCGCCGCTCTAGCAGATCCGCCGGCCAACTTGGCAAGTTCGCCGGCCAACTTGGCAAGTTCGCCGGCCAACTTGGCAAGTCCGCCGGCCAACTTGGCAAGTCCGGATTCCGGACGTTATGCCATATCGCTGCACCGACCTAGGACCTAGACAGGAGACAGCATGAACAGGTACCGCAGAAAGTCCGTCGTCGTCGAGGCGATGCGATTCGTCGGCACGACCGAGCAGGAGAACCCCACCGGCCCCGGAACGATCCAAGCCTGGTGCCGAGCGCTTTTCTTCGACGGCGGTGGAGGCAGCCCGAGGGTCCAGACACCTGCGGGGTTATTGGCCGTCTCAGACGGTGATTGGATTGTCAAGGACGCACAGGGCTTCTACCCCTGCAAGCCAGACATCTTCGACGCCACGTACGACCCCGCATGAGCACCTACATCGGCCCCCCAGCGCATGAGAGCGGCGGCGGCAACGTCGTGCCGTTCGCACAGACCATCCACGCGACCTGCCCAGGCCTGGGCTATCCCAGCGCCTCCCAGGCAGGTCGGGCAGTGGAGACAGCGCACTACTTCCAGAACCCGTCCTCCGGTGGCAGCGCACACGTCGTCTGCGACATCGCCGGGAGCGTCCGGTGCGCCCCCGACGACATGGTGTGCTGGCACGCGCCACCCAACAGCCGGACCCTTGGCTACGAGATTTGCGGCGAGTCCACCTACACCCGCGAGCAGTGGCTCAGCCCGCAGGTGTGGTCCGCGGTCGCCCGCGTCGCCGCTGAGGTCAAGGCCGACGCCATGAAGTACGGCATCCCGATCCACCGCTGCACCGTCGCTGAGGTCGCCGCGAACTACGGTGGCCAGCGCGGGCACGTGGACGTCAGCCAGGCGTTCCACCAGAGCGACCACACTGACCCTGGCCCCGGCTTCCCGTGGGACCGCTTCATGCTCCTGCTCGGCGGGAGCTCCGCGCCCGGCACCGCGCCGATGGGCCTGTACCACCCGGAGACGCTGCCGCTGCAGTTGTGGGGGCAGGGCCCGCACACGCGCATCATGCAGACCGCGCTCGGGGTCAGCCCTGCCGACGGTTACTTCGGCCCGGGCACAGAGGCGGCGGTGAAGCGGTTCCAGGCCGCGCACGGACTGGTCGTTGATGGGATCGCCGGTCCGGCGACCGGCGCCGCGCTCTACCACCCAGCGCCCGTGCCTGCCCCTAAGCCACTCGCACCTCGCCCCGCCCCACCCGCGCCGGTCACCCCCGGCCCCAACATGCTCATCCAGTTCGCCGGCCAACCCGCCGTGTGGGAGATCAACTACATCAGCAAGCCGGAGTGGATCGCCCGCGGCTTGCAGCGGTCCGCTGTCCACGTCCTCACTGACGCCCACGCCCTCGCCGCCCTCCCGGAGGTCAACTGATGAAACTCGGTAACGTCGAACTGAAGGTCGCGGTCCCCGTCGCCGTGAGCGCGCTAGCCGGCACCCTCGGGGCAGCTGCCTACCGCACCGTCCTGGCGTTCGGGTGGTTCCACCCCACCGCGCAGGAGACGGTCAGCCTCGCGGCGCTGGGCGCGGCCCTGCTCGTCGTGGTGCAGGGCGTCAGCGGATACGTGGCGCCGCACACGGCTCGCCCGGACCTGGCCGACCCGGCGCAGTCTGCTCCAACGCCGCCCGAGTCTTCTCCTGCTGTTCCGCCACAGCCACCCGCGCCCGTTCCGACGCCCGCGCCTGCTCCTCCCACGCCTCCAGATCCAGCACCCACTCCGACACCGGCTCCGTCATCCGCGCAGCCTCCCATGATCGCGCCACCTGCGGACGCCTACCCGGACACGCCACCGGCAGCACCGCCTGCACCGGCAGCACCGCCTGCACCGCCTGCGCAACCGACGCCCGTTGGCGGCAGCGTCCAGGTCACCGCCCCAGCGCCTGCAGCTCAGCCGGACACGCCCGCAGCGACGAGCACACCGGCACCAGACCCGGCGCCGCCCGCGCCACCCGCAGGACCGGCGTTCGCCACCTGACCCACCCGCACTACCGTCCGCCCCTCACGTGCCTTCGGGCCGTGGGGGGCGGCTTTCGGCGTCCCCCACGCCAGCACCAGACCAGTCAGCAGAAACGCCGGGAGCCAGCCGAGCACGGGGCCGACGGTCAGGACTGCCGAGAGACCCAGGCACAGCCTCGCGACATGGCGCAGCGGGTCGGCGCGGGCTATCACTTCTGCTCAGCAAGCGTGTAGTCGCAGTCCTTCGCTACCTGGTCCTTGGCGTTCACGAAGGCGGTCCCGGCGGCGAGCAACCCCAACTCACCGGGCTGCGCATGAACAACGGCCTGAACGTTATCCAACGCCTGCCCGAAGCGAATGAGATCAATCTTCGCTGGTCCCGTGGCCGAGGCGGCGGCGGCGCGGGCAGCGTCACCGTCATGCCGCAAGCTGTTCTCAAGCAGAAACCCGCTATCCCCTCCGAGCCCGGCCTTCACGTGGTCTCCGGCCTGATTATAGGCGTCAACGAAGCCTGGACATGCGTCCTGAGCCTGCGGCGTGGACGTGCCGCAGGCCGCGAGCATGCCGGCAAGGAGCACAACAGCGGGTAGGCGCAAGGTCACAGCCGGGACGCTACGCAGTGGCAGCATGGCTGTCTGCCGGTTCGATGGACTCCCCAGCGAGCGCCCGTACCGCATCCATCGCACCCCGCGAGCTGTACGCCGCGTAGCCGGCGGTCGTCACCGGGCTCTCATGTCCAAGAAGTTCCTGGCACAGCCGAAGGTCACGGGTCGCGGCGTACGCGCGGGTACCGAAACGGTGCCGCAGCCCGTGGGCCGTCTCGGCGATCCCGAGGGTATGCAAATAGTCGGCGCACAGGTGCGAGATCGTCCACGCCTCACACGGCCCGCCCTGACCGTCCAGCCGGGGGAACACCGGGCCGCGACGGTTCAGCCCGTGCAGGCGCAGCTCGTCGGTGACAAGTTGGCTCATCGGCACGACCCGTTGCTTGCCGCCCTTGCCGTTCACGACTAGGAACGGCGGATCGTCGCAGTCCCGGACGTCCTCGCGTTCCAGCCGGGCGATCTCCCCGACGCGCATACCGGCGTACGCGGCGAGCACGAGCATCCCCCGAATCCGCTGCGGGGCGCAGGCAACGGCCATTGTCAGGTCATCCTCACCGATCGGGTGCGGCAACCCGCGGGGGCGCTTCGGGCGCACCAGGATCCGAGTCGGTGCCGGCGCCGGCAGGTACTCCCACTCCACCGCCCAGCCGTAGAAGCTCGCGACGTTGCTCAGGAACGCCAGCCGGGAACGCGGCGCTTGGTGGCTGATGCTGCGCTGCCACACGTCGAGGTCCTTCTCGGTGGCGGCGAGTAACGGGCCGCCTAGGTGTTCCGCCAGGCGGGTGATCATTCGTTGCCGTTGGTAGATGGTGACCGGGCTCAGCCCTCGTAGTCGCATCCAAGCGACGTGAGCGCCGAGCAGTCGAGCATCGTCTGCCGCCAGGGCCGTTGTCATCGTTGGTGCGTGGTCTACACCCCGTAACGGCATGGTCACAAGGGGTCGAACGGTGCTATCCATCGTCTGAATCAGGCCGCGATGAGATCACGCTCGGACACGCCGACAGAGGGGGGGCAATATCGACGCCTACTGACCCACCGCGGGCGCTAAAAGGCGTCGCGCCACCGCCCTGCCGCCTGGTACGACGGGGGCGTGCAGCTGCAGATCTCCCCCGTCCTTGACGCCGGTACGGCGCGCTGGGCCTCGCCGGTGCGCGAGGCCAGCTACGCAGCCGACCACGAGGGGCTGCCGGCCGACCCGCTCGAGGAGCTGCTCAGCGAGCTCGACCTCGACGACCCCGGCGAGCGGGCGCACTGGTACGCCGGCGGGGTGAATGGCGCCCCGGTTGCCCTCGCCCGCGTGGGTCTGCCCGTACACGACAACACGGGGTCGGCGACGCTGGACGTGCAGGTGCATCCGGACTCCCGCCGCTGCGGGTACGGCGCTGCGATGGCGCGACACGGGCTGGGACTCGTGCAGGCCGAGGGCCGCACGCGGGTGTTCGGCGAGGCGTGGGAGCCGCTCGACGTGCCCTCGCCGGCCGGTCCGTCGCCCGCCTTCGCGGCCTCGCTCGGCGCCGTGCCGGTGCTCGTCGAGGTTCGCCGACTGCTCGACCTCACCGCTCTGGACGGCGAGCTCCTCGACCGGTGCTCACGGCAGGCGGGTCAGGCGGCCGCGGGTTACCGGGTGGTGCAGTGGTTCGACGCCGCCCCGGCAGAGCTGGTCGAGGACCTCGCCCGCTTGTCAGGGCGCATGAGCCTGGACACCCCGATGGGCGAGATGCAGTGGGAGCCCGAGGCCTGGGACGGCGCGC
>JAABUV010001084.1_pt1 | contig 39937 bp, 39 predicted proteins | sample 5559971 | NCBI WGS metagenome assembly JAABUV01 (sample SAMN10711881, study PRJNA513362) | rock metagenome | isolation source: Antarctica rocks | place: Antarctica: Victoria Land, Knobhead nord | collected 2015-12-19 | reverse complement strand
ACCGACATGACGCCGTCCGACCTGTCCCACAGGACGCGCGTCCTGCCGTCCGGCCCGTCGGCGATGGCCTGAGCCGTGTAGCCGCTGTACGGCCCGTACTCCTGGTAGCTGAACGTGCCGCCCGCCGTGCTGTAGTTCCATAGTGACATGCGCCCGTCCGTGTTGCCCCACAGAACGTGGGTCGTGCCGGCGGGCGCAATCTCATACGCGCCGATGGAGGGCGGGTTGGGGCGGGTGTTGCCGTCTTTGTCGGTCGTTGGTGCGCCCGTGCTGGTTCCCGCGCCGAGGCAGGGAGAGCCGGGTCTCAGGTGCAGATCCGTAGGTGGGTAGACGAACCGGGGATCGGCATCAATGTTGCCCGTCCCGGCGTGGCCGCCCTCCACATCGCAGGAAGTGGCGGTCGCATAGGAGATGCTGTTCGTGTCGTTCTGGTCGTAGATCTCGGCGCCGCCTTCGCCATAAACAACATCGTTGGTTAACATAATCGTGCCGTTGTTGTTATAGTTATAGACATCCCCACCGCTATTCGTGGAGATGGTGCAGTTGGTGATCGTGATCATGCCGCTGTTGTACCAGTTGGTGACACCGCCGCCGCCGTACCATGATTTATTCTTCGCTACGGTGCAATTTGTCACTATAACCGCGCCACCTTTCGAGTTTTCGATATAGATGCCGCCGCCCACGTACTCGGCGTAGTTCTCGACAATGGCGCATCCGGTCACCGTGACCGTGCCGACGCTGGTGTGAGAGATGAAGATGCCGCCGCCCAAGCCGTCATTGGGATGGAGTTGCATGCCCCCTTCGTCGTTGCCGAATTCGTAGGCACCCTTGACGGTGAAGCCACTGATGGTGGCGTCCTGCTCCCCGCTGTGGAGGTAAAAGCCGCGATGCGGGTTGATGCTGTCATTACCGCCGCAGTCGATGATGGTCCTTGCCGCGCCGTTCTGCGAGGCCACGGTGAGGCTCTTGCCGCCGAAGTCGATGTCGTGGTTGCCCGGCCCGCTGTAGGTGCCGTCGGCGACCAGCACCGTGTCGCCCGGCGCGGCGGCGGTGACGGCGGCTTGGATGGTGGGGTACTGGGCGGGGACGGTGAGCGTGGCGGCGTGGGCCGGCGCGGGCAGGCAGAGCGCCAGGGCGGCGAGGAGGCTGGCGGCACAAAGCGACAGGCGGAAGGGCGGGCAGTGCATGGTGGTTGTCCTTGCGGTTCTCGCGGCACGGGAACGGGCGTCGCGCGGGGGACTTCTTGCCGGGCGACGCACTGAGGGAATTATACAGGCAGGCAGGCGGGTTGTCAAGGGGGCATTCCGTGCCCCTAGTCGCCGCTAATCGCCTGTGATGGCGGGGTCGCGGACAATGGCGGGGTCGTCGAAGTAGGAGTCGCTGTTCTCGTCATGCGTGGAGACTTCCTCGATGACCGCGCCGGTGTCCGAGCGGAACGAGTGTCTCGCGCCCGGCTCCAGGGTGTAGCTCATGCCGGGCGAGAGGTGGACCGGCTCGCCGTCCACGTCCAGGCTGATCTCGCCGCGCAGGGCGAAGAACGTCTCTTTCTTGAGCTTGTGGGAGTGGCGGGGGCACTCCTGGCCGGGCAGCAGGGTCAGAAACTTGCTGCAATACTGCGGCTCGTTGACCCGGATGACGCTGCCCAGGCCCTCGCGCGCGAATCGGCCCAGGCCGAAGTCGGCGATCTCGATGTGGGCGTCCGGCGCGAGCGGCAGCCCGGCCTCCTCTAGCTGCTGCCGGACCTGCGCCTGGGCGGCGACCACTTCGCTGTGTTTCATCGGCGGCTCCTTTTGTCGCTCGGTTACTGTTTGCTGTAGGATACCCGACATCGCCCCTTGACATCGCTCCCCCGGCGCGTGTATAATTGGCCGACAACTGAATTTTGCAAAGGCGTTGACGAAGAGGAGTACGCCGCGATTGCCCTTACAGACCGCTTTCACGGAAAGGTCTGTGCCAGAGAGCCGGGGATGCTGAAATCCGGCAGGGGACGCGCGGCGGAAATGACTTCCGAGCCGGGTGGGGGAAAGGCACCGCGTGGCGGTGCCGAGTAACTCGCTCCGGGAGGCTCCCGTGATCGGGCCAGGGTCGAAAGAGTCCGCTCATGCGCGGGCCACTTGCACCCGTCAAGGCGGACGCCGTGAGGTGTCCGCGAAACAAGGTGGTACCACGGGGGCAGCGCGCCTCTCGTCCTTGTGCCGGGGGCGAGGGGCTTTTCTGTGCTTTCCGTGGAGGGACTTCAATGCCGAAAGTGTTAGGGCTGCGCTGCCGCGAGTGCGGGCAGACGTATGACAAAGCGCCGGTTCATGTGTGCGATCTGTGCTTCGGACCGCTCGAAGTGCAGTATGACCTGAGTGTCGGACCCAAAATCACGCGCGAGCATATCGAATCCGGGCCGCTGACGATGTGGCGCTACGCCGACCTGCTGCCGCTGGACGGCCCGCCGACGGTGGGCAAGCAGGTGGGGTGGACGCCCTTGGTCCGGGCGGAAAACTTAGGCAAGGCGCTGGGACTCAAAGAAGTCTACGTCAAGAACGATGCCGTCAGCCACCCGACGCTGTCGTTTAAGGACCGCGTGGTCGCCGTCGCACTCTCCAAGGCCCGCGAGTTCGGGTTCGAAACCGTCGGGTGCGCGTCCACGGGCAACCTGGCGAACTCCGTGGCCGCCCACGCCGCCGAGGGCGGGTTCGAGGCGTACATCTTCATTCCGCACGACTTGGAGCAGGGCAAGGTCGTCGGGACGCTGATCTACGGCGCGAACGTGCTGTCGGTCTCGGGCAACTACGACGAGGTGAATAGGTTGTGCTCCGAGGTCGCCGGCAAGTACGGCTGGGGCCTGGCGAACGTCAACCTGCGCCCGTTCTACGGCGACGGCTCCAAGACCTTCGGCTACGAGATCGCCGAGCAGTTGGGCTGGCGCGCGCCCCAGCACATCGTCTGCCCCTCGGCGGGCGGCTCGCTCGTCACCAAGATCTATAAAGCCCTGAACGAGTTCAGCAGTCTGGGGCTGATCGACGGCGTCCCGACCAAGATGTACGTCGCCCAGGCGACGGGGTGCAACCCGATTGCGACGATGGTGAAAGAAAAGGCCGCGATCATGAAGCCGGTCCGGCCCAACACCATCGCCAAGTCCATCGCCATCGGCAACCCCGCCGACGGCTACTACGCCGCCGAGGCCTGTCGCAAGTCCGGCGGCTGGGCCGAAGACGTCTCCGATGAAGAGGTCGTCGAGGGCATCCAGTTGCTGGCGCAGACCGAGGGCATCTGGACCGAGACGGCCGGCGGCGTCACCGTGGCCGTCACGCGCAAACTGATCGCCCAGGGCCGCATCCCCGCCGACGAGAGCGTGGTCCTCTGCATCACCGGCAACGGCCTGAAGACGATTGACGCCGTGCTGGGCAAGATCGGCCAGACGATCCCCATCGCGCCCTCGCTCGCCTCGCTGGAAGAGGCCCTGGCCGCCCGCGCCCACGCCCTGCCGGCGGGCAAAGCCAGGGCGGGAGAAGCGGCGGAAAAGCTGGTGGCGGCCTAAGAGGCCAGGCACTGGCATAGCCGGGGCGACGCTTTAGAAACGACAACCGATGAGAGCCTACCGAGAGAACCTAGCGCCTGATGAAGAGGCGCGCTACCTGAAGATGCGCGAAGAAGACGCTGCCGCTTCGCGCCAGTTCGTCAACTTCGCCTTCTATAAGCTCGACCCGCTGTTCCGGCGCGAGCTGAATGAGGCCGAGCGGGCCGACGCCGCCTGTGAGCTGTCCGCCTTGGTGGAGGAAGCCAAGTCCAAGTTCCTGCTGTACCCGTACAGTACGCTGGGCATCCGGCCCGAATGCGACTTCATGCTGTGGCGCATCTCGTACCGCTTGGAAGACTTCGAGGAGATGACGGCGGCGCTCTTGCGAACGCGCATGGGGCAGTATCTCTCCACGCCCTACTCGTACCTGGCGATGACCAAGACGTCGCTGTACGTGGACGAGCACGACTTCGAGGACCGCGAGACGGGCCGCAAGCAGATCGTCATCGGCGGCGGCAAGTTTCTGTTCGTTTACCCGTTCATCAAGACCCGCGCCTGGTACCGGCTGACCGAGGACGAGCGGCGGCGGGCGATGCGCGAGCACATCACGGTCGGCCACGACTACCCGAGCATTAAGCTGAACACGACCTACTCGTTCGGGCTGGACGACCAGGAGTTCGTGGTGGCCTTCGAGAGCGATTACCCGCAGGACTTTTTGGATTTAGTCCACAAGCTGCGCGAGTCCGAGGCCAGCGCCTACACCGAGCGGGACGTGCCGGTGTTCACGTGCTTGCAGCAGGACATGGAGACCATCGCCCGCCACGTCGGGGGCGTGAAGTAGTCTGCGGCGTGAAGTGGGCGAAAGTGCCCCGGCAGGCGTATAAGGAGAGACAATGGCAGTCAGCGTTTTGATCCCGACCCCCTCGCGCAAGTTCACCGCGGGGGAAGACACCGTCTCAGTCCAGGCCTCCACGGTCGGCGAGATGGTGGATGCGCTCGAAGCCGCGCACCCCGGCCTGGGTAAGAGCCTGCGCCGGCCCGACGGGTCCTTGAACCTGTTCATCAACATCTACGTCAACGACGAGGACGTGCGCTTCTTGCAGGGGGCCGAGACGCCCCTCAAAGACGGCGACCAGGTTTCCATCGTCCCCGCGATCGCGGGAGGGGTCTAACACTCATGGCCGTCGAGCGCTTCAACCTGACTTTCAACACCCTGATGTCCAGCCAGCCCATCGTCTACAACCTGGGCAAGAAGTACCGCCTGGTGACCGTGATCGAGCGGGCCAACGTCTCCGAGGAGGCCGGCTGGATGCAGATCGCCTTCAACGGCGACGGCGACGAAATCCAGCGCGCCATCGCAGACCTGAACACCATCGGCGTGACGGTCACCCCGACCGAGCTTGCCGCCCTGGTGTGAGGCGTCAACGAACCTGTGAACGTCCAAGCGGCTCCGGGGCGAATGCCCCGGAGCCGCTTTTGTCTGTCCGTCCCGCGCGGGAAGTATTCCGTACCGGACCACGCGCCGCGCTGCTAACCCCGCGCGCTTTTCATTTGCCGTGCCTTGGCCGACCGGACGACGGCACCCAGCAGGCCCAGGCCGCCCAAACCCAGAGTGGCGAGCGAACCCGGCTCCGGGACGGGGGCGGGTGCGGGCGCGGGGGCGGAGCAGTCCTCGCAGACGCGCACCTGCCGGATGTCGTCCAGGGTGGCGGCGGAGTCCAGGGTCACGCTTTTAACGCCTTGCGCCGACGTGTCGATCAGGCCGAAGAATGTCAGGCCCGGATCGAGCGCCTGGGTGTACGTGTCGCCGTTGTCGAGTGTCAGGGTGACGCCGCCGCCCTTGGTCCCTTTCGCGCCGTTGACGTTAAACTCCAGCACTTTGAAGCCGCAGGCCGGGTCGGTCGCGGCCAGCGTGATCCGGTGGAAGGAGCCATCAATGTCGGCCTGCCCGCCCGACGCGGTCAGCAGCGAGGGTGACGTGAAGGTCACGCCGGTTCCCTCTTGGGTCGCGCCGTAGACGGTGCGGCTGGGGCCGTTGGGGCCGACCGTCGGGTTGACCAGGAGGTTGTCGATGTCGGGGCAGACGTCCTTGGCGGCGGGGGTGAATCCGGCGCGGTCGGTGTAGAGCGTGACGTTCCCCGGAAGGGAGATGGGGTTCCCGCCGGCGTGGCAGGGCGAGACGAGCCAGGGGCCGGCGAGCGCGGCCAGAGCCATGGGTGCGAGAAGTAAGCGATTAGTGTTCATGATTTCCTCCCAGATGATCCTTCGATGCTCACATGGCCTGACCGCACTGCGTACTCCGGTGCGGGGGCTGTGTCAAAAGGATACAACAAACGGGGCACTCTTTGAAACGGCAAAGTTACGGGTTCTGGGGGAGGGTGGGGGAAACCGGCATCCTTAACAGCGGGCGAATCTTCAGGGCGAAATCCGTTGGGGCCGGTGATCGCTCCCGGCCCCGCCCCCTCCGGGGCCGCCGCTACAGCGCGGCGGCGACGCGCTGCCAGGAGAGGATGTCGTACTGGGTGCTCGTCGTCGGGAAGTACGGCGGCGGGGTGTTGGCGAGCCGCGCGTCGTAGCTGTAGCTGCCGGACATGCCGGACACCTGCTGGAGGCTCTGGGAGTTGAACGTGCCCAGGGCACCGCGGTGCGAGGCGATCTCGCCGCCCATGCAGTTGAATGCGTGCGGCCGGTGCACCCAGTGGTAGTAGTAGGTCAGGCCGTTGTTCTGGAACGAGCCGACCGCGCCGCTGCTGTTCTGGTCGGTATAGTACCCCTTGTAATCCACCGCCGTGAGCGTGTTCTGGGCTAGAACCGAGGCGTCCACCTCGACGTCGCCCAGTGCGGCCCCGGTGGGGTCCGTGTCCACGATCTGGACGGTGTCGGAGACCACGCCCAGCGTCCCGGCGTTTTGCAGGAAGGTCACGTTGGCCGGGTCGCCTTCGGGCAGCAGGTTCCCGCTGGCGTCTTTCGCGCGCGGGGTCTTGTAGGTGACGCTGCCGTCTAGGTTGACGTTCTTGTTCTTGGGGTCGGTCTGGTCGGCGGTGGCGTAGGTGGCGATGGTGAGCGCCTGGCCGTTGGCGACCGTGCCGGAAAGCCCCTGCCCCTTGGCCGTGAGGTTGGCCTGGTTGACCGGGTCGCCGTTGGCGTTGCAGACGGCCTGGGTGCTGCCGATGTTGCCGTCGCAGTAGACCACGCCGTTGGTCACGCCCCCAACGCTGCTGTCCGAGATGAGGGGGTTCCCGTTGATGTCCTGGTAGGTCTTGTGAATCTGGGTGATTGGATTCTGGGCGGCCTTGTTGATTGTGACCAGCGTGGTCATCGGGTGGTTGTTGTCGTCAATCTGCGTGATTCTGATGGTCTGGTTGCCGCTGCCGTCCACGCCCAGGGTCATCTGCTGGACGTCGTTGTTGACCGTGGCCGCCGCGCCGGTCGTGCTGCTGACGACGCTGCCGGCGACGTTGTTGAGCGTGTTGGCGGAGTGGACGTAGATGCCGCCGCCGGCTGTGACGGTGACGCCCGAGGCGAGCGGGACCGCGGGCGGCGGCGGGTTCGCCCCGGCCGGCATGGTCTGGTTCAGCGCGGCGTACTGCTGCCGCAGGCTGGAAGAAGGCATCGTGATCGGCGGCGCGTGGTTGACGCCCGTGGCACCGATGGAGGCGACGCTGAGGAAGTCGGCGTTGGACGCCGGGGCCGTGCTGTCCGTGCTGGTGTTGTGGTGATAGGAGACGCTGCCCGAGTAGTCGAAGGCGTCCGTGCCGGGGTGCTTGAAGATCGGCTTGCCGTCCACCCAGACCACCTGGGTCGGGTTGCCGTTGGAGCCGTTGAAATGGGTCGGCCCGTCGAACGAGCTGCGCCCGCCGACCCAGTAGATGTTGGACGGGTCCGAGTCGGTGAAGAAGGCGTATTTGCCGAAGCTGGTCTGCTGGATGTAGGCCTGGACGACCTGGGTGACTCCCTGGTAGGTGCCGACCGACTGGACCAGGTAGCGCTTGGGCGTGGACCCGATGTTGCCGTTGATCGCGCCGTACTGGGTGTTGATGAAGTCGGGGAAGACGGTGACGCTGAACGTGCCGCCGTTCACGTAATAGGTGACGCCCGGACTGCCCGGACTGCCGCCGGAGGCGGGCAGCGGGAAGGCGTGGTTCAGCGCGGGCGGGTCGCCCTGGTTGTGCAGCCATTGCAGGGCGTATTCGACGCCGGACTCGGCCAGGTTGAAGGCCTGTGTGGACTGGCTCAGGCGGGCGGACGACTGTAGGGCGTTGCCCGTCAGTCCCGTCACGCCGCCCGAGCCGCGGCCGCCCGCGCCGGCGATCACGCCGAGCAGGGTCAGGCTCAGGATGCCCATCATCACCAGCATCGTGGCGGCCAGGGCCATGCCGCGCCGCGCGCCCGCCGTCCGCCTGCGGCCCGCGCCGGGTGTCGCTGCGGTTTCTGGTGTGGTTGTCACTGGGTTTGGCATGGTTGGATGGTTACTTGTGGTTCCGCATCAGGGCGCACTTGCCGAAGAGCTGGTTGATGCTGCTGCCGTTGGTGGACTCGTTAGTCTGAGTCTTGTTGATCGAGGTCATGTCGCCGCTGACGATCTTGACGTCCACCTCGTACTGCGATTGGATGTCGGGGCTTGCGCCAAGCTCCAGAAACTGCACGGCGTCGGTCGCGTCGGTGCCATCGGCGTGCTTCGTGAGGAGGAGCTTGCAAATGATCCGGCTGCTGTCGCCCGAGCCGTCCGCGGGTGCCCCGGCGGGCCGCCGCCGGGACCAGAGAAACTGCCCGTTGACGGCGTTGGGCTGCCCGCCCTGGTCCCCGCGATAGATCCATACCAGGTCCATCGCCGTGCCCGTGCGGTCGTAGCCGAGCGGATAGACATGATGGCCGCTGGCGTCGAGCAGGTCGTAGCCGGGCGTGGCGACCGTGTCCCTGTTCTCGGTTTTGATCGAGGTCGCCGCCGCGGGCATCTCCAGCTCGATGGCCTCGTTGGTGGTGCCGCTCATGTAGCTCGCCACGCTGCCGGTCGGGGCGGTGAAGGCGAGGCCGTTGACGCTGGCGGCGGCGGTGTCCTGGGGCAGGCAGAAGACGAGGGCCTCGCGCGCGTTGCTCAGGATGTACTGTAGTCCATAGGTGCCGTCCTGGGTGGCCTGGACCGCGACCGTGGTGCGCTGGGTCGCCCGCGACGACTCGGTGAACAGCGTCATGGTGCCCAGCAGCAGCAGGGTCATCAGCGTCCCGCCGACGAGGGCCTCGACCAGGGTGAAGCCGCGCGCCGTGCCTGCCGCGCGCGTCTTGCCGTGTGTACGTCTCATTGGTGTCCCATCTGGATGATCAGGGCGGAGGCCGAGTAGGTGCCGGGGTCCTTGCCGCCCCAGGCCAGCGTCACCGTGACCAGGGCCGCGTTGCCCGCGCCGGGCAGGTTGCCGGCGTTGCCGGCGTCCGGCCCCGTCGTGTCCGCGCTGTAGTCGCCGACCGTGATCGTCCCGGCCTGTCCCGTCGTCGGGGCGGTGAAGAAGCCGCCCGCCCCGGTCAGCTTGTCCACCGAAGTGAAGTCATAGGAGCCGTTCGCGTTCTGCCCGTCCACGATGTCCAGGGCGGTCAGCTTGTTCAGCGCGGTGCCCTGGGCGTCGTCGGTGATGCGCCCGTAGCTCGCCCAGCGGAGCTGGTCGATCTTGCGCTGGGCCAGCAGGGCCGCCTGCGCGTAGTTGTTCGCGTGCTGGCCGGCGCGGATGGTCATGGGGAAGACCGCCCCAAACATGATCCCCATCAGGGTGAAGATGGCGACGGCGAACATCACCTCCATGATGGTGAAGCCGCGCCGGGCACGTCCACGGCGTGTGCCTCCGGTTCCTGCCTGTCCGGCTCCTGCGGGTTTGTTTTTGTTGACCATGGCTGAACCGATTATCGGCAGAAACGCCCAGAGAGTTCACCGGCATTTTGGCCGGACCCAGGGCGGCCCGGATCGCTCGCGGACCGGCCCTAATACCCGTGATACCAGCGCCCGTTCAGGGCATAGTCGGGGGAGGCCGGCGCGGTCGCCGTGCTGCACGTGGGCGTCGTGGCGACGCTGCCCAGGGCGTACTGGCCGCCGGCGGGGCAGACGGGTGTGCCCCGCAGATAGTTCTGGCTGCCGCCCGTGTTTGTGAGCTGGAACGTCCCGTTCGGGCCGGGGGCGGTGGCCGTCGTGCCGTCGATGGCGAACGTGGCCGTCGAGTCGGTGGACAGCTTGTTGTCCATGGCACACTGGAGCTTGGCGCTGTTGATCTGGGACAGGTTGGCGACGCAGGCCTTGGTGCGCGACGACTCGCGGGCGTTGATGAAGTTCGGAACGGCGATTGCCAGCAGGATGCCGATAATCAACACGACGATCATGATCTCGATCAGAGTGAAGCCGGCCTTGTTCTTCGAGGAGTACAGGTGCATGGTTTGGGTGTCTGTCTTTCTGCCAAAAAGGCGGGGAGGCGGCCTCAGAAAGGGCCGCGCGCGGCCATCACACGGGTGCCCCGGTGCCCCTGCCTGCACCGCTTGAGGCCCTCCGAGGCCTCATCGCTGTCGAAAAGCGTCAGGACACCGGCGTAGGCGTCGGCGGCGGTCGCGTAGTCGCCGCAGTAGCAAGCGACCTGCGCCCGCGCCAGGGCGGCGTGGCTGTAGTTCAGCGCCAGGAGCATGAGGTAGCGGTCGTCCAGGAGGCCGCCGCCGAAGACGCCGCGCAGCGAGTAAGAGCGCCACGCGGACTCGGTCTCCGACTGAAGTGCGCGGGCGGACGGCGGACTACCCTTGGGGTAGAGGCGCGTGGTCAGGCCGACCTGGGCGACGCTGTAGTGGCGGGAAAGATAGGCGGGGAGCATCAGCATGCGCCCGCCGTCGTCGTCCAGAATCGGGTCCGACGGGTTGAACCAGACGGGGACGCCAGCGGGGGCCAGCAGGCAGACCGTCGTGCCGCAGGCGACGGCGTCGCGGACCATCCGCCGCAGCGGGTCTTCCGTGGCGACCTGGGCGACGGTGGGGCCGGAGGCCGGATACAGCGCCTTCAGGCGCGGGTAGGATCGCTCCACCGAGTCCAGGTACCAGGCATTGGCCCAGGCCCGGAACGCCGGGTCGTAGAGGGTCGAGAGCATCGCGCGCTGCACCAGCGTGACGTCGCGCCGCCGGCCTTCCACCGTTTGGAGGTACAGGACGGCATAGGCCGCCGTGTCGTCCCCGTTCTCGATCAGCAGCCCGTGCGGGGGGACGGACGCCAGGAGGTTTTGGCCGTAGTCGTAGCAGGTCCAGTTGCCCCGGAGGCTGACGTGGCGGTGGCTGGCGGCCTGCATCGGGACCAGGCACACGGCGCAGAGCGCGCCGAAGGCACCGAAGGCGGGCCGCTTCCGGGCTTCCAGGTGCGGCTCCAAAGTCTGCCACAGGGCGAACAGGCCGCGCGCGGCGCAGACGCTCATCACGGCATAGGCGGGGATGTAGTAGATATAGCCGTTGTAGATGCCATAGTTGATGACGAAGCCGATGTCGGCGGCGACAACCCAGGTCAGCAGCAGCGCCAGGGGGCGGTCCGCCCGCCGCGCCCAGAACGCCCCCAGCCCCAGGACAGCCAGCCCGACCAGCGGCCAGGAGAACTCCATCGGCAGGTTGTAGGCCCACGTCAGCAGCCGGTCCAGCATGTAGATCGGCCTCTGGTGGAACATCAGCGGGGCGAACAGGCGGCCCGTGACGTGGTAATAGAACGCGAAGGGGGTCTCGACGTCGCCCCAGCTATAGGCCGGGTGCATCCGCGCCCGGAGCGGCAAGTACAGGTAAGTCAGCAGCGGCAGCGCGCCCATCCCCAGCATCTTCGCCCACGCGGCGCGCACCGCGCGGTCCCCCAGCCGCCGCAGCGCGGGCGCGGACCACAGGATGAATGCGACAAAGCCGGGCAGGAACAGCGTGTTGGTCTGGTGGGACGTGAGCGCAAACCCGCAGGCCAGCGCGAGCAGGCGCAGGTCGCCCTCCCGGCAGCCGCGCGCACGCCAGCGGGCGGCCAGGAACAGCAGCAGGCAGGTAAAGAGCGCCGCCAGCGTGTACGTTTCCGTCAACAGCGACTGCTGCCAGAACGTCGAGCTGAACGCCAGCAGCCCGCCCGCCACGAGGGCGAGCGGGCGGGGCAGGGCGACCGCGCGGGCGAACCCGTACAGACACGCCGCCGCCAGCGCCCCGAAGGCCGCGCTCAGGACGTTCAAGCGCCAGACGAGGCTGCCCAGCGGGAGCAGCAGCGTCCAGGCCTTCCCCAGCAGGCAGTACAGCGGGTAGCCCGTCGGGTGCGGGATGCCCAGGGTCGCCACCGCCGTCGCCAGCTCGCCGCAGTCGCCCCAGTACAGCGTCGGGCAGAGCGTCCGCAGATAAACCCCGAACACCGCCGCCGCCAGCAGCCAGGCCAAGACGGTGTCCTGATGGCGCAGGAAAAGCGGGCGCGGGAAAAGGGGGGATTGTAGAGATGGGCGGCGCATGGTGTCTCCTGCCGTCACCGCACAATTGCCGGTGTTTTCCCATTGTCGGCAGATCGCGCCGAGACTTGAGGGCGTGGGCGAAACAAAAGAAGGGCGCAGGAGAAGTCTCCTGCGCCCTGGGGACCGTTTGGCCCACCGACTGGTCTACTGGGCCGGTCTACTGGATGCCGTGGTAGAACTTCTCGGTCTGGCCGTAGCCGGTCGTGCCGGCGGCGGTGGCGACGCCGGCGGAGGTGGCGCTGATGGTGCAGAACGGGCTGCCGGTGATCGTCGGCGCGACGCCGTAGGTGCCGGACGACGGGCAGACGGGGGTAGACCGGATGTAGGCGGCGGCACCGATCAGGCCGTTCGCCGTGGTGTCGAGCATGGGGGCGACGTAGTTGGTGCTGCTCAGCTTTTTGTCCATGCAGTACTGCTGCGTGGCGCTGTCGATCTGCTTGAGGTTGCCGATGCAAGCCTTGGCGCGGGACGACTCACGGGCCGAAACGAAGTTCGGGATCGCGATTGCCAGCAGGATGCCGATGATCAGGACGACGATCATGATCTCGACCAGGGTGAACCCGGCCTTCTTGTTCTGGGGGCGGAAAAACTTCATGCGAAACTCCTTTTTCGGGAACGGAACGGTTGGTGTGTCTTCCGGGGGCGGCTCCGCGGTTGTGTGTTGGTGCGGCGGCCTTTCCCGGTGACACGCTAAGTATCGGCGTCGCCCCCGCGCCTCTTTAGGGCGGCGCGGGCGGCAGAAATACGGGGATTTCGCTGCAAGAACCCGCCCCGGCCTCTAAACCCGCCCCGGCTCATCCTCCGCCATCCAAAAAAAGCCTGCCCGCCGCCCGTCCCCTCTTGACATCAGGCCGCGCGCGCGTGTATACTCTCCCCACTCCGAAGCCGCGCCCTTCCCACGCACCCGTGGGGGACCCGGCGAGCGGGCCGGGACGAAGCCGTGCCGCCCGCTTTCGCTGCTCACGTTTCCCGACCGCCCGCGCACCGCAGCGCCCCCCTTCTCTGTGTAAGAGGCAAGCCGACACCGCCGTCATCCCGACGGCTTCCGTGCCGCCGCTTGGCCTCTTTTTTGTCGACTCTTTTTTTTGTCGCCGCACAGAGAAACGGATGGGAACGTGACGGAAACTTTTCTGGCCGAAGCATTGCTGCCCGGAACATCGGCGGCGGGGGCAGGGATGCCGCGCCTGGAAGGCGCGCGGGTCGTGCTCGCCGACGACGACCCGCTGACGCGGCTTGATCTGCGCCACTCGCTCGAAGGCCTGGGGGTGCGTGTTCTGGGTGAGGCCGAGGACGGGCGGCAGGCGCTGGCGCTGGCCCGGTCGCTGCGCCCGGACCTGCTTCTGCTGGACATCATGATGCCGTTGGTGGACGGCCTGGAGGCCGCCCGCGTGGCCCGCGACGAGCATCTGGCCGCCGTCGTGCTGCTGACCGGCTATGCCGAGGAGGACATGATCCAGAAGGCCGACGACGCGGGCGTGCTGGCCTACCTCCGCAAGCCGTTCCGGCCCGAAGACCTGGGTCCGGCCCTCGCCCTGGCCCTGGGGAGGCACCGCGAGCGCCTGGCACTAGAAGCGCAGATCGAAGACCTCCAGGGCAAGATGGAGGCGCGCAAGCTGGTCGGGCGGGCCAAGGCGCTGCTGATGGAGCGCCACGGCCTGTCCGAGCGCGAGGCGTTTTACCGCATCCAGGCCCAGAGTCAGACCCTCCAGAAGCCCGCCCACGAGATCGCCCGCGCCATCATCACCGCCAGCGAGATGGGCGTTTAGGCGTTCCCGCCCGGAAACCGCCGGAAGCCCCGCCAAAAGCCCTGCAACATTGCGGGCGTCCCACTGTCTATATGCTTACTGGGCAGTGCCGCCCCGCCCGATCCCGGACCGCAGGCAGAGGCAGTAACAGACACGAGAAGATACCGGAAGACACACTGAGGAGGAATGCACACTTTGCGACCACTGACACTCAAGACGGCCCTGGCACTCGGGGTTGGACTCGCCGCCCTCGGCGGCCCCGTCGCCCACGCGCAGGCCCCCGCCGCCCCCGCCAACGGGCCGGGGCCGGCCACCCAGCCGCCGCCCCCGCCCGGCACGACCCAGCCCGCGCCCACCCAGCCCGCCGCGCCGACGGCCCCGCCCGGCACGACAAGCGGGACCGCCCCCGCGCCCGCCGCGCCGGCCCCGGCACCGCCCAACTACAAGCTCCAGTACAACGGGCTGATCGAAGGCTACTATCTGTTCCAGTTCCACAACCCCAAGGACACCAACACCATCACCGGGCGGGCCTATGACATCCGGCACAACACGCCAGCCCTGGCCCTGGCTGAGCTGAACGTCTTCCAGGTCGCCCCGCCCAAGAGCTTCGGCTACAAGGCCACCCTCATCGCCGGTGACGTCGCCGACCTCAATTCTTTCAGCTTCGTCGGCGGCTCCCCGCCGGCCCTGGTGCATAATGACCTGGGCGAGGGCCGCTTCAAGAACGTCCAGCAGCTATACGGCACCTATGCGTTCGGGGCCGACGGCAGCGGCGTGGACGTCGGCAAGTTCTACACGCCCTTCGGCTACGAGGTGACTGAGGCCAACGGCAACTACAACTATTCGCGCTCGGTCGCCTATAACTACGTGCCGTTTTACCATGCCGGCCTGCGAATCTATACCCCCGTGCCGGGTTTGGCCGCGCTGACCGCGACCTTCTATCTGGTCAACGGCGTCTTCAACACGGCCACGATGGGCGTCCAGAACGACAGCAAGCGCCCCGGCTACATGGGCCAGCTCAACTACACCGACCCCAAAGGCAAGTTCACCCTGATCTCGGAGCTTGGCCTGGACAAGCAGAAGTTCTACGGCGAGACAGGCCCCGACACCAAGGTCGTCGTCAACGACAACAACTTCACCTACAACTTCAACGCCAACCAGCTCTTCGGCCTGGACTACGTCTACCGCAAGACGACGCCCGAGGGCGGCGGCAAGGAGACGGTCAACGCCTACGCCGTCTACTACCGGCAGGCGCTGACCCCGAAGACCGCCTTTGCCCTGCGCTACTCCGGTGCCCAGGACAAGTACGAGGGGGGCCTGGGGGGTCTCGCGGACGGCTCCGTCCGCCCGAACGAGGTCACGGCCACCTATGAGGTCAAACCCACGGCCAACTTCACCACCCGCCTGGAGTACCGCCACGACAGCGTCAACTCGGACAACGTTCTGGGGTACGCCTTCGTGGACAAGGACGGGAGCGTTACCAAAAAGAACCAGGACACGCTGACCCTGGCCGGTCTGTTCACGTTCTAGCCTGTTTGCCCCGCACCCCCCCCGGCCGCCGGTCTTCGGCACCGGGGGGTATACTACGCCCATGCCCACACCCGCCGTCACGGACGATGGCCGCCCCCCCACGGATGGTGGCCCCGCCGCCGTCTCCGAAGCCTCCCCGCGCGCCGCGCCCCGCCTTTGGTCGCCCGGCCCTGCCCCTCTACCGGACGAGCCGCTCCCCGCCAGGCCCCGCCGCGCCGCCGCTGAGGCTGCCCCCAAAGCCGCCGGCCCTGACCCGCCGCGCGAGCGCTACAGCCCCACCATCAAAGAGCTTCCGGCCAGCGAGCGCCCCCGCGAGCGGCTGCAAGCCTACGGGGTCCACGCGCTGACCACGGCGGAGCTGATCGCGATTTTGATCCGCACCGGCAGCGGCGAGCGCAGCGCGGTCTCGCTGGGCGAGTTCCTGCTGGCCGAGTTCGGCAGCATCAAGGGCGTGGCCGTCGCCTCCCACGAACAGCTCGCGCGGGTCAAGGGCCTGGGCGACGTCAAAGCAGGTCAGATTCAGGCCGCCATCGAGTTCGGCCACCGGCTGGCCCTGTTCACCGAGGAGGGCCGCCCCACCATCGGCGGCCCGCGCGACGTCGCCAACCTGCTGCTGCCGGATCTGCGCTACCAGAAGAAGGAACACCTCAAGAGCCTGTTGTTAGACACCAAGAACCGCGTGCTGGCGATTCGCACCGTCTCCATCGGCGATCTTTCGTCTTCCATCGTCCACCCCCGCGAAGTGTATAAAGACGCCGTGGTCGCCTCGGCGGCGAGCATCATCGTCGCCCACAACCACCCCTCGGGCGACCCCACGCCCTCGGCGGAGGACGTGGCCGTGACGAAGCGGCTGATCGGGGCGGGGGAAATCATGGGCATCGACCTGCTGGACCACATCGTCATCGGCGACGGCGTCTTCGTCAGCCTCAAAGAGCGCGGACTGATCTAGAGCGCGTCCGGTGCTTCCCGCACCAAGCGGGCCAAGGCGGAGTCGGGCGGCAGGCCGCAGAGCGATTTCAGGACCGCGCCGTCGCCCTTAACCCGCCTCATGCCCAGGCAGACCGCTCGTGCCACGTGCCCGCCCTTCAGACCGCCGGGGTCGGTGCCGCCGGAGCGGGGGAATGCGGGGTGAGGAGAGGCGGGGTGGGGAGAGGCGGGGCCGTCGGAGCGGGCGGCGTGGGAGCAGCCGGCATCGAGGGTGCCATAGTCGGTGCTGGAGTCGGGGCAACGAAGCGCCCGGAGGGGACGAAGGTCTGGGTGAAGAAGGCACCGGCGGTGACGTCGGTCGCGCCGACCGCGGAGCCGGTGAGCTTGACGTTGTTGCCGAAATTGACCGCGCCCTTCGGAGCGAAGACCGCGCCGAACCATTCGTAATCGCCCTGGCCGTTCGCGGTCCCGTCGAAGTCGCCCAGTGTCTCCCAGAGGACCTTGCCGGCGAGGGCGGGGTTGGCCTCGGCGTAGGGCTTGCCGTTGATGAAGGCGCTGACGAACGTGCCGGGGCGGATGTCGCCGGTGACGAAGACGTGCAGGCCCCTGGCGGGCGTGACATTGACCAGATGCACGGACGCCGACGACGCCAGCGTGATGCTGGTGAAGTAGTAGTCGCCCGACGTCAGGTAGACTTTGCGGCCTTGGCCGACGCCCAGCGCGCCGTAGCGGCCCGGCTTGAGCGGGTCGTCGGCGTCGCCCGCGCCGTCGTTGTCTTCCGTGCCGGCCTTGAAGTCGTCGGCGGGCGGGACGGCCACGGGCGAGAACCTGGCCGGCGTCACGGCCTTCTTCTTCTGGATGGCCTTGCCGTTGAGCGCCCCACCGAACGGCACCTCGATCTGCATGGTGGTCACGGTGCCGTTGACCAGCCCGCCGATACTCGCACCGTTGTTCGCCACCACGTCCCCGGTCATCTTGTCGAACGCACCTTCGTAGAAGCTGCCGCCGGCGTAGACGTTGCCGTTGATCGCGGCGCTCAGGCCGACGGTGACGTCGCCCGCGGCGGTGATGTCCCCGTTCAGCACCGACTGGGCCACGACGCTGATGTTCCGCCCGCTGCTGATCGGCCCGCGGACTTTGGTGGCGACGCCGAGGGCGACGTCGCCGTTGAACGTGACCGGGCCGGTGATGGTGGTGCCGCCGGTGCTGACGTACCGGAGCTGCCCGCCGCCCTCCGCGCCCCTGCACTCAAGGGACGGCCCCAGCGCGACATCTCCGTTGCTGCCGATCAGCCCGGCGTTCACCTTTCCCGGCCCGCTGAGGGTGACGCTCTGCCCGCCGAAGACGGCGTAAGCGGTGAGGGGCTTCTGGGCGGCGGCGGGGCCGGCGACCGCGAGGAACAGCCCCAGGAGCGGGAGACAGCGGCGAGAAAGGGGGGAGGGAGCAGGAGGAAATGGGGATGAAGAAGACATAGGGAGCCTTTCGGCGGGGCTTGCTCTGTCCCGCTTTTGGAGTAACCTGACCAAAGTATAACACGCGCGCCCGCCTCTGTCAAACGCTTCGGATTGCGAACGCCCCTTGGAGCGGCTATAATGACCCCGAGGACGCCGCGCAAACGATGAGTGCCGACCGCTTTCAATTTTTGGAGTTCGGGGAAGAGGCGGCGGACGGGGACGCGCCGCGTGAGGACGCGCCCGGCCTCGTCCCGCGTGACATCGGTTTTGACCACCTGGCCGACGGGACCGCCCTGGCCGAGGTGCGGATCGAGAACGCGCACGGCTATGCCATGCCCGACGAAGACGACGAGGGGGTCGAAACCCTGTCGTCACGGGCCGCCTTTGACCGCAGCGCACCGGACGGCGGTGTGCCGACCCGCCTGCGCCCCGCCGAGGTCCTGGGGGAGCGCGGGGCAGGTGCGGGGCAGTTCCAGTACCCGGCGGGCCTGGCCGTGGACGGCGGCGGCGTGTTGTTCGTCTGCGACTCGTATGGGCACCGCGTGCAGCGCATCACGCCCGGCGGCGGGGTGGCCGTCATCGGCGGGCGCGGGACCGGGCGCGGGCAGTTTCTGTCGCCGTCGGGGGTGGCCGTTGACGACGAGGACGCCTTCTACGTCGTCGAGCGGGGCGGGCAGCGGATCCAGAAGTTCTCGCGCGAGGGCGTCCTGAGCCTTGTCTTCGGCAGGCCGGGCCGGGGCGAAGGGGAGCTGTCCGGGCCGACGGCTATCGCCATCGCACCCGGCGGCGGCATCTTCGTGGCCGACACGGGCAACAGCCGGGTGCAGCGGTTCGACGGCGAGGGGCGGTTCGTCGGGGCGGTTGGCGGACTGGGCCTGATCGGGGGGGGCCTGGGCAGCCCGCAGGCGCTGGCCGTGCAGCCGGGCGGCGGCTTGTACGTGGCCGAGACGTCCGCCCGGCGCGTGACCGTCTTCGACCCGCTGGGCCGCCCGGAGCGCCAGATCGGCGGGGGGGGCGCGGGGCGACGGGCGCACGGCGGCGAGCCGCCCGTGTCCCTGCTCCAGCCGCGCGCGCTGGCCCTGGACCCCGCCGGCCTGCTGTACGTCGCCGACGCGGGTGAGCCGGACCCGATCACGGGCGAGACGCGGGGCCGCGTCCTGTGCCTGTCGCTCGCCGACGGGCGCGTCCTGGCGACGCTGGAGCGGCTGGGCCGGTCGCTCGGGGCGCTGCTGCGGCCCGGCGGCCTGGCCGTGGGACCCGTGCCCGCCGCGAACGGACACGGGGCGGCGGCCCGCCGCGACCTGTACGTCGCCGACACCATGAACCACCGCATCCTGCGCTTCGTGTGGACCTGACTTCTCTAGGCTCGCCCATGCCCGTTTTTGACAAACATTTCACGCTGGCTGAGGCGCGGGCGGCCCTGCCCGCACTGCGCCGCCGCCTGCTGCGCGTCCAGGAGATGCTGGCCGAGGTCCGCCGGTCGCAGGGGGAGGGGGACGCGGCTCAGGTCGTCGTCCTGCGCGGCAACGGCAAGGGGCCGATCCTGTCGGGCGACGGCGGACGCAAGGACGACCGCAGGCGGGAGGCGCAGCGGCTGATTGAAGACATCGCCGGCGAAGGCATCCAGATCAAAGACCTGGAGCGCGGCCTCGTAGACTTCCCGCATTTTTTGGATGGCGACCCGGCCCACGAGGTCTACCTGTGCTGGCACCTGGGCGAGGACACCATCGAGTATTGGCACGAGATCGAGGCGGGCTATGGCGGACGCACCCCCCTTTAAGCCTTCTCCCGGACGCCCGCTGGCCGACGCCATCAAGGCCGAGGCCGCGCGCCTGGGCTTCGCGCTGTGCGGCATCACGGACGCCTCGCCGCCGCCCCACCACCGTCAGTACGCGCGCTGGCTGGCTGAGGGCCGGGCGGGCGAGATGCTGTACCTGCACCGCCAGGAGCCGAAGCGCGGGGACTTGTCCCAGGTCTTGCCCGGCGCGCGGTCGGTCGTGTGTGTCGCGCTGAACTACTCGCCGGAAGAGGGGCGTCCCCAAGAGGGGCATCTTGCCGGCACCGTTGCCCGCTACGCCCGATTTGACGACTACCACGAGACCCTGTGGCAGCGTCTGGAGAGCTTGCTGGCGTTTATCAAGGCGCAGAGCCAGAGCGCCGATGGCAAGGTCTACTGCGACACCGGCCCCGTCACCGAGCGCGACCTCGCCATGCGCGCGGGCCTGGGCTGGATCGGCAAGCACACCAACCTGATCTCGCGCCGCCTGGGCAACTGGTTTTTCCTGGGCGAGATCATCCTCGACATTCCTCTGCCTCCCGACGCGCCCGAAACGACGCACTGCGGGACCTGTACGCGCTGTCTCCCGGCCTGTCCCACGGGCGCGATCACGGCACCCTACGTGCTCGATGCCCGCCGCTGCATTTCCTACCTGACCATCGAGCTGAAGGGCAGCATCCCCGTCGAACTCCGCCCGCTCATCGGGACGCGCATCTACGGCTGCGACGACTGCCTGGCCGTCTGCCCCTGGAACCGCTTCGCCGTACGCTCGGATGACCCCGCCGTCCGCCCCCGCGCCGATTTGCTCGCCCCCGACCTTTTAGAACTGCTGGCCCTGGATGCCGCCGCCTTCAACGCCCGGTTCCGAAACAGCCCCATCAAACGGACCAAGCGGCGCGGCCTGCTCCGCAACGTCTGCGTCGCGCTGGGCAACCTGGGCGACCCGTCCGCCGTCCCCGCGCTCACCCGCGCCGCCCACGCCGACCCGGAGCCGCTGGTGCGCGAACACGCGCGGTGGGCGCTGGAGCAGATCGCGCAAGCAGTTTGACGGCGGCTTCCAGGATTTCGTCCCGCCCGGCCCGGATGCCGGCCACTGTGGGCGCGACGCGCAGGGTCGGCTGGATGCCGACCCGCTGCAATTGCCGCCCGTCGCCGTGCGTGATGGACATGCCGGTGAAGCTGAACGAGATACCGCCCGGCAGGACGGCGTTCGTCACCTCGCCGTTCGCGCCCTCGGTGGGGGTGCCGACGAAGGCGGGGTGGCAGGCGGCTTCCAAGAACAGGCAGGTGTGCTCGGCCTGGCTGATAGCCGACTCGTCGATCAACACGGCGACCCGGCCTACGTAGTGGTGGTCGGGGTTAGGCTGGATCGGCTGCTCCTCCCGGCTGACGCTGGCGTCGTCGGGCGAGTGCCGCTCCGGGACGGCGACGCGCGCGCCGACGACCGGGCGCGAGGCGAGGTAAGGCGCAACGGCCCAGGCGGTGCCGTTCGGGTAGCCGCGCATGTCGAAGATCAGGCCCGGTGTCTTGGCGACGGCGGCGAACGCTTTATCGACATCCTGCGGCGTCAGCCGCCCCAAGTCGATGTAGCCCAGACCTGACGGCAGGACGCCGTACACGGGCGTCGCGCGGTCGGGAGGCAGGACGTACCGCTCGGTGCGCGGCAGGCTGACCGTCCGTGTGGCCCCCGCCGCGTCCTCGACGGTCAGCCCGGCGGGAACGGTTTTGAGGCCGCCGAGCAGCACCGACGACACCCGGTAAGAGAGCGCCTGCGGCGTGGAGGCGGCATAGAGTGAGCCAAGCCGCGCCCGCCGGGCCGCCACCTGTTCGCCGTCCACCGATGTGACAATGTCGCCGACGTGCAGGCCCAGCGCTGCCTTCGGATCGGGCAGGGCGGCGATGACCGTGTGCCCCTGCACCTCGCGCAGGAAGACGGGCGGCGTCCAGCGGGTCTCTTTGAAGAGCGCGGGGATGAAGGCATCCACGTGTGAGTCGCGCATCTCGGCGATCATCTTGGCCGCCGTCACGCCGTAGGCGTGGGCATCCGTGTCGGCCTCCATCTGCGGGATGTACTCGGCCAGCACGTCGCCCCAGGGCCGCCCGATGATGTCCTTGTAGGGGTAGACGTATTGGACGATGTTCCAGAACCGGAACAGGGCCAGCAGCCGGTACTCGGAAGCGGGGAAGGCCGTGTCGGCATAACTGCTGTCCGGCAGCGCGGCCCCGTAGAGGCTCGACCCGGCCGGCGGAGCATTGACGGGGGCCGCGCCCGTGGGCATTCGGACTGCTTGCAATGCCGCCGCCATCGCCGGGTCGCTGCCGGGCGCACTGCCCATCGGGACCGAGATGTCCGGGCGGAAGCCCAGTGTGCCGCCGGGATTTACCGTTTCGGTCAGCCGGACGACGACCTCCACGCCGTCGGGCAGAGTCATCGGATACGTCCCCACGCCGGTTTCTTCCCCACCGCTTTCCCCCGCCGTCGGCCCTTCCTGCACGACGGTCGCTAAACGGGCCGCCTGGAGACCGCCTAATATGTCGTGGATGTCCGCCGACCCGGCGTTGACGATGAACGCCATCGATCTGGCGGGCCGGGCGATGTCGCCCTGGGCGGGCAGGGTGCGGCCCTGCGGGGTGACGAAGGCGGAGTAGTAGCCGCCGTGATCGTCGCCGTCGGCGGGGGCGTAGCCCATGTGCATCCGGTGCCGCGAGACGGGCAGCGCCAAGTCGCGCGCCAGCAGGCCCGGCAGGGTGCGGATCAGCGCCTGCGAGAGGATAAAGCTGCCGTAGTCGGCCCCGCCGGGTGCCCCCTTGCGGCGGCGCAGGTCGAACACCAAGGCGCGGGCCGATCTGGTGCCTTGCAGCGCCTTCGCCACCGCCCCTATCGCCTCGTAGCCCATAAACTGGTCGTAGTCGGTGGCCGTAACGATAGCCGTCCCGTCCGCCTCGATCTTCACCGAGGGCTGCTTGGAAGCGATTTGGGCAGGCCCCCCGGCCCCTGCCACCGTTGACGCGGGGAGAGGCGAAGCAGGCGGCCTGACGACGTGCGTGTTCGGGTCGTGCAGAGTCGCCAGCATCGAGTCCACGGCGTCCGCGTACTCCGATGCCGTCTTCGCCGCCCGCACCTTGGGGATCGCCTGCACCAACGAGCGGTCCCAGTCAATCGGCTGATAAGCAAGATACGGGTGGAAATATTTCACCACGCCCCAGACCCGGCACAGCCCCGCCAGCCGCGCCGTTTCGGACGACGGGGACGGCATCGGTGCCGCCCGCACCGGGAGCGGCAGGGCGAGGAACAGGGCGGCGAGAGCAGCCCCGACGGTGGTGGCTTGGTTCATGCCGTGACTCCCTTCCGTCGCCGCATCGTCCAGCCGCTCAGGGCGGCGGCAAGGCAGGCCGTCGGCATCCAGGCCGCCGCCATCAGCGGCAGGGACACGAGCGCGCCGCCGAACATCGTCCCGTCCAGGCCCGTTTGCGTCCCCACCCAGTACAGCCCGCTGCCCACGGAGATGACCGCCCCCAGGGCGGCGAACATCCCCATCCCGCTCCGGCAAGGTGCGCGCCGGCCCTGGACCAGCCCGACGCCCAGAGACAGGCAGAAGAAGCCCGCGCCGGCCCAGACCAACAGTGCGTCGCCGTAGGCGGTCAGCAGCGCACCGGAGTATGTGCTCGGCAGGGCGTTGACGATCAGAAAGCCCAGGCCGCGCCCGCCGAGCCAGGCCAGCAGCAGGGCGGGGGTGGACAGCCGCAGCGCAGGCAGAGTCGCCGCCCAGATCTCGCGCCACGCGCCATACCGGCCCACGGCCCGCCACTCCTGCCGCCACTGGCGCAGGAAGTCCTCGGCCCCGCCGAACTGGCGCAGGGCCTCGGTCACGGCCTCGCCCTCGGACTGCCCGAGTTCACGGTAGGCGTCCACGCGCCCCCAGAGGTGCGCCCGCAGCTCGCGCCGCAGCTCGTCCCGGTGGAACGGCGACAGGCCCCGGCCCAAGGGGGCTAAAATCTGGTCAAGATAGGCTTCCACCCGGCGCGGGGCGGAGGTGAGGGGTTCGGGTTCCATGGGGGGTGTCTCCTTCGGTGGGGGCGTCTGAGGGCGGCGGGGCGAGGACGCGGGCGACGGCCTCGGCGAACTGGTGCCAGCCCCGGCTCCACTCGGCCAGCTTCTTTTCACCGTCCGATGTCAGCGTGTAGACCTTGCGCTCGCGGCCTTTCTCCGGCGTCTCCCAGGCGCTGACGATCAGGCCGTCGCGCTCCAGGCCGTGCAGGGCGGGGTACAGCGTGCCTTCACGCAGTTGCAGGGCGTTCTCGGTCCGCCGCTCGATGGTGCGGGCCAGGCCGTAGCCGTGAGCGGGGCCGCCTTGCAGGGTCGCCAGGATCAGCAGCGTCAGGCCGCCCTTAAGATGCTCCTGTGCGGGACTGGCCGCCGGTGGTGTGTCCATACGGCCATTATGCATAGGAAAACTATGTATATCAAGCGGTTCGGTTGACTCCGCCCGCCTGTTTCGTTTATAATCAGGGGAAAACAGGCAATAGTACGAGCAGGCGACGCCCCGAGCGCGTCTACAGGAGAGAACACAACATGGCGGAAGTGGATTTCAAAGAGCTGGCCGCCCAGCTCCGCGTGGACAGCATCCGGTGCACGACGGCGGCGGCCTCGGGCCACCCGACCTCGTCCATGTCCGAGGCGGATCTGATGTCGGTGCTGCTGGGCAAGTACCTGCGCTACGATTGGGCGAACCCGAAAAACCCGAACAACGACCACCTGATCTTCAGCAAGGGCCACGCCTGCCCAGTGCTGTACGCCATGTTCAAGGCGGCGGGCGCGATCTCCGACGAGGAGCTGCTGACCCTGCGGAAGTTCGGCAGCCGCCTGGAAGGCCACCCCAACCCGCACGTCACGCCCTACACCGATGTCGCCACGGGGTCCCTGGGCCAGGGCCTGCCGAACGGCGTCGGCATGGCCCTGTGCGGCAAGTACGTGGACAAGCTGCCCTTCAAGGTCTGGGTGATCTTAGGCGACAGCGAGGTGGCCGAGGGGTCCATCTGGGAGGCCTGCGACAAGGCCTCGCACTACAAGCTGAACAACCTGGTCGCCATCCTTGATATGAACCGGCTGGGCCAGCGCGGCGAGACGGACCTGGGGTGGAACAGCCCGGTCTACGCCGAGCGGTTCCGCGCCTTCGGCTGCCACGTTATTGAGATCGACGGGCACGACCTAGAGGCCTGTGACCGCGCGTTCGCCGAGGCGTCCGCGCAGACCGACAAGCCTACCGTCATCGTCGCCAAGACCGAAAAAGGCCATGGCGTCTCATTCCTCGCCAACAAAGAAGGCTGGCACGGCAAGGCGCTGAACGACGCGCAGGCCGTCGACGCCATCAAGGAGCTGGGCGGCGAGCGGCACATCATCGTCGACGTTCAGAAGCCCGAAGCCTTGATGCCCGCCGTCGCCGCCGAGACCGGACCGCTCAACCTGCCCGTGTACCCGCTGGGCACCAAAGAGGCGACGCGCAAGGCCTACGGCGACGCCATCACGGCCCTGGGCGGCTACCGCTCGGACATCGTCGCGCTGGACTGCGAGGTGTCGAACTCCACCCACGCCGACGAGTTCAACCACGCCTTCCCGGACCGCTTCTTCGAGATGTACATCGCCGAGCAGATGATGGTCTCGGCCGCCGTCGGCTTCGCCGTCCGGGGCAAGCGCGCCTTTGCCTCGACCTTCGCGGCGTTCTTCTCGCGGGCCTTTGATCAAATCCGCATGGCGAGCATCTCCAACGCCACCATCAGCCTGAGCGGGTCCCACGCGGGCGTCTCCATTGGTGAGGACGGCCCCTCGCAGATGGCCCTGGAAGACCTCGCCATGATGCGCGCGGTCTGCGACAGCACCGTCTTGTACCCGAGCGACGCCGGCCAGACCGCCAAGCTGGTCCACCTGATGGCCGACCTGCCGCACATCTCCTACATCCGCACGACGCGCGAGAAGACGCCGATCCTGTACGGCCCCGACGAGACGTTCGAGGTGGGCGGCTCGAAGCTGGTCCACCACTCCGACGGCGATCAGGTCGCGGTCGTGGCGGCGGGCATCACGTTGCATGAGGCCAACAAGGCGTATGACCGGCTCAAGGCCGACGGCATCACGATCCGGCTGATCGACGCCTACTCGGTCAAGCCCATTGACAAAGAAACCCTGCACCGGGCCGCCCAGGACTGCAAGGGCGGTCTGGTCGTGGTCGAGGACCACTGGGAGGAGGGCGGCATCGGCGACGCCGTGCTGGATGCCTTCACGGGCGTCGGTGACCATGCTCCCACGGTCGTGAAGCTGGCCGTGCGCCACATCCCTGGATCGGGCAAGCCCGCCGAGCTGCTCCACGCCGCGAAGATCGACGCCGACGCCATCGTAGATGCCGTCAAGTCGCTGCTCTAGGGCGTAAGCCGAAAGCCGCCCGCGCTCAGCGCGGGCGGCTTTTTTGCGGACGAGATGCCTGCCAATGAACACGGGAGTGAACACGGGCCTCGCGCTGCTGATTCTGCTGGGGGCGGCTGTCTTAGAGGCGGGCGGCGATGCCCTGGTGCGGGCCGGGCTGACCCACCCCGCCCCGGCCCGCCGCGCCCTGCTGTTCGCATCCGGCGGCCTGGTCCTGCTGGCCTACGGGTTTTTGGTCAACGCGCCGCGCTGGGACTTCGGGCGGCTGCTGGGCATCTACGTCGTGTTCTTCTTCCTGGTGGCCCAGGCCGTGTCATGGGTTGGCTTCGGGCAGAAGCCGACCCTGCCTGTCCTGGCTGGCGGGGTGTGCATCGTGGCCGGCGGCCTGATCATCACACTCTGGAAGCCGTAGGTAGCGCCCCGTCTACTCGGCGTCCGCCAGCGTCCGCACGAACGCCAGCACGGCGGGCGCGTGGTCCTCGACTTTGACGCGCGGGTAGACCCTGGCGACCAGCCCGGCCTTGTCCACCACGAACGTCGTCCGCTCGATGCCCATGTACTTTTTGCCGTAATTATTCTTCTCTTTCCAGGCCCCGTAAGCCTCGGCGACAAGGTGGTCCGGGTCGGCCAGCAGGGGGAACGGCAGGGCGAACTTCTCCGCGAACGCCCGGTGCGATGCCTCATCGTCCGGGCTGACGCCGACAATGGCCGCACCCGCCGCCGCGAAGTCCGGCGTCATGTCCCGGAACCCGCAAGCCTGGGTCGTGCAGCCCGGCGTGTCGTCCTTGGGGTAGAAGTAGAGCACCAGGGCGGACTTTCCCCGGAAGTCGGCCAGAGACAAAGTCGACTCTCCCGACTGGGAAATGGCGGGGGCGGAGAAATCGGGCGCGGGTGTGCCCACCGTGAGTTCGGGCATGTGTCTCTCCTGCGGTCACCTTGACGCCGGGGCCGGGCTGTGCTAGAATGGAGGGGACGCGAAAGGACGACGTACTATGTTCTCTTCCCAGTTTTCCCTGCGACCCCGGCGGGCGGCTTCGCTGCTCGGTCTGGCCTCAGTCGCCCTGCTGGCCGGCTGCGGCGGGGGTGGGGGCAACAGCAGCCCCACTGTCGTTAACCCCATCACGTCGGGCATAGGCGGGGCCACGACCTCGGGCAATGGGGGGACGACTACGACCACTCCCGCCTCCGTGTCTGCCACGGAGGCGAACGGCCTGACCGCCACGCTGTCCGAGAACACCACCACCGTTGCGGTCGGCGGCACCGTCACTTACACGCTGACGCTGACCAACAACACGGGCGCGGTGGTGACGGTCAACGCCGTCACCTCCACCCAGATCTTCACCGCCCTGAGCATCCGAAACGCCTCCGGCGCGCTGGTCTACATCCCCGTCCCCGGCTCCCCGCCGCTCCAGACCGTCCTCCTCGCGCCGGGCCAGACGCTGACCACGACCCAGGCCGTCGGTGCCTTCAGCAGCGCCGGGGTGTACAGCGCCACGGCCGTCTTCGACGACAGCACCCCGACCAGCGTCGGCCCCTTGACCGTCACGGCCCAGTAGAGGCCGGCACGTACTACTCCTGCGCGGGCCGCTCCCAGATCGTTTCCGGGGCACCCGCACGGTGGTTGACCAGTCGCGCCAGCACGAACAGGTGGTCGCTCAGGCGATTGAGATACCGCCCCACCTCGGGGTTGACCTCCTCGACCCGCTCCAGCGATACCAGCAGCCGCTCCGCCCGGCGGCAGACCGCCCGCGCCGAGTGCAGGGCGGCCCCGCCCGGCGACCCGCCCGGCAGGATGAAGTGGCGCAGCGGCGGCAGCTCCTCCTCGAAGCGGTCGATTTCCGATTCGAGCCGCGCCGTCTCTTCGGGCCGGACGCGCGGCACCGTCTCGCCCCGCGCCGACGGCGTCGCCAGGTCCGCGCCCACCTCGAACAGCTCCCCCTGGATGCGCGTCAGCGTCGCCCGAGTCTCGTCATCCACCCCCGCCGCCAGGACCTCCCCCAGGACGGCGTTGCACTCATCCACCGTGCCGTAGGTCTCGACCCGGACGGCGTCCTTGAGCACCCGCTGCCCCCCGTACAGTCCCGTCTCCCCCGCATCCCCCGCCCGCGTATAGATTTTCATGCCGCCCTATTCACCCGACGGCCCGGAGAGTCCTGCCCAACAGAAAGGGCATCGCTGTCTGTCGAACTTTGAGCAGCCGACCAGCATGTCTTAAGAAATGTTCGCCAGGAGATAGGAACGCTCTCGCTTGTCTGTAGCTCGTCATAACCCTGTTGTGACCGCTCTACAAGTCTGCTTCTGTCAAACCTGTTTGCTTGAGAAGCGCGGCGAGGATACCAGTTTTTAAGTCCTGATTGTTGTGAACCGGGACCGACACCGTTACCTTGCCATCAGGTGAGGCGTAAATGTGGTGCTTGCTGATCCGCGCCAGCGTCCACCCCTGATCCCGGAGAACTTTGGCGAACTGCTTGCCGGAGACGGTCTTCATGGAGGCGCTTTCATGCTGCCAGTTCCAGGGTGCGGACGCGGGGCCAGTGCGCCGGGGATGAGCCGGCCTCAGCCTCCGGGAGAACCGTAAACTGAACGCCTTTGGCCTTCAGCGAGTCAAGTGTCTGCACGGAAAGCCAGCCTTCAATCGCATCGTTCAGGTTGTCCACGACCTCATCCAGCGTCTCGCCCTGGGTGACGCAGCCGGGCAGGGCCGGGACTTCTGCCCAGTACCCACCTTCTTGCGCCTTGTGGACGTAGGATGTGAGATCGTCGACGCGGACATTCGGGCCGAAGTCGGTCCGTGTTACGCTGCCTAAAAATCCGCCCATCTTGTTTAACTCATTGCTCATGGCGTCACCTCAGTGTTGTCGACAACTGGCATCAGTGTATCACAGGGGGGCGGCTTTGTCTACCCGATTTGGTGTACAATCACTGCGGAGAAGACGCCCATGACCGACTGGCTCACGCTGCTGGAAGAACTCGTCGCCGCGCCCGGACCGCCGGGGCAGGAGGACGCGGTGCGGGCGGTGGTCGCCGCCCATGCCGAGCGCCTGGGGTGCGTGCACGAGGCGGATGCGCGGGGGAACCTGCTGCTGTCGCTGCCCGGCGCGGGGCGCGTCCCGGACGCGCCGGACGTGGTGGTCATGGCCCATTTAGACGAGATCGCGCTGCTGGTCGTGCGGGCCGAGGACGACGGGCGGCTGGTCGTGACGCCGCTGGGCGGGCTGTACCCGTGGAAGTGGGGCGAGTGCCCCGTCCTGGTGCTGGCCGAAGGGGGGCCGATCACGGGCGTCGTGTCGTTCGGCGGCGTCCACAGCAACGACCCGTCCTACGCCCCGACCCAGGCGCGCGAGCGGGCGCTGACCTGGGCCGACGCGCGCGTCTTTACCGGCCTGGGACGCGAAGCGCTGGAAGCGCGCGGGGTCCGGGCCGGGACGCGCGTGGCTTTGCACCCGTCGCGGCGGACCGCGACCGACCTGGGCGACTTCGTGGCCGCGCCGTTTTTGGACGACCGGGCGGACCTGGCTGCGCTGCTGCTGGCCCTGGAACACATGGCGGAAGGGGGGCCGAGCGGCCTGGACCCGGCGCGGGTTCTCTTCGCCGCCACGGTCTCGGAGGAGGTCGGGGGGCAGGGGGCTTTGTGGCTGCTGGGTCGGCGGCCCGCGCGGGTCGGCATCGCGCTGGAGATCGGGCCGCGTGTGCCGGAAAGTCCGTTCCCGCTGGACGGCCGGCCGACGGTCTGGGTGCAGGACACGTATGCCGCCATGCAGGCGCGCGACATCGCCCTGGTGGCGCGGGCCGCGCACAATATCGGGCAGATGCCGCACTTCCAAGCGCTGTCGCGGGGCGGCAGCGACGCGAGCTGCGCCGCGGCGGCGGGCCTGGTCGCCCGGCCCATCACGCTGGCCTTCGGGGCCGAGAACTCGCACGGGCTGGAGATCATGCACCGCAAGTCAGTGCCGAACCTCGCCGCGCTGCTGGGGGCGACGTTGCGCGAGGTGCTGGCCGAAAGGCCCTAGATGGGTTGCTGTTTCCTCGCTGCTTGTGCGATCAGGCGCGGCAAGATACATGTTGCCTTTTGCACCAAAGTCTGTTATACTCTTGCTGCGGCTCAAGCAGTCCCCGTGCCGCGCAGTTTCCAGCCCATCCGGCGCCGCCGCCTGCTGACACAGAAGGACATCATCCTCATGAGACTCCGTTCCCAACACCGCCGCGTGGGCCTGACCGCGGGCCTGCTTGCCCTCGGCCTGGCGTCCGCCCTCACGCCGTCCGCCTCGGCCCAAACCCCCACCATCTTTCAGAACTTCACCGGCACTACGTTCCACCAGATGGGCGACGGTGTGCCACCGGACACGATGGGGGCGATGGGCATCAACAACCAGTTCGGGGAGTTCATCAACGGCAGCTTCGCGAACTTTGACACGTCCGCAGGCAGCCTCGTCAGCCGCGTCACGGACCAGCAGTTCTGGCAGAGCGCCGGCGTCTCCGTCAGCGGGCTGAGTGACCCACGACTCCTTTTCGACACGTCCAGCCAGCGCTGGTTTGCCACAGAAATCACGACCGCGAGCACGAACGCTTTCCTGGTCGCGGTTTCCAACTCGGCTGACCTGGCGCAGGGCTTCAAGGGGTATACGTTCCAGGCTAATCCCAGCACCGGGAGCCAGGGCCTTTTCGCCGACTACGATATGCTGGGCGTGAACGGCGACGGCGTCTACCTCGCCGCCAACAATTTCACCAATCCCACCCCTACCGGCTCCGACAACAGCTCGTCCATCCTCTCCCTTTCCAAAGCCGACTTGATTTCGGAAAACGCCGCCCCCGCCAGCCATCTGTTCTACGCCATCGACCCCAACTCCACCGGCTACCTGCCCCATCCGGTCACCGACCTAGACACACCCCAGGCCAGCGGCAAAGAATATTTCCTGTCTGCATACACGCAGAACGCGGCAGCGCTTTCGTCGCTGACCGGCTCGGGGTCGAACCCCGGCGGGCAAGTGTTGAGCGCTTCAGGCGGCAACGTCGTCATCGCGTCGAACCCGGAGCCGGGCAACGCCAGCCAGGCCGGATCGGCGGGTGTGATCAACACCGATGACTCCCGCTTCGGGAGTGCCGTGATCAAGCGGAACGGATTCCTGTGGAGCGTCCAGGAGGCGCAGCAGAACGGCCATGTGGCGCTGCACTGGGAGCAGACCGACCCGACGAGCGGCAAAGTGGTCCATGAAGGCTTCATCGGCGACAGCGCCCACGACTACTACTATGGCTCCATCGCGGTCAACGCCGCCAATGCGATCGTTATCGGCTACACCCGCTCCGGTCCAACCGAAGACCCGAGCAGCTACGCCTCGGTCGGCCAGCTCAACGCCACCGGCGTCACCTTCAACAGCCCGCTGCTGCTGAAGCTGAGCACCACGCCCTACAACGGCTTTGACGGCAGCCCCTACCGATGGGGTGACTACAGCAACACCGTGGTGGATCCCACCGATTCGAGCAAGTTCTGGACGGTCCAGGAGTTCTCCGCCTCGGATGGCACCTATGCCACGCAGATCACCGGTATTGAGGTGAGTGCTGCCCCCGAGCCGTCGCAGCTCGCGGGCCTGGGCTTCACCGCCTTCGGCGTGCTGGGCCTGATCCTGCGGGCGCGCAGGCGCAAAGCCGCTGCCCCGAGCGCGTGAGCGTTCGTCTGTACCGTCCCCTGCCTGAGTCATCGGGCGGGGGATTTTTTGTTTCCCTCTCGCCGATGAACTTTTCACCCGCCGAGTCTGTTATAGAAGGCAAGAGGTAACGATATGAAGCTGACACGCCGAGAAATACTGCGCGGCGGGCTGACGGCGGGTGCTGCCGCCGGTGCGGTCCTGCTCCTGGGCCGTGCGGGCCTGCTGCCCCCCGCCGAGGCCAAGCCTGACACGCGCCATTACCCGTTCGTCAAGACCGATGCCGGGTGGCACAAGGCGCTGACGCCGGCTCAGTACCACATCATGCGGGAGGCGGGTACGGAGCCGCCGTTCTCGGGCCAGTACGAGGCCAAAGGCAAGGGTACGTATGTCTGCCCTGCCGACGGCAACCCGCTGTTCAGCACCGACACCGAGTTCGATTCGGGGACCGGCTGGCCCTCGTTCTGGAAGCCGCTGAGCAAGTCCAGCGTCATCGAGCAGACCGACGACAGCCTGGGGATGCGCCGGACCGAAATCCTGTGTACCCACTGCGGCTCGCACCTGGGGCACGTCTTCGACGACGGCCCGCGCCCGACCGGCCTACGGTACTGTATGAACTCCCTCGCCTTGAAATTCGTGCCGGCCAAAAAGTAGGCCGCCCGAAAGCCGGAAACGCCCCCCGCTTCAGCGGGGGGCGTTTCTCGTTCGTGTCCGCCCGGTTTGCACGGGTTTTTGCTGGGGAACAAAACGGCAGACGCGACAGCCGGAGGAGAACTACACCATGCCAGACACTCAAGACCCGCGCGAGCGGTTCGCCAAGCCCCCGTTCGACGAGCCGGCGCAGACGCCGCCCGGAGACGAGGCGCGCATGACCAACCCGCCGGACTACGGCGAAAAGTCCTACAAAGGCAGTGGAAAATTAGAAGGCCGCGCGGCCCTGATCACGGGCGCGGACAGCGGCATCGGCCGGGCGGTCGCCCTGGCTTTCGCGCGCGAGGGGGCCGACGTGCTGATCTCCTACCTGAGCGAAGACCGTGACGCGCAGGAGACGGCGCGGCTGGTGACCGAGGCCGGGCGCAAGGCCGTGGCCGTGGCCGGCGACATCTCCGACGAATCGCACTGCCAGGGTCTGGTTCGTCGCGCTGTAGACGAGTTCGGGCGGCTGGACATCCTGGTCAACAACGCTGCTTTCCAGCGGACGCACGAGAGCATCGCGGACGTGCCCTCGGACGAGTGGGACTACACGTTCCGCACCAACATCTCGGCGATGTTCTTCCTGTGCAAGGCCGCCCTGCCGGTGATGAAGCCGGGCGGCTCCATCATCAACACAAGCTCCATCGAGGCGGTCCAGCCGGACGCCATGCTGCTGGCCTACGCGGCGACCAAGGCCGCCATCGTCAACTTCACCAAGGGCCTGGCCGAGGAGGCCATCAAGAGCGGCGTCCGTGTCAACTCGGTCGCCCCCGGCCCGGTCTGGACGCCGCTGATTTGCTCGACGATGCCGCCGGACCAGGTCAAGACGTTCGGCGAAGACACGCTGCTGGGGCGGCCCGCCCAGCCCGCCGAGCTTGCGCCGGTGTACGTCCTCCTGGCGTCCCCCGAGGCGAGCTACATCACCGGCATGATCTACGGCATCACCGGCGGCGACCCGGTGGTCTGACGCAGAAGCGCGGCAACAGAAAGGCCCGGCGCATTCGCGCCGGGCCGCTGCTCTTTGCCAGAACCGTTGTCTACCGGAGCAGCGCCCATGCCTCCTCGCGCAGCGCGGCCACGTCCAGCCCTTCAAAAGCCAACCCCTCCAGCGGCGCGTCGAACGGGCCGCCGTGCAGGTAGGTTTGGAAGGCCAGCACGACGGTCTCTTCCTCCTCCTGCTCCCAGACCGGCGCGACATCCCCCGCCTGCCCGTGCGCGACCGCCCAAAGGGTAGGGGACGCGCCACCCGTCCGCGCCTCGGCCAGGAACGTGTGCAGGACCTCGTGTTCGCGCGACAGGCCCGCCAGGTCGTCGCCGTAGCCGAAGCGGGCGGCGTTGGCCCGGTAGCCGTCGCTGTCTTCGGGCGTGGCCGGGACGCGCGTCCCGTCATGGTAGCAGGTTTCGGTGTAGCCGGGCGTGATGTTGACCCAGCAGTGGGCGAAGCGCAACGTCCGCGTCAGCCGCGCGCTTTCCCCGGTCGCGGCGGCGAATTCTGCCTCGAAGGGGGCGCGCTCTTCGGGGACGGGCGCGCAGACCAGAAGGCCGTCGCCCGTCGCCTGCCTGACGCACAGGCCGCTGCCGGCCAGCATCGCCCCGTCGCCCCGGAGCAGCAGCAGGCGGTTCGTCTTCCGCGCCATGACGTCCAGGGCGAGCCGGGGGTAACGCAGCGCGCCCAGCCCGTCCAGGCAGAGGACGATGTCATAGCGCTCCCACGACGAGGCCAGGCTGTAGACGTCCGGCCCCGCCGTAATCGCTGACACCCGCGCGCCGCGCGCCGCGAAGTCCCCGGCTCCCCGCCCGCCGATTTCCAAAACGCTCCAGCCTCCGATGTTTTCGTCGTCCGGCAGGTGCGGCGCGATCTGCTCCCATAAATTCATGCGTGTCTCTCCGTGTCCGTCAGATACGTTTCCAGTTCTTGTGCGCGGTGGACCGCCGTGTGCGCGGCCAGCACCCGCGCCCGTGCCCGCGCCCCGATGGCCTGCCGCTCCGCCTCGGGCACGTCGCGCAGGGCGCGCAGGGTGTCTTCCGCCGAGCGAGCGATGACGATCTCCTCGCCTGGGACAAAGAACGTGTCCAGCCCCTCCCACCAGTCGCTGATGACGGGGACGCCGCAGGCGGCGGCCTCGAACAGCCGGACCGAGGGTGACCAGCCTAGATGGATCATGTCCGCCCGTGTGACGTTGAGTGTCCACCGCTGCCGGCCATAGAACTCCCGGTGCGCGGCAGGCGGCAGGTGCTCGATCCGGGCGACGTTGCCGGGCCAGCGGACCCAGTCGGGGTACTGCGGGCCAGCCACGACGAAGCGGCCTTCGGGCCAGCGCCGGGCGGGTTCCAAAAGCAGGCGATCCAGGGGCGGCTGCCTGTCGTCGCTATAGGTACCCATGTACCCGAGGTCGTATGCATCTTCAGCGGCTTCAGCGCCTGGGGGATCGTCCTGGGGGAAGTACAGGGCCGGGTCTACGGAGCAGTACAGCGGGACGGCGCGGGGCGACCCGAACTCTGCCCGGAGCTGCGTCAGGGCCGGGCCGCCGGCGAACGATAAATAGAGGTCGTAGTCGGGGATCATCTCGGGCGCGAGATAGGCGCAGGTCCCGCGACGCAGTGCCGAGAGGGTGACGGGCGTGTCAATGTCATAGAACGCCCGCAGGCCGCGCGCCGCCTGCTGCACCCAGCGCCCGACGGCGACGCCGTCGGGGACGTAGGAGCCGACGACCACGGCGTCCGCTTCCCGCACTGCGTCGGTCCACTTTTCTTCCAGTTCGTCCCGGCTGCCGTACAGCGCGGTCCGCCCGTAGGGGGGCGCGGGCAGGTCGCGGTGATCGGCATACCAGGGGGCATCGCGCTCCAAGAAGAGAACGTCATGCCCGCGCGCGGCCATCTCGCGCACCAGCCCGCGGAATGTGGTCGCGTGGCCGTTGCCCCAGGATGACGTGATGGACAGGCCCAGGATGACGATCCGCAGCGGTCGCGTCATACGCCCCTCGCCTCTTCCAAAGCTTCTTGCAAAGCTTTTTCCAGGGTCACGACCCGGTGCGCGTAGGTGTGCGCGGCCAGGACGCGCGCCAGGGCCGCATCCCCGATGGCCCGCGCCCGCTCCGGCGACAGCCCCGCCATGATGCCCGCCACGTCTTCGCCTGACCGCGCCACGAGTATCTCGCGATCCGGCTCGAAGAAGTCCGCGATGCCTTCCCAATAGTCGGTGATCAGACACGCGCCCGCGCCCGCTGCCTCGAACACGCGCGTCGCGGGCGAGAAGCCGTACCGGGCCATCGAGTCGCGGCTGACGTTCAGGACGGCGCGGGGGGTGCAGTTGAAGGCGTTGTGGTCGGGCGTGTAGACGTGCCCGGCATAACACACATTCGGCGGCATGGTCTTATCCGCCCACCCACTGCCGCCGAGCAGGAACGTCTCATCCGGCAGGCGCGCGGCGGCGTTGAGAAAGAACTCCTCGATGCGCGCCTCGCGGTCCGGCAGCCGGTTCCCCAGAAAGCCCAGCGTAGCCGAAAAGCGCGGGTCCGGCGCAACGGGGTAGTGCGTCTGGGGGTCCAGGGCGTTGTAGATCGGGACGCACCGCCGCGCGCCCAGGGCCGCATACGCACCGACGACCGGGTCGCCCCCGCCGTAGGTCAGGACCAGGTCATAGCGGGGAATCAACGCGCGGAACGCGTCTGCGGGGTCGCCCAGCACCCGCTCCAGCGTCGCGGGCGCGTCCACGTCCCAGAAGGCGACGAGCGACCCGTCCCGCTTGCCGTCCAGCACGGCGGCTTCTAACAGCGCGTCGAAAACACCCACGCCGCTTGCCTTGACGATTAAATCCGCCCCGCGCGCCTGCTCCAGTGCCACCCGGACTCCCGACTGGCCCTCGCCCGGATAGACCACGACGCGCGCCCATTCAGGGTCGTCCATATCCCGGTGCTGCTGCCGCCCGTAGGCGTCCGGCTCATAGAACGTGACCCGGTGCCCCCGCGCGTCCAGGGCGCGGACGATGCCACGGTAGTAGGTGGCCGCCCCGTTCCAGTAGGCCGATACGAGGCTGGAGCCGAAAAAGGCGATGTTCATAGGCGCTCAGGGGAACCTCAGAGGGATTCCCATATCCCCAGCAGCTCATCGGCCCGGTGCGCGCAGGTGTGCCGCCGCTGGATCGTGTCCAGGCCCCGCGCGGCCAGGTCCCGCGCCGCGCTGGGGTCGCCGAGCAGCGTCCGCAGGTGCGCGCGCATCTCGGCCCCATCGCGGGCGACCAGGAAGTCCTCGCCCGGCGTAAATAGGTTTTCGGCGTCGTCCCAGGGGGCCGAGACCAGTGGGATGCCGCAGGCCAGGGCCTCGAAGACGCGGATGGTCGGGATGCCGGGCAGGGCGCGCGTGTACGGCCCGCGCGGGACGTGGACCGTTGTTTTGAACCGGGCGAAGACCTGCGGGGCCTCGAAGTTCGGCAGCCAGCCGGCGTACTCGATGCCCGCCTCGGCCAGCGCCCGCTTCGCTTCGGGCGGGTAACGGACGCCGTGGACGCGCGCCGTCAGACCCAGAGCGCGCACGGGTTCGAGCAAAAACTCGTGCAGCTCCCGTGTCCGCTCGCCGTCGCCCCAGTTGCCGATCCAGACCAGATCTCCCGTCTTGGCGACATCGGGCAGGGGGCGGAAGACGCGCGTGTCGGCAGCCTCGTGCCAGGTCCAGGCCCGCCGCGCCCAGCCCTCCCGAAGATACAGGTCGCGGATGACGTTGCCGAAGGCGAGGACGCCGTCGTAGCCGCTCAGGTCGTAGGCGGCCATGCCGTCGCGGTCCGTCACCGCCCGGTGATGCGTGTCGTGAAACAGCAGCGCATAACCGCCGGTGCGGGCGCGGTGTGCCCCGATGCGGCTGACAAGCGCGTGGTCATTCCACTCGTGGACCAGGACCAGGTCGGCCCCGCTCAGTGCGCCGTCCAGATCCAGCGTCGTCAAGTCATATTGTGTGGAGCGCAGAGTGGGGTAGGCAACGTGGAAAGACGCTTGGGCCGCCTCGCCCGCCGGCTCGGAGCGCAAGTTTTGCAGACTCCAGGCGTCCGCAGGCTCAAAGGCACGGACGTCGTGCCCGCGCGCGATGAACTCTGTGAGGACGCCGCGCAGGAAGTGGGCGTTGCCGTGGTTCCAGTCGGACAGCAGCGAGTGGGTGAAAACGACAAGGCGCAACCGATCTTCTCCAGTGGTCCACGGATACATGCACGAGCAGTTGAAAACTGCTCGCTGGGGGAGGCGTCCAGCGGACGATGACGCCTTCCTGCACCCGGAGGGTGCTTCTCCTAGCGAGGAGTTTTCAACCCCTCGTCCTTCCGCGATCCGCGATCTTCCCATGGTCCGCGATCTTCTGCTGCCAGTGAACGGTACGCGGCCAGATAACCGTCTGCCATGCGCTCGGGCGTGTAGTCTGCCGCGCGCGCTCGGGCGCGGGCGGCCATGTGTTCCCGCAGGTTGTCGTCGGCAACCAACGCGCAGAGCGCAGCGCGCAGCGCGTCGGCATCGTCCGGCGGGACGAACAGGGCCGCCTCGCCCCACACTTCGCGCAGGCTGGGGATGTCACCCAGGACGAGCGCGCAGCCCGATTGAGCCGCCTCCAAAGCGGACAGGCCGAACGGCTCATAGCGCGCGGGCAGGGCGTAAATGGCGGCGCGGGCCATCCAGTGCGCCACTTCGGCTGGTGCCAGACGGCCCAGCGATTGGACATCGGACAACGGCTCTTCACGTCCGTCCGGGTGGCGCGGGTCCCCGGCCACGGCCACGGGCCAAGGCAGGCCACGCGCGGCTTGGGTCAGCGTCTTGATGTTTTTGGCCTCATCCCAGACCCGCCCGGCGCTGAAAATGATCGGCTCCTTCCGGCCCGGCGCGCACGGCCCGCTTGCGCGCCCATTGGGGATGACCCGGCTGGGGGGCAGCGGCCCGTAGTGTGACTCCAAAGCGTCCAGCATCGCTCTGGTCGGCGCGGCGACGAGGGCGGCGGACTGGAGACCGCCCCGGACTTCGCGCGCGTAACGGTCCCACGCGGGGGGCGCGTCCTCGCCGTGAACGGCCCGCCACCAGGACAAGACGCAGGAGTGGCCGGCCACGAGGACCGGCACACACCAGGGCAGTGCCCCGTGGACGTAGCCATTAAGGTGGATGACGTCGGGCCGCAGTTCGGCCTCCAGCGCCAGCAGCCAGTCGCCCGCGCGGGCGACGTCGGCCCACGGGTCATCCATCCATTCCAAAGCATACGACGACGGATGAAGAGTCAGGCTGGGGACGCGCGCGGCCTCGGCCTCCTGCGCGGCGGAAGGCAGGCGGCCCGTCGTCACCAGTGACACCGAGACGCCGTGCGGGGCGAGGGCGCGGGCCAGATCGAGGGCATAGGTCCAGACGCCGCCCACGGCGTCCGCGGTCATCAGGACGCGCATGGAAACCGCCCGCTCACAGGCGCACCAGGGCCTTCAGGAAGCCGTCGGGCCGGTCCCGCGTGGCGTCCAGCGCGTCCCCAAGCCGCTCCAAGGGGAACGTGTGAGTATAAAGCGGGGATGGGTCTAATCGGCCCGAGGCGACAGCGTCCACGGCCCGCGCGATGCCGCCGGTGTACATCAGCGGGTCGCGCTCGTGGGCGTTCACCACGTCGATCCCGCGCCAGTTCCATTGCTGCAAATTCACCGAGCGCAATCCGTCCTGGTGATACCCGGCGATGACCAGGCACCCGCGCTCGCGCATCAGCTCGCCCGCCAGGTCCAGCGGCTCCTGCTTGCCTACGGCCTCGATCACGACGTCACAGCCCTGGCCGCCCGTCAGCGCTTGGACTTCTTCGACGGCCCGCCACCGCTCGCCGTCGGGCATGGGCAGCGCGTGGGCGGCCCCCATGTCCAGCGCAACCTGCCGGGCGAAGGGGCGGCGGGCGAGCGCGATGACGGTCGCGCCCGCGTCCGCCGCCAGCCGCGTCAGCAGCGCCCCCAGGAATCCGATCCCGACGACGGCGACCGTCTGGCCCGGCTCGACCCGGCTGCGCGCGAAGATGTTCAAGGCGCACCCCAGCGGCTCGCCGGGGAAAGGCTTCCCGTCCAGGGCGGACGGGAGGGCGATGACGTTCCCCGCGTCCGCGATGTCGAACTCTGCATACGAGTGAAAGGCCATAGCGGCGACGCGGTCGCCCACGGTCAGACCTGTCACTCCCGGCCCCAGAACATCCACCCGGCCCCAGCCCTCGTGGCCCAGCCCGCCCGGCTCCATCGGGTACGTGAACCACTCGCGCCCCTCCCAGGGCGGCAGGTTGGAGGCGCAGACGCCGCAGCCTTCCAGGCGGACGCGCACCTGGCCCGGCCCCGGCCTGGGCTTGGGTACTTCGCCGACGACCATCCGGCCCGGCGCTTCCAGAACAGCCGCCCGCATCAGATCGGTCACGCCAAGACCCCCTCGCGCACCAAGGCCATGGGAGTCAGGCCGCGCGCCTCGCACAGCCAGCGGCTCAACCGCTCAATGCCTGATGCCGCGTCCGTCCGGGCGGCCCACCCGGTCGCCGCGCCGAAGGCCCGCGCGTCCGAGACATAGTAGCGCTGGTCGCCGGGCCGCCAGTCGTCGTGGCGCACACGCGGGACATCGCCCTGCATCTCACCGATCAGGCGCAGCAGCGCGCGCAGGCTGACCGTGTTGTCCGCGCCGCCGCCGATGTTGAAGGCCCGCCCGGACAGTGCGCCCATGTGTGACTGGGCGAGCGTGAACGCCTCCACAAGGTCATCGACGTAAAGAATGTCCCGCACCTGCATCCCGTCGCCGTACAGCGTGATCGGGCGGCCT
>JAABUV010001082.1_pt1 | contig 39959 bp, 73 predicted proteins | sample 5559971 | NCBI WGS metagenome assembly JAABUV01 (sample SAMN10711881, study PRJNA513362) | rock metagenome | isolation source: Antarctica rocks | place: Antarctica: Victoria Land, Knobhead nord | collected 2015-12-19 | reverse complement strand
CGCCGGCGCGCCCCCGAGCGACTCGCTGACTGTCGACGACGTGCGCCGGCCCTGCCGCCAGCTCCCCGCGTCACGTACTGCAAGCTGTCATGATGTGAATAGTCCGCGGTCATTCATAAGCTGTCAGCCGTGGTCCGCCGGCCTTGCAGCATGGCATGCATACGGGACCCTGCAGCTGTACTGTCCGTGCTAAGCTGCTCCTCGCTACCGCGCCGAGGCACATTACGCTGCCCTGCCTATGTGATTCGCGGCCATGTCAGGCGCAGCCGCCGAGGTCCTCGCCGCCCAGCTGGGCGGCGCAGCTGCGCATGCAGGCAGTGATGCGCGCTTCTTTCGGTGCAACCCGGGCGCGCGCGCGCTGCCGCACCAGCTGCGCCTGCATGACGCGCTTGATGACGGTGTTGAGCATCTGCAGCAGCGCGTTGCGCGCGGTGCGCTGCACGTCCGGCGAGTCGCTGCCGATGGCCACGTTGAATACTGTCCGCACGGCCTGCGCCGGCGGGGGGTCGCCCACTGGCGCCCGGCGGCACTGGCGGGCCACACTGGGCACAGTAACATCGTGCGCATTGCCTGCACTCCCATCCGCTCCCCCCATCCGCTCATTGGGCCCACTGTATGCGCACAGTTATAGTATGCACACCGCCCGCGCAGGTGCAGGCGGAATGCTCACGGCACAAGCACAGCGGTGCTCCTGGGTGGCAGCGAGCAGCGCATGCGGGAGGACATCCGGGCGGCCGGGTCTGCGGGCCTCACTAATGCCGTGCACGAGTTAGCTTGCAGCGTAGTCATTGCACGCTGTGGTTGGCCGCGGCCAAGACAGCAACACGACAGGCACTAGAGGCGGAGGCCCATGCGCGGGGACGCCGGCAGCGCGCCACGCCAGGCGGCGCGGCGCGGCGCGCGCCTGCATCAGGCAGTCGCCGTGCACGACAAAGTGCTCCGCGGTGACCACGGTGAGCAGCGCGCGCACGACCGCCAGCTGCACCGCATCGCTGCCGGCCTCCCCGCACCGGCTCGCCAGCACCACCACCTGCGCCACAGAAAACTAGTTTAAACAATGTCACAGACTCACAACAAAATATTCCGAAAGAGCGCCGGCTCGCCGGCACCGCCATCTGCGCAACACGTCTTTTCAAATTGAAGAACGTCAGTTAACCAGAGAATGGAAATAACATGAAAGAGCAGCCATGCTGTCCGGGCCGCCGGGAATTTGAGCAGCCGCCGCGGCCCGCCCTGCTGCGCCCGCAGGCGCGCGCGAGCGGCAGGAGCCCTCAGGCAGGAGCCCTCATGCACGCTGGCGCTGGCCGGCCGCGCGACGGGCCCCTGGGCCGGCCGGGCAGGCGGGGCCGGCCACCTGCGCCACCGCCGTCCCGTCGTCCAGGCGCCCCGCGGGCGTGCTCTCTGCCTGCAGGTACGCGTGCGCCACCTGCGCGCGCCAGCCCGGCCGTCACCCCAGAGCAGACTGCGGCGGGGTCGGGGCCCGCTCCGCGCGGGCAGCGGGGGTCGCCGGCGGCCGGGGCGCAGCGCGGGCGCGCGCCGCCGCGCGTGCCGGCGTGGCCGCCCTGTCACCGCAGCCAGTGGCTGCGAGCTTGCGCAGGAGAGCAGCAGGGCGCGCCAATGCGCAGGGCACAGCGCGAGCATGGCGCGGCCAGGCACGAGCATGCATGCGATCCGTCGCAGGCACAGCGCGCCCCGTCACGGCGCACCAGCTTGTGCAGGCACGCGAGCGCCGGCAGCGCCAGGCGCGGCGCGTCCTGCGCGCACGCCAGCCGCAGCGGCTCCAGCACCTGCGGCCGCCCCAGGTCAAGGCCCCTGCCCCCCGGGAGTCGAGTCGCCCACTGTTGGGCACAGGCAGGGACGGCGGGTGAGCCCGGGCGGCTGCCGGCTCCAGCACCCGCGGCCGCCGAGATCAAGCTTCCTGGGCCCCCAGTCGGGTCGCCTGTTACTGGACATAGGCAGGCACGCCGCGTGAGCCCGGGCAGCTTGCCCGCTGCCATATAGCGCTTGTAAGGTGCACCAGCGTGCCCTTGCTGATGCCTCGCACATGCTAGTCCAGCAGACGCCACAGAGGTGCACCGGGCTTGTATCATCAACAACAAAACAGCCAAACTGGTAAAAGCTGCACGTAGCACTTGCACATTCGCCCCAAATGAGCAAAAAGTCAGGCTGCGCTTTTACGTACGCACCGCTGCGCAGGTGGCGTGCTCCAGGGGCGTCACTACCTTGCCCCGCCCAGCGGCCTCCTCCGCGCGCAGGGACTCTGCCGAGGGCGCCACCCAAAACCACCCATCAATACCAGTTGCAGAACTCAGTGATCCAGGACGGAATATAACTCTGCTATGATCCGCACTTCTCCGTGGCACTGCTCTCTGCCAGACAGCGCCGCGTTTCAGTGTGCAGGGTGCGGCAGAGGACGCACCAAGGATGCGCTTGCATGCTTCCCGTATCGCACGGTGCTCCTTGGAGCGCCCATTAGCCTCGTGATAGATCTTGGCCAAAGCGCCGCCGATGAAGACCTCGAAGGCATCCCCAGAGTTTGGCGCGGCAGCGGCCGGCAGCTCGCTCGCCTGCGACTGGAAGAAGCTCCAAGGCGCCATGCCCGGCCTTTAATCCGCTAGTACCATCGCCTTGAAGCCATCGTCCCTTGTTCCAGAAAAACCACAAAAAAAAACCACAAGCCTAAGCGGAGCACAGACCACCCCATGGCATGACCCACCCGCACCCGTGTGTCGTTACACGGTTTTAATTCATTGAGTCAGGCACTCATAGGAGCCCATCCGTGGCCGTCACTGGTGTGAAGGCTGTCTTCTCCGGCGCTTGCAGGCATGTTGCGATCCGCGCACATCTTGCGCTCCTTGCGGCCGTGCTGGTCCCTTCCTGCCTTGGCACGGCGTCACTCAGTAGGCACGGGCCATGCGTATGCTGGGGAGGCAGAGCAGCCCCGAGCGCACGCTGTGCTGCAGTTCTGGTGCGGCACGCTCTGACATGGCACTCGCTAACGGCCTCATGGGGGCCCGCACGCCCTGTTCAGTCGGAGCGGCTCTGCAAAGTACTCTGGCGGCGCAGGCTAGGCACAGGCTACGCCAGTGCCGGCGCGTGCGAGGTGGACTGGAGCAAGAAGGGCATCTGGTTTGCGGGCGGGCGGGAGCTTGACCAGGTCCGTCTGGTGGCAGACTTCCGTGCTGCACTGGACTCTAGTGCCTTGATTACAGCCGCAGCAGTGCTGCTGTCCCAGACGCCGCTGGTCTATGCGAGATGCGCCGCATCTTGTTGTGTTGTCATGCTGCCCGCGCGCGCAGGAGGTGGAGCGGCGCTTTGGGAGCGACGTGCGCGCGCTCGCGGCAGGCGAGTGCCAGGGCTGGACGCGCGCTTACGACGGCCTGGCCTACTGCGTCTTGGCAGACCAGCTGAACAGGCGGTGTGCCGCTCCCGCTCTGGTTGCGAGTTGTGGCACGTACATGGTTTTGCCTCTGCGTGGAGGCACTTGGGGAGTTTAGACAGCGGCACAGTGGCTGACTGAACGCCGTGTATTCAGGAACATACACAGGGGCGCGCCGGCGTCCTTCGCCTTGGACGGCAAGGCGCTGAGCAACTCACGGCGAATGCTGGTGAGCACCCTTGCCTCACCCTGCACAGCCCTATGCAGGCCGTCGACCTGCGTGTGTCTAGCTGCAACGCGGTCTGGCATGACAGGCGGACGGCGACGCCGACCTAATACGTCCGATGCAACGCACCTGGCTGATCATGCCGTTCATGCACAGCGAGACCCTGGCTGACCAGCAGGTAAGGCGTGCATCAGCCCACGCAGAGCGCTCAGGCCACTGGCCCTAACGCTGCACATCAGCAGTGCGCCTAGAACCCGCTGCCCGACGCCAGGAGTGCGTGCGGCTGTTTGAAGCGCTGCACGCGGAGTGCGCCGCGCTGGACGCGGGCGAGGCCGAGCTCGGCATGGTGGCCGCCAACATCAAATTCGCCAGGCAGGCGCCCGCGACTCAGGCAAAGTGTCAGACAACCAGTGTCAGACAAATCGCCCCTGGGTCAGACCGCTGGCCGCTTGTCTGAGTGCCCATACGCGCTGCAGACTTACTGAGTTTACTGAGATGCATCACCGATGACATTCGATGGCATGCAATGCGTGCCATGTGTGGCTTTGCAGGAGACACATGGCTGTGGTGGAGAAGTGGGGCCGCTTCCCGCACCGCAACGCGGTGCTCGGCCGGCCGTCCACCGCAGCTGAAGCAACCGCCCTTGCGGACGGCTCTGTCGAGAGCTTTTGATGCAAGTGCGCTGCCTCGTGTCTTGATGCCTCGTGACTTGATGCACACACGGGACATGCCGCACTGCATGCTCCATATGAGGCGGACTGGCTTGATCTGAGTGTACGGTGTATGAGAGCTTCGTTGCTTATGGCTATTAGGGAGTCATGGTCGTCGGATACAAGCGGGAATTAAGCAACTGCTGGCCGCTGAAATGAAGCGTACCCACTCCAGGCAGGGCCTCAGGCTGCAACTCAACCCACACGGCGCTTCAGGCCAATGCGTGTCTCAACGAGCTGGAAACCCTTTAGGGTGGGTCGACGCGCAGCCAAATATAAGACCAACCTCTACCACACTCCACGACTGACAACAGAGGGTGCAACAGAGTGCGCAATGCCAAGTTGGCATTGCCAAGACTTTATTTGCAACTAGAAACCTTTCAACAGCATAGGCTGCCACTATCTACCAACAGGGTCTGCCATGACAATGTCGTGACAACATGGTGTGAGCAGAGAGCATGCCAGTAACCGATTCGAAAGCCGCCCAGACACACAGTGATGTGTGAAAATTTATATCAAGTAAACGCTCCGTCTGATGCCTCACCAGCTGTCAAGCTGCACAGCCGCAAAAGGTTCCCATGCCTGAATGAGTATGTGACATGATTTAATGTTCCCCTTATACATCACATCACTCAAGACTGCCATGCTGCCCAGGGAAGCTGACCAAGGACTGGCAGCAAGCGCCCCGGCATACTGCCCTTCATTCCCCACTGCTCTACGAGACAGCGGCTAGACAATCAGAGGAGGCGCAGCACGATGCGCGCTGGCTGCACGGCCATGACTCAACGGCCTCAAGAACGGCACTGCGGCGCCTGCCGCGCGGCGCTATACATCACGGCATGCAGCCCGCCCTCCAGCGCACTAATATCCAGGTTCGCGGAGTCGGACAAGCTGGCTGCTGCGGCGCCCGCCGCGGCGCGCTACATCACAGAGTAGAGCCCGCCCTGCAGCGCGTTGATGTCCAGGTTGGCGGAGTCGGACAGGCTGGCGTCGCGCACGGCGAGCAGGCCGCGGTAGGCGGGGTCCAGCACCACTCCGAAGAAGGCGGTGCCGTTGGCGTAGACGGGGATGACAACCTCGTCCCACTGGTGCTCGTCCTGCAGCGCCGCGTCCTTGACGACCTGCGCGTGCACAATCCCACTCTACTTACCATACTTGACCACCTGCGCATGCGTACTCCAGCTTGAGGGTTTTAAGGCTTATTCAAGATTAAAGTGCATATCTGGTCTAGCACTGATCCCGCCCCTGCACAATGAGGTGCTCAAAGCTGTGCTTGAGTACATCAAGCATGGTCCATCGACGCCATAGGTGAAGCACTTCAGACAGCTCATTCATATCTCATTCATATATCAGCTAGCCCTACCCCATCATCCCTTATAAAAGTGTCACCCTGCCTGCGCGGGCTCCTCTATGAACTGAGGCCAAACCAGTTCGAGCGCGCTCACTATGTCACCCTCAACCTCAGGCGCTACTCGACCATTGTTGCGTCATGGAATGGGGAGGCCGCACCGCGCCATAGTACAGGATGCCGCCGCCGTACTTGTGGATGAGCGCGTACACGCCGCGCAGGTAGCGGTGGTAGCAGGGCGCGCCCAGGGGGCCCGCCTTGTATTTTAACAGGTTCAACCCTGAGATCTGGCCACGGGGTTGCACACATGATCAGTACTGAGACCAGGGCCCTCCTAGCAGCACTCTGCATGATAGGTTGCCAGTCGCCAAAGGCTTGCAGGTGCATACTCGCAGCCATGGTGAGCCTCGTGGGCGACTGCAGCGACACAGCCGTGAATCTCTGCGAGCAGTCCGCTCACAGACACACATGCGAGCTGGTAGTTGTGATCAGATTGATATCATAGCTTAATTTGAAGGTTAGCAAATAGCATGAGCGCGCCGGCGGGTAGAGCGGGATCATCAGCGGCTTCGTGCCATCGCTCGCGTCCATCTCCTTCTTCCACTGGAAGAAGTTGTGGAACATCGCATCTTGCGCGGCCTTCTCCTCCTGCTCAACCTGCAACAAACAGCAAATGCGCTGTTCATGCAGGAGAGCACATCATAGGTCCTGGGATGAAGAAGGCTGTCGTGCAGCATGGCGTCCGCTAAAATGCAGGGCGCATGTTTATGCATGGCACAGCCCAGCAGTGACTTCAACTTTGTGTCTATGTGGCACGAATTGTGTGATGCGGCATACGGACATGCCTGCGTAGCGCCCGCGACTCCATGAAACAAGCTCCATGCTCCACGCTCGCCGAGCAGTTGCTGGTACTCGTAAGCAAGCCCGGTCTGCCTGTGGCATGGGCCCATGCAGCTGGCGGGGTGCCGCACCTCAGCTAGCTCCGGCGAGTCCGGACATGCGTCAGCCTGGGCCTGATCCGGCAGCGGCAGCGGCGCGACCCGGAAGCAGTACACCGCCTGTGTGACGCCCGCGCCCAGGTCGCCCGGATTCGCCCTTGCGTCGCGTGGGAAGCGCACAATCGCGGCCACGTGCCACGCCTGCGCGCGTGCGCAGATCAGCGAGCGTGCCTGGCAGGGCGAGGCGGCGCGCGCGCCAATGAGAAGCTGCCGGCTGGCAAGCCGCTCCTGGCTTTAAGGCGTGCGGATTAGGCCGTTGACACTGCCGCCAGCAGTTGTATCAGGCGCTCTGAGCCCAAGCCCATGCAGAAGGATCAACTCATGTGCTAGCTGTCAGACTTGCACGTGAGGCGTCCTGGTGACAGCACAGGGACCTCGCTGCGGCAGCGCCCGGCCTGTGACGCACACGCGCCGCGCGCAGGAGGCCAAGCCCCATGCGCACTGCACCGTGTTCGGGTCGGGCTGGGGCAGGTTGTGCAGGTTGGTCTGGTTGAGGTCGCGCTCGCCGACCACGCCCGCGTACACGACTTGCGGGCGCACATCTGCCGCCAGCTGACCGGCACTTTCAGCTCTGGGTTCTGTTCTATCGACCTGCATTCTGTTAGAACGGCGTGCAGTGCTCCGGGTAGGCGCCTGGCATTCTGGCGGCGTGCGCGGCGCTTGTTCTTAGCTAGGGCGCGGAGAGCGGTGCAGGGATGGGGCGCGCGCGCACCGTCAGGCTTGCGCGGCTGGTGGCTCAGCAGGTAGTCGACGAGCGTGGCATTGCTGCGCGTCGCCGCCAGCGCCGCGCGGCCCAGCGGCAGGCTGAACTGAAACACGTACACCCAGTCCTGCGACTCGTCCGCCTCAGCACCTGCCGCCAGTGTGGCACGCGCTGTTCGATGGATTGAATGCTCAACGTAAGTGCTCCAGGGAGCAGGAGCAAGGAGACCCGCACTTATTAAGCACACTGACAGCCAGGTTTGTTACACAAGGAGACATAGTTGATTGTGACAGATGCAGGAGGGCGCACCGGCAGCGCATGTCTCTGTGAGGCTGGCGTCCGGGACCACTGCCTGCGGCGTGGCAGCTGACGCCCACAGCACCTACAGCCCCCACACAAGACAGAGGTTCCCTTCTAGTGGGGCGGTGCCAGGACTCGCAGTTCAAGCGTTGGTGTGCTGCTGCTTGGTCTCTCTTGGCTGGCGGCCACAACCTCATGCCGTGACAGGCTTGAAAGCAAGTGTGATGTTGACAAGAGCGCTGTCCTTGCGCGCTACCATGACAGGCCAGGACGAGCAAGCACGGCCGTTGAGCACCTGCGCTGCAGCTGACACAGTGTGCAGCCCCACAAGGCGCCCGTGCTGCAGCGCAGAGCTGCTCTGCAGTGCGGCAATGGACACCAGAAGCGCTAGGGCGCAACGTAGCCGGTTGACAAAGCCACATCCCATTGCTTCTGTGATGAGGTAAGCACCTTCTGTAAACGAAGCACTGCACCTGTGCTACAGCGAAGCACTATATCGCAAATAGATGCTCAACACATCCTTGCTGCGTCTTAACACTTGCCTGGAACCTGAGGCTAGGGGTTAGCTTGTGTAAATACACCCCTGCCCTTGACACCTGGCTCGTGCCGAAATAAATAAATACCTGTGCACTTTGCCTGCGCAGAGGCTCGAGCCAAATGTGTTTGAGGCGTCCTCTGCATGCTGCGACTTTACCGTATGGGCTTGCAATGCCCATTCGCCCTTGGAACAGCCAAGGAAATTAACAGTTGGAAGGCGTGCCAGAGCGGCACCAGCAGAAATGTAGCGGGTGCACTGCCAGAGCATGCATGTGCAGGCTCAGGACATTTGTAGCACTTCCCTGGCCTCACAGATGGCGAGAGTCGAGCTCGCAAGCATACACATAGCACCGGCGCGATCAGTGTGAAAGGCGCGGGCGCGCGCGAGCGCACCTCAGCATTCCAAGTGTAGTGCTTTGAAATTGCTGCAAACCTCCACGTTGAAGATGTCTGGCAGCTCACGCGCACGCTCTGGAGGACTTAGAGCTGGCAATGATCCGTCTGCGTCCTCCAGACGGACAAGTGCTAGCTCCAAGTCCTCCATGGGTGCGTGCGCGCCCATGACCTGTCAAACTTCGTCAACGTGGAGCTTGCACGTTGTCTTGCACGGCCTACACAGAAAACAACTCAACACGGTGCCAATCAAGCAACTACAGCACATAACCGTGCAGGGTGCATGGCCTCAGCAGGACGCATCACGCCATGGATGTCACCACGCGAGAGTGCAAGCACGAGGCAGACTTTACCAGTCTAGTGGTCTGGTGCAGACCGCACGCGTTCATGTATGAGCGGCTGCATGCGCTTGGAGACTCTGACACCTTGCAGGATGCTGGGCTCCCCACAAGCCTGTGTGTCATGCCCTAGCCTGCTGCTCACCTGCAACGAAAAGACTTTAGGCGCATGCAGCCGCGCATACATGAACCCCTGCGCCCTTACCTGACCACTAGCCTGTTAACATTACCCGTCATGGTGCAAATCTCGGCCACCCTTCATGGTGCAGATCTCGGCCACCCACCAAGGCCTTTTTTATCTCTTGTAGGTCTTAGCTGTACCAGCTTGGGCTTGCTGCATGAGAGCGGCGCATGGTCGAACTTGCCCTGAGAGGTGTACCATGCAGTCTCTTCCTGTGGGAGATGCCGATTGCAGGCACATGGGCAACACGGGTGTGTGCCCGACATTGATATATCTAAGCTGACATAGACCCAATGCATGCTCATGCATGCAGTGTTATGCAAGCTATGTAACATACAGAAGCACACTCTAAATAACTCACATGCAGGCAAATGCGAACTACACAGTCAGGACAGAAAGTCTACTGCAAAATCGTGCATCAGGCCTACAACCCACCAAGCTGGCAAACTTGAGCTGCAACTCGAGGCTTCAACATGCAGGCAACAACACAATCGGCAACTATATGTATGCTGTGCACGCAGGCAACGTCCCACCACAGATCTACTCCTCAACTACCAACGCCGGGTCCACGGTTGTCACCTGCACACCGACGACCAGTTGCTCAGCATGCCGAATCTGTTGACAGAGTTGTTGCCTTACCGCACCAGACCAGAATTTCTTGCCTTTCCGGAACAGCTGTCATATTATAACCTGCTCGACAGCTAGGACTTGGACAGTGCTTCACTGCTCGTGTGACCTTCTCTTCAGGCAGACAGCGTGCAGCCAGACCAGACACCCAGCTGCTGGCACGCCGCTCCACCTGCGCCCACGCTTTGGCAGCACTCAAGCCACAGCCTGCACGGTCGGCAAGCCGCGCCGCACTGCACGCGCCTTGGTGCTCGCGATGTGGCTGGCCTCGTTGCCGGCGGCGCGCGCGGACGCCCACAGCTCCTGCTCCTTGGTCTGGTGTGCTGCGGCCTCGGCGCGCGCGGCCTCCGCTTGGGCTGCCGCCTGCGCACGCGCGGCCCCGCACTCACAACAAGCAAGAATGCTTACATATTCAGAAGGCAGACACGATGCATTGCACAAGTGCTGACTACCATGTCCACAGCATGCAATGAAGCCAGGGGGCAAGTGGAGCTCATAATAACGTGCAGGTTGCCGTGCTGCATTGTGATGCATGAGATTGTACCGCTGCATCCCGCTGCACAGCCGGGTGGCAGCAGGCACACCTTGGCGGCAGCGTCCTCGCCCTGCGCTGCAGCCTGGGCGGCGTGGTCGGCGCCAGTGGCCCACTTCCGCCGCGCTGCAGCAGCGGCCTGCCGCACGCAAGCGCAAGAGGCCATGCTCATGTTTTGCTACAGGCAAACTAGGGGGCTGCTTCTGTACATAATTCACGACATGCGCAGCATCGTGAAGGATCAGCCAGAAACTGATCTCATGGCATCACGTCATGGCAACCACAGCAGCAGAGGCTGCATGCGCCTCATGCGCCTCAGCTTCAGAGCAAGCAGAGTCGCCGCCAACAAGCTAAGCAGTCAAGCGAGAGATGGGTGATACCCCATCAGGTGTGGTTGCATAAGCCATGAAATCGCTGTGGGTCATGACTGACACCACGCACTCTTGCACTCCCAACCAAAGTGGCAGTGCGTGATGCAGAGTGGCAGTGCATGATGCAAACGCCTCAGCGTTACAACGGCCTCTGCCTGCGCTTCCTTTACTTGCCAGCAGAGTGAGCTCCCCTGCCTGGTGTAGGCAGCGGCCGCACCTGCGCATCCTTGATTGCGGTGGCGGCGTCCGCCGCAGCAGAGCGCGCTGCGTCCTCTTGCGCCAGCAGCTCGTTGCGCTTCTGCTGCACCTTGCGCAGCCGCTCCTCCGCCTCGGCCGTCTTGTCTGCGCGCAAGCGGCTCCCTGTTAGCCTCCAGACCTCCTGCACAGCCTGCCAGCGCCTGAAGGCTACCTAATGCCGGCAGGCGGCACCTGCGCCGCCCGGGGCCTGCGCGGCCAGCAGCGGCCACGGCGGCGCGTCTAACCTGCACCGCCCGTGCTGCCCGAAGGCGGAACAACCGGCCAGGCGCCGCTGCCACCGCGCTTTGAAGACTTGCCCCCACAGGCGAGCGCATGCCCCCGCCGCACGCGCTGCTGCCCATGCCCGCCTGTAAGCGCGGGCACAGGCAGCATCGCTTGCGGCGGGGGCGTGGGCTCGCCTCCGGGCCCAAGTCTTTATAGCGCGGCAGCGGTGCCTGGCCGGTTGTTTTGCCTTTGGGCAGCACGGGCGGTGCAGGTTAGAGCGCTCCGCCGTGGCCGCTGCGGGCCGCGCGGGCCCTGGGCGGCGCAGGTGCCGCCTGCCGGCGCGTGGCGGACTGTGCCAAGAGCACTTACTTATTCAGCTCTAACAAAGCAAGTCTGCCTAGGCACATGCGAATTCACACAGAAATGTGCAACCACATCAGCGCTTGAGCAATACCATACAAGCGCACAGCGCTACACCCTGCTGGCAACCTGCGACCTCCCATCTGGCACAATCCCAAAGTTTAGTCCTGAGCGATCGTGGGCAGGCCGCGAGCGGGACACCAGCGGAACCGTTTTCCCGAGCCAAGCGCGCACCCTCGACGCTGTCAGTGGCGGCGATCAGGCGCGCCTCCTCCTCCTCGCGCTCGCGCTGCGCGGCCGCCAGGCGCTGCTCGGCCTCCGCCAGCTGCGCCTCCAGCCAGGAGCGCTCCTTGGCCTGCAGGGCGCAGCGCCTGTCAGTGCATGCATGAACGACCACTGCTGCAATTGGTGCTCAAGCTGCCGCCTTTGTGTGGCACAGTGTACAAGCTGCACGGCCACCAAGCGCTTCTAGCTCCGTGTGAGCCTGCATGTGCAGCGCCACTCGGTAGTGGCCCTGCTGCTCTGTCCTGCAGGCTTATATCAGCCCGCTTCGCGGGTCATTATAAGCTAAGCAACTTGGCAGTACGCAGCCCCAAGAGACATCCACTCTGTGACAAGATGCACCTGTCTTCAGCCTGGTACAAGGGTTGTGTGCGGATACCACTGATACTCGTTGCACACCCATCCTCTCATCCTACTTGCGCTAGTCACGGGCAGTCGGGCCAAGCGCAGGCACCGTCCCAGGGCACCGCACCTGGCGCTCCTGCTCCGCCTCCAGCTCGCGCGCCTCGCGCTCGGCGGCCTCCACCTTCTTGCGCGCCTCTGCCACAACCGCCTCGCGCTCCTCCAGACGCGTCCTACGCTCACAACCGCATACTTCACACAATCGCAGTGCTGTCACCAGCACAACTTCTGAGTTCGTCCGGAAAGAGCAGAGCATGCAAGGTCCCAATGCAAGATCCCCAGGCTCCTGGAAAGCACACTACATGTCTGTCAGACCTTTCAGATTACTGCTGCTGCCTTTGTTGGCATGCAGGCGCAAGACTCCGTGTGGTCACCAGATCATGTCATCTGAAATGTGGTCACCAGGTCACGTCATCTGATTAGGCGGCACACATGTGGCTTGGCGCCACACATGCTGCAACGTTTTGACTCACAGAGCTAGCCCAGCTGTCTGTCTCCACCAGGGTTCGCAACGCCGCGCCTACTGCCCGAGCAGTCATGCACATCTCAAAGCAGCTTCTTGGTCTCGTTGGATGCATGGACTTGAGATGGGCGGCAGCACGGCTCACCGTGCCTCGTCGGCCTGCTGCTGCATCTCAGCGGCCTGCTCGCGCGCCTCCTCCGCCCGCGCCTCCGCTGTCGCCACCTCCTTCTTGGCCGCGTCCGCGCGCGCCCACGCCGCGCGCGCGCCGGCCGACGCATCGTCGACGCCCTCCGCGCCCGCGGCCGCGCCCGGCACGAAGCGCTCCAGCGTGTGCTTGATCGCGGACAGGCCGGACGCCAGGATGCCGTGCTCCTCCTGTACGCCCGTGGGCGCGGGTAGCGGCGCGCCCGCGGGCCCGTCCGCGCCGTTGGCGCCGTGCGTGCGGTGGTTTGCGCCCAGCGCGCCGCGGAGCGCGTTGATGCCGCGCGAGAGCAGCGACGTTTCATGCGCCTGGAGACGGAGACCCAAAAAAGCCGCGTCATTGCGGCTCTGAACACTGGGCCTCTGCTGAGAGACCAGCCCTCATAAACACCAAAGTATAGTGTCACAGTCCGCAAGGTACCCAAAAAATATACATGCGGGCACTTCCATGTCATTTGCAGGGACACGCTGACAAAATTGAAACGCACATGTTGCGCTTCCCACCCTAACAGATAGATTGCCAAACAGGAATGAGCATCCAAGCACTGCTACACGCATATGTGACGATTAGCTGCGCGCCTGGTGCTCCTCGACACGCTGCACCTCCTTTTCAAGCTCCTTGGCCTTGGCAGCGGCCTCGTCCTGCGCGGCTGCCGCCTTGGCGCGCTCCTCCTCAAACTCGCGCGCCTGCGTGCGCACGCCCAGCACTGCTGTCACATGCTGAGCTGCGGGTCACTGTTAATGCGCCTCTGCACACACAGGCTGCTCATCTGTCCCTCAGATCTCGATAGCTCAGCTCTTCAAACACTCAAGTTCCCTGGCACGAAAGTTTTCTCACAGACAACATCCAGCATCACATGCAGGATCAGGCCTGACACGGACCGCACCATGCTCTGTACAGTTCAGCAAGCGGTGACATCAGCTCGCACCGTCTGCTCAGCTTGGCGGTTCTTTGCCTCAAACTCAGCGCGCTTCTCCTCTGCCTCGCGCTCCTGTGCCACCAGCATCCCTCAGTAGGAAGAGCGGCTGGCGACATGCGCTACACATGATGCAAGCTGCTGTCAGCAACAGCACCGCGTCCATGCCGTCCATGCGGTCATAAGCCACGTACGCACACATTCACACGAGATGTGCACTCAGTCCCACCAGCGGCAAAACCTCTTAGTAATGGTGCAGCCAGTAAACAGTGTGGCGAGAAGCTGCGGACTGCCGTAATGGCTTATAGGTTGTGAATTTCAGAGGCTCACTCTGACACGGCACTGACAGGCAGAACCAACAGCAAAGCAATGTCTGTAAAGACAGTTGTGGGCTGACCTTCTCAGCAACAGACGCCGCCTGCGCCTCCAGCCGGCGCTGCTCGTCGCGCTGGGCAGCCGCTGCAGCGGCGGCCGCATCCGCCTCTGCCGTGGCCTGCGCAGCAGCCGCCGCCTGTGCGCTTGCGCGGCGGGCCTCGCCCTCAGCCGCCGCCGTCAGCGTCTGCGCCTCCTCAAACTTGTTCTCCTACGCGCGCATGACCGACAAGCGTCATGCCTGGACACAGCAACAACCCAACATGCTGGCAGTGCACGGTGAAGCTCGTGCCGGTATGGCATCCTGTCTAACTCCAGGCAAGCCCAACAGAAATGATATTGCTGGAAAAGCCGGGCTCGCCTACTTGAGGGACAGACACTGTTGCTGCACCCCAGTGCTGCTGCTGCATCAAAGGCGCTCTACATCACATTTATCTTGACATAGAATGTGCTCATGCGCCCCAGAAAGTAACCACATACAGATACAAACAAGAGCACAACGTACCGCAGGAGCAGCGGTTGTCTCGCCTATGACAGCTCCGCGCATACGCTCAAACATTGTGCCATTGCCATTGCCTCCAGACTGCATCGTGGTCAGCCAAGTCTCAGCATGTGAGCACTATGCCAGCCTTTGCAAGTACATCGCAACCTCCCCTGCAGCAGGACGCGCACACACCCTGCTATGCAAGAATTGGCTCCAATGTAACTCAACGTTGTCCACTACATGTACACATACGCCCAGCGTCTGTGCCAGCTTCTTCTTTTGCGACAGCCACCAGCACGCACCTGCGTCTTGCTCTTGACAGCCTCACCAGCCTCATGTCCCTTGCGCTGCACAGTCTCCACTGCCTGGCTGCTGGCCTCCCTGGTTGCAGAAGCAGCCTGGCTGGTTCCATCTCGCGCCGCGCCCAACAGCTGCCCGCCCTTCTCCTGCGTCGCGCTGGCGGCCTGGGACGCCTTGTCTCTGGCACTCTGGGCGGCCTCCTGCATACAAGAGACACGTAAGTATATGCCGACTATGTTGACTGCAGCGGCTAGTTTCAGCAAAGCTGGAAACTGTGTTCGCACACCTAGTGAGTTATTTAAGATTTGCACACTTTCGTGACCGCAACTGTTTCGGCAACAGCACAGCAACGCAAGCGAAGTGCACCATCATCATGAGGCACAACGCGCCTTTGTCTTGTCCTTGACCACTGACGCAGCCTCCTGCATCGTCGTAACAAAAACTGTAAGGAACTTCAACACGCATAGCTGCACTGCAAAGAGCTCACCTAGACAGGTGCTGCTCTTCACAGTGACACGCCCGCCGCCCAGCGAATGCAGTGTAACTTTGAACACGTGGCTTCTGCAACACAGCAGCACACAGCAGCGCAGAGAGCAACACAAGCTACGCACCTGAGTCCGGTCTTTGGCAGCACCAAACGCGTGGGCTGTGCTTGCAGCACCGGAAGCCAGCGCCGCCTGCGCAGCGTCCGCAGCCTCCGTAGCGCGCTCCGTCAGCGACTTGTGCTCGCCACCAAAGTTCTGCGGTGCACAGCACTCCAGTTCTCAGGTACCAAACAAAGTCACACTGCTGTTGATGCGCCAGACTTTCAGCCTTCCTTCAGGCGCAAACTTCCTGCTTGTTCTAGGTGCACGCAGGCATAATACATACATGTGATGGAGTGCAGCACCAAAAAAACGTGAAGTTGCTGATGCCAGAAGCTGATTATGTACAAAGTCCAGAGCGTGCTGACGGTACAGCTTTGCGCAGCTAGCGCTGGGCTGGTGTTGCACAGCTTGTGGTACTTCAGCAAAGTATACCACCACAGCACAGGACCAGCAAAGTGCCATCCCGGTCATACAGGTTCCAAGGGGGCCGGCACCTTGCTGTACGGGTCTGAGCGCACGGGCTCAGGCCTTGGCGCAGCAAAGTTAGGAATAGCGGGGTGCTGCTGCAGAGGTATTGCGTTTGAAGGAAACATTGCTGCGCGAGGAGTTCTTGTTGCGCGTAGACCTCTATCCTGTATGTAATCAAAAGAGCTTCCTGTTTCCCCGCTATTGCGTTCGCTTCGTCTTTGTCAGTGTTGCTATTGAGTCAGGTGGCCAGCTCAATCAAACGGCAGCCTTGGACCCTAGTACTGCCAAGCCTGGCAACACCCGGGCAGACACACCAAGCTCAACTGAGCCCAATCCTTCGGCGCACCAAAGAAAGGTAGGCGCCGTTCATAGCTTTGTTGGATTAGACTTTCAGCAATCAGGCATCATGTCCGGGCGGGGCAAGGGCAAGTCTGGCAAGAAGGCTGTGAGCCGCTCGTCCAAGGCGGGGCTGCAGTTTCCCGTGGGCCGCATAGCGCGCTACCTGAAGAAGGGCAAGGTGCGTGCAAGCGCTGCATGTCGATTGATGACGTAAGGAGCAGCGGCATCACGCCTCGGTTACTGACCTGCAGCACGAGCTTGTCTTGCGCGCTAGGAGCCTGCTCCTGCCTGGTGCCTGCAGAAACTTTCGCACAGCGTGCTTGACAGGCATGTCTTGAAAGCTCCAAGCAATTCCGCGCACGGCTTGACGGAAGTGGAAGAGCAGCTCATATGTGCCTTGTGCGCACCGCAGTACGCCACGCGCGTGGGCGCCGGCGCACCAGTGTACCTGGCCGCGGTGCTAGAGTACCTGGCGGCCGAAATCCTGGAGCTGGCCGGCAACGCAGCGCGCGATAACAAGAAGACGCGCATCGTGCCGCGCCACATCCAGCTTGCCGTGCGCAATGACGAGGAGCTGTCCAAGCTGCTGTCGGGCGTGACGATTGCTGCTGGTGGCGTGCTGCCCAACATCCACAGTGTGCTGCTGCCCCAGAAGAGCGGCAAGAAGGGCGACAAGTCGAGCGGCGCAGTCAGCCAGGAGTTCTGAACGCCGCAAGGAGCGGAATGACAGGCTGTTGCAGCGAGCACACTGCGCTGCTGCTGCTGCTCGGGCGCGAACGGGCAGCCCGGAAGCTACAAGTAGCAGCGGCACGCGTGGCAGAAGCCGCCTGAGGAGCAGCAGGGTTGGTCAGAACAGCAGTGCTCTAGAATGTGAAGGTAGCGCGCGGAGGGTTTGTGCTGGGTGGCTGTTTGTAAAGCGGGGCTGGTGCCTGAGGTCGCTTGCCCGGCGCGACGTGGGCTGCGCGCTGCTGGCATGCTGCACGGCTGCACGCATATGCGGCACACTTGGGGCTCGCTTGGGGTAGGTGCTCACTTGTGGCACCTGTGTGCTGGCAGGTGTGTGGTTGCCTGCACGCTGTTGACGGACGCCTGTTTTGGCTGGGTGAACAGGCAGGCAACGAAGGACCTGACAGGAGGTTAAGCATGTGCGTAGATGGGTGAAGAGGGCAGAGTAGGCAGTAGAGCGGTTCATGGTATGGTCTCAACCTGGGGCACCTGTAGCAGTGTGCAACAACTGCCATGCGGGTGCAACAAATGCATTTTTAGATGCCCCAAACAGCGGGTGAGGCGTTTCAATGCATTGACACGTGAACTGGTCATGCAGACCGATCATTGCAACACATCAACCATCCCTGGAGCTCAACGTAGTAACAGTGAAAACTTCTTTGCCTGCTTGACAGACGACACTGCTACTTGCTTTTTTGCGGACTGCACAGCGCAGAGGACTCCAGGCACTGCATGCAGCAGGCTTGCTGTAGCTCTAATGACCTTTTGACACGAGTGTCAGAATGCATATGACAACCCAGCTAGTGCTGCGCGGCAGGACTGCTGGTTGCAGGCCAACAAGCCGGAGCTGGAAGGCGTAATGCAGCAATCATAGAGGCAGCCATTGCTTGGGTACTCTCACCATGGCGCCCAGTACACCGCGCCCCATGCGCAGGCGTGCCTGGCTATGTTGTGACCGCAAGCCTGCTCCAGGAGCGGGTGGCCAGCACTGCACCGTGCATGCCAGCCGCGCGTGTGCTAGCCACGCGCGTTGCGGCTGCGTGTGTTGTAGGCGCATGTGCATGCATATGCCCCAGAGGTTGGCTGGCCGGCCCAGTGCATGGCATGTGTGTATACATCAAGTATGCGCATGCGCCTGCGCCTAGGAGACATGCGGCTGGCACACATCGGTCCGCGCACACAGATGGGGGAATTCACTTACGGTTAGCGCACATGCGCCTGGCAGACGCGCGGGCGCTAACACACTCCACCATGTTTCGGGACCGGCCGCGTGGTTGGCACCTTGAAGCCGATGGCCTCGGGCAGCTCCAGCAGGCTCCCCGAGGGACTGCGCAACAGCGCCTGGCAGCACGGAAGTCACGGATGTGAATGATGGGAACCATGTATGTAACAGATGCAACACTCTCAGGTAGTGTGCACTGCATAGGCTGCTCTGCCCATACTGCCAACGACGCAGACAAGTGATGACTTTCACAAGCAGGTCAGCGCCAGACATTGAGCTTTTCACCGAGCTTGAGCAGCATGCCAAGCCTCAGGTCGACCACAACATGCAGGCACAGCCAGCTTGCGGGCTGTTGCTCAACAAATGTAAGCGCAAGGGAACAAGCAAGTGAACCCAGTCCTGCTTCAGCACAACCTGCCAGCCATGATGTGAAAGTGGCTCGTACAGCCAATGCACACTTGCAAGGCATCGCAACCGCTGTGTGCAGCCACCCCAATGATGGGCATTGGAGACAGTAGCATCTATGGAACAGACATGCTAAGAGCTTTTGAAGCTGAGAAGTACCTTGAAGGCCCGCTTCGCCATGCCGCGCCATTTTGTGATGGCCTGTAGCGTCTTGAGCTGCGCGCCCCCGCAGCATAAGGTCAACGACACAGAGCGCGTTGCTTGACAACATCTCTGCCCTCCACAGTTGTGCACTGAAAGATCCTGAGCTGGGTATTGTGCATGACAGCCAGGTCGTCTGCTGTACAAGCACACGGCGGAAATCTCATGCCGCAGAGTGATCACGCTCCGACATGTGTGCGGGCGGGTGGTCGCCCTAACTGCGTCATGGGCAATGTATAGAGCAGATCAGCATGCAGAAGCACATGTTGCAAAGCATGTGCACAAATTAGCCCAGTCCAGCGCGCCTGCTCAGGCGTGTAGATGTAGTGGCTGTCAAGCCACGCGAGCGCATGGCGCAGGTGCTCCAGCAGCTTCTCCGCGCTGTGCAGCGAGAACTCCTCGCGGCACACCACGCGCAGCAGCCGCACGTCCTGCAGGTCCGCCGGCAGCGTGTACGCCTGCCGCCGCATGCGCCGCCCCACACTTGGGCGCACATCTCAGGAGCCTCCCCATGCGGCACAGCATGGTAACCCCATAAGCAGCAACGCGCTGAACAGTATCCCTTGCATGAACGTGCAGGCATGCCGTCTCCTGCCACCCCGCGCACCGGCAGGACCCAGCCGGCCTGCCGCAGCCGGTCGGCGACGTCGAACTCAGTATAGCCATGGTCCAGCTTCTCGGGCTTGAGCGCGAAGGCGACCAGCGGCACGCCCGGCTCCGGCGCGCGCGGCTGCGCGCGCGCGCCCAGGTTCGGCCAGCCGCCGGCCGGACCGTGCGCTGTTGGCGCACGGCCTGGGCGACGCTGACCCCAGCCCTGGGGCGACGCTGACCCCAGCTCCGGCAGGGGTGCCGTCGGCTGCTTCAGCGGCTTGCCGAAGCTGCCGCCAGTGCCCCTTTGGACATGTCACAAAGTATAGTATGATGGTTTCAATGCTCCCAGGCAATCGTAACTTCTGATGGACGCACGATAGCATGAAAGAGTGAGCTGTGTGCTTGTCGGCACATGAGTCAGCGGCATACGATCTTGTGGGCGAGGCAGGCGGCGGAGTGCGCACAGACAGGATCGTAAAGGCGCCGGTGGCCGCGATGCCGTCCGCCAGGTGCGCTGCAACGGTCGCGCAGCCGTGGAGCACGCGCAGGTAGCCCGCGTGCCCCATGCGCAGGAATTGGTAGTACTGGCCGACGATGTGCTGCGCAGCAGGAGTCGCATTAGCCATGCTGATCCGAGCTCGGTGCTGCGTTTGCATCACGCCGAGCTGTGTGAGTAACAAACGCTGCCCTCAAGCAGACATTCGAGCATGCTGGTGCCTGCGGGTCGCAGGCACAAGTGCATCGGCGCACATGACGAGGGTATTTTAGCCTGCATGCTATCAGCACGTCATTTTACAGGCGGCGGTGTGGCAGCAGACAGGGCGCATCTGCGCAGCGGACTTGCTGAAGTTCATAGTGTAGTTGGTCTGCTCCGTGCCTGCACCAGTGGCAGCCAATGCTGAGCCTACTGCTCATCAAATTGTGGTTTTGACGCGCAAAACAGAATGCTGCTGTTGCCATGAAGCATGCGTACGGTCAAGCACCAGCCCGCACCCAGGTAGTTCTCGTGGAACTGGAGCGACTCCGGCAGGTAGTCCTTTGAGCGGAAGAGAAGCCAGCCCAAGCCTGCATGCATAACGGCTTCTGCTCAGTGCTGCACCGTCGTGGCTGCATGTGATGCATGTGCATGGCGCCATGTTATATGCCGACCGTGAGCAGGAAAATGATTTGCATGTAGGGCCGCACCAGGATAAACGAGCCCATACCTGTGCGCCCGCACTGGCGTCAGATCTTTTGCGGATCTTGCAGCAAGCACAAGCGCAGGCTAAAAAATACATGGATGCTTGGGCGGCAAAAGGCATCGTGCATGCACGGCCAGCAGGCAAGCGCGGGGCGCACTTGTGCCCGGACACATTGATGCTCACGACATTGGGCAGGCGGAAGTCCCTTGCGGCACACAGCAAGTCTTTGAAGGTCAGCACCACACCCAGAGCATCACACTCACTTGAGAATGCTGTTAACATTCCGACAGAGTGTTCACAGGTGGCCGACGACTTTTCTGTGGTAAACGTCTCGACTGGCGAGCTGATACACAGGCCACTAAGCAACACATCGACTGACGCATTCTCTGTGTGCAGTCCTTGTACGGTTCTCGAGGGACAGCCCAACACCTTGGTCACACCAAGTGCTCCATCGAGCGCAGCACCGGTGACAACATGCAAGGGCGGAGCACGCACCAGAGCAGGTCTGGGAACAGGAATGGCGCGATGAATGCGCCACTTGCCGCGTCAACATGAATCTTGATATTCCAGCCATACAGGCTGTTCATGTTGCCTGGTAAGCATCCCCGCTCAGCTTGTCAGTCGCGTGACTGTCGTAGGCATGGTACCCAGGCGTGTCAGCAGCGTGCTGATAGCGTGCTATCTGGATCATCACACGCTGTCTTCTAGAGGCACATGTGTAGCCCATTCTGCAGGGCATGAACTACAGTGGAAAGTACGACAATTGCTGTCGGGACGCAAAGCCATAGTTGTGAGAGGCAGTACACTGCAGGTCCATGCGCATGCTACGCTGCATGCTGTGAAGCTCCACTAGTCCGTCGAGCACGCTGGGTCCTCAGCTTCACAATGCCCCTGTGCAGCCTGCGCCTGGCAGGCTCGCCGAAGCGGCGCACCCACAGCGGTGTCGATGGTGGCCACGTCATCAAAGTGGCCCGTGTATGTCGTGCCCAGGATGGCTGCGATGCCGATCGTGTCCTCATCGCACGCCTCTGTGATCTGCGCGGAACACGCCCCACCCGCTGTGCCAAGCAAGGTGGCCATGTGCCGGCAACGGCACGAGCATGAACGGCGATGGCAGCTGCCGCGCTTATGAGCTGCACCCCTCGGCAGAGTTGATGTCTCTCTGGACTTGAGCGAAGGCACTGCTCACAGCTATTATCATGACTGTGACAAAGCGCTCGCAGGCATTCAGAGCCAGAGGCAACTGTTCGTGGGTAGGTGGCGCAGCAGCTCACGCTCGCAGCGGGCCCCCACCGGATGCAGCACTTTGCGTGCGGCACGACGCGCGCAGAAGCGTGATCATGCCCAGCCGCAATGTCATCTTCCAAACCTCACATGCTAGAGGGCGCAGCAGCAGCGAAGCCAGCACGTCGGCAGGCCGCGCGCGGCACCTTGCTGATCGGCGCGCACAGGGAGCCGGGCTCCAGCGGCACGCAGCGCGGCTCGATGTCGAAGTAGTTGAACAGCTTCTCCCAGCACACGTGCACGGCCGCGCTGCACACCATGTTGGGCTTGGCGGTCGGCTGCTTGCCGGCCGCCGCGCGGCGCTCCTGCCAGCGCCGCTTCATGGCCAGGCCGCCGAGCAGGATGGCCTCGCTGCTGCCGATCGTGGATGTGCCGCATGCGCCCTCCGCGTGCAGAAGGCCTGCCAGCATCGCCACGCACCTGCGCACGCATGTCCCTCAGAAGTTCACCGGCGCTCACGCCCGTGAACACATTCACAGCGCGGCCGCACCGCCCAGCAGCATGGCCAGGGCCAGCGGGCCAGGGCCCTGCGCGCTGGTGCGCACGCCTCACATGATGAACCCATGTCAGAGGCGCGCTCGCTTTGGGCAAAGGGGCGGATGCGCACCGGTTGTGGATGTCGGTGGTGCTGGGGTACTCGGCCTCGTCGATGAAGTTGACGTTGAGCGTCTCCGCCATCAGCTCCTGAGTCAGGAACTGCTCTAACCCTCTTCTGTGATAATCACTCCTTGCGACATGGAACTGCTTCAACAATAGAAGCGACAGGCATGAGTGCATGGTGAGCTGCTGGCAGCGGCTGCCGCAACATGCCGCAAGCCGGTAAGAGTGCACTGCAGCGCGTACAAGCATGCAAGTACCTGTAAGTTGCATGTAGTTGGAGGCCGCTGACAGCCGCACAAGCAAGAGCTGCACAGGCAGGAGGGCAGCACGCCTGGGCCTCGGGCTCCATGTGCGTCGTCACAAAGGATGCCAGGTTGGTCCTGCGGCCGCAGCGCATGCGTGCGTCACATCTCCAGACGCGTGAGGACATGGAGCGTGGTGGGTGAGTGGCTGCAGCAGCCTCTGCCGGCTTGGAGGGGCTGTTCATGCGCTACACCGCACAGGCCTCTGCATGGGCGTCACAGGCAACGCCGCATGAGCAGCGAGCGCTGTGGTGCTGCCGTACGAGCACGCATGGTGCAACAAAAGCAGACCGGCAAGGCTGTGCTTACCATGTTAAGAGGCTGCAGCTGGGCACTTGTGAGAGACAGTGGTCTGTTGTCTGCATCCCTCAAACTTTTGAGAGCCCAAAGTGCTCGTCCTGGTGGTGTGGTCATCCTGGCGCCATGTCCATGCTGTTCTACAGTGCAGTGCTGCAGGGTGTGCAGCCGCCCAGCACGTGAGCACGCCCGTGCCGCCCAGCCAGTGATGTGTCGCGGGTCAGGGGGCCGCACTGCGGGCGCGCGTCCGTCAGGCGCGCGTCGCGGACGAGCTGCTGAGCGGCCCGCGCCGGCATGCCCGTGGCCGGCAGCCTGCGGCAGCCAAGGCCGCGATCATGTCAGCGCTCATCAAGGAAAGACATGCATGTCCTTGTATGCCGCATGGACACGAGCTGGTGGCACACGGCAAGTGGGCGCCTTGCTTCTGAAGGTTGCGCACGCAAGCCCGCCCGCCCATCGGCCAAGAGCGTGTGCCTTTCCTGGCTATAGTGAAAGACAGAGAGCGCCTCCTGCTGACGTGAAGGCCAAAGTACACTGTGTAGCCGAGGCCAGGCCCGCGCCGGTCCTTCCTGATGGGGTTGGACAGGAACTTCGAGGCATAGGCCTGTTTGCCATCGGCTTGCTCAGTACGCGGCAGCTGCTGAGTTGCAGCAGGCAAGGCAGGCGGCAGCGGGTGCGCGTACAGGCATTATGTAATCGTCTAGATCCGCGCCAGCGCCCTCACGTTGCGCCGCCTCCTTGGTCTTGGCTGCCAGGCTGGTCGTGTCGTGGGCGGGCCCTGGAGCCGCGTCTGCCGAGGTGACCACCATGGTGGCGGCTGCCCGCTGGCGGGCGGTCTGGCTGGCTGCGCCGAGCAGTGAACGTACGCGGGCGCAGATGCGCATCGGCTGCCTGAGAAGGTTCGGTTGCTGTCTGGTCTGCCTCGCTTGTCGAACATATAGAAGCAATGGCACCTACTGCTGACCTACCCTTTCCCTGTGCACCAGGCACTGTGCGCGGCCTCATGAAAGAACGCTGGCTTCTCCTGATTCCCCAGTCCTCTGAGAGTCAACTTGTGCTTACAGGACGCTTTGCCAGGCTCGGGCCTGCAACGCTACCCGTACGGAACACACGCAGCTGTATATTGATGCATTAGTAGTCCCTTGCATGCGCATCCGCCTGGTCATGTTGGCCCAATGTCACCGACCCTTCGACCCCAACACCCGACAACCACGGAGTTATTTCTTGATCATTCTGTAAGCGGCGAGGAACAGAGACGCTGAGGAAACAAGCGGAGCAAAGTGTCAGCCAGAGTTGGCCGACCGCACCTCCCTGACCACCACTGAAGCTGTGCCCCGACCCAAGGGCGCAGCGTATGTCACGAGTGCACGAAAGGGGAGACATGCTGCATACCCTCTCTGCCTCAGTGGCAAGCAAGAGGCCCTGGATGCAAAACCCCACACACCCGCAAAGCATGGCTCAACAACGATCAAGCGTTGGCATATGCCTCAGCATGGGCTCATCCAGTGCCATGTCACATGCCCCAATCCAGTGACGCAGCTAGCAGCACTGCAGCAGGGTCGGCACAGCGGTGTGCTGTGCGCATGCCTACTCAAGCTCGCGTAAGCAGCCACTGTCTTAGCAGCACTTGCACGCCCTTGAGCCAGGTATTGCCTGAGAGCACAACAATGGGCGCATACTGCTGCCCCGCAGCACTGTTTTGCGCACGCTCCGATCAGCGCGGCCAGGTGCACACCTGCTGCCTCAGCGCAGACCAGGCGATGCGCTGGGCGCAGCCCCATGCGAACAGCCGCGGCACAGGACGATACGCTCGGGGACGGCGCAGCCAGGCAACGCCGCCGATGCACAGTGTCAGCGACACTCAGCGCCTCCGAGATGACCAGAATATAAATACCCTAGCACACCCCGCCGTGGCGCGGCACAGGGCCTTCGTCCTCGGGCTCCACTGCGGCCGCGCCCGGGACCTCCATCATCTCGCCTGTCGGCATGGGCACCTGCGCGGCGCGCGCGGCGCCCAGAAGCGGTCGATGCCCGCTCAGGGCCTGGGAGGGGCGCTGCCCTGCGCTGACCGGGTGCAAGAGGGGCCTCTCAGCCGCTCGCGCTTGCCTTGCGGCGGCCCAGGCCGGGCGCAGGAGGGGCAGCTTCAAGCACGAGCATGACTGGTCGCTGCTGGTTGCGGGCAGGCACAAGGTTGACGCGCGATGCAGTTGCTCCACAGTGACCACAACTGGTTGTTGCAACAGCCGTGGAAGCGCAGTGTCTCTGCAGTTCATCCGCCCACCGGCTGGCTGTTGTAAGCGATCACCATGTCTGCCAACAGTGCCTGGCTTGAGCACGCTCTGCCTGGTCAAGGCCGCCGCCAGCGAGCGGCCGCCCCCTGCAGGACAGAAATAGAGCGGGAGCGGGAGCCGGGGCGCGTTCATATCAGGGCATAGATTAGGGTATAGAAAGCTTAGGGAAATAGACTAGGGCGAGGTGGGCCACCTTGATGGCGCGCCGCGCGACGCCCTGCCACTTCATGGACACCTGCAGCGAGCGCAGCTGCTGCGGCGTGTAGATGAAGTGGCCGTCCAGCCACTTGAGCGCCTGCTTCAGGTCGTCCACGAACGACTCGGCGCTCTGCATGGAGAAGTCCTCGCGGCACAGCACGCGCAGCACGCGGATCTTCTGCGCGTTGGGCGCCATGGTGTACGCGGGCACCACCCAGCCTGCGCGCGCGCCCCCAAGCCCCCAGTCTGCGCTGCACCCATGCGAGCCACCCAGCCTGCGCACCAAAAGCACCCAAAAACTACGCGATAGTCATTCTTCAGCACCTTCCATATACGCACAACCTGACAAGAAATGAGTTTCAAATTCATACCTGCACAAATGGCTAGCTGGCGCACCAAACTGGCGCAGGCGGTCGGCCACGTCGAACTCGTTGTAGCCGTGCGTGCGCTTCTCCGACTTGAGCGTGAAAGCGACCAGCGGCACGCCGGGCGCCGGCGCGCGCACCTGCGCGCGCGCACAAGCGCCTGAGCCTCCACCCAAAAGAAGAAACATTTCAAACATGTGCCTGCTCAAAGCTGTCCCGCATGGAGTGCGGCCAAATGCTGCGTACATTTACTTAATATCTGCGTATGCAGCCCTGGCGCAGGTGCCAGGCAGGGGCAGTAGGGCAGCCGATAAAAAGTCGAACGACCCGATCGCCCCAATCTCTCCGGCCAGTTTTGGGTTAGGGTGCCAGGCAGGCGCGCAGGGCAGTCGGGCAGGCGCGGGCGGCGCGCCGACGCGATGTCGAACGACCCGGTCGCCTCGATCTTCTCGGCCAGGTGCTCCGCGACGGTCGCGCAGCTGTGGATGATGCGCCGGTAGCCCGAGAAGCCCAGGCGCAGGAACTGGTAGTACTGCCCGATGATGTGCTGGCCCCGGGCGGCCACGGCCGCGTCAGCCGCCGCAGGGCCGCAGCGCGCGGCGCCCGGGCGCGATGCGCGGCTTGCTCTTCCGAGCGCTTGACCGCACGAGCGTGTGCACATGCAGGTGGACGCAGTGCTGCGCCCGTGCAGGGCTTGCTCCGTCAACAGGCGGCAGACTGGGGAGGGCTTGGGCGCATCTGCGAGGCGCCCTTGCTGAAGTTGAGCGTGAAGCTGATCTGGTCGGTGCCTGCGGCCCAACAAAAAAAAAACAGGTTGGCCTGCTCTGCAGGGCCTGCCTTGGCGCCGCACACGCTGTAGACTACTGACACACAAAGGTCTATAATATAACCGTGTGCAATCAAGATGACACAAAAAGCATCAGGGCGTGTGGCGCGCCAGACAGGATAGGGTTAGGGTAGGTCGGCATGCGCGCCGCGCACCCAGGTAGTTGTCGTGGAACACGAGCGACTCGGGCAGGAACTTCTTGGAGCGGAAGATGCACCAGCCGACGCCCGGGTACACCAGCCCGAACTTGTGCCCCGACGCGTTGATGGAGGCGACATTGGGCAGGCGGAAGTCCCTGCACGGCGCCGCGCACGCTGAGCCTGCCTCTCCACGATACCTGGGCCTTCTGCCGATGCTGTCTGCAGCGTCACAGGCAGCTGGGTCCACCCAGGTCCGCAACACGCTGGCGCAGCAAAATGGCGCCAGCAGCATGGTCCCTGCAATGACTGTCAGCCAGAAGAGGGCACCGGCTCAAAGCAAGCTGGCGGCTGCATGCACTCTCCGCGCATCGCACTCAGGCAAGCGGCCAGCGTGGAGCGCTGTGCGTGCGGTGCGGCAGGGCGCGCGCCAGAGCAGGTCCGGGTACTGGAAGGGCGCGATGAAGGCGCCGCTCGCGCCGTCGATGTGGATCATGATCTCCCAGCCGTGCTCCTTGTTCAGCTTCTCTGTGCGCAGGCATGCACCTCTGTGTCAAGCATTACGGCCACGCGCCACCATGCTACCGGCGTTGTCACACCGTCCTTGCTCGTGCAAGCCTGGCGCTGCAGCGCCCGCACAACACCGCACGCTGCACCCACGCGCGTGCCGGCAGCCATGTTGCCTCGCTCATGCTCAACGCATGTGTGAGCCTGCCTTGGCCGGACCCTTAATCGCCGCGCGCGCACCGACGGCCGCGTCAATGCCCTTCACGTCCTCAAAGTGGCCCGAGTAGGTCGTGCCCAGGATGCCCACCACGCCGATGGTGTTCTCGTCGCACATCTCCGCGATCTGCGCGGCGCCGGGGGCGCGTCAGGCGGGCACCGTCCCCAGCAGTCTGGCGCTCCCGGACAGACTCGCGTCAGGCAGGCGCCGCCCCCAGCAGTCCGGCACTCCCGGACGCACTCGCATTGCTGCGGCATGCGGATGTGCAGCCCGACAAACGGCATGCAGAGCAGTCACAGGGCGAGCCACATGAAAGTCTTGCACCGCAGTGTCATGGGAGCGCTTGGATGCAGACAGCATGCGTGGTGGGCCCTGTACGGCGGGCCTGCAAGCGCGCGGAGCACGCACATCCCACATATCGCGCGAGCCTGCCGCGACACGCTCGCGCCCGCGCAGCCGGTGCCCGTACCGTTTTCCCCGCACTGTAACCCCTGGGGCGCGCCTTCTCAGGCGGCGCCACGAAGCAGTCCTCGGTGAGGTTGACGTAGCGCGCCTCGATGTCAAAGTAGTTGAACAGCTTCTCCCAGCACACGTGCACGGCCGAGCTGCACACCATGTTGGGCTTGCCGCTCGGCGTCTTGCCGGCGTCCTTGTTGCGCTCCTGCCAGCGCCGCTTCATGGCCAGGCCGCCGAGCAGGATCGCCTCGCTGCTGCCCACGGTGGCCGTTCCGCAGACCTCGTCCGCGTGGTACAGGTTGGACAGCATCGAAACGCACCTGCATGGGTAATATAGGGTTAAGACAGGCTATGCATGCGGGCGGGGCGCGACCGAGCCGGGCGCCTGGCTGGCCATGCGCGCTCTCTCACACCGCTCGCTCGCGCGCCTCCCGAGCTCCTGCGCGAGCAAAGGCGCTGCGGCGGCCGACGTCGCCGACCTGGCGCTGGCATGCATCGATGCAAGGCTCATGCGGCGCGTTCCCGAGCCTCTCTGCTATCCGGTGCGAGCGCTCGAGCGGCACTGCACGGCGGTGCGCGAGGCAGCATCCTGGTTCCAGCGCGAGTCACGCATGGACCTGATCTGGATGCTTGTGGTGCTGGGGTATGCATGAAGCCTGTAACCAGAGCGAGCCGCGCTCGGACCTGTCCTGGATGCTGGTGGTGCTAGGGTAATGCATAACTCTGTAACCAGCACGAGCCGCGCGCGGACCTGTTCTGGATGCTGGTGGTGCTGGGGTACTCGCTCTCATCGATGTAGTTGATGTTGTAGGACTCGGTCATGATCTCCTCGCACTCCGGCTCCATCCACGTCGTCACAAAGGAGGCCAGGTTGAGCCTGGCGGCGGGCGGCGCGGCCGGCTCAGCGCTTCAGCCGCTTTCAGCCCTGCCTGCATCCTGCTAGCTCAGCATACAGGCCTGCCGCGCGCCTGGCAGCCCCCGACGCACGTCGACACGCAGATGCGTGTGCACAGGCGCGGGCACTTGAGCAGAGGCACAGCATATTCTTGAGGCGGGCAAAGTGAGCAACACCGAGCTCCGCCCACACTTGCATCTCTCAGCGGAGGCTCTGAGCACTGTTGACCCTCACAGGACCGGGTCCGCACTTTGGTGTGGCATCCAGCAGACGCATGTCGCGGATTACCTGCTGCGCGACACGCGCAGGCATGCTCTTGGGCGGGAACCTGCGCAGCAACCGCCATACTCAGGCTGTTACTCGCAAATGCAGCGCGTGGGTCCTATCCTCTTCAAACCTAATTGAATTGGCGGAGCTCGTGTCACGTACTGGCATCAGGCACCCTCAAGAGCACACGCGTGTGGGACATTTGCGTGTCGTAACGCTTTGTAAGCCGAACATACCACAGCAGGCAAGCTAGTTACACCCCTCCTAGACGATCTGAGCTCCTGATGCATGCGAGGCGTGTTGCCGCACTTGTCCTTCGGGATAGGCTCAGACAGGTACCGCGAGCCAAACGCCTGTGCAGTTGTCAGGTTACTTTCTGCAACATGGTGCGTGCGCAGACTTGCGGAAGCTGCACAAACAGAGCTATGCAAAAGCACACCGGCACAATGAACTCGTCCGGGTCGTAGCCAGTCTCCTTGACCTTGGCAGCCAGGCTCGTAGTTTCAACGCCATTTTCATTTGTGGCCCCCCCAATATCATCATGGCTGGCCATGGTGCACGCCCGGGGTGTGATGTGCGCGAAGCTGCCTGCGCACGTGACTAAGCCAAAGTGCAGTGTATGTCTGGAACGCGCTAAGCGATGCTGCTAATGCAGTTCAGCGCATGAAGTAGGCGGACGTAAGTACCGTTCGGACCCTGGTGCGGTTCAAATGCACCAACCAGCTGTCGAAGAGCACACTTCAAATTTCACAGTGCTCCAGCTCCCATAGCGCATGGCATGAAAATCACCCAGGCAGACCTGTGCTATAATTATGAGTGAAAGAGGCGTCCTGCCACGACGTTCTTACCATGTCTTGGACTGCAAATATGCCAAGACAGATAGCGAGTGGATGTATGTATACGTGCATGTATTTTGGGATAAACGTCTGTGCATATGTTTGGAATAAACGTCTGAAAGAAATAGAATTTAGGAATCAAGGAAAGAAAGGGAGCGCACGCATCAACCTCGCAGCCAACCCGTGTGATCAAACCCCACACACACATACCCAACTCTCCTGCCCTCAGAGGCATACAAGCATGTGAGGTTGCGGCGCAACCGTTGCGCAGGTGCCGCCGCAGGCTGGACACTAGGTGCATCTCTGAGACGCTCGCACCCCTCTTTGAAGCTCACCGCACAGCCTGAACACGTCTCGCATGCGTTCCATTTGTCTCAGCTATGCAGCTCACGCTTGGTGCAAGCACCCTGACGAGGCAGAAGTGCCGCGCAACAGTCATAGCAACACGCATGTAGTCCACACATTCCCTGAACATGCCTACCTCCTTTCCTAAGCGGGTGACCTCGTAGCGCAGCGCCCGCCATGCGTGGGTCTGTGCGGGTTCAACAGGGTTGAACTCTCAGCACCCCCTCTGGGGCACCAGCGCACTCGGGCGGACACGGGCCGTGGGGAAGGCGCACGAGCAACATATCTGACACTACGGTCACGCAGAGAGTGGCATGCAGCCGTCCGGAAGCACGCCCGTCATTCTAAGGCGGCCGCGGCGTGCGCCTTGATCGCGGCCGCGTTGTTCGGCAGCCGCACGCAGCCGTACAGCGTGCGTGTGATGGCCAGGCCGATCGCGACAAAGGCGAAGGCCAGGTACTGGTGCCCCGGCACGGCCAGGCGCAGCGAGACCGCCCACGACAGGCCGCCCAGCGCGGGGCCCACCGCGCGCACAAACGCCGCCAGCGTCTGCGCCGCGCCTGCGCAGCGACCAGAGGCCGTCAAGGTGCGGTGATGACACAACAGCGGGTGGCTGGCGCAGACTTACAGTCAGTCGGCCAGGAGCACGCATGCGGCCCACGGCTTTCCATCTGACTGGCCGTAGCATCCACTCTGAAGTGAAGCCGCCCTACCCCTAGTCCTAACCCTGTCCTTCCCACAAGCTCCACTTCCTCACTCGCCGCAGCCGCGTACACAGCAGCCTGTGTGCAACTCAACAGCGCCGGGTGCTGGCGAGGCGCGCGCGGCGCGCGGGGGCGGCGCGGCGCACCATTGACCGCGCCCATGCAGTGCCCCGGCGCCACCAGGTTGATCATGATCATGGACGAGCTGAACGAGTTCTGGCCCGCCAGGTTGCGCAGGCCCATCGCGACCGTCAGCGCCGCCATCGCGCCCTGCGCGCCGCGCGCGCGCCGTCGCGCCCGGCTGCCCAGCAGTAAAGGACATGCAGCATTTGGCAGATGCAGGGCTCCTCTCGCAGGCGCATTTGTGTCATGCCGGACATGCTGGACATGCACCCGGCTTTTGTGTTTTCAACGCCCTGCAATGCACTAAATTGGTCCCACGAACAGGTGCATTTGTAGTGAGCGGCTGGCTCTGTAGCAAGGCACTGCTGTGGCGCCCTGCCGGCCATACTCACGCAGCATGTGTGCAGACAGACGGACAGCATGCAGCAAACCACAGCATGAGGGCAAGCTCTAGGTCAAGGACATCAGCAGCCGAGTCACAGAGAGCAAGCGCGCACCACTTTGCTGGCCGCCGCGAACGAGGATGTGGGGATGAGCAGCGACAGCGGGATCGATGCCAGCAGCCCCGAACGGCACACCATCAACGGCCCGAATTTGCGCTGTACCCATGGGTACCTGACGCGTGCAGGCACTCCACTCAATGTCTTCCCATCCCTTCACTTCCTTGTATTCTTCCCTCGGACGCATTTGGAAAATGAACGCATGAGAGCACGTGGATGGTGCTCTGACCAGCAGGCAGATACACCATCTGCAGTGATCCGAACAGCACACCCAGGGCTGCGCCGGTCACGGGCCACACAGCTTTAGGGTTAACAGTTAGGGCTTGGCCCCACTTACTAGTCCAGAGCATCAGCACTGCACCGCCGACGGCCAGCGGCACCGACAGCTCGCGGTCACGGCCCATACAGGGTTAGGGCACAGGGTGGGGGCGGCACCCGGTGACGGCCCAAAGCATCAGCACGACGCCGCCCGCGGCCAGCGGCACCGACAGCTCGCTGGACGAGAAGCCCAGGCCGCCCCGGGCCACTGGTGCCGCAGCAAACAGCGGCGTCACCTGCGCGCGGGGCTGGGATTATAAATACAACAACCCCCGGGGTCGGGACGGGGTGGAGTAGGGCTGAAGAGCTCATATCTGGCAGCTCAGCGTTCACGGCAGCCGCTGCGGCATGGGAGCATGGGGGCTGGCGTGAATCATGTCCGCCCATGCAAGCGACCCTGCAGCGGGCAAGTGGGCGGCGTACGCGCCCCAGCCCATGGCTGCGCACGTGCCATGCACCAAACACGGCAAGGCACGGCTTGCGGTGCCGCATGCATGACCTACAGCAAGCCCGGGGTTTTCTCGAGCCTCCAGGAAGTGCACGAGGCACAGAGCGCGCCACAAGGAGCAGTTTCAAGCCAACAAATGAAAAGCCATTCCACATGCTGCGCAGAGCAAGGCGCATTTTCTCCCGCCCTGGCGCCTTCCCATCGGCCAGCAGCAGGCTGAGAGCCTCATCAGGCGCGCCTCATCAACGATATTGAACAGGAAGGCGACCAGGCCGTAGCCGGCCACCAGCGTGAGCAGCAGGCTGCTGCGGTACCACTGCTCCGGCTTTTCTGCGGCCCCGCACGCCTCCTTCGCGCCCGCGTCCGCGCCCAGCAGCGGCTCAGTCAGCCCATCGCCGCCGCCGCCGCCGCTGCCGCCGCCGCCGCCGCCGCCGCCGCCAGCGCTGCCATGGCTGCCGTCGCCCGCCAGGTGCACCTCCGAGCCAAACCCGCCGCCGCCGCCGCCGCCGCCGCCGCCGCCGCGGGCGCGCGAGAATGCGGACAGCGGGCGGGCCGCGCCTGGCGCAGGCTCGCCCCCTGGCTGCGCGCCAGCGCGTCGGCTCTTCCCGGCGCTGCCGTCCGCCGAGTTGGGCGACTCCGCCACGAAGATGCTGCTGCCAAACGCGCTGCTCGCGCGGATGTTGGCCGGCTGCGCGCGCGGCGGGGACCCTGCCGCGGGCCCCGGCCCTGACGCCGCCCCGGCCTGGTCCTCGCTCACTGCATCCAGCGCAGCACCGCCGGGGCTGCCCTCCGCGGCCCCGTTGGGGTTCACCACCCCATTGGGATTTGGACAGGGCTCAGGCACGGGCACAGGGTCGCTGGCCCCCGAATAGCTCCGCTCCGTGCTGCGCTGGCGCCCCAGGCCCGCGCGCGACGACAGCCGCGCCGCAAGCGCGCCCAGCTCCTCTTTCAGCAGCGCCTGCGCGAGCAGAGGACGTGTAGCTGGAGCAACTGCCTCTGTATACCTCCATGTGCAGTAGAGCATGAGTCTGTGCACACGCTGCAAATATACAGGAGTCACAATGAGGGTGGATGCAGCAGAGGGCAGACGCGGACCTGCGGCAGCACCATGCGCTCGTAGCCGCTGGCCGTGCTTGCCAGCGATGACGCGCGCGGCGACAGCGGCGCCGCGTCGGCAAAGCTGCCGCTGCCGCCGCCGCCGCCGCCGCCCCCGCCGCCCCCGCTGCTGAACGCTGGCCCGCCAAACGCCGGCCCCTGGTAGAAGCGCTGCGTCACGCCAAAGCCGCCGCTCAGCAGCGGCGCGAGCGCGCCGCGCGCGGGCGAGGCCGGCACGGAGCCCTGCACGTGCGGCGCCGGCGCCGGCCCCGGCGCCGGCCCCGCCGCCGGCCCCGCAGCGGGCGCCTGCGCCGCGCGCGGCGACACGGGCGGCCCCACGACCACCTGGGCGCAGCATGACGCCCGGTCAGCCTCAGAAGGGTCTGCAAAAAAGGGTTTGCAGGCTCAAGGGAGTTTGCAGGCCAGAGGCAGGGTCGCCAGTGCGCAGCAGCACGTCTCACCATATCATGGTATGAACCCACGTCCATCCACGGGCGCGCGTCGGCCGGCGCCTCGCCATCGGCCGCGTACGGCGACGACGGCGGCGCGGATGCCATGCGCACGGCCGGCACGGGGGCGGTGCCGGCGCCTGCGCGCCGCAGCCCGCGTCGCACGCTGCATGCGCTTTGCCAGGGCCGCTCGCTGGGTGCGTGGCCCCCAGCCGCCGTGCAGCATGTGTGCACACCACTCCTCGGCACCAGCGCAGCATGAGGCTGGCTCTTGTGACAAGGAGGGCTGGTGCCCACAGTACTGAGGGTAGCTCTAGTAGTAATGAGACGCTGCAGGCAGCTCACAGCAACAGCGGTTGCCATCGCAGGCCCCGCTGAACGGCAGCCCACACATGCACAGGACGCCGCGGGCGAGCGCACCCCCGCCGACCCGGGGCGCCGCTGCGGCAGCCCCGCCGCCGCCGCCGCCGCTGCCACCAGTGCCGCCGCCGCCGCCGTCGCCGCCGCCGCCGCCACCAAACTCGCCGCCGCCATTGCCGTTAAGCGCAGCCCCAATCTGCTTTTCCTCCGCGCCCGCGCCGCCGGCGGCTGAGCGGCGCTTCCAGGCGCGCGCGCGCTCGCGAGCGCGCCGCGCCGCCACCAGACGCGGCAGCGTCTCTGGCAGCACGAGCGCGGCGGACAGCGAGGACACCAGCGACAGCGCCGACGCGATGAGGCACGGCAGCAGGAACTCGCTGCCGCGCGCGCGCGCGGCGGGTCAGCAGGGTGGCCGGCCAGAGCAATGCACCGCCAATATTTTGAGTGGAAACTGAGTGGAAATTTGACACAGAGCGCTGTCTGCCTGGCACTTTCAGATCTGCAAATGTTTCCCTTGTTGATCTGTCGATGGAGACTTCACATGCCATGAGCATTACGGGGCCCGGCGCAGACGTGGCCGCTGGCATCAGTGGCTGCAGCAAGCACACTATGACCTTCTTGCAAGGAGCGCACCGCTTACTGAACAGCTGGCCCTTGCCGCACAGGGGGAACGAGCTATATGTTTCGCACGGAAACGCAAACGCGCCGCCCAGCACGGGCCCTGCGCAGCGCGCTTGGGTTAGCAGAGTCTGCGCGGCGTCTTGCGATGCCTGTGCGATGCATAGCATAAGAAGCAGAGCTGCGCGTCAGCAAGCACTGCAGTGAGCAGACTGTCAGACATGGCAATCAGCTATAGTACCCATCCGTAATCGCGCTGTTCCCACCGCAGCGCACTTGGCAGCTAGCCTCACAACACTATGGTGACCCCGCAAGGTCGAGGGTAGGCCCGCCCTGGAGTGGCCCTGGGAACATGCCAATGCCCTACACTGTCGGGACGCAGCCCAGGGATGCACGTCCCCCCCACTGCAGGCAAGCACAGGTTCAGGGTAGGGTTAGGGTCGACCCACCTAGCACCGCGCCCAGGCCCCAGGACATGGAGATGAAGCCGAGCGCGGTCGCCTGCGCGTCCGCGGTGAGCGAGTCCGCCACCATCGAGCGTACGTTGCCAAACACGCTGCGCGGGCGCGGCAGCGGCTGGCTCAGATGCCCTGGCTGCGGAGCGGCTCCACCTCGCAGGTGCCTGCCCATAAACCCCTTGCGCTCCGCATGACGGTGTGTCGCCCCTGTTGCACCTATGCCTTCATGCAGCTTCCACCAGTTCTACACTCTTCACTTGTGACCAGCAGTTGGCGGAGGAATCTGTGTTAAGGCCGCTCAGCGAGCCCGCGCCTAAATAGGCAACAGCCAGGCGCGCACCAGTTGAAGAAGCCCTGCGCGAAGCGCACGGACGCGGCCCACCAGTACGAGCCCGACAGGCCGAAGAAGACCGAGAACACTGTGCTGGAGAGGTTGGACATGAGAACCAGCTTCTGCGCGTGGAGCAGGCCCCCCACTCATTCCCACTGCCTCGAGACAAGAGCAACTGACACAAGCGCGCATTACACGGCTACATTCCATCGCAAGCAGAGCGTGCGCAAGTGCCAGGCGAGACCTTTGCGGCCCCCACTCGCTCCACCGCCTCGAGACAGGTGAAGCTGACACAAGTGTGCGGTGCGAGGCTGCTTTCTGCCGCAAGCAGAAAGTGTGCAAGGGCTGGGCGGGACCTTGCGGCCGATGCGGTCGCTGGCCAGGCCCCAGCAGTAAGCGGTCAGGAACTGGGCCGCGCAGAAGCAGGACGTCTGCGCGCGCAGCCCGCCCCTCAGCACGGCGAGCTACCTGACATGGCCAGCGCTTCATGCAGGGCACGTGCGCGCTCAGCACGAGCCGTCCGTGCTGTGGGAGCATGCAATGTCACGTCCAGCGTCGTGTCGCTTCGCCACAGCAGGGCGGGGCGTGCACCAGGGTGCCCGTCAGGCGGCCGACCCGCGCCTCGTCTGGGTCAGGACCCTCAAAGGACCGTATCATGTACACTGCGGCGCGCGCTCTCGAGCTCACGGCACAGCCCCATGCACCAAGGTGTGAAAGCCGGACGCCATACATAACTGCAGCTTTCCAGCAGCAGGTGGACCGCACCTCCTATGACGTATGGTATTGTGATTTGGACAGCCTCTGAGCTGATAGAGAGGCTGCCGACGCATATACATAGGTCAGTATGTGCTGCGCGGGACGCTCAAGTCCACCGAAACACAGCAGCACTTACTGCACAAGCAGCACAGGCAGAGCCGCGCACACGCTCTGTACCATATGCACTGCGTGCGGGGCCATGCGCACCAAATGGCAAACAGTTGCACAAAGCGCAATCTATCCCTCTTGCCTTCCACGGCGCCGTCGCCGTCGTCGGTAAACCCCGCCATGTGCGCGCCCACACAGACCTCCTCAGGTGGCACCCCCGGCTGGCCGCTCGCGCACGTTTGCTCATGAACTGTCTCACAACCCTGCTCGCATTTGCTCAGCGTTACACTGAGGCACAAAGGGCCGCCCTGGCCCAACGCCTTGTTGTCAGCTATTTGCTGGCGACTGCAATCTTGCAGCTTAGCTTAGCTGATCAGCACAACATATCTGTAAGTGACAGCCTACTTGCTGCGCAGGGCGATCCCATTTACCGCTCCCCATGAGCCCCTCAGAGTGCTTGTGCCAGTTATATACCTGGAGTGTGAAGCAGGCAATATAGCAATGGCAGCCAGCGCAATATCGTAAAGCTGCAGGTCTTGGCCATGGCCGCTCTCGGTGAAGCTGCGTTGCCTCATCTGGAGGGCCTGGACGCCCGCTACTTCAACAGGAACTTCAGTGCTGTATTGCACGAGCTCGGCCAGCTGCAAGCAGCCGCTTCACAGAACGAGGTGGAGGGCGCAGCCGATAAGTGCACTGCGGCGCTTGAGGCACGCACACAGGAGGCACTTCCTATCCCGCAGCAGCAGCAGGAAAACTTACAGGCAACACGTACTTACCGTATGCATGCACCTGCCCCGTACAGCATAATCACAGCTGTGGAGAGCCAAAACAGGGAATGCCTGCTCATTCAAAGACGTGTTTCTGGATAATGACCTATGAACTCATGCTTTGCTTCAGCATGCCCATGCCTGATGTGAAGCTGTGTTTGGACAGTGATCTGACAGACTGTAGCAGCTGCGCCGCGCGCAGGTCGTGAGCGAGGGCCTGTCGCAGCACGTGCTGCGCAACTACGCACAGTTCGTGGCTGGCATCGCTGAGGTGTCTGCACTGGAAGCAGACTTGGTCAAGGCGCACGTGTGCGCCACGGTGCGCGCCAGACTGCTTTACGATGAGGAGAGTTGCAAAATAATACAGCAGAGTGCATACCGTTGCGCATGGCTGGCACATAGTGCATGCTGCCATCATGCATACGCCGCTCTTGCTCTAAGGATAGCACGCTCATAACTGTCAGCTAGGCGACTGGCATGTGTGGCATGTTACATGAGCTCTGTGTAACATGTACTAGTTTCCCTAGAAATCATGGATATGCGGTACTGCATGAATTCCACAAGGCATTCTGGCAACAGGAGGCGAGAGCCAACCTCGGCCTCGTGAAACAGAGTGTTGCAGTGGGTTCCTGGGTCGCCGCCCGCTCACGCCGCAAGCAGGTGCGTGCCTGCTTGGCTGTGTCCTCAACCTTGGCTGATATATGGTCTTAGGCATCCTCTAGCTGCACAGCAGCACAGCGCCAGCATCGTGAAGCGTACCTGCAGCATGTGGGTTTCCATTGAGCTGCAGGGACTGCCAATGATCACTGTACTACAACATTTATGCTGCCCGGCAGTCCTACGAGCAAGCCCCCCCAGACAGTGTTACTAGCGAGACGGCAGCAATCGGCAGGGCCGCTCAGAGCAAGGCCATGCAGACTGCACTTGAGGGCTGGACGGAGGCCGCTTGTATGCAGCATGCTCCTTGCATGCGGCGCAGGTGCTTGTGCGGCTGCTGGACGGCCTGAGCGCGCTGCACCAGGCCGCTGGCATGCATGCGGCGCTCAGGTGGGCCACTGGGATGCTTGTGTGTCATGTGACACTGCCAGCAGGCAACACCAGTCTACATTCTTGTGCCAGAACAGCAGAGTCAGCACGCACTGAATGGCACTCTGCAGCCATGTATGTATGCGATCTGGGGTGCACGGTGTGTCACTCGTTCTCCATGCATTTGCTGTTGTAGAACACCTACAAAGACGGACAGAATTGCCAGTGCGGCCTACAATAAAAGCAGACATGCTGAGCTGGCCCGCCTCGCCCACCAGGGAGGCGCGCATGAGTGGCCACTATGCGCAAGCCTTCTGGCTCTGCGCACACTGCTGGAGCATGCTAGCGGCCATGCCAGAGGTGGATCCGCTCCTCGCACAGGCTACCACGTCTTCTGTGTAGCTGTTATGACTTAGAGCAAGGACTTGGTCCCTCGCATGCGCTACGTAAGGGTTATGATTCGCTAGATTGTTTTGTCATGCTAGCAAAATTACTTGTGGGGTCGAGAGAGCTGGGAAGGCAAGGTTACTCTCAGCACTGATGCGATGTTGGTAGGTCCGCAGGTGCACTGTGCGCAGGCACTCGCTCACAAAGTGACAGCCGCGCATGAGGAAACAGCGCAGTGCTTGTCCACTGCACTGTCGGCTGCCTGCGCAGACTTCCGCCCGGACTGCTTCTCCAGGGTCTGTCCCGCTCCCGCGCATGACGACCGGTCGTTAGGCACTCTCCATGCAAGTGCTGCCAATGCCGCACTAAAGCACAACCTGGGACACAGACTGGCACTGTGCAGGCTCATTCATGTTACATATACGGCTGCTTGAAGACTACTCCGATACACGCTCATTCACATGCCTGTACGACTGATATCATACCCCTAGGGCTGTACATAAGTGCTGTACATGAAGGGCTCTCATGACATAAATCTCCGTGGTCATTGCGCTGCCCTGTCAGTTGCATTTGCTCCACTGCCTAGGGCAGTTCATAGAGCTTGAGAGCTGAATGTGCAGATCATGCGCCAGGTGCTAGAGGGCTACGTCTTCCTGGGCCAAGTGCATGGCCTGGGCGCAGAAGTCAGCACTGCATTCTCAGCGGCCATTGTGCGGTTGCACGCCTTCGGTCTCCACTGCACGCTGAATGCGACATAGACCATCAGCTGCTCACGTATGGTCACACACAGAAACTTTTTCCTGTAGTGAAATAGCGTGTGCACATATTCGTGTTGCATCCTCACTCTGCAAAGCAAGTTAGGCTTAGCAAACATCGCTGTCACGGTGCTTGGCAATGCTCGGAGCCCGCATGCTGGCAAACATGAAAAGTGTGAAATGAGCTGCCGCTTAGCAAGCCTGCACAGCGCAGGAGGCCGCAGTGACTGGCGTGGTCCGCGGGGTCCTGATGACGAGGCCCGGCGCAGACGGGGCGCACGGTGGGACTCTGCAGGAGCTCGTGCGGCGCCTGCCCGGCGATCTCTTCCG
>JAABUV010001010.1_pt1 | contig 40001 bp, 35 predicted proteins | sample 5559971 | NCBI WGS metagenome assembly JAABUV01 (sample SAMN10711881, study PRJNA513362) | rock metagenome | isolation source: Antarctica rocks | place: Antarctica: Victoria Land, Knobhead nord | collected 2015-12-19 | reverse complement strand
GAAAAACGCCACCCAGATCATTGCCCGCCACCTCTGCGAACGATCACGACGACGAAAGACGCAGCAAACCGTTCTGCGCCCTCCACTCCCGCCGTAAGTTGGCGCCTATGGGGCAGAGCCCCTGGCCTCCCCTACACCACGCTGCCCGCGTCCGCCGTCTCGGTCGTGACCGCCGCCACCGCTTGAGCCGGCGTCGCGTGCCCCGACAGCTCGTCGCCGGCGTCGCGCGGCAGGCGGGCACAGGTCGGGGAGGCAAGCAGCGAGATCGTCGCGACCACCAGGAAGGCGGCGCTGTAGTCCGGCAGCAGCGGATGGGAATGCCCCGTCAGCGCGATCGAGCCCGCCAGCGCGCCGGCCGCAACGCAGATGCCCAACGTGAGGTTGAGCTGCTGGAACGTGGTGTAGAAGCTGGTCGCGGCGCTCATCTGCGCGCGCGGGATGTCGGCGTAGGCGATGGTGTTGTAGGCGGTGAACTGCAGCGACTGGAAGAAGCCGCCGACCAGCAGCACGGCGTAGATCGCGGCGATCGGCCAGCTCGGGCGCAGCGCGGCGAAGCTGGCCAGGAACAGGGTCGCGATCAGCCCGTTCCACATCATCGTGCTCCGGAACCCCAGGCGGCGCAGGATCGGCTTGGCCGCCAACTTCATCAGCATCGACCCGGCGCTGCTCGCGAAGGTGATCAGCCCGCTGGACGCCGCCGACATGCCGAAGCCCAGCTGCAGCATCATCGGCAGCAGGAACGGCACCGCGCCCGCCGAGATGCGCGTCAGCCCGCCGCCGACCACCGACAGGCTGAAGGTCGGAATGCGCATCAGACGGAAGTCCAGCACCGGCTGCGGATGGCGGCGGGAGTGCCGCACGTACAGCGCGCCGCTGCCGATACCGACCACCAGGATCGCCGCCGCCCAGCCGACCGACGCGACCCCTCGGCTGATCGTCTCCAGCCCGAACATCAGGCACCCGAGCGAGATGCCGGACAGCACCAGGCCCGGCAGGTCGAAGTTGACCCGGCCCGGCTCCCGGATATCGCGGATGTAGCGCCCGGCCAACGCCATCCCGAGCAGCCCGATCGGCACGTTGATGTAGAAGATCCAGCGCCAAGACAGGTACGTGACGAGGAAGCCGCCGACTGGGGGGCCGACGATCGGGCCGACCATGGCCGGGATCATCAGCCAGGTCATCGCCGACACCAGCTCCGATTTCTCCACCGAGCGGAGCAGCACCAGCCGGCCGACCGGCACCATCATCGCGCCGCCGATGCCCTGCACGATGCGCGAAATCACCAGGAACCCCAGGCTGTCCGCCTGCGCGCACAGGACGGACCCCACGGTGAACAGCGCGATGGCGGCGCGGAACACGGTGCGCGAGCCGAACCGGTCGGCGGCCTTGCCGCTGGCCGGGATGAACACGGCGAGGCTAAGCAGGTAGGCGGTCAGCGCCACGTTCATGCGCAGCGGCTCGGTGCCGAAGCTGCGCGCCATCGAGGGTAGCGCGGTCGCGAGCACCGTTCCGTCCAGCTGCTCCATGAACAGCGCGCTGGCTACGATCAGCGCCGTGGTGCGCACGCTGACGCCGGCCAGGCGCTGGCGCGACAGGTAGCGCGCGCGGGCCCGGGCGCGGATGCGGCGGCGCAGCTGGGCGTTGAGGGCGGAGGTGAGGAGGTCGCGAAGGGGCATGCTGGCTCAAGATCGGGCTTTCCGGGTGCGACCGATACCCGGCGAACGCGCATGGCGGGTAATTACCCGTCCCCTTGCCGCCAGCGCCCCTAATACCGTAGCCCATCGGCATGAGCACCGGACGAGAGTACCCCGCGCGTCCCCTGGTCGGCATCGGCGCCGTCGTGCTCCGGCCCGGCGCCGTTCTGCTGGTCCGCCGCGGCAAGCCACCCGCCGCCGGTGCCTGGAGCATCCCCGGCGGCGCGCAGGAACTCGGCGAAACGGCGGAGGCCGCCGCGCGGCGGGAATTGCAGGAAGAAACCAGCCTGGAGGTCGGCGAATTGGTTCTGGCGGCCCATGTCGACAGCATCCATCCGGACGCGCAGGGCCGGGTGCAGTACCACTACACCATCCTGGACTTCGCCGCCCGCTGGCAGGGCGGCGAACCCAGGGCCGGGGGCGACGTCACGGAGGCGCGTTTCGTGGCATACGCAGACCTGGATAGCCTCGGCCTGTGGAGCGAGGCGCACCGGGTGATCGCCATCGCACGGCTGCTGCTGGGCGGCTAGACCAACTCGCCCGCATCCATCGCCGCCAGGAACGCGGCCGCCCGGTCGCGCAGCGCCTGCACCCGCGCCGGGTCCATGCGTTCGAGGGTCCGGAGCGGCAGGGCCATGCGCTGGTTGCCGGCGAAGCGCGTCGCGTGCCGGGCCATGAAGTCCCAGTAGAGCGCGTTGAACGGGCAGGCGCGCTCGCCCACGGCCTCCTTCACGTCGTAGTGGCAGTGCTGGCAGTAGTCGCTCATGCGGTTGATGTAGGCGCCGCTGGACGCGTACGGCTTGGAGCCGACGATGCCGCCGTCGGCGAACAGCGCCATGCCGCGCACGTTCGGCATCTCCACCCATTCATAGGCGTCGGCGTACACAATCAAGTACCACTCATCGACCTCCGCCGGGTCGAGGCCGGCCAGCAGCGCGAAGTTCCCGGTGATCATCAGGCGCTGGATGTGGTGGGCGTAGGCGTGCTCGCGCGTGTCGGCGACGGCATGGTGGATGCAGTTCATGCGGGTCTCGGCCGACCAATAGAACCAGGGCAGCTTTCGCGTCGCCTCCAGCGCGTTCAGCTTGCCGAATTCGGGCATCTTGAGCCAGTACATGCCCCGCACGAACTCACGCCAGCCGAGGATTTGCCGGATGAACCCCTCGGTCGCGTTCAACGGGGCCGCCCCGGCGCGGTAGGCGGCCTCGGCGGCCTCGCACGCGGCGAGCGGCGTCAGCAGCCCGGTGTTGATGGAGGTCGACACCAGCGCGTGGAACAGCGTCGCCTCGCCCACCTGCATCGCGTCCTGCCAGTCGCCGAACTGCGCCAGCCGGGTCTCGACGAAATCGTCCAGCGCCCGTTGAGCGTCCTGCGCGGTCACCGGCAGGGCGAAGCCGTCCACCGCGCCGAAATGGTCGGGGAAGCGCTCGGCGACCAGCGCCATCACCTCCTGCGTGATCGCGTCGGGCGGGAAGCGGGGCGGCGGCGGCGCGCGCACGCCGGCGGGCAGACGCTTGCGGTTCTCGGCATCGTAGTTCCAGCGCCCCCCCTCCGGCTGGTCGCCGTCCATCAGGAGGGCGTAGCGGCGGCGCATCTCGCGGTAGAAGAACTCCATCCGCAGCGACACCTTGGCGAGCTTGCCGGTGCCGCGCGCCCACGCCCGGAACTCCCGGTGGCGGCACAGGAAGCGGGTGTCGTCGCGGATGTCGACTTCGAGGCCGACGGCTTCGTGCCAGCCGCGCATGTCCTCCATCAGCCGCCACTCGCCAGCCTCCGTCACCACCACGCGGTCGGGGCGGTGGCGCTCGACGGCGCGCTGCAGCTCGGTGCGCAGGGTTTGCGTGTTGGCGGGGTCGTCGAGGCGGATGTAGTCGACGCGCACGCCGCGCGCGGCCAGGGCCCGGGCGAAGTGCCGCATGGCGGACAGCACCAGCACGATCTTCTTGGCGTGGTGCTTCACGTAAGTGCACTCGCTCAGAACCTCGGCCATCACCACGACATCGGTCGCCGGGTCGAGGTCGGACAGCGACGAGAGGCTGGCGCTGCACTGGTCGCCCAGCACCCAGCGGAGGGCGCCGCTCATCCTTTGGTGCGGACCGTGGAGCGTCCGCCGTCGACGGCAAATACCTGGCCGGTGATCCAGCCGGCGTCGGCCGACAGCAGGAATGCGGCGAGCGCGCCGGCGTCGTTCCCCTCGCCCAGGCGCGGGATCGGGTGCTGGCCGGCGATCGCCTTCGCCATCGTCTCGTTGCGGGTGAGCGGCTCGCTGATGCCGGAGCGGGTCAGGCTCGGGGCGATGCAGTTGACCCGGGTGTTCGGCGCGAGCTCGGCCGCCAGCGAGAGGGCCAGGCCCTCGACGGCGCCCTTGGCCGCGGCGATGACGGCGTGGTTGGCGAAGCCGGAGCGGACGGCGATCGTGCTGAACAGCACCACGCCGCTGCCGGGCACGGCGTACAGGCCGTCGGCGGCGGCCGCGACCGCCATGGCGGCGGCGACCGCGTTCAGCCGGAACGCGTCCATGAAGTCGGCTTCGGTCGCGCGCTTCAGCGGCTTCATGACGATGGAGCCGACGCAGAACGCCAGGCCGGCGATGCGGGGGCCGGCCCGCTGCACCGCGTCCGTCAGCGCGGCCGTGTCCAGCACGTCCGCCTGGGCCGATTGGGCGCCGAGCTCCCCTGCCAAGGCGGACAGCTTGGCCTCATTCCGCGCGACCAGGTGCAGCGCTTGGCCGGACGCGGCCATCCGCCGGGCGATCGCGGACCCGATCGCTCCCGTTGCCCCAATGATCACTACCGGCTCGGCCATGCGTGTCTCCCGTGCAGGCCCGCACATGGGGGCCGCGGCGGCGATTGCGACACGCGCTGCCCCACGGTGCGATAGCGACAACGCGCGTGGGCCGTGGCACTCTGGCCCGCATGCGACAGCTCCTGCTTCTCCGCCACGCCAAGTCGTCCTGGGACGATCCCAAACTGTCCGACCACGCCCGGCCGTTGAACGCGCGCGGGCATCACGCGGCGGAGGCGATGGCACGGGCAATGCGCGAGCTGGGGTTGGCGCCCGACTTGGTCCTGGTGTCCTCGGCCCGCCGCACCCTGCAAACCTTGGAAGCGCTGGAGCCGTGGGACGAGACCCCGCTGATCGAGCCGATGGACGCGCTGTACCTGGCGTCCGCGGTCGAACTGCTCGACCTGCTGCGCCTGGCGGCGCCGGTCGTGCGCAGCTTGCTGCTGGTCGGGCACAATCCTGGCTTGCATGAACTCGCGCTGACCCTGGCCGGGGCGCACGCCGCGACGATGGACGAGCACGTGCGCCGCCTGGCCGAGGGCTACCCGTCCGGAACGCTCGCCGAATTCAGCATCGCCTCGCCCTGGAGCGAATTGCGGGAAGGCGGCGGGCACCTCACCCGCGTCCTGCGTCCGGCCGATCTGGCGGAGGCGAACGCCTGAGCATGGCATCCCTGGAATTCTGCCTGCCGCCCGAGGACGCCGTCCGGCTGCTGCGAAGCGGCCCTCTGGCCAAGCTGCCCCGTCCGCGGCCGGTGATGGCGGACCAGGTTTGGCACGATACCGCCGCCGGCGCCCTGGAGGCCGGCGGCATGAGCCTGTCCGAGCAGCGGGGCAGCTGGCGGCTGCAGCGGATGCACCCGGACGTCTCGTTCTGGCCGCCGGGGATGCCGCCCGCCCTGCTGGCCGAGGGGCGTGCGCACGCCGATTTGGGCCGCGCCCTGCCGGGGCCGCTGATGCCCGTCGCGGCGTTCAAGGGACGGCAGCGCGTGATCCCGCTTGGCGCCGAGACGTCGGGCAGCCTGACGGTGATCGAGGGGATGTTGCGCGGGGTCACGCAGGAACGGCCCGTCTGCCGCATCGTGCTCGACGGCCCGGCCGCGCAGGTGGAGGCGCTGTCCAACCAACTCGCCGGCACGGCGCGGCTGAGCGTTCCGCGCAGCACCCTGGCCGGCGAGGCGATCGCCCTCGCGCGCGGCCACGCGATGCCGGCCCGGCGCGAGGGCGCGCCCGAAATCATACCCGGCACAACGCTCGCCGACGCCATCGCGATCGTGTTCAGCCACCTTGCCGACGTGATCCTGGCGGGATCGGCCATGGCCGGGGACGGCATCTCGTCCGAGCCGGTGCATCGCATGCGCGTGGCGGTGCGGCGGCTGCGGTCGGCGCTGTCGGTGTTCCACCGGGCCGCGGACGGTCCGGTGCCGCAGAACGTCAAGCAGGCGTTGCGAGGGCTGGCAGCGCATCTAGGAGCGGCACGCGATTGGGACGTGTTCCTGGAGGGCACCGGGCAGGCAGTCGCCGCCGCCTTCGCTGAGGATCATCGGGTTGCTGCCCTGCTGGCCGCCTCCCGCCGGCATAAATCCGCTGCCTACCACGAGTTGGCCCGCTATCTGGAAGGCCCGGAGTTCAGGCAGCTCGAATTGGGGCTGGCGCAACTGGCGACGCTCCGGCCTTGGCAGCAAGGGGCCGACGAGGCGCAGGCAGCGATGCTGGCCGCCGACGCGGAGGCGTTTGCCACCGGCCTGCTGCACCGCCGCCTAGACCGGATGTTGACGCCCGGCCCCGACATCGAGGACTTGCCAATCGACGAACTCCACGCCATCCGCAAGGAAGGCAAGCGCCTTCGATACGCCGCCGAGTTCTTCGCCTTGCTGTTTCCCCGCAAGCTGACCCGGCGCTTCATCGACCATCTAGCGGAGCTGCAAGAGGAACTCGGCCATTTGAACGACGCCGCCGCCGCCGGTTCGCTGATGGCTCGGCTGCATGGCGGGGCCGACCGTACCTACGCAACCGGGCTGGTGGCCGGGTTCGTCGCGGCGCGCAACCAGAACAGCCGCCGGCGCATTTCCCGCGCATGGGGCAAATTCCGGAAGCAGGAGCCATTCTGGTCCTGAAAACGGCCGATTTCAATCAAGCTTGCGTGTACCTGCCGGGTCGGCCAAGCGCCGTCTGCGAGGCACCGGCCCGGTGCGCGAGGACATCGATCCTGCCTCGAACCGGCGTGCGTGCCCGATGGTCCGGTCGGTCCCCGTCAGGCCCGGCTGGCCGTGTCCTATGCTGCAACAGCGAAGGTTGCGCTCGGAACCAGGTCGCCCTTATTTTGCCACACTGAATCGGAGCGGGACGAACCCGTTGACGACACCAACGCGTCTGGCATGGACGCTCACTGGCAGCAACAGGAAGTACGCATGAGCGGAACGCCGAACGGGTCTTTGACGATGACGCTGGACGGATCGAACAAGTCGCTGTCGGTTCCGCTCAAGGCCGGCACGATCGGGCCCTCCGCCGCCGACATCAGTAAGTTGTACGGCAGTCTCGGAATCTTCACCTACGACGTGGGCTACGGCACCACTGCCGCGTGCGAGAGCAGCATCACCTACATCGACGGCGACGAGGGCGTGCTGCTGCACCGGGGCTACCCGATCGACCAGCTCGCGGAGAACTCGACCTTCCTGGAGGTTGCCTACCTGCTGCTGAACGGCGAATTGCCGACCCAGGCGCAGCGGGCCGAATTCGAGCATGGGGTCATGCGCCACACCATGCTGCACGAGCAGCTCCGCAGTTTTTACAGTGGTTTTCGGCGTGACGCTCACCCGATGGCGGTCATGTGCGGCGTCGTCGGCGCCCTCAGCGCGTTCTACCACGACAGCTTGGACATCACCAACGAGGACCACCGCCGCATCAGCGCCTTCCGGCTGATCGCGAAGCTGCCGACCATCGCTGCCTGGACCTATAAGTACTCGATCGGGCAGCCGTTCATGTATCCGCGCAACGACCTCGGATACGCCGAGAACTTCCTTTATATGATGAACGCCGTCCCGGCGGAGCCGTACCATGTCAGCCCCGTGCTGGCGCGAGCCATGGAACGCATCTTCATCCTCCACGCGGACCACGAGCAGAATGCCTCCACGAGCACGGTGCGGCTGGCTGGGTCCACCGGCGCCAACCCGTTCGCCTGCATCGCGGCCGGCATCGCAAGCCTGTGGGGGCCCGCGCATGGCGGCGCCAACGAGGCGGTGCTGAAGATGCTGGGCGAGATCGGGCATCCGGAGAATATCCCGGACTTCATCACCAAGGTAAAAGACAAGAACAGCCACGTGCGGCTGATGGGCTTTGGCCACCGGGTGTACAAGAACTACGATCCGCGCGCGAAGATCATGGAGCACACGTGTCATGAGGTGCTGCAGGAGCTTGGCATCAAGGACGACCCGTTGCTCGACCTCGCTATGGAGCTTGAGCGGATCGCTTTGAGCGACGAGTATTTCATCAGCAAGAAACTTTATCCGAACGTCGACTTCTACTCGGGCATCATCCTCAAGGCGATGGGCTTTCCGGTCAGCATGTTCACGGTCCTGTTCGCCGTCGCGCGCACCGTCGGCTGGATCAGCCAGTGGAAGGAAATGGTCGAAGACCCCTCGCAACGGATCGGCCGCCCACGCCAAGTGTACATCGGCGCCCCCCGGCGGGATTTCGTTGCGATATCCAAGCGCGGCTGAGTCTTGACGTCGAGACGCCCGGCAGATCGAAGCCGGGCGTTGCAGGCGATCGCCTGATGTTCACTGGGTGAAAATGCTCACGTTCCAGTGACTACGGTCAGACTTGCGGCTCGGCCCTCACCTTCTGCATGATGTTTCGCTCGCAGGATGATGAAATGTGATGATTAATCAACGTCATCTTGTCGCGGCACGCCGATCGTTTCTCGGCCGGCATTTCCAATCGTTCGCAAAAGTTTCAATAATTCAACGTTTTGTCTTATTTTTCTGTAACGATTAGGGTCGATTTCCTGGTCTGAGCCATCCCTCGCCAGTAAATACCTGACTGCAAGAACGGCACTGAAGCCCTTGCGCGCAAGGCGAATATGGAACATTTCAGATCGATCGACGCTATCGTACGCGCACGCCTCAAGCGTTGGCCGCAACGCCCGCCAGGGTTGGAGGAGTCGGGCCGGAATAACTGGATCCGCGGTCGCCCGGACAATGCGGCCGGGCAGTGCTTCCTCAAGCTGCCCGGCAGCGAACGGCTCCGCACCCTTCCCGACGGCCTCTGGCTGAACTTCGGCGGCACCCCCGATGAGCCATACGCCGACATCTTCGCCATCGAGGCGTGCACCTCGTTCTCGAATTTCCTGGACAAGCGCTCCCGCTTCGCGCCCAGCACGCAATCGTTGATGGCGGTGTGCCCGGTCGCCTGGCTGCTGACGCCATTCACGCCGGGCGATCCGACGCCACGCTGGCGCGCCACCGGCGTGGTCCGCGTCGAGCCGAACCGGCAGTTGGTCATCCCGGTCCGCGACCTCCGCGTGCTGTACGGCTTGCAAGATCGTCATTACCAAGGCTTCAAGCAGAACCAGGTGCCGCACCCGCACGAGTTCTTCGTCCCGATGGACTCGCTCACCGCCGAGCACGGCGACCAGGACCCGGCGATGCACGCCCTTCTCGCCAAGGCCTCGGTCACGGCGAATTTCCTGTGCCGGCTTCCGGCGGCGGCCTGACCGGGTGCAACACCTGCGTTGCGTCGGGCCAACGCGCCCCTTATGCATCCGCCCATGCCGTCCGAAACCCCTATTCGCGTGGAAACGATCACTGGGCCGGCCATCGCGGACGCCATCCCGGCCCTGCAGCGCGTGCGCGCCGTCGTGTTCCGTGAGTTTCCATACCTGTACGACGGCGACCCGGCGGTGCCCGCCGACTATCTCGCCACCTACGCGCGCAGCCTTCGCGCCGCCGTCGTCATGGCGTGGGACGGCGACGCCCCGGTTGGCGCGGCCACCTGCCTGCCGTTGGCGGACGAGAGCGAGGACACGACCGAACCCTTCCTCGCGCGCGGTTGGGACCTGGACCGCTTCTTCTACTACGGCGAGGCCGTGCTGCTCCGCGCCTATCGCGGCCGGGGCCTCGGCGTTCGTTTCTTCGAGGCTCGCGAGGCCCAGGCCCGGGCGTGCCAGGCCGAATTCGCGTGCTTTTGCTCCGTCCGCCGTCCGGCCGACCATCCCGCCCGGCCACCTGGCTACGTCCCAAACGACCGGTTCTGGCACGCCCGCGGCTACACGCCCATGCCGGGCCTGACCTGCCACTACACCTGGAAGGAAACGGGCGCTGCCGAGCCGGTGCGGCACCCACTGGATTTTTGGGGCAAGTCGCTGTCGGGCACGCCGCTGCCATGATGGTGCGGCTTGGGCTGCTGCCGCACCGGGTGGGACGCTACGCGACCCTGGACAAATGGGCGGCCGCGCTGGACCGCCGGGTCGCCGAGGCCGCTGCGGCGGGAGCGCAACTGCTGCTGCTGCCCGAATACGCCAGCATCGACGCGATTGCCGCGCCGCTGCCCAGCCTGCTGGCCGAAATCGACGCCGCGTGCGCGCAGCATGACGCCGTCGTGGACGCCCTGCGCGGCATGGCCGGACGGCATGGCGTGTGGCTGCTCGGCGGCTCGCTTCCGGTCCGGCGAGACGACGCCCTGTTCAACCACGCGGCGCTGCTGACGCCGGATGGACGGACGGGGTTCCAGAATAAGCACGTCCTCACCCGGTTCGAGCGCGAGCTGTGGGGATTGTCGCCTGGCCGCCCGCCCGGCGTGTTCGACACCCCCTGGGGCCGCCTCGGCGTCGCCGTCTGCTACGACGTCGAATTTCCGCCGCTGGTCCGCGCCCAGGTCGAGGCGGGCGCCTGGCTGATCCTGGTCCCGGCGTCCACCGACACCCTCGCCGGCTTCAACCGCGTCCGGCTCGCAGCCCGGGCGCGGGCGCTGGAGAACCAGTGCTACGTCGCGGTCGCGCCGACGGTGGGCGACGCTCCGTGGCTGGCCTCGCTCGACGTGAACCACGGCTACGCGGCGGTGTTCGGCCCAGTGGACCGCGGTTTCCCCGACGACGGCGTGATCGCCCGCGGGGAGATGGACGCGGACGCCTGGGTGTACGCCGACCTCGACCCCGCCCGCCTCGACGCCGTGCGCGGCGATGGCGCCGTGTTCAACCATCGGGACTACCCCGCCGCGCCGCCCCCCTGCCCCATCCTTCCCCTGTGCCGCTGATCTATCTGCTGGCGGGCGAGGCCAGCGGCGACACCATCGGCGGGCGGCTCATGGCCGCCCTGGTCGCCGCCCGCCCCGGCCTGGCCTTCGCCGGCGTCGGCGGCCCGCGGATGCAGGCGCTCGGGTTGCACAGCCTGTTCCCGATGGCCGACCTGGCCGTCATGGGGCTGATGGAGGTGCTGCCGCGCGTGCGCCTGCTGCGCCGGCGCGTGCACGAGGCCGCCGCGGACATCGTGGCCCGGCGGCCGGACATCGTGGTCAGCATCGACGCACCCGGCTTCATGCTGCACGTGCTGAAGCGGGTGGCGCCGTCCGGGGTTAAGCGCATCCACTACGTGGCGCCGCAGGTCTGGGCCTGGCGCGAGCACCGGGTCAAATCGTTCCCAGGCATCTGGGACGAGCTGCTGTGCCTGCTGCCGTTCGAAGTGGCGTATTTCGCCAGCCACGACCTGCCCGCGCGATTCGTCGGCCATCCGGTGCTGGAATCTGGGGCCGACACAGGCGACGGCGCTGGCTTCCGCGCCCGTTGCGGCATTGCGCCCAATTCCCCCGTGCTGGTGCTGATGCCGGGCAGCCGCCGCAGCGAGGCGCCCCGGCTGCTTCCCGTCTTTCGCGCGACGCTGGCGCTGCTGGCCCAGGACGTTCCGGACTTGGTTCCCGTGGTGCCGGTCGCACCGGCCGTCGCCGAGATCGTGCAGCTTGCCACCTCGGACTGGCCGCTTCGCCCAATCATCGTCACCGGCCTCGCCGATAAGCACGACGCCTACGCCGCCGCCTCGGCCGCGTTGACCAAATCGGGAACATCGACGCTGGAACTGGCGTTGGCGGGGGTGCCGATGGCTGTCACCTACCGGGTCAACGCCGTGTCGGCCTGGATGGCGCGGCGGATGATCCGGGTAAAGCACGTCGCCATGGTCAACCTACTGGCCGGCCGTGCCGTCGTGCCGGAGCTGCTGCAGCAGGAGTGCCGGCCGGATCGACTGGCTGCGGTGGTCCGCCAGATGTTGCGCGACCCGGCGGTGGCCGCTGCCCAGCGCGCGGCGTTTGGGCCACTCCTGGCGGGCTTGCACCCGCCAGGAGAGACGCCATCGGCAGCCGCGGCGCGAGAAATCCTGGCCGTGCTGGACCGGCCTGGGGGCTGTGGAAAAAGGGCAGGCAAGGGCGCCGCCCTTGACCCGCTGGGGCCGGCGGCCCCAGACCCCGTTTTCCTCAGCAAAAGGCCTTAAAGGCTCGCCTTTCTAAAGGTCGTGGCCGCCTCTCAGGGTTGCTTACCCTCGTTGATGCGCTCCTGCGACTTGGCCTTCTCGTGGTGGCCGGCGACGGCGCCCACCGCGGCCCCGGTCTTGGTGTGCCCGCCCATCACGTGACCGGCCACGCCGCCGACCGCCGCTCCCTTCAGCGTGCCGCCCTTCGCCTCTGGCTTGTCGTCGGCGCGCGCCGCGATCGGCGCCGCCGCCACCAAGCTCGCCAACGTCAATGCGATCAGCTTCGTCATGAGAAATCCCCTGTTTTGCGGGAAGACAACTCCCCAGCCCGGCGTCGGTTCATCCATGTCCCGTCCCACGCAGCAACCCCGAGGCGAACGCGCGCTCACGCGAGGTCGCCATCGAGGCGCTGACCGCCAGCGCTGCGGCCAGGGCACGGCGGCCGGCGGCAGCGTCGACCAGCACCGGCGTGCCGTCCAGGCAGGCGGCGACGAAGCCCTCGTGCTCGGCCGCCATCGCGTCGTGCTCGCGCCAGCTGATCGCCTCGCGACGGAAGCCGCCCGTGCCCGGCAGCGGCAAGCCCCGCTCCCGCCCGATCATCACCAGCTCCCGCGCGCCGAAATCGGCGGACAGGTAGCCCTCCTCGGAGAACAGCCGCATCCGCCGCTCCGTCTTGATGGAGATGCGGCTGGCGGTGATGGTCGCGACGCAGCCGTTGGAGAAGCGCACCCGGGCGTTGGCGATGTCCTCGTGCGCGCTGGAGACGGCGGCGCCCAGCGCGTCCACGCTCTCGATCTCGCTGTCGACCAGCGCCAGCACGAGGTCGAGGTCGTGGATCATCAGGTCCAGGATGACCGACACGTCGGTCCCGCGCGGCTTGAACGGGGCGATGCGGGTCGCCTCGATATACAGCGGGCGGGTGATCCGGGCCGAGATCGCCTGGTGCTCGGCGGAAAACCGCAGCAGGTGGCCGACCTGCAGCACCAATCGGCGCTCGGCCGCCAGCGCTGCCAGCGCGTCCGCCTGCTCCAGCGTGGCGGCGATCGGCTTCTCCACGAGCACGTGCCGCCCGGCCGACAGCGCCTGGCTCGCCAGGGCGTGGTGGGCCTCGGCCGGCGCCGCGATCACGACGGCGTCGACGGCGGCGAGCAGGGCGTCCAGCGCCATGGCGGGCGCGCCGGTCTCGCGCGCCACCGCTTGGGCCCGCGCCGGGTCGGGGTCGTGGATGCCCACCAAGTCCGCGCGCGGGGCAGCCGCCACCTTCAGCGCGTGGAAGCGCCCAAAATGCCCGGCGCCGATGACGCCCATCCTCAACCGAGTGCCTGCCATGCCGGTGCTGTAGCATGGCGGGCTTCGACCAACGACGGCTCGGGGGCAGTGTCTCAGTTTGAATGTCAGCTATTGAAGCGAGACGCCCCTCGTTCGCTCGCACCACCAAGGCAATCGCATGTGAACATGATTTGCCACCTGGAAGCCTCGCCAAACACTCCGTTGCGGCACGAGCGGCGGTTGTTCCGCAACGGATCAGCCGACGCAACCCAAACTTGGTGATTTCTGCCACCGTGCAATTGCCCTGCTCGCCCCACCGGAATCCGTTGAGGGCGGGCTGGCAATGCTCTAGATGGTGCCGGCCCCACGGCCAAATCCGATGCGTTCCTGCATGCAGGACAACGATCTCCAAAGGTGATTCCCATGAAGCTTTGCCTGTCAGCGGTCGTCGTGGCTGTCCTAGCCAGTCTCGCTTCGATGCACGCATCCTCAGCGGACACGTTGCCCACAAGCAAACAACTGCCGTTGTCAATCGCGCTCGAGGCGGCCACCGAAGCCGTTGCCGCCTGCGCCCGGACCAACTACCTCGTCACCGCCACGGTGGTCGATGCGTCCGGCTTGGTCAAAGCCGTGGCCAAAGGCGACGGCACCTACCCGCACACACTCGATACCAGCCGCGGCAAGGCCTATGCCGCCGTCTCGCTCGGGCCGGACTTCCGAAAAGACACCACCAGCGAGATCGTGGCGTTCGTCGTCAACAATCCGGCGTTCGGCCCTCTGGTCAATCTCCAGAACGTCTATCTCGTGGCAGGCGGCGTGGTAATCAAATCGGGTGACGAAATCATCGGGGCGATCGGCGTGGGCGGCTCTCCCCACGGCGATCAGGACGAAGTCTGCGCCCAAGCCGGCGTGGCCAAGATCGCCAACCGGCTCAAGTAGCGCGCGCCGCCGAACGCTCGATCATCCTTCGGGTAAATTGCATCCATCGTCTCGGCAGGCTTAATTCGGATGTCCCGCTCGGCTTCCAGCGTCGAGAGCGCCGGAAACGGGGCTGCGTCTCCGCCGATCGAGGCCGCGGTTAGGAATGACCGCTTGGGTCGAAAGCCGAAATTCAAACCGAGACACCACCCCGCCTCGGCCCAGGCTTGCATCCCCCCCACGCGCTAGGCATGGTCCGGCCGTTCGTTCCGGGAGGGCCGCCGCCTACCATGTTGCAATTCAGCCGCTTGAAGACCGCGCTGATCTTCGGCGCCTGCATCCTCGGCGCGCTGCTGTGCCTGCCCAACCTGTTCCCCGCGCCCGCGTCCTGGATGCCGTGGCGGCAGGTCCATCTCGGCCTCGACCTGCGCGGCGGCAGCTACCTGCTGCTCGAAGTCGACATGGACGCCGTCCGCAAGGAGCGGCTGGACGCCATCGTCGACTCCGCGCGGCAGGCCCTCGCCGGCAAGTACCGCAACCTCACCGAGCAGCCGGCCCAATCCCGCGTCCTCATCGGCCTGCGCGACCCGGCGCAGGCCGACGCCGCCCTCGACGCCCTGCGCGGCATGGCCAACCTCACCACCCCGCCCGAGTTCGACGTCGCTCCCCAGCCGGACGGGCAGCTCGCCGTCACCCTGTCCGACGCCGCCATGCGGCAGCGGGCCAGCGGCGCCGTGCAGCAATCCATCGAGATCGTGCGCCGCCGCATCGACGAGACCGGCGTGCTCGATCCGCAGATCACCCGGCAGGGCGACAACCGCATCGTGGTGCAGCTGCCGGGCATCGAGGACCCGAAGCGGATCAAGGACCTGCTCGGGCAAACCGCCAAGATGACGTTCCGCTTGGTCGACGAGGGCGCCAACCTCGCCGGCACGCCGCCGCCCGGCGACGAGTTCCTGCCGCTGGAGAACGACCCCAACCGCAAGCTCGCGGTGCGCAAGCGGGTCGAGGTGGACGGCGCCAGCCTGACCGACGCGCGGCCCGGGCAGAACTCGCAGGACGGTCAGTGGGTGGTGAACTTCACCTTCGACTCCGTCGGCACGCGGCGCTTCGCCGAGGTCTCGACCGCGCAGGTCGGCCACCCGTTCGCGATCGTGCTGGACAACAAGGTGCTGAGCGCCCCCGTGATCCGCGAGCCGATCACCGGCGGGCGCGGGCAGATCAGCGGCAGCTTCAACGCCCGCAGCGCCACCGACCTGTCGGTGCTGCTGCGCGCCGGCGCCCTCCCCGCCCCGCTGACGGTGGTGGAGGAGCGCAGCGTCGGGCCGGAACTCGGCGCCGACTCGATCCGCAACGGCGCCATCGCGCTGGGCGTCGGCTTCCTGCTCGTGATCGGCTTCATGGGGACGTTCTACGGCCTGTTCGGCTGGTTCGCGAACATCGCCCTCGTGGTGAACCTGGTCATGATGCTGGCGATCCTGTCGCTGCTCGAAGCCACGCTGACCTTGCCGGGCATGGCGGGCATCCTGCTCACGCTCGGCATGGCGGTGGACGCCAACATCCTGATCAACGAGCGCATCCGCGAAGAGGTGAAGCTGGACCGCAAGCCGGTGGCAGCACTGGAGGCCGGGTTCCGCCGGGCGTACGGCACCATCATCGACAGCAACGCGACCGCGTTCCTGGCGCACGTGATGCTGTTCGTGTTCGGCACCGGGCCGGTCCGCGGCTTCGCCGTCACCATCACGGTCGGCATCGTGACGACCCTGTTCACGGCGACCGTGCTCGCGCGCCTGCTGATGGTGCGGTGGTACGCCGCGCGCCGTCCCGCCCTCTTGCCGGTGTAAGCCATGTTCTTTCGCCCGATGTTCCGGCTGGTGCCCGACGGCACGCGCATCAAGTTCATGCGCGGCCGCTTCATCGGCCTGCTGACGTCGGCGGTGCTGTCCACCCTCTCGGTCGTGCTGTTTTTCACCCCTGGGCTCAACCTCGGCATCGACTTCAAGGGCGGGATCGTGATGGAGGTCCGTACTCCGGGCCCGGCCGATTTCGACGCGATCCGGGCGGCGCTGGCCGCGCACGGCGTGGCCTCGGCGGGGCTGCAGCGCTTCGGCAGCGATAGCCAGGTGTTGATCCGCATGGATCGCCAGCCGACCGAGCCCGCCACGCAGGAGGCCGTCAGCCGCGTGCGCGCCGCCCTGGAGCAGGCGCAGCCCGGCACCCGCATCGAGCGCAACGAGGCGGTCGGCGCGTCCGTCTCGGCCGAACTGTTCCGCAACGGGCTGCTGGCGCTGGGGATCAGCTTGCTGATGATCCTGGTGTATATCTGGTTCCGCTTCGAGTGGCAGTTCGCGGTCGGCGCGGTCGTGACCTTGCTGCTGGACGTGACCAAGGCGATCGGCTTCCTGGCGATCACCCGCATCGAGTTCGACTTGGTGATGGTGGCCGCGATCCTGACCGTGATCGGCTACTCCACCAACGACAAGGTCGTCGTGTACGACCGGGTGCGGGAGAACCTGCGCAAGTACAAGTCGATGCCGCTGCGGGAGCTGATCGACTTCTCGATCAACGAGACGCTGAACCGCACGCTCGGCACGTCGATGACGGTGTTCCTGGCCAGCCTGCCGCTCGCGTTGTTCGGCGGTGCGTCGCTGTCCGGGTTCGCGTGGGTGATGCTGTTCGGCATCGTCGTCGGCACGTCGTCGTCGATCTTCATCGCGGCCCCGATCCTGCTGCTGCTCGGCGAGAACCGGCTGCGGCGGGACGCCCAGGCGCCGGTCGTCGCCAAGGCCGCGACGCCGCGGCCAGCGCGTTAGCCGGCGTCGTTCCGTAATCCTTCCCCATATGGAAGGGATCATGTCCTCCCAGGCGGCAAACCGATGCTGAAGCGCTTCTTCGCCTATTACCGTCCCCATCGCCGCCTGTTCCTGCTGGATTTCGGCTGCGCCGTGCTGGCGGGCCTGCTGGAGCTCGGCTTCCCCATCGCCGTCCGCGGCTTCGTGGACCAGCTGCTGCCCGGCCGCGACTGGGCGTTGATCCTGCTGGCTTCGGCGGCCCTGCTCGCGATCTACCTGCTCAACACCGGGCTGCTGGCGGTGGTGACCTACTGGGGGCACATGCTGGGCATCAACATCGAGACGGAGATGCGCCGGCGGGCGTTCGACCACCTGCAGAAGCTGTCGTTCACCTTCTACGACAACGTGAAAACCGGCCACCTTGTCGCCCGCGTCACCAAGGATTTGGAAGACGTCGGCGAGGTGGCCCATCACGGCCCGGAGGACCTGTTCCTCGCGGTCATGACCTTCGCCGGCGCGTTCGCCTTGATGGCGGCGGTGAACCTGCAACTGGCGCTGCTGACCGCGGCGGTGGTGCCGGTCATCACCGTGCTCGCCTCGCGTTACGGTAACCGGATGACGCGCAACTTCCGCATCCTGTTCGGCCAGGTCGGCCGGTTCAACGCCCGCATCGAGGAGAACGTCGGCGGCATGCGCGTGGTGCAGGCCTTCGCCAACGAGGACCACGAGCGGCGGCTGTTCGCGGTCGAGAACGCGCAGTACCGCGCCACCAAGCTGGAGGCCTACCGGATGCTGGCCGCCAGCACCTCCATCAGCTATTTCGGCATGCGGCTGACGCAGATGGTGGTGATGGTCGCGGGCACTTGGTTCGTGCTGCACGGCGAGCTGTCCAACGGCGGTTTCGTGGGCTTCCTGCTGCTGGTGTCGGTGTTCCTGCGCCCGATCGACAAGATCAACGCCGTGCTCGAAACCTACCCCAAGGGCATGGCCGGGTTCCGCCGCTACGCCGAACTGCTCGACACCGAGCCCGACATCGTCGACGCGCCCGGCGCCCGTGCCGTCGCCGGCCTGCGTGGCGCGATCCGGTTCGACGGCGTGCGCTTCGGCTACGCGCCGGGCCGCCCGGTGCTGAACGGCATCGACCTCGACATTGCGGCCGGCGAGACGGTCGCGTTCGTCGGCCCGTCCGGCGCCGGCAAGACGACGCTGTGCTCGCTGCTGCCCCGGTTCTATGAGCTGGACGGCGGCCGCATCACCATCGACGGCATCGACATCCGTGCCATGACCTTGGCGTCGCTGCGCAGCCAGATCGGCATCGTGCAGCAGGACGTATTCCTGTTCGCCGGCACGATGCGGCAGAACATCGCGTATGGGCGGCTGGACGCCGGCGAGGCGGAGATCGTGGACGCGGCGCGCCGGGCGCAGTTGGATGAGGTGATCGCCGGGCTGCCCGACGGGTTGGACACGCCGATCGGCGAGCGCGGCGTGAAGCTGTCGGGCGGGCAGAAGCAGCGCCTGGCGATCGCGCGCATGTTCCTCAAGAACCCGCCGATCCTGATCCTCGACGAGGCCACGTCCGCCCTGGACACGCAGACCGAGCGGGCGATCCAGCGTGCGTTGGCCGCGCTGTCGGTGGGGCGGACGACCCTGGTGATCGCCCACCGCCTGGCGACGATCCGCAACGCCGACCGGATCGTGGTGGTGGACGGCACCGGCGTCGCCGAGCAGGGCCGCCACCGGGAGCTGCTGGCGGCGGAGGGGGCGTATCACGCGCTGCATGCGGCGCAGTTCGCGGACGGGGTTGGGTGAGTGGAGGGGGGTGGGGATGTTGCGGCGAGATTAGATTTTTATCAGAGAATATCATCAGCTACGAGACGCAGACTTTAAGCATCTTAAGATACTTTCGTAAACTATAAGTGGATTATATCCAACTTAAGTAAAACATTCGTATTTGATCAAGGAAAATAAAGTTCGTTCTTGCATGCTAATTTTGCGTCGTATAAGAATATATAGAATTGTGCTGAGTTTTGTATACTAAGATTAATTGTCAATGCTATAGTTATATATAAAAACATAACCAACTCAAAACTGTAAAAATAATTTGCCAATCTACAGTCTTAAGTAAATAATTTTGATTTAATTTTTCTAAACCATTACCAGCTATAGAGTATAAATAACGATATCTAATTGCTCTTGGAATTATAATTCCAATCGAGGCAAACATCGCGCTCACGGCAAACCACCCTATCAATCCAGCACCTTTACTGATCGCATCTGATAGATAGAAAAGGGTTTGACATCTCTCCAAATATGATGTTGCAATCTGAGGTAAAACCGCATAATTTGAGATTATGAAGGCAAAAAGAATAGTAATTGCAGCTCCATTTAATGCCAATATTAATTTGCATGCTTCAGTAAGTTGGTGAGATATATAAATATTTCTTTTTATGAGAGCAGGATTGTTCTTCCTCATAAGTTACTCTCTCATTTTCGGACGACCGCCGTCAATGGAATCGGTTCACGGTTTCCCCAGAACAGCAATTAACCACCTGGTGCCTAGGCCGCCACTCATGGCCAACAGATCAATCGTTCTACTTGACGGCGCCTCCCAGCTTGCAGCGCGCCTGGACAATCGGCTCGGACGGCGACGGGCCAATGATCCGGACCTGATTCCCAGAAAACGCGTACCGCCACCGGCTGCCAAGCGGCTCGCCCGACATGGACGCGACCGTCGTGCCCGTGAACCCGTCAGGCCGGAGTTCGCTAATCCGCTCGACATCGGCCTGGCCCGACTGGTCCTCGATGCGAAGCCTGCCCCCCTTCACGGCGTAGAGATAGAACCGCGACCGGCAATCTCCCGAGCTCCAGCGCCCGTTGGCATTCTGCAGCAGGAAGCTGGTCCGGCCGTCGCGTGGCGCGAGGGCGCGGTCGCTGTCGGCGTTGTCGTGGGCGAGCGCTTCCCGCAGCGACCTCGCCCGGCCTTGGGTAAAACCGTCGTCCACGCGCCACCCGCCGGCCCCTCGCACGAGGGAGAAGGTTTGGGTGCGGTCCTGGCCTTGCGCCTGGAAATCGGCCCTCACTGTGGCGTGGTCGCCGTCATCCAATTGGCCGTGCACGCCGACCGACCTGACCGGCCCGGATTGGCAGTTGCACACCAGGTCGCCGCCGGTGGAACCCGCGCTTTCGATCCCGGCCCGCGAATGGCGCAGCAGCGTCAGCAACGCAGCGCTCGCGAGTTTTGGATCGTCGAGCTTGACGCGGGGCGGCAGGTCGGGGCTGGCGAGATAGGGCGCGTACATCCTGTCGACGAACGCTTCCGCCGCGGCGAGCCGCGCCGTGTCCGCCCGGACGGACGCCGAGAACGCGACCGCGGCGATTGCGGCGACTCCGGCCATCTTGAGCATTGGCAGCGCATATTATCGTTGTTGATCCGCAACGATACCGCACGCCGCCGGAACCGTCGAGGGTTATGCCGCCTGCCCGGCCCCGAAGAACGCCCCCAGCGTCGCGATGAACGCGGCCGGCTGCTCGGCGTGCAGCCAGTGGCCGGCGTCCTTGATGGTCGCGAACTTCGCCGCCGGAAACTGCGCTCGGATGGCGGGGCGGTACGCCGGAAGGATGTAGCCCGATTTCGCCCCGGCGATGAACAGCGCCGGCCCGGCGTAGGGCGGCTCGCCAAGCCTATCCCACGCCTCGATCCGCGGCAGGCACGCGCCGATCGCGTCCAGGCCGATGCGCCAGCCAGCGCCGGGCCGCCAATTGTGCAGCAGAAAGCCGCGGATGCGCGGGTCGTCGATGGCGGGGGCGAGCGCCGCGTCGGCTTCGGTGCGCGACAATTCCCGCGGCACGGCGCGCATCGCCTCGACGTAGCCGCCGAAATGCGACGGGTACGGGACGGGCGCGATGTCCGCCACCGCCAGGCGGCTCACCGCGCCCGGGTCGTGCAGCGCCAGCCGCATCGCGACCTTGCCGCCCATGGAATGGCCCATCACCCCCGCCGGCAGCGCGTCCTGGGCCTGCAGCGTCTCGCGCACGTCGGCTGCCATCGCCGGGTAGTCCATCGTGGCGGCGTGCGGGCTGTCACCGTGGTTGCGGAGGTCGATCGCGATGACGCGGAACCGCGCCGCCAGCGCCCGGTGCACTTGGCCGAGGTTGCGCGCCGAGCCGAACAGCCCGTGCAGCAGCGCGACCGGCGCGCCCTCCCCCAGCGCGTGCGCCGCCAAGATCATCCGGCGTCGAGGTCGAGCACGATCTTGCCGATATGCGCGCTGCTCTCCATCAGACGGTGCGCCTCGGCCGCCTGCGCGAGTGGGAACACGCCGTGGATCACCGGGCCGCAGCGGCCGGCGGCGAGCACCGGCCAGACCTTCGTCCGCAGCGACTCCGCGATGGCGCCCTTCTGCGCCGCCGTCCGCGGCCGCATGGTCGACCCGGTGACCGTCAGCCGCTTCACCATGACGCTGAGCAGGTCGAGCTGCTCCACCTTCGAGCCGCCGAGGAAGGCGATCAGCACCAGCCGTCCGTCCAACTTGAGGCTGCGCAGGTTCCGCTGCGCGTACGGGCCGCCGATCATGTCGAGCACCACGTCCACCCCGGCGCCGTTGGTGAACGCCTTGATGCTCTCGGCGAAATCGGCCTCCTTGTAGTTGATTGCCGCATCCGCCCCCAGCTTCACGCACGCGTCGCACTTCTGCGCCGACCCGGCGGTGACGTACACCCGCGCCCCGAACTCGTGCGCCAACTGGATCGCGGTGGTGCCGATGCCGCTGCTGCCGCCGTGGATCAGCACCGATTCGCCCGGCGCCAGGCGGCCGATGTCGAACAGGTTGGCCCACACCGTGAAGAACGTTTCCGGCACCGCCGCCGCGCGCACCGCGTCGTAGCCGGTGGGCCACGGCAGGCATTGGGTGGACGGCACGACGCAGTACTCGGCGTATCCGCCGCCATTCGCCAGGCCACAGACCCGCTCGCCGACCGAGTGGGCGCCGACGCCCTCGCCGACCGCGACGATCTCGCCCGCGACCTCCAGCCCCAGCACCGGGCTGGCGTCGGGCGGCGGCGGGTACTTGCCCTGGCGCTGCGCCACGTCCGGCCGGTTCACCCCGGCGGCGTGCACGCGGACCAGGACCTCGTGGGCGCGGGGCTGCGGCACTGGGCCGGTCGCGACGGACATCGCCTCGGGGCCGCCGGGCTGGGCGACATCGATGTAGCGCATGGTCGAGGGCAGGGTCATCGCGGGCTCCTTATGTCGTCGCGCAGACTCCGCGGGCGTCCCGGGCGCGTCAACCCGCCAGGCGCGCCGTCTCCGACCAGAGCCGCCCGACCAGCGCCGGGTCCCGCGCCTGCGGGTTCGGCCAGGCCTCCTTGCGCTTCTTGAAATAGCGTCCGGTGACGCCCTGGACGTGCGGTGACAGCGCCACGTACAGCGGCGTGTCCGCCCCCTGCTCCGGCGTCAGCATGAACGGCGCGCCGAGCCGCCACGCCACGCCGATCGGGCCCGAGACGCTGCCGATCTTGGTCGCGACGACGCCGGGATGCACCACGTTCACCGCGACCTCGTCGCCGTGCAGCCGCCGCGCCCGGTCGAACGTCGCCATCATGATCGCGAGCTTGGAGCGGCCGTACGCGGACACGGCGCCCCACTTCCGCTCGCCTTCGAGGTCGTCCAGGTCGATCCGCGCGCGGTCGGACGCGGTGGACCCGACGTTCACCACCCGGGCTGGCGCTGCGGCCTGCAACGCGGGCTCCAGCGCCTCCGTCAGCACGAACGGCGACAGGTGGTTGACGGCCAGGATCATCTCGTGCCCCTCGGCCGTCACCTGCCGCTTCGGCGTGATCAGCCCGGCGTTGTTGACCAGCACGTCGATCCGCGGATGCCGCGCGGCGATGGCGCGGCCGATGCTGCGGGTGACTTCCAGCGACGACAGGTCGGCCAGCATCGGTTCCGTGACGGCGCCCGGCGCGCGCTCGGCGATCCAGCGCCGCGTGGTCTCGGCGCGGGCCGGATCGCGGGCGACCAGCACCGTGCAGTAGCCGGCGCGGGCGAGGCCGAGCGCGATGTACTGCCCGATTCCGGACGTGGCGCCGGTGACGACGGCGATCTTCTGGTCGGCCATGCTATGCCTTCACTCCCTGGGTCCGGCAGCGATATAGGGCGTGGTGCGAGTTCACCCAATCAGCCGGGCATACAGCGCCGGGTCGGTGGCGCCCTCGGTGCTGAACAGCAGCACGCGGCTCGTGGGAGTGAGCCCGAGCGGGTCCGGATCGGCCGCCGCCTGGAGGAAGCCGGCCAGGCCCGCAGCGCCCGACTCGCCGGACACGATGCCCAGCCCGGCCAGCGTCCGCATCGCGCCGACCGCTGCCGCGTCCGGAATCGCCATGAACGCGAACGCCGCGCGCTCCAGCTCCTGCCACGCCAGCAGGCTCGGCTCGCCGCAGGCAAGCCCGGCCATGATGGTGTCCAGCGGACCGCCCGCCACGGCGAGCCTCCCCGCGTGGGCGCTGGCGAGCAGGCAGGCGGCCCGGTCCGGTTCGACGACGATGAGGCGCGGGGCCGGGTCGAAGCGCGCCCGCAGCTGGACGGAGACGGCCGCCGCGACGCCGCCGACGCCACCCTGGACGAAGGCGTGCGTGGGCGGCGGCCCCTCCCACTGATCGGCGGCCTCGTCCGGCATCAGCCGGTAGCCCTGCATGACGGCGCGCGGGATTTCGGTGTAGCCGGGCCAGGACGTGTCGGAGACGACCACCCAGCCCTCCGCCGCCGCGACCTGGGCCGCCGCGCGGACGCTGTCGTCGTAGGTGCCGGCGACCCGCCGGATGTCGGCCCCGAACGCGGCGATCGCGTCGGCGCGGGCCTGGCTGACGCCCTCGTGCACGAAGACGACGCAGCGGCAGCCGAACCGCTGCGCGCCCCAGGCGACGGAGCGGCCATGGTTGCCGTCGGTGGCGCAGGTCACGGTGAGGCCGGCTGTGGCCTCCCGGAACCGTCCGCCCGCGAGATCGGCGCCGCTGGCCGACGCCGCGACGCCGTGGCGGGACAGCTGGCTGGCGAGCTGCCCGGCGACCGCGTAGGCCCCGCCGAGCGCCTTGAAGCTGCCGAGGGCGAAGCGCGCCGACTCGTCCTTCAACCGGACGACGGCCACCGACGCGGCGGCCGCCACGGCCGGCAGGTCGCGCAACGGCGTGGGCGCGTAGCCGGGCCATGACACGATCTCCGCACGGGCCCGGCGGTAGCCGCCCGCGGGCAGCACCACCACGCCGGGCGGTCCGTGGCGCGGATTCAGGAACGGTTCGATGGCCATGCGCCACCATGGCCGAGGTTCGCGAAAACTCAATCCTTCGGTCCGTATTGCGAGACGCTCGCCAGGCGACGTAACGTCCTCCCATGCATGTCACCATCCTCGGCGCGAACGGCTTCATCGGCCGCAAGGTCGCCCGGCGGCTCGCTGCCGATGCCGCCCTGGCAGGAACTCCGCTCAGCAGCCTGACATTGCTCGATATGACGACCCCAACCGCGGTCCCGGCGCCCTTCCCCGTGCACTGCCTCTCAGGCGACATCGCGGAGCTGATGGCGTTCCCGGAAAGTACCGCGGTCGTGTTCCACCTCGCCGCCGTCGTCAGCAGCGCGGCGGAGGCGGATTACGACCTGGGCCGCCGGGTGAACCTCGACGGCGTCCGTGCGGTGATCGACGCGTGCCGCAAGCTGCCGACGCCGCCCCGGGTGGTGTTCACCAGCAGCGTCGCCAGCTTCTCCGGCGGGCAGGCGGCGGTGCTCGGCGACGAGGCCCGGCAGTTGCCAGCGAACAGCTACGGCACGCAGAAGGCGATCGGCGAGATGCTGCTGGCCGACGCCTCCCGCCGCGGCTTCCTCGACGCCGTCAGCCTGCGCCTGCCCACCGTGATCGTGCGGCCGGGGCGCCCGAACCAGGCGGCGAGCAGCTTCGTGTCGGCCATCCTGCGTGAGCCGCTGCTCGGCCTTCCCGCCGACCTTCCGGTCAAGGACGATTTCGCTCTCTGGGTGTGCAGCCCGCGCCGGGCGGTCGATTGGCTGCTGCACGCGGCGGCCATGGAGACGGGCGCCATGGGCCTCGACCGCAGCGTCAACCCGCCCGGCCTGCGCGCCACCGTCGGCGACATGCTGGCCGCGCTCGACTCGGTCCGTCCCGGCGCCGCCGCGCTCGTGCGTCGCCGTCCCGACCCGGCGGTCGAGGCCATCGTCGCCGGCTGGCCCGCCGCGTTCCGCCCCGAACGCGGCCTCGCACTCGGGTTCCCCCCTCACGAGTCGCTGCCGGACATCATCGCCGCCTTCATCGCCGATGACCTCGAAGACACGCGGCGGGAGCGTGGCTGAAACCGCATAGTGTCGAAAAAGTAAGCAGCCTGACGCCCGCAATGGATTGAATCTCGCGGCCGATGGTAGCAAGAGTGCTCGCGGACCTGGGGGCGCGGGAGCGTCCGTGGCCGCATACACTGCACTCGTGGCCGGGCGTCTGAGAATGTCCTCGCTTCCCGCCAGCCCTGCCCTGATTGGCTCCGTGCCGCAATCGCCGCTTCGCAAACTGCGTTCCGGTGGCATCGAGCGTGCCCGGCGTGCGCTGAGCGAAATCGTGCTGCACGCCCCGCAAACGTTGCGCGCGATGGTCCGCGCCGACGAGATTTGGCTGGTCGTGCTCGCCGGGGTGGTGGGCGTCGTCTCGGGCCTGCTGGTGTTCGCCATGAATTGGAGCACCCAAGCCGCGCACCGGTTCCTGTTCGACTTGCAGCCGGGCGAGCGGCTGTCCGGCGTGCCCAGCTTGGACCGGATAAAGGCGTTGCTGGTCCCCACGGCGGGCGGCCTCGCGGTTGGGCTGGCCTTATGGGCGGCGGCACGCTGGTGGAATCGCCGCACCGTTGACCCGATCGAGGCCAATGCCCTCTATGGCGGGCGCATGTCGCTCAGCGACTCGCTCATCGTCACCCTGCAAACCATGCTGTCCAACGGCGTCGGCGCGTCGGTGGGGTTGGAGGCGGGCTACACGCAGATTTGCGCCGCCATCGCCTCGCGCCTGGGCCGCAGCTTCCGGCTGCGCCGCAACGACTTGCGCTTGCTGGTCGGCTGCGGCGCAGCGGCCGCCATCGCCGCGGCGTTCCAGGCGCCGCTCACCGGCTCGTTCTACGGGTTCGAGCTCGTGATCGGCACCTACTCGCTCGCGACCCTGGCGCCGGTCGTGGTCGCCGCCATCTCCGCCGTGCTGGTGTCGCGCTTCATGACGGGGGGCACCGAGGGCTTCGACATCCGGGTCCCCTCCGCAATCGAGCCGGTGGACTACCTGCCGATCCTGGCGCTCGGCATGCTGTGCGCGCTTGGCGGTATCGCGATCATGCGCGGCGTGACCCTGACGGAGGAGGCGTTTCGCCGCAGCGGCGTGCCGATGTGGCTGCGCCCGGCGGTCGGCGGGCTGATCGTCGGCGCGCTGGCGCTATTCTCGCCGCAGGTGATGTCGTCCGGGCACGAGGCGCTGCGGGTCAGCCTGGATGCGCCGTACTCGCTGAGCTACGTGGCCCTGCTGATCCTGGCCAAGTCGCTGGCGTCAGCCGTCTCGATCGGATCGGGGTTCCGCGGCGGCCTGTTCTTCGCGTCGCTGCTGCTGGGCGCGCTGCTCGGCAAGGCATTCGCCGGGTTGCTGGCGCTGGTCACCGCCGTGCAGGCCCTGCCCGCCGTGGTGTGCGCCCTGGTGGGTATGAGCGCGCTGGCCGTGGCGGTGGTCGGCGGGCCGCTGACGATGGCGTTCCTGGCGCTCGAAAGCACCGGCAGCCTGCCGATGACGGTGGCGGTGCTGGCCGCCTCGGTCGTGTCGGCGCTCACGGTCCGGCGTACCTTCGGCTACTCGTTCGCGACCTGGCGTTTCCACCTGCGCGGCGAGGCGATCCGCGGCGCCGTCGACATCGGCTGGATGCGCAGCCTGACCGTCGGCCGGATGATGCGCAAGGACCTCCGCACCGTCCGCTCCGACCTGCCGATTGCCGCCTTCCGCCGCGCCGTGCCGCTCGGGTCGGTGGAGCGCGCCGTGGCGGTGGACGAGCGCGACCGCTACGCCGGCATGGTGCTGACCCCCGAGGCGCACGCCGCGGAGGAGACGGTGTCCCGGGTGTCGGAGTTGCTGCACTACTCCAGAAGCGTGCTGCTGCCGCAGATGACCATCAAGGAGGCGGTGCAGATGTTCGAGGCCTCCGAGTCGGACGCGCTCGCCGTCGTCGACGGGCCGGAGACGATGAAGGTGATCGGGCTGCTGACCGAGCAGTACGCGCTCCGCCGCTACACCGAGGAACTGGACCGGCGGCGGCGGGAGCTGACCGGGGAGACTTGAACCCCCCGGGCGCCGCTCACCGGGTCGACAGACGCCATGGGAAACATCACTGCGCTGCTGCTGCTGACCCTGGCGGCGATGCTCGAAGCAGGTGGCGACGCGATGATCCGCGCGGGCCTGCATAGCGCGTCGCCGAACGCCCGCGTCGGCTGGATGCTGCTCGGAGCCGCCACGCTGTTCGCTTACGGGACCACGGTCAACCTGCCGCCCTGGGACTTTGGACGCTTGTTGGGAGCGTACGTGGCCCTGTTCTTCCTGGTGACGCAGGTCGTGAACGCGGTCGCGTTCGGACAAAGGCCGACGCTTCCGGTCATGGTCGGCGGCACGCTCATCGTCGCGGGCGGCCTCGTCATCACATTCTGGCAGCGGACCTGAGCCGGCGTCAGGACACCTTGCCGTGGCAGTGCTTGTACTTCTTCCCCGACCCGCACGGGCACGGCGCGTTGCGGGCCGTGCTGCGCCAGGTCGCCGGGTCAGCCCGGTCGATGACATCGGCCTGCATGGGGGCGAGCAGCGCGGGCTCGGTGCTGGCCATCCCGTAATCGCCTCCGGCCAGCGCCGGCTCGGGGTGGCTGGCGAACATCGGCGGCAGCACCGGCTCCGGCGGCGCGTCCGCCTGGAGGCGCAAGCCGGTCAGCGTGGCGGTCACGCGCTCCTTCAAATCGTCCAGCATGGCATTGAACAGCGCGAACGCCTCGCTTTTGTACTCGTTCAGCGGGTCGCGCTGACCGTAGGCGCGCAGGCCGATCCCCTGGCGCAGATGGTCCAGGTTCAGCAGGTGCTCCTTCCACACGGCATCGAGCATCTGCAGCAGCACGTTCTTCTCGATGTAGCGCATCAGCTCGGACCCGAAGCTGGCGGCTTTCTCGGCCATAGCCGCGTCCGAGGCCTGCGTGACCCGCTGGTGGATCGCCTCCTCGTCGATGCCGTCCTCGGCGGCCCAGGCCGCCACCGGCAGATCGAGGTTCAGCACTCGGCGCACATCCTCGGCCAGCGCATCGCTCTCCCACTGCTCGCTGAACGCCTTGGCGGGGATGCGCCGCGCGACCATGGCGTCGATCACCTCGGCGCGCATGTCGGCCACCGTCTCCGACACGTCGTCGGCGCGCATGAACTCGCGGCGCTGGCCGTACACCTCGCGGCGCTGGTTGTTCATCACGTCGTCGTATTTCAGCACGTTCTTGCGGGTGTCGAAGTTGCGCGCCTCGACCTTTTTCTGGGCCTTCTCCAGCGCCCGGTTGATCCAGGGGTGGATGATCGCCTCCCCCTCCTTCAGCCCGAGCTTCTGCAGCATCCCGCCCATCCGCTCGGACCCGAAGATCCGCATCAAGTCGTCCTCGAGGCTGAGGAAGAAGCGCGACGCCCCCGGGTCGCCCTGCCGGCCTGACCGCCCGCGCAGCTGGTTGTCGATACGGCGGCTCTCGTGGCGCTCGGTGCCGATCACCAGCAGCCCGCCGGCGCCCTTCACCAGCTCGTGGTTCGCCGCCACCTCGGCGCGGATCGCGCCCTCCCGCTCGGCGCGGACATCGGGGTCGTTGATCCCGCCCAGCTCCAGCTTGGTGCGCATCTCGACGTTGCCGCCGAGTTTGATGTCGGTGCCGCGCCCGGCCATGTTGGTGGCGATGGTGATGGCGCCGGGCGCGCCGGCCTGGCTGACGATGGTCGCCTCCTGCTCGTGGAAGCGCGCGTTCAGCACCGCGTGCGGCACCTTCTTGGCCGTCAGCATCCCGCTGATCAGCTCGCTTTTCTCGATGCTGGTGGTGCCGACCAGCACCGGCTGGCCGCGGGTGCGTGCCTCCGAGATCAGGGTCGCGACCGCCTCGTATTTCTCCGCCGCCGACCGGTACACCTCGTCGTCTCCGTCGGTGCGGCCGACCGGCACGTTGGTCGGGATTTCGACCACGTCCAGCTTATAGATCTCGGCGAACTCGTCCGCCTCCGTCAGCGCCGTGCCGGTCATGCCGGCGAGCTTGGGATACAGCCGGAAATAGTTCTGGAACGTGATGGAGGCCAGCGTCTGGTTTTCCTGCTGGACCGTCACGCCCTCCTTGGCTTCGAGCGCCTGGTGCAGCCCCTCGGAGTAGCGGCGGCCCTCCATCATGCGGCCGGTGAACTCGTCGATGATCACCACCTTGTCGTCGCGGACGATGTAGTCCACGTCGCGGGCGAACAGCGTGTGGGCGCGCAACGACTGCTGCACGTGGTGCACCACCGACACGTTGAAGATGTCGTACAGGTTGCCCTCGGTGATCACCCCGGCGGCGCGCAGCATGTCCTCGACCCGCTCCGACCCGGGCTCGGTCATCGTGACCGTCTTGAACTTCTCCTCTTTCTCGTAGGTCTCGGGGTCAGCCACCAGCTCGCGCACGACGGCGTTCACCTGGCGGTACAGGTCAGAGCTGTCCTCCGCCGGGCCGGAGATGATCAGCGGGGTACGAGCCTCGTCGATCAGGATACTGTCGACTTCGTCCACGATGGCGTAGGCGAAGTCGCGCTGCGCCATGTCCTCCAGGCGGTACTTCATGTTGTCGCGCAGGTAGTCGAAGCCGAATTCGTTGTTGGTGCCGTAGGTGATGTCGGCGCCGTACGCCGCGTGGCGCTGCTGGTCGTCCAAGCCGTGGACGATGACGCCGGTGGACAGGCCGAGGAAGCGGTACAGTTGGCCCATCCACTCGGCGTCGCGCTGGGCGAGGTAGTCGTTGACCGTGACGACGTGCACGCCCTTGCCGGGCAGCGCGTTCAGGTACACCGGCAGGGTCGCGACCAGCGTCTTGCCCTCGCCGGTCTTCATCTCGGCGATCTTGCCGGCGTGCAGAACCATGCCGCCGACCAGCTGCACGTCGAAGTGGCGCATCCCGAGCGTGCGGGTCGCAGCCTCGCGCACCACGGCGAACGCTTCCGGCAGCAGCGCGTCCAGGGTCTCGCCGGCCGCCAGGCGCTCGCGGAACTCGGCCGTCTTGGCGCGCAGGGCGTCGTCGCCCAAGGCGTGCGTCGCCGGCTCCAGCGCGTTGATCTCCGGCACCCGGCGCTGATAGGCCTTCAGCGAGCGGTCGTTGGCGGAGCCGAAGATGGTGCGGGCGAGACTGGCGAACATGCGAAGCCTTCTAGGAAACGCCTTACGTAGGCGCATTTCAGATAGGACCCGGACCTCGCCGGGTCAACGTAACTTGGCTTCATGGCAGGGTTCGGCCATGATCGGGCCTTTCCCGACCTGAGGTTATCCATGCGGCTTACCAGCCCCTCCCGCCTTGCCGGCGCAGCGTTCGCGGCGTCTCTGTTCGGCGCGACCGCCTTCGCCCAAACCCCGCCTGCGCCGAAGCCCGCCCCGAAGCCGGCGGCGTCGGCGCCGGCTCCCGCGGCCCCAGCCCCCACGGGCGCCACGGCGCAGCCGGACCCGGTGGTGGCCAAGGTCGGCAACGACGACATCCACCTCAGCGACCTGTCCGAGGCGGCGCAGACCTTGCCGGAGGAGATGCGCGGCATGCCGCCGGCGACGCTGTATCCGCTGCTGCTGGACCAGATGATCGACCGCAAGGCCATCGTGATCGAGGCGCGCAAGGAGAAGCTGCCGGACGACCCGCAGGTGAAGCGCGCCATCGCCCGCGCCTCCGACACAGCGCTGCAGAATGCCGTGCTCGCGCGCGACATCGGCCCGCTGGTGACCGACGCTGCGCTGCGCGCCCGCTACGACCAGACGATCGCCGGCAAGACCGGCGAGGAGGAGGTCCACGCCAGCCACATCCTGGTCGCCAACGAGGACGAGGCCAAGCAGATCATCGCCGACCTGAACAAGGGCGGCGATTTCACGGCGCTCGCCAAGCAGCACAGCACCGACCCGGCGGCCCAGCAGGGCGGCGACCTCGGCTTCTTCAAGAAAAGCGACATGGTGCCCGAGTTCGCCGACACCGCCTTCGCGCTCAAGCCGGGCGAGGTCGCGCAGTCGCCGGTGCACACCCAGTTCGGCTGGCACGTCATCAAGGTGATCGACCGCCGGGTGGCGCCGGCGCCGACCTTCGAGCAGGCCCGCGATGAGATACGCCAGCAGATCATCCAGGACGGCATCCGCAAGGTGGTGGAGAAGGCCAAGGCGGGGCTGCCCGTCGAACGCTTCAAGGCGGATGGCTCGCCCATGCCGGCAGCCGGCGCGCCGATCGACCTGAGCCCGGCGGCGCCTTCTGGCACGGCGCCCCAACCTGGCGCTGCGACCCCGGCCCAGCCGCCCGCGCGCTAGGGCCATGGCCCAGCCCCTGCCCGTCTCGCCGCTCGCCGTGGCGCTGCCCGCCTTGCCGCCGATGGCCGGCGTGCGGCTCGGCGCGGCGGAGGCGGGCATCCGCTACCGAGGGCGCACCGACCTGGTGATGGCCGAACTCGCGCCGGGCACGACGGTCGCCGGGGTGTTCACCCGCAACCGCTGCCCGGGCGCGCCGATCGAGTGGTGCCGGTCGGCGCTGAAGGGCGGCGTGGCGCGCGGGCTCGTGGTGAACGCGGGCAACGCCAACGTGTTCACCGGGCGCGCCGGCACCGCGGCGGTCGACGCCACCGCGGCGGCTGCGGCCAAGCTGCTGAAGTGCCCCGCCGGCCAGGTGTTCCTGGCCTCCACGGGCGTCATCGGCGAAGCGCTGCCGCACGACCGCCTCACCGCCGCCCTGCCTGCCCTGCACCGTTCCTTGTTGCCAGACGGGTGGGAGCAGGCGGCGCGCGGGATCATGACCACTGACACGTTCCCCAAGGCGGTGACCACGACCGCCCCGATCGGCGGCGTGGAGGTGCGCATCACCGGGATCGCGAAGGGCAGCGGCATGATCGCCCCGGACATGGCGACGATGCTGTGCTTCGTGTTCACCGACGCGGCGATCCCGGCGATCCCGCTGCAGGCGATGCTGGAGCGCCGGGTGGAAACCAGCTTCAACCGGACCACGGTCGACAGCGACACCTCCACCAGCGACACCGTGCTGCTGTTCGCGACCGGGCAGGCCAAGCACCCTCCCGTTCCCGTGGACAACGGCGGCGGCCCGATGCTGCGGGAGTTCCGGGCGGCGCTGGGCGAGCTGCTGCTGGAGCTGGCGCTGCAGGTGGTGCGCGACGGCGAGGGCGCGCAGAAGCTGGTCCGCATCGACGTGACCGGGGCGGTGTCGGTCAAATCCGCCAAGATCATCGGCATGGCGGTCGCGAACTCGCCGTTGGTGAAGACCGCCATCGCCGGCGGGGACGCGAACTGGGGCCGTATCGTGATGGCGGTCGGCAAGGCGGGCCAGCCGGCGGAGCGGGACCGCCTGTCGGTGGGCGTCGGCGGCGTCTGGATGGCGCGGGACGGCGCGCTGGTGGCGGGCTACGACGAGGCGCCGGTGGTGGCGCACATGCAGGGCCACGAGGTCCAGATCGCGATCGACCTGGGGCTCGGCCGCGGCAAGGCGACGGTTTGGACCTGCGACCTGACGCACGGCTACATCGACATCAACGGCAGCTACCGCAGCTGACAGGATGCTTGCCACGGCGGCCCGGGCTGGTCCAGTTTCCCCTCGATGACCCGCGCGCCCCGCAAGAAACCACCCGCCCTCGAGCCGCGCGCGACGCCTCCCTTGTCCCTGGCCACCGAGCGCCTCACCCTACGCCCGCCCCGCCCGGAGGACGCCGAGCAGCTGCACCGCCTGGTGAACGACTGGGCGGTGGTGCGCATGCTGTCCCGCCTGCCGTTCCCCTACCCACGCGACCTGACGGACGAGTGGATCGGCTCGACCGCGGCCCAGCGCGAGGCGGGGACCGCGACGCACCTGGTGATCACCGGGCAGGAGGAGGGGCAGGAGCTGGTGATCGGCTGCGTGGGATTGCGGCTCGACCTCAAGCCGCGGACCGGGCATCTCGGCTACTGGGTCGGGCGGCGCTACTGGGGGCACGGCGTGGCGACCGAGGCGGCCGGGCGGTTCGCGCGCTGGGGCCTGGCCAACCTCGACATCGACCGGATCGAGGCGCACGTAGCCGAGGATAACCCGGGGTCGGCGGCGGTGCTGCGGCGGATCGGGCTGCGTGAGATCGGCGCCGGCTTGGAAACGTTTCGCGCCCGCGGCGGCAAGCACCCGGTGCTGCGCTTCGAGGCGACGCGGGACGACCTGTTCGGCCTCGTGGAGACGCCGGCCTCCGACGCCGCGGCGGGCAAGCCGCTGCTGCTGGTCGCGGCCTGCGCCCTGGTCGACGCCGACGGGCGCGTGCTGCTCGCCCGGCGGCCGGAGGGCAAGAAGATGGCCGGGCTGTGGGAGTTCCCGGGCGGCAAGCTGAACCCGGGGGAGACGCCCGAGGCGGCGCTGATCCGCGAGTTGAAGGAGGAGCTGGGGATCGACGTCGCCACTTCGTGCCTGGCGGCATTCGCGTTCGCGTCCCACGACTACGAGCGCTTCCACCTGCTGATGCCGCTGTATCTGTGCCGGCGTTGGGTGGGCCTGCCAACCGGCCTGGAAGGCCAAGCCCTTGCCTGGGTGCGGCCGAACAAGCTAGCCGACTACCCGATGCCCCCGGCCGACCTGCCGCTCATCCCCCTGCTGCGAGATTTCCTGTGACCAACCCCACCGCCTGCCTGCTCGTGATCGGCAACGAGGTCCTGTCGGGCCGCACCCAGGACCTGAACATCAAGTTCCTGGCGACCCGGCTGGGCCAGATCGGCATCCCGCTGTGCGAGGTCCGCGTCATCCCGGACGTGGCCGACACCATCGTCGGCGTGGTGAACGAGGTGCGGGCGCGGTTCGACCACGTGTTCACCACGGGGGGCATCGGCCCGACCCACGACGACATCACCAGCGAGTGCGTCGCCCAGGCGTTCGGCGTGCCGTGGGAGCCGCATCCCGAAGCCTGGGCGCGGATGGACCGCCACTACCAGCCCGGCGAGTTCAACGCCGCCCGCCAGCGCATGGCGACCATGCCGCGCGGCGCCAGCCTGATCGACAACGCGATCTCCATCGCGCCGGGCTTCACTATCGGCAACGTGCACGTGATGGCGGGGGTGCCGCGGATCATGCAGTCGATGTTCGACTGGCTGGCCCCGCACCTGGCCGGCGGCCCGCCGATCGCCTCGCGCAGCGTACACGCGATCGGGCTGCTGGAAGGCCGGGTCGCGGCGGGGCTGAAGGCGATCCAGGACCGGCATCCGGGCCTGGATCTGGGCAGCTACCCGTTCTACCGCGCGAACGGCAGCGGGGTGGCGCTGGTGGCCAAGGGACCGGACGCAGCCGACGCGGAGGCCGCGATCGCCGAGACGACGGCGCTGATCCGTGAGCTGGGGCTGGAGCCGGTTGCGGGCGAACCGCCGGTCTGACGGGCCGGGAACCCGGGTTTCGTTATTTGAGCGTGTCGGCCCCGGCTTGGGCGGTCTGCACGTCCTGTGCGGCCGCCGCGCCCGAGACGCCGATCGCGCCCACGACCTTGCCGCCCACGAGGATGGGCACCCCGCCTTCCAGGGCGACGACGCCGGGCACGCCCAGCCACCAATTTCCGACTCCGCCCGCGGTGACGGCATCCTGCATGAACCGGGAGGAACGGCGGAATTCCAGCGCGGTATGGGCTTTGCCTTTCGCCAGGCGAAGCGAGCCAAGCTGCGCCTGGTCCATGCGATGCAGCGCCACCAGGTTGCTGCCGGTGTCCACCACCACGATGACCATGTTCCAGCCGTTCTTGCCGGCTTCGGCCTCGGCGCCGGCAACCACCCGCTTGGCCATCTCGAGACTGAGCGGCTCGCCGTAGCTGGCTCGCGGCGGCGGGGCGGGAGCGGCCGGCGTTTGCGCCAGCGCCGGTCCAGCCGCTAGCGAGCAACCCAGGATGGCAGCGAGACTCTTGGTCATGACGGGCAACCCCACTGTTCGCCGGACCGGCACGCTGACGATGAAATCACGAAGCTTTCTTTTCTGCAACGCAATGTGCGGCCGCCGCCCCGGCATGGCAGGGTCCATGGACTTGCCCAGCCATCCGGGCGATGGTCCGGTCATGTCAGACCCTGCCGCGCCCCCGTCCCGCATCCCAATTGACGGGCTGCCGGGGGCCGCGCGACGCTGGGCGGTCGCGACCATCACGCTGGCGGTCGGCATGGCGTCGCTCGACACCTCCATCGCCAACACCGCCCTGCCGAGCATCGCCGCCGACCTGCAGGCGAGCCCGGCGGCGTCGATCTGGGTGGTCAACGCCTACCAGTTGGCGCTGGTCGTCTCGCTGCTGCCATTCGCGGCGCTGGGCGAAATCCTGGGCTACCGGCGGGTATACGTGGCGGGCGTCGTGGTGTTCACGGCGGCGTCGCTGGTCTGCGCGCTCAGCTGGTCGCTGCCGACCTTGGCCGCGTCCCGGATGCTGCAGGGCTTCGGCGCTAGCGGGATCATGAGCGTCAACACCGCGCTGGTGCGGTTCATCTACCCGTCGCGGTCGCTCGGCCGCGGGGTCGGGTTCAACGCCCTGGTGGTCGCGGTTTCCACCGCACTCGGGCCGACCGTGGCATCCGTCATCCTCTCGCTCGGGCCTTGGCAGTGGCTGTTCGCCGTCAACGTGCCGCTGGGGGTGGCGGCGGTGGCCTTGGCGCTGCCCAGCCTGCCCGAGACGGCGAGGGCCACCCACCGCTTCGACATCGCCAGCGCGCTGCTCAACGCGGCGGCGTTCGGCCTGCTGATCCTGTCGATCGGGGAAGGCGCGCACCAGGCGCCGTGGCCGGTGGTGCTGGCCGGGTTCGCCGCCGCCGCCGGGTTCGCGGCGCTGCTGGTCCGGCGCCAGGCCAAGATGCCGGCGCCGCTGCTGCCGATCGACCTGTTCCGCCACCCGATGTTCGCGCTGTCGTCGCTGACGTCGCTCTGCTCGTTCGCGGCCCAGGGCCTGGCCTACGTCGCGCTGCCGTTCTACTTCACCCGCGTGCTGGGCCGCAGCCAGGTCGAAACGGGGCTGCTGCTGACGCCTTGGCCGGTGGTGGTCGCGATCATGGCACCGATCGCCGGGCCGCTGTCGGACCGCTACCCGCCGGCAATCCTGGGCGGCTGCGGATTGGCGCTCCTGGCCGCGGGAATGGCGTCGCTGGCCCTGCTGCCGGCCGATCCGGCCACGCCGGACATCGTCTGGCGCATGGTGGTGTGCGGCGCCGGGTTCGGTTTCTTCCAATCGCCGAACTTGCGCGCGATCATGTCCAGCGCGCCCCCCGAGCGCAGCGGCGGCGCGAGCGGCATCGTCGCGACCTCACGCCTGCTCGGCCAGGCCACGGGCGCGGCGCTGGTGGCGCTCTGCCTCAGCGTGTCGGTCCTGCACGGCCCGGCGCTGGCGCTGTGGCTGGGCGCCGGGTTCGCCGGTGGCGCGAGCATCGTCAGCTTCGTTCGGTTGCTCGCGCGATAACGGAGAACCCGGCTCTCATGGGCATACGAAATCCACCGCGCCCGGCACCCGGAAACACCCCACCGACTGCGGGATGAAATGCTTCGGCAGCCACAGCACCGCCTCCGGGAAGAAGATCGTGAACGAGATCGTCACGAAGAACACCACGTAGATCGGCAGGCTCGCCCGCAGCGCCGCCGCGAACCGGACGCCGACGAACTTCGACGCCATCAGCAGCACCAGCCCATACGGCGGCGTGATCAGCCCGAACGCCAGCGTCTCGATCAGCAGCACGCCCATGTGCACCGGGTTGATGTCGCCCGACTGCACCAGGCTGCTCACCACCGGCATGAAAATGATGATGGTCGGGATCGGCTCGATGAAGTCGCCCACGATGGTGAACAGCGCCACCAGCGAGAACATGATCAGGTGCGGGTCCGTCCCCGCCACGTCCGTCACCCAGCCCGACACCGCCAGCGGCCCGCGCAAATACGCCAGCAGCCAGCCGAACGCCGCGGCGGCGGCGATCGTGATCATCGGCAGCGAGTAGATCAGCCCCGCCTGGCAGAAATCCCCCGGCAACCGCCGCAAATGCGCCGGGTTGAGCGTCGGGATCACCACCACCACAATCCACGCGATCGCCACCACCCCCGCCTCGGTCGGCGTGAACCAGCCGGTGAGGATGCCGCCCAACAGGATGACTGGGATGAACAGCGGCAGCGCGCTGTGCCGGGCGGCGGCGCCCACCTGCAGCAGGGTCGCGCGGCGCCGCCGCACGCCGGGCGGGCCGAAGAAGTAGCAGTACAGCATCAGCCCCACGCCGATCATCAGCCCCGGCAGCACCCCGGCCAGGAACAGCCCGGCGATCGAGACGTTCCCGACCGCGCCGTATACCACCGCCGTGATGCTCGGCGGCACCAGCACTGCAATGGTGGACGCGGCGGCGATCAGGGCGGCGGTGAAGGCGGCGGAGTAGCCGTCGCGCTGCATCGGCCCGCCCAAGGTGCGGCTGAGCACCGCCACGTCGGCGCTGGCCGAGCCCGACATGCCGGAGAAGAAGATGCTGAACACCGTCACGACTTGGCCGAGGCCGCCGCGGACATGCCCGACCAGCGCCTGCGAGAAATCCGCGATCCGCACGGCGATGTTGGCCGACGTCATCAGCTCGCCGACCAGCAGGAAGAACGGCACCGCCAGCAGCGCTTCGGAATCGACGCCGTTGAACATCTGCTGGATGATCGCGGGCAGCGTCACGGGGGTGAACAGCACGCCGACCAGCACGCCCGCCATCAGGGCGAAGGCCACGGGCACGCCGAGGTAGCCGAAGCTGAGGAACAGCCCGACCATCACGACCAGGATCGCGGCGTCGCCCACCTTAGGAAATGACCAGAAAGGCAAGGTCAGGGCTCTGCCCTGAACCCGCTGGAGGCAGCACCTCCAGACCTGCGTTATTTAAGGTTTTGGATTTCAAAGGCTCGCCTTTGACGGGGTCCAGGGGCAGCGCCTCTGGCCTGGCTTTATTGTGGTATAACATGGCGCTACGCGCATTTTCCGCCATCCGCTAAATTGCGATCCGCACGTCCGCCGCGAGCTCCGGCCCGGCGTGGCGCGGTGCCTCCGCGTGGTCCTCGAAGCCGTTCCGCAGGCCGCACACGATCTGCTCGACGCTGAACAGCGCGATCAGCAGCCCGGCGAGCGGGATGGCCGCGTACAGCGAGGCGATCGGCGTCAGCGACGGCATGCGATAGCTGGTGAAGCCGGACAGGAAGTTCTGCCACCCGAACACCACCATGCAGATCGCGACCGCCAGCACGACCAGGCGGGTCAGCACCTCCACTGCCACCCGCACGCGCCCGTGCAGCACGTCGGCGACGGCGGTGAGCGTCAGGTGGTCGTTGCGCCGGGTCGCGACGGCGGCGCCGAGGAAGATGCCGTAGATAAAGAAGGTGTCGGTCACCTCCTGCGCCATCAGCCAGGGCGTGCCGAGCTCACGCGTGATCACGTCGGCCAGCACGGAAGCGCAGAAGCCGAGCAGCGCCACCCCGCACAGCGCCATTAGCAGCCATTCGAGCCGGTCGAGCGCGGGCCATTTCAGGTGCCGTTGCCGTGCCAGCACCAGCGATGCGTCCCCACCCGTCATGATTCCGGCACCGCCCGGCACAGGTTCAGGATTTGCACCGCGTGCGGGCCGAGCTTGGCGGCGACCTCGTCCTCGACCGGGGTGGCGATCCGGACCATGCCGGAAATGTCGACCTTGTCGACGATCTTGATGCCGATCTTACGCAGCCGGTCCAGCGACTTCGCGTTCAGCGCGACGGCCAGGGCCGGCTGTTTCTGCCCAACCTCGTCCGCGGCCGCCTGCACCCAGCCCTTCCGCTCGTCCGAGAGGCTGTTCCATAGCCGGTCGCTGACCCACAACACGCTGTTGTTGGCCTCGTGGTTGGTCAGCGACAGCACCGGGCCGACCTCGTAGTGCTTGTTCTGAAGATACACGTCGATGCCGTTCTCGGCGAGCTGGACCACGCCGGTCTGCAGCGACGTGTAAACGCTGCCGAACGGCATGTGCACCGTCTGCGCCCCGTACGCCGCGAACAGCGTGTCCTCGGTCGCGGTCGCCTGCACGCGCACCTTCGCCCCCTTCAGGTCGTCGAGGCCGTGGATGTCCTTGGTCCCGTACATCTCACGCAAGCCGAGCGTCGTCATCGTCAGCACGTGCGCGCCCTGCACCGTGTCGTCGAACAGCTTGCGCACCGCCTGGACGATCGCGGGGGTCGCCAGCGCGCGCAGCAACTGGGCATCGGACCGGAACAGGTAGTGCAGCGACATCACCCCGGATTCCGGCGAGACGGTCGCGGCGTTGGCGGTGCTGCTGATGATGAAGTCGATGTCGCCGCTTTTGACCAGCTGGAGCATCTGCGGCTCCTGCCCGAGCTGGGCGCTGGGGAACTGGTCGATCGACATCGCGCCGTGGCTCAGCTCGCGCAGCTTGGCGTCGAACATGTCGCCGGCAACGCCGTAGCCGGTCGAGTGCGGCTGGTCGTAGCCGAGGCGGTAGTGCTGCGCCTGAGCCGGCAGCGCCAGCAGGACGGCCGCGTGGAACAGCGCCGCAGCCGCGCCGTGCCGGATGGCTCGCAAGGTCATCGATACGCCTCCCCGATGCGCCCCCGCGTTCGCCGCGGGTGACGCCACGATTAGGCATTCGAATCGGGTGTCAGGGAAAGAGGAAGTTTGCATCCTCTTGCGCTACGCTCCGCCCGGCGATCGGAGGAACCGCACCATGCCCGCACCCAGCTACGTCCACGGCGCTACCGGCACGCCCTTGCTCGGCGAAACGCTCGGGGCCAGCTTCGACCGCACCGTCGCGCGGTGGGGCGAGCGCCCGGCGCTGATCGTACGCGGCGGCGTGCGCTGGACCTAC
>JAABUV010001079.1_pt1 | contig 40042 bp, 46 predicted proteins | sample 5559971 | NCBI WGS metagenome assembly JAABUV01 (sample SAMN10711881, study PRJNA513362) | rock metagenome | isolation source: Antarctica rocks | place: Antarctica: Victoria Land, Knobhead nord | collected 2015-12-19 | reverse complement strand
CTGCAGCGCCTGGGTCAAATCTGCTACCGTGGTCATAGGGACGCTCCTTTGCTCCTAAGGTCTTCTACACCCTTATGATGCCAAAGAAGCGCCCCTGCTCATTTCTTAGCTTGATGCGAGTGGGGACCACCCCATCGTTCCCCCGCAGGGCTACCGCTGGTCGGTCGAGCGGGGCCACACGACGCGCAGGACGGCGGCGATGAACAGGGCGGCGAGGGCCACGTAGGCGCCGACGAGGGCCGCGGCGAGGGCGGCGGCCACGACGTGAAGGGCGGCCGCGGAGGCAGGGGGGTGAGGACAGCGACGAGGGGGCCGGGGAGGGCACAGAGCACGAGGGCGGCAAGGCAGAGCGTCCAGACGCAGGCCTGGGCGTCAGTCATGCGTCGCCTCCCGCCGCCCTGTTGTCCCACCTGGACGCCCTGTTAGTTATGTCGTGTGCCATGCCTTCCTCTGATGGTAGCCGCGCCCCGAAAGAACACACGCGATCGGCGTCTCACGCCGGCTAACGCATCTCCCTGCATCCATCGGCAGCTACGATACCTTTGACCACGATAGCCGTGCGTGGCTTTCGTCCGCTCGCGTGTTTCTTGGCCGGTTCGGGGCGCACGGAGGCGCGCAGCGCTGGCCTGGATATGCACCCATGCCTGTCGGCCATGCGGCGCGTGTCGCTGACATAGCGGTCCGCGCAGCGCTGCCCCCACCGGGGCACCCGCCGTCCCGTCGGCTGTCCCCCCTCAGCCGTCCCCCGCCCACCCGACGCGCCCCTTGCCGGCGTCCTTGGCCGCGTAGGCCGCGCGGTCGGCCGCGCCGACGAGCGCCTCTCCCGTGCGTGCCTGCCCCGGCAGCGCCGCGACGCCGAGACTCGCCCCGACGCCGACCGTTGTCTGGCCGGTCGCCACCCGGATCGCCGCGATCGCCGCGCGGACCCGCGCGGCGACATCCGTGGCCTCGTCGAGCGTCGTCGCCGGCAGGATAACCACGAACTCATCGCCCCCGTAGCGCGTCGGCACATCGGCTCCGCGCACGCTGGCCTGTAACGCCGCCGCCACGGCCACGAGCGTCGCGTCGCCGACCTGGTGCCCGTGCATGTTGTTGATCACCCCGAAATCGTCCAGGTCGACCATGATGAGGGCCAGGGACCCGCCCGCACGCTCCGCCCGGGCCACTTCTTCGTCCAGGCGTACCTGGAAGGCGCGACGATTGGGCAGGTCAGTGAGACCGTCGGTGGCGGCCAGGGCCAGCGCGGCCGCCGCGCGCGCCTCGGCCGCTCGCGCACGGGCACGGGCGCGTAAGGTCAGGGCGACGACGACGAGCGGCAGGGCCAACAGCCCGAGCGCCACGGGGTCGTACCGCCAGGTCAGCGCGGCCAGGACGCCGAGCGCGAGGTCGGCGAGCGCGAGCGGCGCGAGGGGACGGTGCTGCTCCCCCCATAAGCGCCACGGCGCACAGCCGGCGCTCAGGGCGTGGACGACGAGGAGCGGGGCCACATCGAGTGTGTAGTACAGCACGCCCAGGAGGACCAGGACGGGGAGGGCTGCGTCAAGGTGGCCGGGGCGCACCAGGGCCGTCGCCGCGGCGCCGCGGGCGCCCAGGAGATCGGCGAGCCCCACGGTGAGCAGGCCGTGGGCGACGTTGAAGGCCCGCGTGCGGCGCGGCAGGCGGGCGCGCCAGCGCCACCCGCGCATCACGAGCATGGCCGGCCCGGCGACGAGCAGGGGCAGCGGCCACGGAAACGTCAGGAGCGCGGCGACATAGAGCGCGCTGTCCAGGCTCCACCACAGCAGCGCGGTGACCGGTAGCACCTGCCATTCGGCCAGAAACGCCAGGGTGGCGAAGAGGGCCACCCCCGGCCACAGGGCACGATGGGCTAGCGCGAACGGGTCCCAGGCCACCAGCGCCAGCCCCGCCCCGACGACTAGGGCAACGGCGCCCGCATAGGTCGCCCAGAGATAGCCCCGTAGGGCCTGTGATAAGCTCCCCACCGTACCCGCACCTCCCTCCCTGTCCGGCACACTCGACGACAGCGTGTCCCGCGCGCCGCGCGTTCTCTCTCTCTGTGTATCACACCGTCGCGCCAGCGCGGCGCACCCCCTGTCGGCCATCACGCCCACGCCGACGCGCGTCCCTCCCTGTCATGGCGCGCCGCCGTCTTTGCATCACCCTCCGTGGACCCGCACGACCCGGAACTGCCCGCCGCCGTCGCTGGCCTGCGCGCCCCGCAGGGGATGGAACCCGTGTGGAGGTGACCAAGACCACGCTGCTAGCCGACGTGGCGCGCGCGGGCCGTGCGCGCGCCGTGCGGCGCGGGGCGTACGGGTCGCCGTGGACGACGATGGGGCGGGCTACTCGTCGCTGGCCGACCTCACGCGCTTGCCCGTGGATGAACTCGAGAGCGACCGCTCGTGCGTCGCCACGCTGGCGACGGGCGCGGCCGACGGCGCCAGCGTGGCCTCCACGATCGGCCCGGGGCACAGTCTGGGGCTGCGCGTCACGGTGGAGGGGGGCGAGGATCGGGCGCCGTGGGACCGCCGCGCGGCGCTGGAGTGCGACCGGGCGCAGGGCTACGACGTGGGCCGCCCGTTGCCCGTGGACGCGGGCGGCCCCTGGCTGGAGGCGTCGCTCTGGACGGTCGCGTCGTCCGACGCCACGCCGTGACGGGGACGCCCGGGGCAGCCGGGGCGCAGAGGTCGCCGAGGATCCGGGAGGACGCCTACACGCGCCCATTCGCGCGGCCGACGCGGCCACGGGTGCCGGTACGACCCATGGTGGACGGTCGGGGGGCGCATGACGACGCCCGCAACCTGCTCCTGCGGCGTCGGGGTCAGTCGCGCGTGCCGTCCACCGCCGGTGGATGCGCGGCCAGGTAGTCCTCCCAGGCGGCGACGGACCGCAGGGCGACGCGCGCGCCGGTCCGCTGGTCCTCCACCTCCACCTCACACCACGGCGACGAGTGGAGACGCCGCGCGCGTCGCACGGCGAATCCCGGTGTCCTCTCCACCCGCTGCCGCAACGCCTGCGCGGCGTCTCCATCCATCGTTCCCTCCGTCGCTCCGTCCATCGCTCCCTCCGTTCCTCTCGTGCGCCGGGGGGGCGAGGGGCGAGATGCCCGACGTCGACACCTCCCCCACCGTCCACCGACCGCCGTCCGTTTCTCCTGTCGCTATGTCTACCACTGTCGCTATGTCTACGTACCCGTACCGGAGATCGATCACGGCGCGGGTGTGCGCCCGCCCCCGCCGGGTCAGGGGCCGCTCCCCCCTGCTCATGGCGGCGGATGCCCCTCCCCCGGCGGCGCGGCGGGCGGCGCCGGCGCTGCCGGGAGCGCGGGGACGACGCACGCGAGGAAGGCGTCCACGACGGCGGGGTCCCACTGCGTCCCGCGTCCCGCGACGAGGCGCGCGGCCGCGACGGCGGGGGGCATCCCCGCGCGATAGGGGCGGTCGCTGGTCATGGCGTCGAAGCTGTCGGCGACCGCGATCACGCGCGCGCCGAAGGGGATGGCGTCGCCGCGCAAGCCGTCGGGGTAGCCCAGGCCGTCGAGGCGCTCGTGGTGGTGGCGCACGACGGCGGCCCCGCGGCGGAAGTCGGAGTAGCGCGCCAGGAAGGCGGCGCCGCCCGCGGCGTGCGCGCGCATCGCGGCGTGCTCGGCGTCGTCGAGCGGGCCGGGCTTGCACAGGACGGCGTCGGGGGTGGCGATCTTGCCCAGGTCGTGCACGCGCGCGGCGGCGACGATCAGGGCGGCCTCCGGCCCGCGCACGTCAAGGGCGGCCAGGGCCTGCGCCGTAAACGCCGTGACGCGCCGGCTATGGCCGCCGGTAGAGGGGTCGCGCAGGTCGACGGTGTCGGCGAGGTTCTCCAAGAGGGAGCGCGTCTGCTCCTGCAGCTCCAGGCTGCGCCGGAGGAGGTGGCGGAACAGCAGGGCGGGCGGCAGCAGCAGGACGAGCGCCCAGGCGTCGCGCGGGGCCAGGAGCGCGCCGAGGATACCGACGAGGTAGAGTGCGCCCTCCACCGCGCCGCCCTCGCGTACGAGCATCCGCACGAGGCGCGCCGGCGCCTCGCCCGTCGCCGTCCCCACCTCAAGGGCGACGGTGAGCGTATCACCGGCGTAGAGCGCCGCGGCGGCCAGGACCACGGGGAGGTGAGCCGCCAGGCCGCGCACCCCCACCGACGCGGGCGGCGCCAGGCGGAGGTGCGCGACGAGGCCGGCCAGGAGGGCGACGATGGTCCAGCGCCCGACGGCGCTGGCGATGTCGCTCGGCCGCGAGCCCTTGGCGCGGCGTTGCGCGAACTCACCGAGCAGGAGCGCGAGGCCGGCGCTGGCCGCCGCCAGGGGCGGCGGGACGACCGCGACGAGCAGGACAAGGGGGAGCGGCTGGAGGGAGAGCTTGACGCTGCGGGCGAGGTGGACCGGGGCGAGCTTCGCGGCCACGACCGCCGCGCCCAGGGCCGCCGCAAGGGCTAGGGCGGGCGGGTCGAGCGGGGGTGGGGCGACGCGCCAGGCCAGCGCGAGGCCGGCCAGGCCCAGCGCCGCCAGCACGACGCCGAGGAGGGGTTGGGAGACAGGGGGGCGCGGGTGGGCGCGTCGCCCCGCGCCCTCGGTCGGGAGTATGTCGGTCATCCTCGGCGACACCTTTCTGCTCCGTGTCTCACGGTGGCCGCGCCCACGCGGCGTCGTCCTAGCCGGGCGCAGGTGGGCGCGCCCGGCTAGGACGACGCCGGCACCCGCACCTGTAGGGGCTGCCGGTCCCACCCCGGGGCCGCGCCCAGCGTCGTCGCGAGACCAACGACCACCTGCGTGTGCGCGGTCACGGCGACGTGCGACGTGGCCGTCGTGACCACCGTGACGCTCGCGTAGGCGCCCGGCGCGGCGTCGGCCAGGGCCTGGAACGACTCGCGCAGACCCATCAGGCCATCCGTGCCGACCCAGCCCAGGACGTGTGTCCCTACAGGGATGTGCAGGGTGTAGCTGACGCCCTGCACGTCGGCGAGGCTGTCGGCGATGTCGGCGCTCAGGTCCACGGTCGCCCCGTCGGAGAGGAGCACGGCCGGGTCGGAGCGGCAGAAGTCGTAGGCATGGGCCGCAGGGCCGCCGGCCAGGGCAAGCAGCAGGGCGGCGGCGAGGACGGCGCCTCCGGCGAGGCGGAGGGCGTGGCGGGCGACACGGGCGGGCACGGTCATAAGGGGTTATCCTTCGCGGGCGATCACACTCTGTCAAGGACCTATCCACATAGGCGCGGCTACATCGACGCACATACGCACCCAATATAGCACATTATGCGCATGAATGTGATGGAGCGTGACGTCGGTTGGGGTGGCTGTGCCGAAAGAAGGGCGCCATCGGGAGGCCATCGCGTTGGTGCTAGCGCGACGGATGCCCCCCCCGATGTGGAGCCTCTGGGGGGGGTACTCACACGACAATGACGCCACGCTGCGCGGGCAGGGGAGGAGCATGACGCCATGCGAAGAGCGACCATGGCGCTCTATCCGTGCCCCGTCGGGTGTGACGGGAAGAGATCGAGGCCGGCTTTGGCGGCAGCTTTGGCGAGGGCGAGGCGAAAGAAGGGATCGGCAAGGGCGACGGGGAGGCCCGGTAGGACGCGCACATAGACGCCGGCCTGGCCGGCGCGGAGGGCACGGCGCAGTTGCCCGGCAGCTTGACGGGCCTGCACGTCGGGGCTCTCGCTGAATAGGGTAACGAGCGACGGGAGGTCATGCGCGGCGACGACGCGCACAAGGTGGTCGGCCGTGAGTGGGCCGGACGTCGACGGAGGTTCGGTGGCGAGGAGGTGCCCCGCGACGACGACGAGAAGCGCCACGGCGGCCCGCTCGTTCCAGCCTGGCAGGTTCAGCGGCGGCCGGCGCGGCGGTTCCCTCATGCGTCGGCCCCGTCCTCGTCGTGCGGCCCCGGCTGGTGGCGATCAAAGGACGCGAGCGAGATGTATTCCGTGTCCCGGTCGAGGGTGACGCCGCGCAAGTGGTCCAGGGTAGCGCGGCCGGTCTCCTCGTCGACGGTCGTGGGGGCATCGCGCGGCGCGGCGCCCGGAGCGGGATCGCCGCAGAGCACGGCGCCGACCTCGGCGGGAGCGAGGGGTCCGCGAGCGCTCACGATGGCTCCCTCGTCGCCCACGCGCACGGCGCACACCTCGCCGGTGTCGGCGTGCTGCCAATACGCGACCGTCGTCCGGGCCATGGCCGGTCCTCCTTCTCCGCCGTGATCGGCTCGCCTGTGCGGGGCGCCGCTCCTGCCCGTCAGGCCGCGTCGATTTGCGCACGGCGCCGGGCCAGCGTCGTCTCGATCCAGGCGAGCACGTCCGGATTTCTGAAGTCCTCTAGCGTGTAGTGGATGAAGGGCGCGGCATCCTCGGGGACGAGGGCGGCGGCCTCGGTCGCCAGGTCGCGCAAGGAGGTGGCGCGGAGATACGTGAGCAGGGCGCGGTAGGTCGCACCGGGGGTGACGGACCGGACGACGACGCAGGCGAGGGCGACGAGGCCGGCGGTGAGCCAGTCCTCGGCGACGGCGGCTTGGTCGTCCAGCGTGGGGTCGGCGGCGTCAGCGGTGGCCGCGATCCACCACCACGCCACGTCCTCCAGGCCCTGTTGCCCTGGCGGCAACGGCGTGTCCAGGTCCCCGTCGTCGTCGTCCCGCTGGTCCCGGCGGTCGTCGCTCGTCCTATCGCCCATCGCGCTCTCCCTCTCCCTCCAGTATCGCAAACGCGGTGGGACGACGCCGACGACACGGCGCTCATCGGCCACTACCTATGAGGGAGGGTGTGGGCGGCGCGGCCGTCGACCAGCACGGCGCGCGGGTCGTGCGGGAGGTGCCGGCGGCGGTCCCCTCCCAAGACCGGTGCGCGGGGCGACGACGACGGGTGGCCGCGTCACCGTCACGTTCCGCGATCAGCCGTGAGCGCGGACGCCTGGCCCGTACCGCGCGCCCCGTCGCTGCGCGCGGGGCCGCCTCACGCACGGTCTACGCAGGCGTCTAGCGCGGCGATGGTACTAGCGCGGTGATGGTACTAGCGCGGCGATGGTACTAGCGCTATGCGTCGCCACTCACCCAGGGTAAAGAGTAGCTCCACAGTAGCACCAAAGCCCCATTTTCCCGTGTGAAACGTGGCTCCATCGTAGCTCCATGCTTTTGGTACTAGAGCTACTGTACACGGCGACGTAGAATTGACCCATCTGCGCCAAGATAACATGACCCTTCTTTTTCAAGCAGTTCGTACCTGGCGTGTGCTCTCATCTCTGGTGGATGCTGAGCGACGCGGTCGCCAGGCGGGCTCACGGGGGGTCAAGCTACATTGGCGATTGCTGGGTCAAATCTCACCGGCGTTGACACTACAGATGGTACCACGTTTTGAGGTCGGATGGTACCACGCTATGCGGCCCGTCAGAGGGCCAGTCGTACCAAAATAGCGCCACGATCTGAGGCCCGTCGGAGGGTCAGGAGCGCCACGCCGAGAGGGTGCTGTGGCGCTCTCATAGGGGCTAGCGGTGGCCGTCCAGACGAGGCCGCACGACGCGCAGGACGGCGGCGATGAGCAGGACGGCGAGGGCCACGTACGCGCCGACGAGGACGGCGGCGAGGACGGCGGCCACGACGTGGAGGGCCGTCGAGGAGGCATGGGCCAGCGGAGTGAGAAGGTCGGTGACGGGGCCGGTGAGGGCACAGAGGATGAGGACGTAGAGGCAGAGCGTCCAGACGTGCGCGCGGGCCTGAGCGTCGGTCATGTGTCCCTCCCCTGGTTCGTCTGTCCCGTTCGCGGCGTCGCGCCGTCCACGCGTCCCCTGGCGGCGCGAGGTCTCGCCCACAGTATCGCAGGTAGGGACGTGTCAGGAGGCGGCGGGGGTGGCGTCGTCGGCGAGCCAATGGCGCAGGGCGGGGTCGCGCAGACGCGTGAGCGCTTTGGCCTCGATCTGGCGCACGCGCTCGCGGGTGAGCCCGAGCTGCTGGCCGATCTCCTGCAAGGTGCGCGGAGGCGCTCCGTCGAGGCCGTGGCGGGCGACGAGGATAGCCCGCGCGCGCGGGTCCAGGGTGGCGAGGGCGGCGCGCACGGCGGCGGCCAGGGCGTGGGCCTCGGCCATAGCGTCGGGCTGATCGGCGTCAGGGTCGGGGAGGAGGTCGCCCAGGGTCGTGGTCTCGCCGTCGCCCATGATCTGGTCGAGGGGGACGGGGGCGGGCAGGGGCGCGGTGAGGGCGTCCACGCGCGCGCGGGGGAGGCCCGTCGCGGCGGCGAGGTCGGCGGGGGAGGGCGGATGGCCCAGGGCGGCGTGGAGGGCGTGGGCACGGCGGGCGAGGCGGGCGCGCTCCATCTGCACGTTAGCGGGGACGTGGGCGAGGGGGACCTGCTGGGCGAGGGCACGACGGAGGGCCTGCTTGATCCACCAGACGGCGTAGGTGGAGAACTTGTAGCCGCGCGTGGGGTCGAAGAGGTCGACGGCGCGCAGGAGGCCGACGGTGCCCTCCTGCACGAGGTCGTCGAGGGGGAGGCCACGGTGCTGGTAGCGCCGGGCGAGGACGACGACGAGGCGCCCGTTGGCGGCGACGAAGGCGGCGCGGGCCGCGTCGCCGGCGCGGAGGGCCTCCTGGTCGAGGGGCCAGGCGGCCAGGTCGGCGAGGATGCGCGCGCGGGCGTCGGCGGTGAGGGCCTGGGGCAAGAGGGGGCCGACGGCGGCGGGGAGGGCGGCCGGGGCGAGGGGCAGGCGCGGGAGGAGGGCGGCGAGGACGGCGCCGGCGGCGGCGCGCGCGGAGACGGCGGGGGGGAGGTCGCGGCGCAGGCGCGCGGCGAGGTGGCGCTGGGCCAGCAGGCGGGCGCGGCGGCCGGCGCGGATCGCGCGCGCTAAGTCGCGCTCCTGGTCGGCGGTGAGCACGGCGGGGGCGGGATCGAGGGCGGGTGGCGGGATCATACGGACTCCTGTGTGGTCCAGGGTCTCTCCCCAGAGCGTACCAGGCTGGCCCGCGCGCCTGGTGGTTTATGGGGATAAGGGGGCGTAGTTCCGGGACCACCCGTGGTCCTACGCTGCGCGACCGATGATCCCCTCTCCCCACCCCGCCGGCGGGGCCGGGGCGGCGATCGCGACCACGCGCGCTCACCCGCCCGGTCCCGCCGGCGGGAAGAGATCGAGGCCGGCTTTAGCGGCGGCGCGGGCGAGGGCGAGGCGAAAGAAGGGGTCGGCCAGGGCGACGGGGAGGCCGGGGAGGACGCACATGTAGACCTGGGCCTGGCCGGCGCGGCGGAGGCGGTGGAGCTGTTGGGCGCCGTGGCGCACCGGGGCGCTGGGGCTGTCCCCACAGGCGGCGATGAGCGCGGGGAGGTCGTGGCCGGCGACGAAGCGGGCCAGGCGGTCGGGGGCGAGCGGGCCGGCGGCGGGCTCGGCGGCACGCAGGTGCCCGGCAACGAGGACGAGGAGCGCCGTGGCGGCCTGATCGTTCCAGCCTGGCACGCCCACGGGTTGTCGGTGGATCGGCTCCATCACCCCGCCTGCCCCCCTCTTAAGGGTAGGTTTCTTGATCCGGGTGGTGCTCTGACCCGTGGCGACGGAGGACAAGACCGGTCCTGTAGCCCTGCCCACACGGGTCGTTTCGCCGACTACCTGAAAAAACCTACCCTTAAAAGCGCCTGCCCCCTCGTCTCACCTGTATCCGACGCCCGTCCTCAGTATCCCATGATGGAGCTGTCGCCGACGTCAGGAGGCTGCGCGGCCCCCTCGTGCGCGCGGGTGCTCTCGACGCGACGCGCTACTCCGCGCCAGCGTCCCCCTCACCGATCACGTCCGCGAAGCGCGTGGCGGCGTGCGCCGCGTCGAGGGCACCCGCGCGCACGAGGGCGTCGCGCAACTCGGCGGCGGAGTGGCGGCCGAAGTTGCGGATAGTGGAGAGGTCATCCGTGGGGCGGTCGAGCACGTCGCTGACGGTGGTCAGGCCGGCGCGACGGAGGGCGTTGTAGGCGCGCGGGGAGAGGCCGAGGGCGTCGAGGGGCGTATCGCCTGCGGGCGTGGGGCGGTGTGCGTCCGCTGCGGCGACGGGCGCGGCGGCCAGGAGGGTACATCCCGTACCTATGGCCGCCGCGACGCGCGCGAAGTGGTCCACGAGGCCAGCGGCGGCGCGGTGCAGGGCCGCGTCGGGCGTGAGGGTCCCGTCGGTCTCGATCTCCAGCACGAGGCGGTCGTAGGTGGTGATGGGGCCGATGCGCGCGTGCTCGACGGCGTACTGGGCGCGCCGGATCGGCGTGAACAGGCTCGCGACGTAGAGCACGTCGGTGGCTCCTCCCGCGTCGGGTGGGACCGCGGCGTAGCCGGCCCCCCGCTCCACCGTGAGCGTGGCGTGCAGTTCCGCGCCAGCGTCGAGGGTGAAGAGGTACTGGGCGGGGGTGACGATGTCCACATCCGCGTCCGGAGACATGGCGATCAGGCTGGCCGTGACCTCGCCCGGCTCGCTGATGTCGAGGGTGAGGGCGGTCGGCCCCTCCCCCTCATAGCGCACACGGACGCGCCTGAGGTTGAGCAGCACCTCGGTCACGTCCTCGCGCACGCCAGGGATGTCCGGCGCGCCCGCGTCCAGACCGGCGATGCGGACGGCGGTGACGGCGGCGCCGGGCAGGGCCGAGAGCAGGACGCGGCGCAGGGCGCTGCCCAGCGTCGTGCCGTCGCCGGTGGCGAGCGGCTCCATGGCGTAGCGCGCGGACGTGTCCGTGTGCGCGACGCGTGTGATCTGGGGGAGGGGCAGGGGGTTCAGGGTGATGTTCATGCAGCTCCATCGTGCGCGACTCAGATGGCCGCGTCACGTCTCCGGCGACTTTTATGGTCACTGTACCATCTGTCAGCACCGGTCGTCCTCGGCTTATGCCGCTGGCCCTCGGCCCGACCGCGTTGTCGGATGGCCCGCGCCTACCATAGGTATGTTGTGTCCCCGACCGCGGCTTGTTGCCCTGGCGCGTACGCCCCACCTCGAAGGCACTCCTATGATTGGCGTCTCACGTCGGCGAACGTCTGTGCCCGCATCTATCGGTACCTATCTATTTGCCCTTGACGCACAGCCTGACGTGGCTTTCTGGTCGCCCGCGCGTTTTTGAGCAGATTCTCGTCGTGCGCGAGGCGCGCATCTCTCGCATCACGACGTATTCAGCCATGTCACTGTCGGCCAGTGTTGTCGTGAATGTCCTTCTCGACCAGCACAGGTTGCACAGCCCAAAGAACTCATGAAAAACCACCTACCTTCTGGTAGATTGACAGGGCCTGACCAAAGGGCTACCATAGGGGCATGTCGGGTCGCCGCTGACGCCGACAGGAGCGAAGGAGGATGAAGCTATGGCTATAGCCCAGCAAGACGCCCCTACCAAACCGCAATGGCGCGCCCCGGTCGGCACGATCAACGTGGTCGACCCGTCGCCGCTCAACTGGCTGTTCATCACCTGGAACACCATGGAGGAGCCGATCCGCACCGACGAGCATGGGAACATCGTCTACGCCCTCGCCACGGATGCGCGCTGGCTGGATGACCACACGCTCGAACTGGTCCTGCGGCAGGGCGTGCGCTACCAAGACGGCGAGCCCTTCACCGCGCACAACATCAAGCAGAACTTCGACGAGATGCAACGCTGGGCGTCACCGCACCCGCCGGGCACCTGGCTCAACTTCCCCCCAGAGTCGGTCTGCGCGGTGGTCGACGACCACACTGTCCGTTTCCACCTACCTGGACCGGACGGCATCGCCACCACCAAGTTCCGCGGCTTCCACATCGCCAGTTCGGCCTTCTGGCGCGAGCAGGGTTTCGGCTACAAGAAGCTAGGCAGCGGCGAAGGCCATTGGTGAGTGATCGACGCGCCGGGTCCGTGGGGCACCGGACCATTCACCCTCGTCGAGGGCTATTCGTCAATCAGCACCCGCAACGCCATCATGAAAGCCGATCCCTACACCTGCACCTGGCTGATCGAGAGTGAGGATCGCTCACCACGCCTGGTGCTCGAAGCGAACCGCAACCACTGGAACCACGAGCGCGTGCCGCGCCTGGAGCGCGTCGTCTTCCGCTCCGACCTATCTCCAGCCGACGCCCTGGAAGCGTGTATCTCCGGCGACGGTGAGGTCGACATCGTGACCGAGCTCTCGCCCGCCGATGCCGCGCGGGTCAAAGCCTCGGAGCACGCCAACCTGCTCACGTTCGACGCCAACCGCGTGCTGGTGGGCATCATCAACCGCTACCCCTCCGACGCCCCGCTCGGCGACACGCGTGTGCGGCGGGCGCTCAACATGGCGGTCGACCGCGACAAGCTCATCGCGCAGGGTCTCGGTGGCTACGCCAACCCGCTGCGCGCGCTCACGCCGGCCTGGTACGACAGTCTCCCCCGCGACGCCAAGCCCTAACCCGCTGCGCGCGCTCACGCCGGCCTGGTACGACAGTCTCCCCCGCGACGCCAAGCCCTACCCGCACGACCCTGACCAGGCCAAGCGGCTGATGGACGAGGCTGGCTGGCCGCGGGAACGGCCGTTGCGTATCGCCGCGCCGGAGCCCTTTATGGGGCTCGCACAAATGATCGCCGCTGACATCGAGGCCGCGCTAGGGATCACGACAGCGGTTACGACTATCTCCAATCCTGAGATGCGCGCGGCCATCGAGAAGAAGTTGCCGCCGGCATGGGACGTGCTGTTACACGGGTGGTTCGACCTCAGTTCGGAGGCGCCGCCGGCTGCGGTGCACCGCGAGTTCTTTGGCGCGGACGGAGCCTTCCGTGTGGGACCCGAGTTGCCGGAGTTCGACCACCTGTACGCGGAGATGACGGTTCAACTCGACGGCGCGAAGCTCGGCGAGGTGGCCGGGCGCATCGACACCTACGCCTACGACGAGGCATTGGCCCTGTTCCTGTGCGCCCCGCAGGCGCTCTACGCGGTCAACAAACACGTTCAGTTCAACGCCTACCGCACCACGCTCGAACTAGCCGAGACCACCGTCGACGAGGGGCATTGGTCGCGCCGGAACGGGTCCGGTGAGACAGCGCCCGCGCAATCGGAGCCCGCGTCGAGTGGGCCGAGCGCCACGGGTTTCCACGGCGCCGGCTGTTAGTTATTAGTTATAAGCAAGGAGGACGATCATGGCGGACATCACCTTAGCCCAGGCGCAGGGCGCCGTGGACGCGGCGGTCAAGAAAGCGCGGGAGTTGAACTTACGCCAGGACATCGCGGTCGTCGACGCGGGGGCGAACCTCAAGGCGTTCGTGCGCATGGACGGGGCATGGCTGGGCAGCATCGACATCGCCATCAAGAAGGCTAAAACGGCGCGCTTCTTCGACATGCCTAGCGGCGCCCTCGGTCCGCTGGCGCAGCCGGGCCAACCCCTGTACGGCATCGAACACTCCAACGGCGGCTTGATCACGTTCCCCGGCGGCGTCCCGCTGAAGAACGGTCAGGGCGAGATCATCGGAGCAATCGGGTCCAGCGGCAGTACGGTCGAGAATGACCTGGCCGTGGCCGAAGCCGGCGCGCAGGCCGTATCATAGCGGCCGCATGACCCTTCATCCCATCTCCGGCATCGTCATACCCGCGTCAGCGACAGGCAGGGCCGGCGGGCCAGCGAATAGGCCGACCAGACAGAGCGAGGAGAAGTACTATCGTGCCGTCTATTACGACCACAGGGATCAACCACATACGCCTCACGGTGACCGATATCAACCGTTCCCGTGAGTTCTATACACAGGTGCTCGGGTTCGAGGTCGCGTTGGAGCCTCAATCCGGCGACGACCCCGCGGCCCGCGCGGTGAACGCGATGCTGTTCGGAGGCGTCATCTTCCAGATCAACGGCATGCTCTTCGGCTTGCGCCCCGTCGCCCCAGGGGGTGACCGCTTCAACGAGGATCGCGTAGGGCTCGACCACCTCAGCTTCAGCGTCGGCAGCCGCGACGATCTTGAAGCGGCCGCGCGTCTGCTCGACGAACGCGGCGCGCCGCACGGGGACATCAAGGATCTTGGCCCCGACGTCGGGCTGTATATCCTGGAGTTCCGCGATCCGGATAACATCCAACTCGAACTCTCCGCGCCCTACAGTCGGTAGCCGGTAGAGCATGCATAGCGACACAAGGAGGTGGCGATATGGCAGGTAACAAAGGCGTCGTCTACGCGGGGCAGGGCAAGGTCGAGGTCCAGGACATCGGCTACCCCGAGCTAACGTTGCCCCCAGGGGTCCCCGGACGTAACCGTAAGTGTGAGCACGGCGTGATCCTTAAGCTCGTCGCGACCAACATCTGCGGCAGCGACCAGCACATGGTGCGCGGACGTACCACGGCGCCCATCGGACAAACGCTCGGACACGAGATCACTGGCGAGATCATCGAGGTCGGGAGCGATGTTGAGTTCCTCGCGGTGGGTGACCTCGTTTCCGCCCCGTTCAACATCGCTTGCGGGCGCTGCCGCAACTGCAAGGAAGGTAGAACCGGCATCTGCCTCAACGTCAACGCGGCCCGGCCGGGCGCCGCCTACGGCTACGTCGACATGGGCGGCTGGAAGGGCGGCCAGGCCCAGTACGTCATGGTCCCGTACGCCGACTTCAACCTGCTCAAGTTCCCCGATAAAGACCAAGCCATGGCCAAGATCAAGGACCTGACCATGCTCTCGGACATCTTCCCCACCGGCTACCACGGCGCCTACACGGCTGGCGTGGGCACAGGCTCTACCGTCTACGTCGCCGGCGCCGGCCCGGTCGGCCTGGCTTGCGCCGCCTCGTGCCAGTTGCTCGGCGCGGCCGTCGTCATCGTGGGCGACATGAACCCCGACCGCCTGGCGCAGGCGCGCAGCTTCGGCTGCGAGACGATCGACCTGCGGCAGGACGCCGTGCTACCCGACATGATCAAGCAGATCCTCAAAGTCCCCGAGGTCGACGCGGCGGTCGACTGCGTGGGCTTCGAGGCGCGCGGCCACGGTGCCGATGGCGAGGAACAACCGGCCACGGTGCTCAACGCGGCCATGACCGTGACGCGCGCGGGCGGCGCGATCGGCATCCCCGGCCTCTACGTGACCGAGGACCCCGGCGCCTCCGATGAGTCGGCCAAGACGGGCAACCTGAGCATGCGCCTGGGCCTGGGCTGGGCCAAGTCGCTCTCATTCGCGACGGGACAGTGCCCGGTAATGCACTACCACCGGCAGTTGATGATGGCGATCCTCCACGACAAGGTTCAGATCGCCAAGGCGGTCAACGCCACCGTCATCACGCTCGACGAGGCCCCACAAGGCTACGCCGACTTCGACAAGGGCGCGGCCAAGAAGTTTATCCTTGATCCACACGGTCTCATCGCGGCCTGACCCGATCGACCAACACCGCTGCGGCCAGCCCACGACTAGTGGGCTGGCCGCGCGTGTTTACTAGACCGCCCAGCATTCTGGGGTTCCGCTATCATCGGAACAGAAATGTACGATAGCGGGATGAGAGGCGGAATTACAGGGTTTTAGAGGGATACCACAACACTTTTGCCTGAGAAATCCGCGCTTCGCCCCTCCCTAGCTACCCTTCCTTCACGCTCATGACCGCCATTATGGTCCAGAGAACGCTCTTTCTCTGGCAAAAGCGCCTAACCGTACAAACCTGTTCCATTGATAGCGAGACCCCAATCTGGCTGGTAAAGTCATGGTCTCGTTGCAAAAAATCGACGACGATACCCTCGGTGTCGGGTGCGTCGGGCGCGTCGAGTACGTCGTCGAGGCTGTCATTTTGTTCGCTTCCTGGGTCATAGGCACTCTCGATGATGCCGGTCGCGCGGCTTGCACGGCTGTAATGCCAGGCCCGCAAGGGAGAGAGCGAACGTCGCCGACCTGCTCGTCGGAACGACGCCAATTGTGGTCTCGCCCATCTCTGGTGACGACAGCGAAACAGGCCTCATCGAGAGTGCCCAAGAACCACTTATCGGCGGGCGTGCGCTCGTGGTGGGCCTGATCGGGCCTGGCGGGGGTGTCGCCCTGGCGCCGTCGGCGCGCCCACATCCCTTGTCCCTCATACGCGACGTGGTGCCTGGTGCCCTGCCGCGCGTCCAAGCGTCCCTGGGGCGCTATGGTGGCCGTTGGCGGGCGGTGGGGTCTTCTGTGGCCCTGCTGTAAGACGTCACATTAAGTGCGCCGGATTTACGCGTGGATCGGCTAAAAAACGTCACATTAAGTGCGCCAAAGCGTCACACTAGCTGCGCCAATCCTGCAGAAACGTCACAGTAGGTGCGCCAATCCGCGCAGAACATGTCTGTGGTCAACGGCATCGTGGGGGCGGTGCGAGGCTGTTTTCACGCTCAAAAGGAGGGGCGTAAGGGTGTAAGAAGGGTCGGAGTGGAGGATGGCGCAGCTACTGTGACGCAAACGGCGCAGCTACTGTGACGTTAGGCGCACTTAATGTGACGCCTTACACGAGGAGCGCGACATCGTGAGCCGCCACGTCGAGCTCTCCGAGGTGCTGCTCGCGGTCGTGTCGCAGGACCGCGATATGATGGACGCCGTGCGCTACCATCACGAGCGTTGGGACGGTAAGGGCTACCCGCGCGGCGTGCCCGCCGAGGAGGTACCGCTGCTCGGCCGCATCATGATCGTGGCCGACGCCGTGTCGGCCACGGGCATGGACCGTCCCTACCGCAAGGGCCTGCCCTGGGCCACGATCATGCAGGAGTTAACCCGTGGCGCGGGCGCGCAGTTCGACCCCTCTCTGGTCCCGATCGCCCTGCGCGCGCTGCGCACCCACCTCGAACGCTCCGACGCGGCTTGACGCGGTCCGACACGGCTGTCCTGGCCGCGCGCGTCATCCGTTCCTCGTTTCACCGGTACGGACATCGTTGACAGGTCGTGCGGCGTGACACCCGCACTGAGGGAGCAGTCACCGTAGCGACAATTGCCGCCTGAGGGAGTCGTCCTCTGACAGTGTGAACAGATGATGGAGAGGGCCATGCCCGCGCCCGATCGGGGACGCCGCGCGCATGGCCGCCACCACGTACTCCTTGGCGCGGCCGACCGCGTCCTCAACCGCCAGGCCGCGCGCGAGATAGGCCGTGATCGCCGCGGAGAGGGTACAGCCCGTCCCATGCGTACTGGTTGTCGCGATGCGTTCGCCCGGATACTCCCGGAAGGCGTGGCCGTCGCATAGGATGTCGACCGGATCGCCGGGGGCGTGGCCACCCTTGATGAGCACGTACCGCGGGCCAAGCGCCGCGATGCGCCGCGCCGCGTCCTCCAGGTTCGCACGACTCCCGACGGTCATGCCCGCGAGCGTCTCGGTCTCGGGGAGATTCGGTGTCACGACCAGGGCCAGGGGCAGCAGGACCGTCCGCAGGGCGCGCACGGCGTCCTCCCGCAGCAGTCGATCGCCGCTCTTGGCCACCATCACCGGGTCGACGACCAGGCGCGTGACCCCATGAGCCCCGATCCGTCCTGCCGTGGCGGCGATGATGGCGGCGCTGGAGAGCATGCCCGTCTTCGCCGCGCCGGCCCCGATGTCCTCCAACACCGCGTCGATTTGCGCCGCGACGAGCGCCGGCGAGACCTCCTCCACGGCGCGCACGCCGACCGTGTTCTGCGCCGTGACGGCCGTCAGCGCGCTTGTGCCGTACACGCCCAGCGCGGCGAAGGTCTTGAGGTCGGCCTGGATCCCCGCGCCTCCGCCCGAGTCGGACCCGGCGATCGTCAAGGCCGTCGGTCTCCCTGGCCCTGTCCCGTCCGTCCCCATCATGTCCCCTTTCCTGCTCCGTCACGTCCCGGCCCGACCGTTTCGCTCGGCGCGGGCGCGCGCCATCACGTCATCCGGCGGGGGGTCATGCACGCGTCACGCCATCATCGCTGGGGTTGTACACGGCGACGTAGAATTGACCCATTTGCGCCAATTTGGCTTGACCCATCTTTTTCAAGTAGCTCGTTCCTGGCGTGCGCCCTCATCTCTGGTAGATGCGGATCGAGGCCTTTGCCATCTGGTCTAATGGGGGTCAAGCTACATTGGCGATTGCTGGGTCAAATCTCACTGGCGTTGACAGGGTGCGCCCCTTCGCCCCACCCGCGCGGCCTCCACCTCGTCGCGTAAGGTGCGCGCGGCACCCTCGACGTCCGCCGCCAGGGTGACGGACGTGATCACGGCCACGCCCACCGCGCCGGCCACGATGCAGGGAGCGACCCGGCCCGGCACGATGCCTCCGATCGCGACGACCGGCGCCCTGGTCGCGCGAACCACACGCTCCAGCCCGTCCACACCAATAGGGCCACCGGCGTCCGCTTTCGACGACGTACCGTAGACGGCCCCCGTGCCCAGGTAATCCGCCCCCGCCCGCGCGGCGTCCCGCGCCTCCGCCGGCGCGCCGGCGGAGAAACCGATGAGCGCCTTCGGACCCAGCAGCGCGCGCGCCGCGGCGACCGCTAGGTCGTCAGGACCAAGATGGACGCCGGCGCCGCCGACAGCGGCCGCGATGTCGGCACGGTCGTTCATGACGAAGCGCGCCCCCAGCGCATACGCCAGCGCGGCCAGTGCCTCCGCGGCGGCCAACAGGTCGCGGGTCGACGCCCCCTTATCGCGGAGCTGCAGCACGGTGGCGCCACCGCGCAGCGCCGCCCGCGCGACATCCAGCAGGGGGCGTCCGGCCGTCAGACGCGGGTCCAGCACCACGTAGAGCGAGAGATCGAGGTCCGTCACGTTACGGCTCCCTCATCCGCCCCCGAAAGGGGCGACGACTTCCACCACATCACCGTCGTCGATGAGGGCGTCCGCGAACTGTGTGCGGCTCAACGGCTCGCCGCGCAACTCGACGACGACGAAGCGCGGGTGGGTCTTGTGCCGGGTCTCCAGAAACTGTTGCACAGTCATGGGCTCGGGGAGTCGCGCCGGTTTCCCGTTCAGCGTAATAGTGATCATCTGATGTCTCCCCCGTTCATATCTCCTCCGTTGACAGAAGGCAGTGGGGTCCGCGTGGACCGAGAGCGCCGGACACGCCTGTTCGTCGGCGCGTCTGAAAGGGATGGGGCGCCGGCCGTCTCGTAGCCGCCATGCGCGAGCCTATAGAGCGCCGCGACCGCCCCGCTGGGATCGGCTGCCATGCCGACGGCGCGGAGTACGGCCGCGCCGTTAGCCCCCGCACCCAGGACGGCGCCCAGGGTCGTCCGGTCGATACCACCGATCGCGATGATCGGGAGGTTGACGGACGCGCGGACCGCGCGCACGAGCGCCGATCCCCCGCCCGCCGCGCCGGGATGCGACGCGGTTGGGTAGATCGTGCCCAGGAGCGCATAGTCGGCCCCCTCCCGCTCCGCCGCCCGCGCCTCCGCGACGCCGTGGACGGAGCGGCCCAACAGGAGGCGCGCGCCCACGACGCGGCGCGCGGCGGCGACGGGCAGGCCGCGGTCGCCGAGCTGGACGCCATCGGCCCCCACGGCGACGGCGACGTCCGCGCGGTCGTTGACGATCAGCAGCGCGGGCGGGACGACGACTGCGCGCAGGCCGACCGCCAGACGCCACAACGCGGTGGCGGCCAGGCCGGGCGCGCGCAAGTGGACGGCTACGGCGCGGCCATCCCCGACGGCGCGCGCCGCCAGGTCGGCTGGCGTGATGCCGCGCTCCCGGCACAGCGCCGGGTCCACGATCAGGTGCAGGCGCGGCAGGAGCGGGCGTGTCGCGTCACCATCTTGGTGGGGGGTCATGCCCCCACGACCCCCGCGAGCGGACTGCTCGCCGTCGCGTACGCTTTGGGCGGCATACGCCCCGCCAGGGAGGCCGACCGCCCCGCCGCGATGCCCTGGCGCATCGCGGCGGCCATCAGGGCGGGGCGGTCGGCCAGGGCCAGCGCCGTGTTGACGAGGCAGGCGTCCGCCCCCAGTTCCATGGCCAGGGCGGCGTCGGAGGGGGCGCCGATGCCGGCGTCCACCACGACGGGCACGGTGGCCTGCGCGATGATGATCTTGATCTGTTCACGGGTGACCAGGCCCTGACCGGAGCCGATGGGCGAGGCCAGTGGCATCACCGTCGCCGTGCCGATCTCCTGCAAGCGCAGGGCCAGGACGGGGTCGGCGTTGATGTAGGGGAGCACCGTGAAGCCCTCGTCCACCAGGATGCGGCTGGCCTCCAGCGTGCCGATAGGATCGGGCAGCAGGTAGGTGGGATCGGGGATGACCTCGAGCTTGATCAGGTCGCCCAGGTCCATGGCGCGGGCCAGGTGGGCGATGCGCACGGCCTCCTCCGCCGTCCGCGCCCCGGCCGTGTTGGGCAGGATGGTGTAGCGGTCCCAGTCGATCTCGTCCAGGATCGTGCGCGCTCCGGGCGTCTCCAGGTCGAGCCGGCGCAGCGCCACGGTGATGATCTCCGCCCCCGACGCCTCCAGGGCATCGCGCATCTCCTCGGCGGAGCGATACTTGCCGGTCCCCACTAGAAGCCGCGAGCGAAAGGTATAGCGTCCGATCTGTAAAGTGTCGTTCATGACATAGCCTCCTCAGTCTGTCGTCTGTTACGCATAGTGGGTGTGTCGTCGCGCCCGCCTCGCCGGTGGGTGCGGATCATCCGGTCGGTGGACGCACGCCACGCACACGCCTATCGCGTACCGTCGCCCCAACGACCCGACCGTCAGGGTAGCACCGTCGTCGTCACGGCCGCGCGGGCGTCCACGCGCGCCCGCAGCAGCCGCCCACGGGTCATCCAATCGGCGTAGGACTGCCACTGCGCCGCGGACAGCGTGCCGTAGCGCCCGCGCCCATCATGGAACAGTGGGCCGAGCAACCGGATGCTGCGCTCGATCAACGGCTCGCTGTGGGAGAGCACGCCGGGGACCCGTAGCAGGAGGCGCGCGGCCTCGGCGGGGTGCGCGGCGGCATAGGCGTAGCCCTGGAACGTGGCGCGCTGGAAGGCGCGCAGCGTCGGGGCCTCGTCGTGGAGTTGCCGTGTACCCGTCGCGAAGACCAGCTCATCGTAGCGGGGCACGCCGTTCTGGTCCAGGCGCATGACGTTGACGCGGTAGCCCTGCTGCGCGGCCTGCAAGACCTCCCACGTCCAATAGACGCCGAGCACGGCGTCGACCCGCCGCGCCAGCAGATTCGGCAGCAGGCCGTAGCCGACCACCACCACTTTGACCCGGCGCGGGTCGCCGCCGTCGTGCCGCACGATGGCCGCGAGGTTCGTATCGTCATTGGGGAGGCCGGCGATGCCCACGACCTTCCCTTGCAGCTGGCGCGGGCGCGTGATGCCCGAACGGGCAAGCGCCATCACGCAGTCGAGCGGGCGCTGCACGATCGCCGCCGTCGCTACGATCGGGATGTGCTGGGCGCGGGCGAGCAGGACGGCCGGCTCATAGCTGATCGCGAGGTCGCCCGTGCCGTGCGCCACGAGCTTGAGCGCGTCGGCCGCCCCGGTGGGGACCTGTGGGGTGACGGCGAGGCCGGCACGGGCGTAGTAGCCTTTGGCGAGCGCCACGTAGATGCCGGCATGGTCGGAGTTCGGATACCAGTCGAGCCAGAGCGTGAGCGGCCGCGGGGCACGCACGGCACGGCCCGCCGCGTGGCCTGGCACGAGCAAGAGGAGCGTCGCCATGAGCGTGAGCGCGGCGACCCGGCGCGATTGTCCCATCCCTATCAACCCCTTTCCCCATTCGCGCAACGCGCGTGTCCTGTCGGCGGTCGGACCGAAACGCGGGTCCAGGGGGAGGAGAGGGGGAGAAGGAACATCGCCGTCGTATGCGGCGATGTCACGATCTGCGGATCATCTTCCCTAACGCAGGCATTACCCTGATCAGGTGCGACGGTCGGCGGCGTCCACTGGCCACCCTCTCAGCCTGGCTACCCGAGCTCCCGTAGGACTGTGCGCTGTCCACGTTCACCGTACCAGGAGCGGGGCGCGGCGTCAACCGGCGGAGTGATACGATCGTTATGTCGCGCAGGACAGGGATGGTTGACGTGGACAGCAATCACGCCATCATGGCCCTCGATCTCTTGGCCTCGCTGTCGAACCGGGCGCGTACTCTCGTCGTGGCCGAGGTCGTCGTCCGACCGTCCTCGTGCGGGCGGACGCCATGGCTTCGCTACCACAAGTGCGCGGGCATGCCCACCAGTGGTCATGCCCGCTGCCTAATCATGCACTGTACTACAGATCACCCTTGCTCCTGCTGTCTCCCTGCCGTGCGACACGCCATATGTCACGTTCCATAGGTACCCTTTCGTCTCGTCGTCATGGGTTCACGGGTCGATACGCCAGGCACCTTCGGCGTAGACGAGCCGGCGTTCCTCCCGGCGCGTGTCCAGGCGCGCGAACTGGGCCGGGAGCCCATCGAGGGCCTGTGTTATGTCGATAAGATCCCGGCCCCTGATGGAAACGAACACGCCGTCGGCCTTGAGTTGGAGCGTGGCCGGTGCCGGGCGCTCCCCACCCCCAAGCGCGGCGGCAAGGGCCGGAGCGACGCCAGCCGGGGCCGTCGCGGGGGTGACGAGCCGGGCCAGCGGCAGGGGTGGGCCGGACGCAGCCAGGAGGAGCACGCCCCAGGGGTGGTGCTCCTTGCCGCGCACGGGCAGGAAGACGTGCCGCTCGACCGTGACGCCGGCGGCATGCAGGGCATCAACGAGCGGGTCGGCGCGACGCGGGCGTTGGCGCGCGCGGCAGCAGCGCCAGCGCGGCCAGGACCAGCAGGACCACGTTGCGCGCCACGAGCGCAAGCACCTCGCGCGGCGCGAAACGGACCAGCAGGTAGTAGTGCGCGGGGAAGATCCAGCCCGTGAGTAGCAGCGCCAGGCCATACACGGCCCAGAGCGTCAGCGGCCGGCGGCTCACGACCGCGATCAGTGGGTAGAGCCACAGCAGGTACTGCGGCGAGAGCACCTTCCCGGCCAGCATGAACGCGAGGACGGCGGCGGCGCTCAGGCGCGCCAGTTCGTCGACGAGGGCGGGCGTGTCGGCCCAGCAGTGCCTCCGACGCCAGGCGACGAGGTAGACGGCGCCGAGCGCCAGGACGGTGAGCGGGAGCGTCAGGGACGTCAGGAGGGGGGCCAGCGGTGCGACGATCTCGTTGCCGCCGTGGCCCCTCCGCTGGCTCACTGGCCCGCTGAGGGAGCGCGCGACCATCAACGCCGAGGCAGCGACGGTCTCGATCTCCAGGCCGCGGTCGAGGTGGTACGTGAGGAACGTGGCCACGGCCGGCAGATCGCCGCGCGCCACGATCAATCCGGGCACGACGATGGCGGCGGCGAACGCACCGAGGTCGCCAGCCAGCCGCCACCGCCGACCGCCGCTCAGAGCGACCAGCGCGAAGAGCGGCAGGAGGACGACCGGGTAGAGCTTGAGCGCGCTGGCCAGCCCGAGCACGAACCAGGCCAGGCGCGGCCGGCGCGCGACAACCAGCGCGATCGCCAGGAGCATCAGTACGGCAGCCGACAAATCGAAGCGGTCGAACACAAGGACGCGCCCGGCGCACAGCAGCCAGAGCGGTTGGGCCAGGACGACGCCCCAGCGCGGGATGTGCGGCGCGGCGCGGCGGACCAGCCAGAGTCCGACGCCGACGCCGAGCAGGTCGAACGCCAGCGCTTCCACGGCGAAGGCCAGCCGGTACCCCGCGGCGCCGCGCGTCACCAGGCTGGGCAGCCACAGCAACGGTGCCGCCAAGGGAGGGTACTCCAGCACAAAGTCCCGATAGGGTGTGTGGCCGGCCCGCATCAGGTCGCCGTACATCTTGAAGACGCCAATCGTCCAGTCGGCGCGGTCGCGTGTGCACAGCAGCAGGTAGGCGAAGGCCAGCAGGTGCAGGGCAACCGCCAGCCCGAGCAGCCCTGGGCGGACGCGCGGCGTGGCGGTCGGGGGCGTGGCCACCTACATGCTCCCTGAGAGAAAGAGCAGTCGGGCGGATCTAGAGCCTGCGACCGCGTTTCCGTGAGCGGGACCCCCGATGGCAGACCACGGCGACGTGGTCGCGGGGCTGCGTGTCACACGTGCACCCGGTGCTCTCATGGTGTGGCCGCGCGCTTGGCCGCCTGCGTGCGTTTGGTGGTGGCGCTGGTGGCGTAGACGGCGATGCCCTCCACACGGGGGTCGAGGGCGGCGTAGCCCTCGATGATGGCCGCGTCCTCTGGGTCGGCGGTCAGGGCCTCGGCAACTTTCGCCCACTGCTTGCGGGCGACGAAGACGGTGTAGCGCGTGCCGGCGGGCGGCTCTGGCAGCCCCTTGGGCAGATCCGGTGTCTTCTCGCTCGTGAGGGCGAGGGCGACGGCCTGGCCCTGCTCGACGGCCGCGCCGGGCCGACCGATGACGGTGATCTTCACAGTGGTTGCCCTCCCTGAGTTGTCCTGCTGGAGCTGTGGCGCGAGCGCGCGAAAGGTCTCGTCCGTCCAGGCCAGTACGGGGGCGGCCGCCGGTGTGGGCGTGCCTGGCGTAGCGTCCCCCGCCGCCCTCCGCGGGCGGCCGCCTTGGCGGGGGAAGATGTAGTCTTTGTCCTCCCGGCTGATCGCGTCGCTGGTGCGCACCAGGTAGAAGAAGACGCCGCCGGGGGTGCGACGGTGGCCATCGGGGAGCGTGAGGCCGCCCTGGGCCTCGATGGTGAGCGCCTGGCCGAGGAGGGCGCGCGCGCGGGGCCGAGGCGGTCCACCGCACGGGTGATGGTGCGGATGGGTGGGGGCATGGTCTCATCGAGGACGGCGGCGAAGGCGCGGGCCACGGCCCACACGTTCGGGGGCACGGACACGTACGACACGGGCCGTGGCCCGCGCCCCTCCGGCACGGCTGCCGGCGTGGCGGCGCTCTCCGTTGTCGTGGTGCTGCTGTCGTATTCAGCCGCTGCCACGTCGGTTATGTCGTGTTCCATGGGCGTCCTTTCGTCTCGTCGCCGCGAGTTCACGGGTCGATACGCCACGCACCCTCACTATAGACGAGGCGGCGCTCCTCGCGGCGTGTGTCCAGGCGCGCGAGCTGTGCCGGGAGTCCGTCGAGCGCCTGTGTTATGTCGAATAGGTCGCGGCCCCTGACGGAGACGAAGACGCCGTCAGCCTTGAGTTGGAGCGTGGCCGGCGCCGGACGCTGCCCGATCCCGAGCGCGGCGGTAAGGGCCGAGGTGACGTCAGCCGGGGCCGTCGCGGGGACGATGAGCCGGGCCAGAGGCAGGGGTGGGCCGGACGCGGCCAGCAGGAGCACGCCCCACGGGTACTGCTCTTCACCGCGTACGGGCAGGAAGGCGCGCCGCTCGACCGCGACGCCGGCGACGTGCAACGCGTCGGCGAGCGCGTCTATGGTGCCTCCGGTGACCTGATCCGTTGTGAGGGTTATAGATGCCACGCGTCCACTGTGGTCCTCCGTGGCATCCCTGTGTCGGCTACCCCTATCCATCGCCCGCGCCATGCCCCCGTTGAATCTTGTCCTTGAGCCAGGCGAGGTCGGCTTCCAGGATGCGCAGCACTGTTGTAGGATCGGCGGTGTCGAGATGGCGGGGCTCGCCGTCGCGGCCGGTGTGGAGCTGAATGATGCGGAGATCGCGCAAGCGGACCTGTCCTGGATCGACGGCCCCCTGTACCCCCTGCGCTGATCCTTCTGCAGGAGGGCGCTTGGTAGCGGTCTGTGAGGTCGATGTTAGGGAGGGGGCTATGGCCTGCTGATTGAGCCGGTCGTGCCACGCGGGGTCTTGGTCAGACTGGCGGGGCGCGGACGAGGCTGCCAAATTATTTGGCACATCGTCGGTTGGGTTCGTCGGCGACAGCCCCTCCGTCGTCGTTCGCGCCGGAGGTATCGCTGCCAAATTATTTGGCATCTCCCGCGCCGGCAGCTCGCGCAGCACCTGCACATCCTTGACCCTGATGCGTTCCCCCCGCTCGGCTCGGTCTAGCACGTCCGCCCGCACGCCCTCATCGAGGGTGGCAATCTCCTGCGCCACGGTCGAGCCGAGCGTGCCCCGTTCCACGGCCGCTTCTAGGCGTGGGTCGCTCAGGAGCTTGAGGCGGTTTTCGACGTACATGTGGCTCTTGCCGAGCTGGTCGGAGAGCGCCCGCATGGAGAGCCCTAGCCGCGCCATGATGCGCTGATAGGCGTGGGCTTCATCGAGCGGCGTGAGGTCATCACGCTGGACGTTTTCCACGAGGGCCAGGCGCTCCATGTCGTCGTCGGAGAGGTCGCGCACGAGGCACGGGACCGCGGCCACTTTGGCGCGCTGCGCGGCCTGCCAGCGACGCTCGCCGGCCCCGATCTGGTAGTAGCCCTCCCGCGCGGGATCGGGCCGCACGAGCAGCGGTTGGAGCACGCCGTCGGTGCTGATCGATGCCGCGAGCTCGGCGAGGGCTTGCGGGTCGAAGGTCCGGCGCGGCTGGAACGGGTTGGGGGAGAGGCGGGCGACGTCGATCGTGCGGGCGTTGGGCAGCGCCTCGACCCCGGGGGGGAGCTGCGACCGGATGATCGACCCGAGCCCGCCGCCAAGCGGGCGAGACGGCTGGGACCTGTTCATAGCGCCTCCTGCGGTTGTGCCAGGCCAAGGGCTGCGGCCAGGTGGTCGGCGACCTCCGTGTACGCGCGGGCTACCTCCGTGTGGGGGGCGTACTCGGTGATAGGGCGGCCGGCCTCGCTGGCGTGATCGACACGCGCATCGACGTGGACCTCTCCCAGGATCGGGACGTGCCCGCCCAGATAGTCCACGATGGTCTGCTTCATGGCCGCGCTGCGCTTGACCTCGGGCCGGACCATCGTGAAGATGACACCCGTGAGGTTCAGGGACGGATTCAGTTCGGAGCGTTGCACCTCGCCGATGACATCGGCAAGCTTGGCAAGGCCACGGGCGGGAAGAAATTGCGGCGTCAGGGGGATGACCACGCCGGAGGCTGCCGTGAGCGCGGCCGTGGTCAGGTACCCGAGCGACGGCGGGCAGTCGATCAGGGTGAGGTCGTAGGCGTCCGCCGTAGGGGCCAGGAGGCGCTGCAGGATGTAGTCGCTGCGCTTGGCGCTGACGAATTCGCGCTCGGCCGCGGCCAGGTCGATGTTCGCCGGCAGCAGGTCGAGGTTGGGCCGGATGCTGTGCAGGGCCACGCCGAGGTCAGGCACAGTGTAATCGTGGACGAAGCGACGCATCAGCGTGTAGATGGTTTCCGGCAATTCGTCGGGCTCCAGGCCCGAGGAGATAGATAGGCTGCCTTGCGGGTCGAAGTCCACCAGCAGCACACGCACGCCGCGTGTGGCTAGCACGGCCCCTATCGTTAGGGTGGAGGTGGTCTTGCCGATGCCGCCCTTATGGTTGGCAACAGCTATAACTCGGCTCATATCCGCTTGCTCCTTTACTATTCATTATGTCAATTATCAGCATAGGCGTGCGCTTCTCTGTCCCAGCGGCACTGATCCTCGTACAAACCGCGCAGTTCCTCCCGACAGTCGGCGCGGGTCGTGACGCTCGCGGGGATGTCGGCCCGCCCGCGCGGCCACAGCGTTGCGGCGTCTTCGTCGGCGAGCAACCACTCGGCCGGGTTGACTGTAAGGTCGGCTGCCCGCACCTCGCTCGTACAGCGTGGGCAGCGTACGCGCGGGATGCGCCACGGCATCAGCCCGCGCCCTCCACGTCGCCGTCAGGGGTGTCCGCGGTCCTCGATGCCGCCGCAGATGATTCATCAGCCGCAGCGGGTTGTCGCGCCTCTGCCATCTTCATCATCATCTTTTGCTTCTTACGCGTGGGCTGTCCGACTTGCCCCAGGTGGTGCGCGCGGTAGGCGTCGATCGCAGCCTGGGAGATGAGGTGGGTGCCCGGACTGGCCAGCTCGGTCTCCAGGTTGCCGCGCTGGATCGCGCTGTAGACGGTCACGCGCTTGATGCCCAGCATCTCGGCGGCCTGGGTGGTGGTGTACCGGGCGACGGTGTAGAGGGGGTCAACCTGTTTCTGTTTCTTAGGCATGCCCCTAGCGTACCGCGTCGCCGTCCGTTTCAACAGGAAAAGCATGGCGGATGATGCTATTGCGAGGGTCATCGTCGTCATTATGGCCGACTCCTCTCTCATGTAGCGGTCGTGTGGTAGGGTCGGCCCGCCCGCGCGGGCGGGCCAGCCCCGGCGTCGTCTAGGCCGCGTCGTCGGGCTTCTCCTCGGCGTAGGGGCCTAACGCCTCCAAGCCCTCCCGCATCGTGAGAACGCGGGTGCCTTCAGCGTCGTACAGGGCCGCGAAGGCGGCGGCGAGGAGGGCGCGGTCCTAGGGGGCCAGGTCGGCGTCGGTGCGGCCGTCGAGGGCGTCTACCGCGCGGCCAGCGCCTCCGCCTCCGCGTCAAACAGGGTGCGCGAGTTGCTCCCATTGGTGGCGATGTCGGCCACGGCGATCTCGCGCAGCTCGGCCAACGCGACGGCGTTGGGGGTCGAGGCGGTCGGGGCCGTCGTCGCGGCCTCGGTGGCGGTATCCGTGGCGGGGGGTGCTGTCTTTGCGGTCGTTGTCCGTGCCATTGATTCTCGCTCCTCTCTTGGTAGGGGGAGGGCTACCATCCGGGGGTCTAGCCCTCCCCCAGCGGTCCTTATGCAGCCTCAGTTGCGTCGATGAGGGGCGCGATCTCGCCCATGATGGCCGCGACACCCGCCCTGATGGCGTCGATATTGGCCGCGAGCGTGGCGCGCGACACGCGATACAACGCGAGATAGGTCGGTGAGTTCGGCGTCGGGACGTTGAGCGCGGCGCAGAGGCAATAGGCGACGGCCTCGGCCTGGCACTCGACCTGCTGCGTGGTGAAGGAGCGGCGCTCCTCGGCGCGGTGCATGCGCTCGTGCGCGATCTCGTGGCAGAGTGTCTTGCAGAGGTTGCCGGCGGGGTTGGCCTGCTTCAACGCGATACGTCCGTCGCCGTAGCTGACGCCGTTGGCGTCCTGCACGAGGCGATCCTTAAAGGTAACGGAGAGGCCGCCGCGCTCCGCGATCTCGATAAGCTGCCGGAGGAGCGCGTCGTAGCGGTCGCCCTCGACGGCGTGGACGGTGAGCGCGGGGAGGTCCGCGCCGTCCGTATCAGCCGCATCAAAGACGTACCCGGTGCGGAAACGGAGGGCGATCACAGCGTCGTCGCCCGCGTCGGTCTTGCCCTTGATCGGAGCGGGGCACAGGATGGCGATACCCTTGGCACCCTTCACGACTTGACGGCCCATGGTCTGCCAGGCGCGATAGCCGGCGACGCGCATGGCGTCGGGGCGCTGCATGGCAATTAAGGCGCAATTGTGCGCGCTGTAGGTATAGAAGCGCGAGAGGGTGGTGAGGTAGCGGGTGAGTTCGGCGCTCTGCGCGGCCTGGTCCGTCTCATCGGCGAGGCGTTGCATCCAGGCGTCAATCTTGGCGAGGTTGTCGGCGGTGGGGTTGGCGCGCGTCTCGGTGGTCTCGGCGGTCATCGGTCATCACTCCATCGACTGAGGGGGAGGGCTGGCGGGGATGCCAGCCCTCGGGGGTGCTACCAGGCGTACCAGGGGGTCGGCAAGGGCAGTGGTGGCGGCGGGACGGTGGCCGCGTCCTCATCCCGCGTCCCTTGGTAGGCGTCCCGGTAGGCGGTGAGGCGTGCAATGGTGGCGTCGAGGAGATTGAGGAGGGCATCGTCGTCCAGGAGGTCGATGGACGTGCTGACCTGAGTGCTGCCGATGGGATCATGGGGGCGAAAGGTGGCGGTCACGGACACGTCGCCGTCGTCGAGGGCGACGGCCACGCGGGGGGGTATACTGGGGATGCTGACCGCGATGTGGAGCGCGGGTATGGTCTGGCTGGTCATCTCGGTGTATCCTTTCCGTCGGTCGGTTGACAGTGGGTGGGGGCCTTTACTCCCCGCCCACTTTTTATGTGGGGTGTCTATGCCCCGAAGGCTTCGAGCAAGGCGGCAGCCCCGGCGGGCCGGGCGAGCGCGGGGGCGTGCGGCGTCGGCGTGGGGCGCGTCCGTTTGGGGGTGATGGCCCGATAGCCCTGCTCCACCATAAGGGCAAGGACAAGTGCCCAGCAGCGCATCCCCTCCTTGCCTGCCTCACAGCTGCACGTCAGGCGCAGTGCGTCGATCTTGTGGGTATGGCCGGGGCGGGTGCGGCTGTCGATCTCGAAGGTGTACGTGCCGGTCCGGCGGATGGTGGCCGTGCGGGCGGTGGCCTTACTCTGTCGCCGTTTCTCTTGCCGTGTCATGGTGTGAAGCTCCTTCACTGCTTCGCCGTCCGTGGGGTCCGTTCGCCCCTACACTTGTATTATATCATATTATATTATGCAATCACAAGTGTAAAAATGGGTAAAAATGGGGGGGGTATGATCGGCAGGCGGCGCGTGGCCCATGCTGGCGCTTGGTCCTGTGCTGGCTACTTGTGTCGTGCCGTGAACGTGCGAGGGCTGCCCGTGCGGGGACTGTCTGGCGACCTGGGCTTGGTGGTCGGACGCCACGGCCGCGCCACGCCGGAGCCGCGCGTGTCCGTGGGCTTCTTGTTAGCGGACGACGCGGGCTTTGTGTCGCCGGAGGGGAGGTAGAGTAGGGCGAGGGGGTCGAAGACGAGCGCGCCGGCGAGGGGCGCCCAGAGCGCCGGCGTGCCACCCAGGCCCATCGCCAGGGCGATCGCGGGGTTGAGCACACCGCGCGTGGTGAGCAGGCCGGCGAGCAGAGCCGCGCCGATAGCGATCCCGCTCCCGCTCTTGGGCACGAACTTGGTGGAGACCGCGAGCACGGTGAGCACCAGAAAGCCGACGCCGAGGACCTCGCCGGCGGGGGGCGCGGCAGCGTAAGGCGGGAGGGGGGCGAGCAGACGGGCAAGAGCGGCTCCGGCGAGCTGGGCGGCGAGGTAGAGGACGCCGACCACGGGGGGCAGGCGGCGGGTGACGACGAGGGCGAGCGTGACGGCGGGATTGACGTTGCAGCCGGAGATGTCGCCAAGGGCGTAGACGAAGGCGGCGAGGGTTAGGCCGACGGCGAGGGCGGTGTAGGGGGTGGGCGCGAGCAGCGCGGCAAGGGCCAGGAAGAAGGTGCCGACAAGTTCGGCCAGGGCGGCTTGCCACGTCGTCCGCTTCCGTAGGTCGCCCATCGCGCTGCTCCTTCGTCTGCGTGGGAGGGCCACGGTGCGGCCCGCGCGCCCGCCCAACGGGGGCGGTGCGGGGTGTCTAACGCAGGTTACATACCACTGTGACGGGGATACGCTGCTGTCTCGCACTCATTCCTGGGCGTTGGACGGCGCGCCTATGCGACGGTTTCATGTGCGCGCCATGGAGGGGCGTGTGGACCACCGCCTCGACGGCGGTGAGCTGTACCCGTCGCTGGGGATCGCACCGGCTAGGCCGGCGAACGGCGTGCCAAGGCGGTGCGTGCGCGCGACGGCCAGGGCGTCGGGCTGGCGGCGTCGGGGGGGATCGTGCGCGCGTGGCCCGTCCTGCGGGAGGTGTGGCCGCCGGCGATGCGTGGTAGTGGCGCGACAGGGGCGACGCTCAGACCAGGTCAGGGGCGACCGGCGGCGCGCGGCCGCATTGTCGCGGTGGCGGTGGTCATGGACCGGGGTGGGTGGCCGGCGGATGCGGTCGGCGGTCAGGGCAGGGTCACGCGTGTCTGGCGGGATCGGTGTAGGCGGCGCGGAAGCGTCCTTTGGCGCGGTAGAGGGTCATCTTGACGTTCCCGGGCGAGAGGCGCAGCGCGTGGGCGATCGCGGCGATAGAGAGGCCGTCGCGGGCGCGCAGCAGGAGGCAGGCGCGCTGGGGGGGCGTGAGCCGGGCGAGGGCGTGGCGCACGGCCTCGTGCTCCGCCAGGTGCGTCGGCAGGTCACGGTCGGGCGCGGGGAGGCGGTCGTCGTCGCCGGGGGCAAATGGGACCCAGGTGAGACGGCGGCGGTGACGCAGCGCGTCGCGGGCGGTGTTGGTGGCGATGCGGTAGAGCCAGGCCGGGCGCACCGGATCGCGCGTGCCGGGGAGCGCCGTGAAGACCTTGAGGAAGGTGTCCTGGGTCAGGTCCTGGGCCTGCGCGGGATCGCCGACGAGGCCGAGGATGTGGCGGTAGAGCGGCCCCTGATAGCGGGTAAAGAGCTGGTCGAAGGACGGCAGTGGGGGGGCGCTCCGCGTCCCGCTACCGACGGCGGGCGTGTGTCCGACCAGACGCTGCATATGCGATCTTCCTCTCACGGTGACACGCCCGCCTCATCGTCCGCCACCGGGCACGGGGGCGCGTGTGACGCAGGATAGTCCCCCTGATGGGCTAGAGACAATAGCCCAAATGGGCTATTCCCCTGCTACCAACACACCCGTAGCTTCCCGTCGGTCCTGCCCTGCGGGAACCCGTGGTCGTTGGCCCTGCCCCGCGCAGATCGTACGTCAGACGGTCGGGCGCCACCGGGTGCCACCGCTCCCCGCGACGGGGGCGAGGCGGACGGCGAGGCGGGTGCGCGTGGGCCAGTGGACGAGCGCGATGTCCCAGAGGGCGGGGCCGAGGATGGCTTGCACGCGCCAGTCGGAGTCGGCGCGCAGGGCTGTCAGGGCGGCGACGAGCGCGCGGCCGTCGACGTCACCGGCGCTGTCGCCGGCGAACCAGGCGCGCACGGTGGCGGGGTCGGGATGGGGCGAGATAGCCATAGCCATAGGTCTCCTTGGGTCTCCGCGCCTGTCGGGGGCCGGGCGGACGATCCGACGCCGGGGGCGGACAAACCCTAGCGTAGGCGACGGGGGCGCGGCCTCCTATAGGACATCCGGCGGGACGCGGCGCGCGCGCCGGGAGGTGGAGGAGACGGAGCCGCTACGCGGTGTCGTGGGGGGCGGGGGGGCCGGCCCAGCGGGCGACGCAGCGCAGGAGGGCGGGGAGCTCGAAGGGCTTGCCGACGGCGGCGACGGCGCCCATCTCGGCCGCCCGTGCGCGCAAGTCGGGGTCGGCAGTGACCGCCACACGGGGGATCGCGGCGGTGGCGGGGTCGGCCCGCAGACGGCGGCTGATGGTGGCGCCGTCTTGGCCGGGCATATGGGCGTCGAGCAGGATCAGGTCGGGGTGGACGGCGCGGGCGAGGGGCAGGACGAAGTCGCCGATGGCGGCGTGGACGTGATAGCCTTCCATTTCGAGGAGGTCGCTCAGGAGCGCCACGATCTCCTGGTTGTCGTCCACGACGAGGACACGTCCGTTGGGCATCATCGCGCTCCTCTTCCACGCTGTACGCGCCGCGCCCGTCTCGCGACCCGGCGCTATCCATCGGTCACCCGCCCCATCACTGACAGGTCGTTAGTGTGTATACGCGGCCGATGGAGCGTTGGATCAGCGGTGCTGCGGCGACGAGGACACGCTATCGCGTTCAGACCATCCGGTGAGGTGGTCAGGCCGGGCGGGAGGATGAGACTGACACGACGTGGGCGCGGCGACATGACCATGACCGTGGGTCTCCCGCGTCGTTGCGCCGGACTCACGCCGACGGTGATCCGTCACATCGGAGTGGGTGCGTCGGAAACGTCAGCGTACGTACGCCGATCCGCACGTTGTGTCACCGGTGCGGCGCCAATCCACGCGCGATGCGTGCACGTCGCTCGCGTCTACGGCGTCGCCCGAGCGGGCAGTATGAGCGGGGACGAGGATGCGTTGCCCCATCAACAGGGCGCGTCGTGCGGGATGGGGCCGCACCCGTGACGCATCCGGCGCACCCTGTGTGGCGCATGGCGCAGCGCCTGATCGTGGTGGCGGAGTCATGTCCAGGATCGTGGCTGCGCGTAAAAGTGGGCAAATAGGGGACGTGGTCACGGAGACAAACCGCTGTCGCCACCACGATCAGCGACGGTGACGCCTTATCCTCAGGCCTTTTTCTACAAGTTAAGGATTTTAAGCCGTTGTCAAGGCCATTTTTGCAGCTTTTAAGCCAACCTGATAGCTGCCATGTTGCACAAACGCATGAGGCGCATGGCGTAGCGACAGCCGTGTGTGGGAGCAAAAGGCTCGTGGAAGTACGGCGTATATGCTGCTACGCTCCCTTTGCCACCCCGAGCGGCGGAAATGCGGGTACTTGACATGTGGCTCAGAACCTTAACTTGTAGGCAATATCCTCAGGCGATGCGGTTGCCCGTCACGGCGCGCAGGATGGCGATCAGGATGCACGCGCCGATGAAGGCGACGATGAGCGAGCCGATGAACCCGAACGAGGCGTTGGGGAGGAGCAGGTCCACGAGGAACCCGCCGATGAGCGCCCCGATGATGTCGCCGACGAGCCCGTAGCCGCTGTGTACCCCCCGAGGGGCTGCTAGGGAGCTGTCTCCGCATCTCCGCCCCTCGGTAGGGTACCGCCTTCATCTCCTGGGAACTTTCCTGTGGCGCACCCGACGGAGAGAGGGCTATTGCGGTATGCTGGCGAAAAGTGCTAGCATAAGTAGACGCACGGAGACCGTGCGAAACACGCGATGAGGAGTGTGGCAGAAGGTGGTGCGAGCAAAAGATATGACGACGACATTGACAACAGCCCCCAAGAAGCGGACCACCCTTGACCTCCCCCCGGCGCTCCTGCAACGGACGGATGAGGCGGTCAAGCTGGGTATCGCCAGCAGCCGCAACAACCTGATCGCGGTGGCCGTACAGGAGTATCTGGACGCGCTTGATCGCGCCGCGTCGATCGACGCCCGCTTTGCCGAGATGGACGAAGACACGCGCTACGCTCAGATGCACCTAGACTTGGCGGCCAGCTTCGCCGAGAGCGACGCCGAGTCCTTGACGGTCGACGCCAGGCCCTTGACGGTGACGGGGGGTGGGCCATGAAACGGGGCGAGATCTATCTCTATCCGCTAGGCCAGCGCGACGGCGCCGGCCACGAACCGTTGGTTCCGGTGGTCGTGCTCACGCGCGACGCCATCAATAGACACGGCCCGGTCGTCGTCGTCGCGCCGGTCGTGGAGTGCGGCCCCGCGCCGCGTCCCTACCCCAGCGATGTCATGGTACACGCCCCCGAGGGCGGGCTCACGACTGACGGGCTCATCTTGACCATGCAGCTGCGCGCGGTCCCACGCCACAAGCTCAACCACCCGCTCGGCGTCCTGAGCCCCGCCCTCGTGGCCGAGGTCGACCGTGCGCTGCGCATCACGCTCGATTTGGAGGAGGACTAGCTGGTAGCCATTAGCCGTCAGCTTTCAACTGACAGCCACCGACGGCACATGAGATCACGAGCGCAGCTGGCAGCTCCCCGACTTTCCGGTCAGCCACGTCAATCAGCCGCAACATAGCTGACGGCTGACGGCTTATAGCGAGAAAACCCAAGCAGAAAAAGGGCTGGACTTGTCCTCGACTCTATTTCGTTGAGAGAGCAAGGCTGGCCTTTGTGTTTTTCGCGATCAACACTTAGCTACCAGCCGTCAGCTTTTTGCTTATCGACGGCTAGTGACCGCGCGTATGCCAACTCTATGCAATCACGGAAAAGCTGATAGCTGTCAGCTGATAGCTGTCAGCTACAGGGGGTATCCATGGCGACAGACATCAGGGCACGATTGGACGCGTTCCGGCAACAACAGCGTGACCTCGCTTGGCAAGGCACTTTTGACGATTATTTCACCATTGTCACCACGAATCCTAAGGTCGCGCAACTGGCCCACGCCCGCGTCTACGACATGATCATGCAGGACAGTGTCGAGGAGGGTCCCGATGGGATACCGCGCCACCAGTTCTTCGCGCACGAGTTGTTCGGCCTGGAGAAGCCGGTCGGGCAAATCGTGGAGTACTTCTCCGCCGCCGCCAAGCGCCTGGAGCCCCGCAAGCGCATCCTGCTGCTGATGGGCCCCGTCGGCGGCGGCAAGAGCACCGTGGCGACGCTGCTGCGCGAAGGGCTGGAGCGCTACACGCGCACGCCGGAGGGCGCCCTCTACGCCATCGCCGGCTGCCCCATGCACGAGGAGCCGCTGCACCTCATCCCCAAAGAGTTGCGCCAAGAGGTGCGCGAGGAGCACGGCCTCTACATCGAGGGCACGCTGTGCCCCTCCTGCGCCTACCGCCTCAAGACGGAGTGGGACAACGACATCTATCGCGTCCCCGTCGAGCGCATCACCTTCTCCGCGGAGACACGCGTGGGGCTGGGCACCTTCGCGCCCAGCGACCCCAAATGCGTCACGGGGGATACGATCCTGCTGACCGACCGAGGGATGCTGCGCTTCGACGAGCTGCAGGCCGAGGTCGGCGCGGCCGAGGATGCGTTCGCGCCCCTGACCCTTGGAGTGGTCGGACGCAAGGGGCCGGAGACAACATCGCACTTCTACAACGGCGGCGTCAAACCGACGCGCCGCCTGCGCACGCGCTTCGGCTACGAACTGGAAGGGTCGCACGTCCACCCGGTCTTGACCATACGCGACGGCGAGGAGCAGTGGGTCAGCCTCGCGGATATACAGGTGGGCGACCGTATCGCCCTGCAACGCGGTAGCGGACTCTTCGGCGCCACGACGGCGCTGCCGTCATTCCGCTATGCGGGGCCACGAAGTGGGGGAGGCACTATAGGGATGACCTTCCCGGAGTGCATCGACGCGCGTCTGGCGCGGCTCCTGGGCTACATCGTCGCGGAGGGCTCGCTGACGGATACCGACCTCTGGATCACGAACGGCAACCGCCGCGTGCTCGACGACATTCACTCGTTGTGCGCGCAATTGTTCGGCGTACGCCCCAAGGACTATGGCAAGGCGGACGGCTCGTGCTCAAGCGTCACGATCTCCTCGATCACGTTGGTGCATTGGCTGGAAAACGTCTGTGGTATCACGCGGAGAGCGGCCAACACGCGCATCCCGCGCGTGGTCATGACGGCGCCGCGCCCCATCGTGCTGGCCTTCCTGGAAGGCTGGTTCTGGGGCGACGGCACGGTTAGCAGCCGCACGGGCCTCGAGAGCAACCGCTTCAAGGTGGCGACGGCTTCGCGCGAGATGGCGCGCCAGGCTCAGGTGATTCTGCTCAACCTCGGCATCGTTTCCGCGCTATACAAAGAAACCATCCAGCAGCGCGACACGGCCTACTCCGTGGTCGCGACCGGCGACGGCGTCGTCGATCTACTCAATCTCATTCCATCGCTTCAAGAGAAGAGCACCGATGGGCCGCGCATCGTCGCCAAACGGCAGCACGGCAACGTCGGCGCTATCGCCGGACTGCAGCCGCTGGTGCTCACGGCGCTGCGAGAGGTAGCGGCCGTAGGCGGCAAGACCAGCCGGCGCGACGACCGCTACGCGATCGCGCCCACCACGACGTGGGGCCGCGACATCACACCGCAGGTGCTAGAACGATTGGTCACGGAGAGCGTGGCTATCCTTGGCTGCGAGACGCCGGCGCTGGCGCGGCTGCGCGAACATGCCCGCTCGTCGCTGCTGTGGCTCGAGGTGCGGGACATTGAGGAGAAGACGGCGCACGTGTACGACCTGACCGTCCCCGGCAGTCACTCCTTCTGCGCCAACGGCTTCGTCAACCACAACAGCCAGGACGTGTCCGAACTCGTCGGCTCGATCGACCTCTCTACCATCGCCGAGATCGGCGTGGAGAGCGACCCGCGCGCCTATCGCTTCGATGGCGAATTCAACGTCGCCAACCGCGGCATCGTTGAAATGATCGAGTTATTAAAGTCGGATGAGAAGCTGCTCTATTCATTGCTCACACTAACGCAAGAGCAAAACATCAAGACGGGTCGCTTCTCGCTGATCTACGCCGATGAGGTGGTGCTGGCGCACACCAACGAGAATGAGTTCAAGGCCTTCGCCGGCAACCCCAAGGCCGAGGCGCTGCACGACCGCATCATCCTGGTCAAGGTGCCCTACAACCTGCGCGTCTCCGAAGAAATCAAGATCTACGACAAGCTGCTCGCCTCCAGCAATCTATCGGGCGTGCACATCGCCCCGCACACGCTCAACGTGGCCTCGATCTTCGCCGTGCTCTCGCGCCTGGAGCCCTCCAAGAAGGCCAACATGACGGCGATGAAGAAGCTCAAGCTTTATGACGGCCAGGACGTCGAGGGCTGGAAGACCAAAGATGTCAAGGAACTGCAGGAGGAGGCGCAGCGCGAGGGCATGGATGGCATCTCGCCGCGCTACATCATCGACCGCCTCTCCAACGCGCTCATCCGCAACGGCGTGAGTTGTATCAACCCCATCAACGCCCTGCGTGCCCTGCGCGACGGCTTCGAGCAGCACACCTCGTTCAACCGCGAGGACCGTGAGCATCTGCTCAACCTCATCGCCGAGACGCGCCACGAGTACGACGACATCGCCAAGAAAGAGGTGCAGCGCGCCTTCGTCTACGCTTTCGAGGAGTCGGCCAAGACGCTGCTCAACAACTACCTCGACAACGTGGAGTCCTACTGCCGCAAAGAGAAGATGCGCGATCCGCTCACCGATGAGGAAGTCGATCCCGACGAGCGGCTGATGCGCTCGATTGAGGAGCAGATCGCCGTAACTGAGAACGGCAAGGGCTCCTTCCGCGAGAGCATCCTGATGGCCATGGCCTCGCTCGCCCGCCGCGGCAAGAACTTCGAGTACACCTCCGACGAGCGTCTCAAAGAAGCCATCGAGAAGAAGCTCTTCGCCGATCTCAAGGACGTGATCAAGATCACGACCTCGTCCAAGACGCCCGACGCCGAGCAACTGCGGCGCGTCAACGACGTGGTCGACCGCATGATCCGCGACAACGGCTACTGCGTCGTCTGCGCGCAGGAAACGTTGCAGTACGTCGGACAACTACTCAATCGCTAGTGACTAGTGTTTAGTGTTTAGTGACTAGAAAGACTAAACACTAGTCACTAAACACTAAACACTTTCACAGGGGGCTAGACATGGCGCCAACAATCACACTCGGCCAGCAGGACTGGTCGCTACACCGCAAGGGTCCCAAGGACCAGGCTCGCCACCAGGAGAAGGTGCGCGAGGTCATCAAAGGCAACCTGGGTGACATCATCGGCAACGAGTCGATCATCACCTCTGATGGGCAGAAAATCGTCAAGGTGCCCATCCGTTCGCTCGAGGAGTACCAGTTCCGCTTCGACCCTTTCAAGCGCGAGGGCGTCGGCCAGGGCCAGGGCGACTCGCAGCAGGGCGACGTCATCGGCACGCTGCCGGGGCAGCAGCCGGGGCGAGGCCGCCAGGCCGGCAACGAGCCCGGCGTCGACTACTACGAGGCCGAGTTCACCGTCGACGAGCTCGCCGAACTTGTCTTCGCCGACCTCGGCCTGCCTAACCTCAAGGACAAGGGCAAGCGCGAGATCCCGTCCGAGAAGATTATCTTCCACGACGTGCGCAAGAGCGGCATCATCCCCAACCTCGACAAGAAGCGCACCGTCCTGCAGGCCATCAAGCGCTCGGCCATGCAGGGCAACGGCGGGCGCATCGGGAGCGGCTCGATCAAGAAGGACGACATGCGCTACCGCTCCTGGAACGAAACCACCGAGTTGCAGCGCAACGCCGTGGTCATCGCCATGCGCGACGTCTCGGGCTCGATGGGCGACTTCGAGAAGTACATCTCGCGCTCGTTCTACTTTTGGATGGTGCGCTTCCTGCGCACCAAGTACAGCAACGTCGAGATCGTCTTCATCACCCACCATACCGAGGCCAAGGAAGTCGACGAGGAAACCTTCTTCAGTCTGGGCGAAGGCGGCGGCACGCGCGTCTCCTCGGCCTACCAGCTCTGCCTGGAGACGATCGAGAGCCGCTTCGACCCCTCGCTGTGGAACATCTACCCCTTCCACTTTAGCGACGGCGACAACTGGGGCGACGAGGACAACCACGCCTGCATAGAGATCGTCACCCGCATCCTGGCGCACGCCAACCTGTTCGGCTACGGCGAAATCAAGGAGGAGGCCTACAGCCGCTGGGCCACCAGCACGCTCATGTCGGCCTTCGCCGAGATCACCGCGCCCGAGTTCGTGGGTATCACGATCAAGAGCAAAGAGGATGTGTATCCGGCCTTGAAGAAGTTCTTTGTGAAAGAGGTGGTCACATGACCACAACCATGCGCGACGCCGATCAGGCCATGCAGGAGATCTGGGATACGGCCGTGGGCCTGGGGCTCGATCCTTTCCCGACCCACTTCGAGGTCGTACCCGCCAACATCATGTACGAACTCGGCGCGTACGGCATCCCGGGGCGCTTCAGCCACTGGACGCACGGCAAGGCCTACTGGCACATGAAGACGATGTACGACTACGGCCTCTCCAAGATCTACGAGCTGGTCATCAACAGCAACCCCAGCCTGGCCTTCCTGCTGGAGA
>JAABUV010001078.1_pt1 | contig 40044 bp, 71 predicted proteins | sample 5559971 | NCBI WGS metagenome assembly JAABUV01 (sample SAMN10711881, study PRJNA513362) | rock metagenome | isolation source: Antarctica rocks | place: Antarctica: Victoria Land, Knobhead nord | collected 2015-12-19 | reverse complement strand
CAGCCGCCCGCCACCAGCACGCTGTGCTGGGGTGAGGCCGGCGCACCACAGCCTTGTCCCAGCCCGGCGTGCTGGTGGCGGGCAGCTGCGGCAGCCCATCCTGCTGGTACCATGCCTCCAGCGCTGCAGAGCTGCGGACATGCATGCCAGGGGGAATCGGGCGGGGGGAGCCCCTCAGACGTCCCTGGCGCTCCTGCGCGCGCGGGCGCGGCGCACCGGGCGCAGCGTCCAGGTGCAGGTCGGCGGCGAGGTCGTCCAGGCCCAGGCAGCCGCTGCGCGGGCCCTCGTCCTCGGAGAAGTACGCGTCGCGCACGACAAAGCCGTCGCCGCCCGACTCCTCCGGCTCCTCCTCCTCCTCCTCGGGCTCGCCGTCCTGCCGGGCAGACACAACTGTCTGAGCACACCCGAATGCGCTGGCCCAAACTAACAGTCATGGCTTATTGGCTCCAGCGCGCACTTGACCGCTCATTTGCAGGAATGAGGCCAGGAATGAGCCGCCCTCCCAGACGAGCGCGGCCGTCAAGCAGCTCACATGGTCGGCTCGTCGCAGCCGGAGCCGGGCGCCCGCCAGGGCATGCCGCAGGCGCCGCGCCCGATCGCAGGCCCGCCCGCTGCTCGCGCCGCGCTGGGCGCCGCAAAATTAGGTTTAGGGTGAGGGTAGGGCGTTGCGCACCGACAGGTCCTCGCCCTCCGGCTCCTCCTCCCACTCCTGGTCGCTCATGAGCTCGTACTCCATGAGCGCGTCGCGCGCCAGCGGCCGCCGGCCCGTCACCGCGGCGCTGGCGCGCGACCAGGAGCCGTAGTAGGGCGGGCGCGCAGAGCCGTCGGCCGGGAACCACAGGAACTTGCGCCGCCAGACCGGCAGCGCCGCCAACGCCGCGCCGCCGCCGTACTCGCGCTCCAGCCGCGCCGCGAGCGCGCCCGCGTCCGCGCCCGGCCGGCGCGCCCACGTGGGCGGCAGGCCGCGCGCGCGGCGCCGCGCCGGCTGCCCGCGCCAGCCGTCCAGGATGGCCCGCGCCGCCGCCTGCGCTGCGCCGGCCGCCAGCGGCGCCGCCAGCGCGGCGTCCAGCTCGCGCGTGCGCGCCTCGCCGGGCGCGAGCCGCAGGTGCGCCGGCGGCGGCGAGAAGAGCTCGTGGTACTCCAGCTTGCGGGGCGGCCGCGTGGCGCTGCCGGGCGACGCGGACGCGGACGCGGATCCGCGCGCCGGCTCGGGCGTGGCGGCCGTCGGCCGCTTTTTGACGAAGCGGTCCATGAAGTTGCGTGATTTTCCGAGCGCCTCCACGGAGCGGAAGCCGCTCTTGTGCGCCTTCTTCTCCGCCTCCTCGGCCGCCTTGGCCGCCTCCCTGGCGCGCCGCGCAGCGTCTTTCTCGGCGCGCTTGGCCTCTTTCTCAGCCTCGCGCTCGAGCCGCTTGCGCTCGCGCTCTGCGGCCGCGGCGGCCGGGTCGCCCGACCCGGCGGCGCCGCGCGCGCGCTTGGCGGCGGGGGAGCCGTCCCGCGAGCCCGCGCCGCCCTCCTGCGCATGCAGGGTCACGCACGCTGGGCTGCTGCAACCACGTGACATGCACGGCATCGTCATTATGCTCAGCAGGTATTGACGAGCGCGTGCATGTTGACCACTGTATAAAAGCGGTGCAAACAAGCACACTGGCCTAGGAGATCCAGACACTGTGTCCAGACCAACAGCACCTGCTACCTGCAATGATGATGCAATCCGCTCTAGCATAGGTCCTACTCTGGCCATATTGAGGGTGAGGACATGCTCTGCATCTTTATAAAGACCTGGCAGGTGCATGGGCCCCACCAAGGAGGCGTGCGCATCCGCGCCCTCGCAACCTGGCATGAGCGCGCCCGTCGCCGCCGTGCCGGGGCCAGGACCGCCCGTGGGCGGCAGGCTGGTGTCGAGCGCGTATGCGCCTCCCGCGCCCTGACCGCGGGCTCCCGCCGCGGGCCGCTCTGCTGCGGGAGCTGCTGCGCATGCCCCGAGCCTTCCTGGGCGCGTGTCGCCTGCAGCAGGGGCCTCCGCTGGTCCGGGCGCCGCCAGCCGGCCATCTCCGCCGGCCCTGGGCTCAGCCGGCCCGGCCATGGCTGGCGCATCTCCGCCCTGCTGAGGTGCCCTGGCCGCTGCAGCGCCCGCAGTCGGTCCGCGCACTGCAGCCCCATTCACTGCAGGCCGGGCCGCGGTGCCAGGGTCGACCGCCAAGCCTGCGGGGCCCGGGACGCCGGCCGCAGCGGCCGCGACGGCGCCCGGCGCAGCGGGCCAGGGGCGCTCGGCTGCAGCCACCTTCTCCAGGGCCCTGTGCAGCCGCGCGTCCGCGGCGCGGCTTTTGCCGGCGAACGGCAGCGCGGTCGACGCCGCCGCCAGCGCGGTCAGGCGGATCGCCGCCTGCCGCAGCAAGGTTTCCGCTCGTGACACGGCGGCACCGTCAAGGTCAGATGCGCGATTGCCCCCGCTCCGCAGCGCCTTGTTGAACAGACAGATCCGGCCCATCACGTGTCCTGCCAGCCTCCCAGCGCCGCACTGCGTGCAGCCGGACGGGGCGCGCGCCTTGTGGAGCGCCCTCTTGCGGCTCATGGCGCCCGGCTGCAGCGCCCTGGGCAGCACCTTGGCGTCGCGCAGCTCCCACTGCCACAGCATGGCCGCGCTCGCGTCCTCCAGCGCGTTCAGCTCGTTTGGGGCGCCCTTGGCCGCGGCTGCGCTCGCGCCAGGCCGGCAGGGAGCTGTCTCAGCGGTTCGCTTAGCTCAGGTCTGCTGTGATGCATCTGCAGGTTATGCTTATGCGCATGCCCGCATGTGAGTCGATGGCGTGGGTGAGCATCACCAAGGCCACCCACTGAGGCCCAGCCATGTGTCAGGCGCGTGGCGCACGTGTACTTGAGCATGTATGTGTCTCGGAATGACTTACTGAAAATGCATGCAGCCATGACGGCGCGCAACCATAGCAATCGTGACGCTGCCAGGCCCCCGCGCGCACCGCCCTTGCCGGCAAAGCTCTTGCGCGTGGCCAGCTCCAGGACCAGGTTGCGCACGGCCGCGGGCGTCAGGCCGGCCACGCCCGCGTGCAGCGCCAGCAGCTGCGCCTCCAGGCTCGACAGCGTCGCCGAGGAGCCGACCAGGTGGCCCGCCACCTGCGTGCCCGCGCGCGGCCCGGTCGCCATGGGTCCTGCTCTCGCGGGGATGACTGCCGGTCCAAGCGCCCAGGCTGAGCGCGGCATGCAAGCGCCTGTTGCTGCCTCGCGTGGTGCGACAGCGCCGCGGAGCCCCCACAATGTGGCCCACCACATGCCGCGCAAGCACTGCAGACCCGGTGCTGGGATGCCCTGGAGCTGCCCTCGAACCCCCGGGCTGCGCCAGCGACGCTGACCAGCGCCAAACAAGACCCCTGCTTTGAAAGCAAGTGCCTGGAGCAAAACAGGCCTGGTGCTGCCCGCACATCGCGCCCGCATGCCTCGCGAAGGACACAGGCTCCTGACAGGGAGGCGGCCGCTCTGGCGCACCTGCGCGCGGTTGAGCGTGGTGCGGCACGCCGACGGCGAGAGCGCGGCCAGCGGCGGCAGGCTGGCAATCGTCGTGCGCAGGCTCGCTGCCTCTGCCTCGATCGACGCCGCAAGCGCCGCGCGGCCGACCGCCGTGCTCGGCACCAGGTCCGTTGCAGGCGCGCCGCCGGTCGCGCCTGCGGCAGACCTGGACGCGCCTGGCGCCGCCGGCGCAAGCGCGTGTGCTGCTGCACGCGTCGGTTCAGGCGGCTCTGGGTGCTTCACGGGCCCTGCAGGCCCCGTCGCGGCTGCGTCGGCCGCATCCGTGGAGCTGGCGGGCTGGCACGCCGCGCTGCGCAGCACGGGGCTGCTGCCTGCGCCGCCGCCGCCAGCAGCGGTGCCCGGCGCCAGTGCGGAGGCCGCGTCATCGCGGCAGGCGTCGTCTGCACCATGGCAGGCCCCCCGCGGCGAGCGCGCGCTGCCGCTCGTCGAGAACTCAGCCGGCTCTGGCTGGCGCGGCCGCAGCGCGGCTGCTGTGCGCGCACCGGTGACGGGGGCAGGCGCCGTCGCAGCGCCAAGCGCAGCAGGCACAGCAGCTGTCTCATCCTCCAGATCAAGGTCAACGACGTACTGCTCAGCGCAGACCGCCGCATCGGCCTGCTGGTCGCCTGTGCAAGCTCGTTTGGCCGTCTGCTGCAGCGCGCTGGGCTTGCGCTTCAGCATCCCCTCCGCCTCGGCCTGCAACGGCGCACACGCCACGGGTTGCGCGACAGGCTTGCCTAGCCCAGCTACTGCCTCGGGGCAGCCAGGACTACTCGTGGTGTACGCAGGGTGTCCTTAGAGCGCCCCAGAAGCTGCACACTGTTGGTGCGCACCACCGAAAGAGCTGCCAATGCCTCGGCCTCCTTCCCAGCGACCTCTGCTTTGCTGCCAGAGGAGGCAGCGTCCACAGGCTCTGCGCCGGCCACCTTGGAGCGACCGCTATCTGGCTTGTGAGCCTTGCCGTGCACCCACAGTCGCGCTGTCGCGCTGGGCTGTGCGGCCATCAGATGGCCACCAAGCAGACCCCAGCGCGGCGCCTTGTCGTCCGCAGCTAGGCTATCCCCAGCCTGTCCAATGCGCTTCCATCGAGCAGCCTGCTCGAGAAGGGCAGGACAGGCACAGCACGGGAGTTTAAACAATAAGTCGGGCCCAAGATGTGATCAGGGGGCCCAAATACCGCCGCATGTGGCGGTGGTGAGCATCCTAGAAGAGACACTGTCCCCGAGCGTGTGTGCTGTGCATGTTAGCTTGAAGCTGAAGCAGCGCAATGGCTCGCCCGATCGGTTGAGTGAGGCTGCAGCAGTATATATGTGTTCTGGTCCGGCTCGAATGGACCCGCCACTGCAGGGGCGTGAGGCGTCCAGCTGGCTTGCATAGCCTATGAGCACAGCACCTGGGCTGCCTGCACTGTCGGCGTCGAGCCCCGCACCACGCTTGAGTGATACACTTTGGTACACTCCACTTGAGCCGCCTCAGCTGTGATGGACGCGTCCGCCTCTGCCGACGGAGTGGCAGCACGGCTGGAGGCGCTTCAGTCGCAGTGCGCGTGCTGGACGCTGGAGTCCGACCGGCAGCTGCTGCATGTGCTGCAGGACATGTCGCAGGAGCTGCTGGCGTCGCTGGACGGCTGCCGCGCAGCAGCCGACAGCGTGAGCAGCGAGGCCGGGGCAGCCGCAGTGCGCGTGGCTGCCACGGCCAGCCAGTTCCGGCTCCTGTCGCACACGCGCTTCATCCAGCAGGTGCGCTGCTGTGAGGTTGTGCCCGGTGTCTTTGCGGGCCCGTAAGAGCGGTGTTCAATGCACTGGGGATGTTCAGCTTCGATTCACGTGGCCAAAGCTCTCTGAGGCTCTGCTGCTGCTCCTGTGCAAACTCGAGTTGCCGTCGGTGCGCAGCGCACCGCGAGCGTGGCCGAGAGCCTGCCGAGACACGAACGGCGCGAGGCGGCCGCTGGCGCCCCTGCCGCACCTGCGGGCGACCCTGACGAGGCGCGGTCCACACTGCAACCTGCTCCCGAGCACTGTGCCCACCCCCTGCACCTCCACAAGCCGCTCAAGTCGCTTCACCTCTGCAGGCGGTGCCTCTGGCGGTGCGGGAGGCGCTGCAGGCCGCGACGGCCGCGCTGCTGGAGCCCGCGCCGAGCGCGCCGCCGCGGCCGCTGCCATACCTGTTCGGCTCGTCAGAGTACCTGCAGGACCCGCACGGCGGCCTGGGGCCGCTCATCCCGGGCTGGCGGCCTCCGGCGCCGGTAGGCGCGGACGTGGGGTCTGAAAGGAGCCCGGCAGACGCTGGCGGCGGCGGCGCGGGGCCGGTCGCGGGCGCGGCGGCTGCCGGGAGCGGCCGCGCGAGCAGGTCGGAGGCCGGGCTTGCCGAGGGTTTCGGGGACGGCTTGGGAGAGGGCAGCGAGGACGGCCGCGCGCTGCCGGACTTCCAGTCCATGCTGGAGGCGGCGCTGCGCGGCGACCTGGGCGGCGACCCTGAGGGTCTCCAGGACTCCGACAGGCTCTCAGACGCGCCGCGCGCCCCGGACCCGCCACCCGGCGCGCGCCCCAGCGCGAACAACGGCGGCCGCGCGAACAACGGCGGCCGCGCGGGCGCCGCGGGCGCGCCCGGCGCGCGCGGCGCGCCAGCGCCGCAGCCGGCGGCAGCGAAGGCGCCCGCGAAGCGCGCCGACGCGTGGCCGTCAGCCTTCCAGGTGCCCGCCGCGCAGGCGGGGGCGGCCGCCGCCGCCGCCGAGCGGGGCGGCGCGCAGGGCGCCAAGGCGCCGGGGCCGGCGCAGCAGGGCCCGCGGGCGAGCGCAGGCGCCTCGGACGACCTGGTCTTTGGTGCGTCGGAGGACGGCGACTCATGGGCCGGCGCAGACGGCGGCGAGCGCCAGCGCGCCGACCCTGGGCAGCAGGCCGCGGCGATGCCGGGCGGCCTGTTCGACGAGGAGGAGGCGCTCGACCTGGAGGCGCTGCGCGGGGGCGGGTCGCCGGCGGGCGCCGCCGGGGAGGCGCGCGGCGCGGCGCTGGAGGGCCTTGGCTCCGGCGCGCTGCAGGAGCTGGGCTCCAGCTCGTTGCACCTGGACGACGCCGAGCTGCTGGCCTCGCTACGCGCGCTGACCGGCAGCCGCGCGTGAGTGCTGCAGCGCTGTGACGACCCGCAGCGATGGTGAGGGCGATGACGTGAGGTGCCCTTGAGCGCTGCTGCAGGCGTTTTCAGCCTGGCTGCTGCTGTATCTAGGCTTTGGTAAACTCGAACATTACTGACGGTTGTGCTGGAGCGCAGTTTCAGGGTGTGCTGGGTCATGTGGGCATTTCGGCACCATAGCTGCCCTTGTGTGTTGTGAGCGAGTCACGCCCACGTGTGTCGTGAGCGAGACATGCCCTTGTTTGTCGTGAGCGAGACAGAGCGTCAAATTAGGTCAACACCTTAGTGAGGCAGGCAATGGAGCTATGTTGACCCAGCCTTTACTAGAAGTTCACGACCCTGCCCATTCTGGCCGTATGCAAGCAGACATACGCTCGCTCTCATCTTCCCCACAGAGTAAGATAGAGCTTCCTGTTACCCGAGAGAGAGGAGCCGGAGTTACAAACCCACACACAGAACCTACCGTGACTGATCTCGATTTCGTACATTGCTACGTAAGCACTTGGTTCTGTCTCCTGGTGCAAACCGGGCGGCCTTGAAGTCCAGGGCGCTGCTGAGTGGGCGTAGGACAGTGCTTTGGCAGCGCCACGCAGCACGCCGCACCATCAAGGCGCAGAGCGCTGCTGCAGCGGGCGTCAGCTGCGGCGTGGCGCCTACTGCCAAAATGCCCGCTTTGCAGCGAGTGCACAACAGCAACCTGGCGGGCGCAGCAGGCCGGGGTCAAGCGCAGACTTCCGTGCAGTACTGGCGCCTGTTCAGGTGTCCGCACGGTGCCAGCAGCGCAGCGGCAACAGGGCGGCCTGCCGGCACACTGGCACCAACGTTGCGTTGCTTGCGGCAGCTTTGCTGATCGCATGGATGCTCTCCTGCTTCTGCTGGGGACGGCGGGCGCGCTCGTGCACGGCGCCGCGCGGCCGCTGTTCACCGTCATCATAGGTAGAGCACAACCCCATGCTTCCGTCTCACTCTGCGCCCTCATGGCTAGAGCACCGACAGCACTGCATGTTGCCACCCGTGCTCAGCCCCTCAGCGCCCTGCCACAGGCAACGTGTTCAACACCATCGGCAGCCAGAGCGGCGACCTGCAGCAGGTCATCCTCGACTTTGTGTACATCGCCATAGTGGCGTTTGTCGCCGGGTTCTGGCAGATGGCCGGCTTCATGCTGTCCGGTGCGCCAGCGCGCACACCCGCCTGCTAGAGCGTTTGCGCGCCTGCTTAGGCCTTGCGTGGTCCCAGACGATGCCTAAGCAGGTACCCGGCAGTCCACGCGCATCCGCACCCGGTACCTCTCCGCCGTGCTACAGCAGGTGGGCATGCTCCGTCGGCAAGGCGAAGTGTACACAGACAGGTTGCTGGCCCTGAGACTGACCACACGTTTAACACCGCACACAGGACATCAGCTACTTTGACACAACAGCCACATCCGGCGCGATCATGACGTCACTCACAGAGGACTGCAGCGCTGTGCAGGCAGCCATCTCCGAGCGCGTGCGTTTTTTTATTCAGGAGTCACCAACAGCATGCTCCGACTCAGCGCATAATCATGTCTCATGCTGAATATCTTTTGGTTTCATTGCATCCCAGGTGGGAGCATTCATTCAGAACAACAGCACATTCATTGCTGGCGTGATTGTGGGTGCGCATGCCTGCGCCGGACAGCCCGCAGCACCTACAGGCCCCCTCCGGTCCTGGCAGCCCAAAGGAACGTAGTCCTGCTCAACGGCCGTGCACATGCAGATGCGTAATCTATTCTGCTGGTACGTTTGTATCCAGCTGAGCACGTCTATGCAAGGTCTGAAGGGGATGCCTTTCCCCTGCAGCCTTCTCCAAGAGCTGGTCCCTCACGCTGGTGCTGCTTAGCTTGACGCCCATCATCTTGGGCGTCGGCTACATGGTCACCAAGTACTGTGGAGGTCTGTCAGTACGCGCGGCGGACGCCTACATCGATGCCGGGTCGCTTGTTGCCGAGGCGCTGGCAAACATGCGGACCGTCTTTGCGCTGTCTGGCGGGCCGGCCATTGTGAAGACCTATGCTGCTGTGCGTCCCGACCACTGTTGCGCACTGTGCCTGGTACAGCATGTACGACAACTATGCGAGTAGCGGCATTGTGAAATGCTGATCCAGCATGATGCACATCCTCAGGATTGCCATGTCTCCACCTGTCATTCATTCTTCATATTTGCAGTGCACTTGCACTGTTGGTTGAGAAAGAGCGCACTCTGTGAGACGTAAAAACCACAGGGATATGCTCATGCGCCGACTGCCAAACAAGATGCTGACTGCACAACAGGCGCTGGTGGAGCCGACGCGTATCGGCAAGGTGCAGGGCGTGATGCGTGGCGTCACGCTGGGCATGGCAAATGGCATGGCCCAGCGGCCTCATTACTGCAAGCTCAAACTTGTTCGATGCACTGGCATTACGTGCACCCCTGGCTGTGAGTGGCTGTGGCAACACGGTCTCTGCTGGCTCCTGCCATCATGCTGAGCATGCTGAGCAACCTCTAATAGTTGGATTGCATATCAAGCTTCACACAATTGGCAATGATTGGGTATATGCTGCACAATGTGCGTACTTGTGCATTTACCTGGATGACTACTGCACTGAAGCTAATCCTCCCCAGGTGCCTTCCTATGCGCTTACGCTCTGGCGCTGTGGTTTGGCAGCACGCGGGTGCAAGCGGGTCAACTCAATGGTAACGCTCTTGCCTACCTGCATGTGCTCTGCAAGAAGGTCATTCAGCTGCAGGGGCTCGCATGTCAGCAGCCCACCAATGAGCTGCACGTGCTGCAGAGGGACATGTTGCTGCTCGCGCAGGCGGCGAGGTGATGACCGTGCTGATGAGCGCGATCTTTGCCATCATGAACCTCGGCCGAGGTATGCAGGGCTGTCCTGTCCGTGAGCGGCGAGTACCGTCCTTACTGAGTCGCTTAGAGCAGTTGAATGCAAATGTTTAAAGCAAAAAACTTAAGCCAGTCACCTGGTACTTGTGCTCAAACAGATGCATCGGAAGGCTGCAGCGGTGAATCGACGCATATGGGAGGCTGCAGTGGTGCAACAGCTGTCACATATGTCAATCGCACACCAGGAGACACTCACATGTGCTGGGGCTTCTTTGCAGCCCTGCCGGAGACCACCTACTTCCAGCGCGGCTGCACCGCCATGTACCGCCTGCTCGCTGTCATCGACCGCCGGCCAACGATCACCGCAGCCTCTGGCGGCGAGGCGCCGGGCAGCGTGAAAGGCGAGCTGACGCTCAAGGGCGTGGTGTTCGCGTACCCTACGCGCCCCGACCTGCATGTGCTCAAGAGGCACGTGCACCCTACTGGCCGGCGCGGGAGCAGACCCTGGCTGCTGGATACATACGAGACGGGCCGATAGCTTGTGCTGAGATTCATTGCCTTGCTTCCACACTGCTTTCCAGAATCTATGCAAATCATGCGTTTATCTCATACCTGATGTGCTTCTGAGCTCTTATAGACTGACATGCACAGCTCCGTTGACGCGCACCACCTCCCGAGCACAGCGAACGCTTGCATGCCTGCGTGATATTGCAGGTTTGGTTGCATGACTGCATCCTGTCACCTGTGGCCGGCAAGCATGGCACGCCCAATGAAATCAGCCAACAGACAAGATGCGGCATGCAGCGTGGACCTGCGCGTGCCGGCCGGGACGACGCTGGCGCTGGTGGGCGAGTCCGGCAGCGGCAAGTCCAGCATCGTGCAGCTCGCCTGCCGCTTCTACGACCCCGACCAGGGCGCTGTAAGGCCCTGCCTGTGCCAACACATGACAAAGCTGTGCTGCTGGACGGCCGCACTCTGCCCGCCCTCCCACCCACCACGCATGCTTGCTACCATTCTGGGGACCATCCGTCTGCTATATGGGGCCCAGCAGAGCTCGCGGCTCAGGTGCTGCTGGACGGGCGCGACCTGCGCACGCTGTCGCTGCCCTGGTACCGCGCGCGCGTGGGCCTGGTCAGCCAGGAGCCGACCCTGTTCGGCACCACCATCGCGCGCAACATCGCTGGGCTCACAGACGCGAGCGACGCCGCTATTGTGGCAGCCGCGCAGGCCGCCAATGCACACAGCTTCATCATGCAGCTGCCGCTGAAGTGCGACACCCCTGCTGATGGCAAAAGCACACCTCACAAAGTGCCCAATACCCCCGGCACAGCACTACTGACCTCTCTGCACACGCAGGTACGACACGCTTGTTGGAGAGAAGGTGCGAGCATGTACAGCTGTGATACGCATTGCGTTCATCTGAACCTGTGTTGCACACCATGGTGAAAAGATGAAAGAGGCCTGTTCATGCTGCAGGGCATTCAGATGAGCGGCGGCCAGGTACGCTGACCGCCCAGCAATGCATTTGCGTTGGCTGGTCCATGCCCGAACAATGGGTTGTTGCCCGACGCGGATGCAGAAGCAGCGCATCGCCATCGCGCGCGCCATCCTGAAGAACCCAGACGTGCTCCTGCTTGATGAGGTGCGACCCCCGTTGGCATGCTTGAGCTCACTGGCCGCCGCGTGCTGCGCGACACTGTCACACGCTTTCACGCCCGGTCATGCAGGCCACGAGCGCGCTGGACAATGCCAGCGAGCACGTTGTTCAGCAGGCGCTTGACCGCCTTGCGAAGGTGAGTGTATGCTCCTGGCGCCCTTGCAGTGTCCTGAGGCCTGATCAGGCAGTGCCAGTGTCATTGTAGTTGACAAGCTGGCATATGGTTGCATGAGTCCAGCCGTGAGGCCATGCCTGCCGCGGTAATGACTGTGCATCTTCCATCCTGCAGGACCGCACGACCATCATCGTCGCGCATCGCCTCAGCACCATTGTCAACGCTGATGCCATTGCAGGTGCAGGGCAGCACGCTGTGGCTACCATGCACCTCACTCTGCATGTTGACAGCACGCCGACGGTCCGCATGGGTGCAGTGATGAGCCAGGGCCGCATTGTGGAGATGGGCAGCCATGCTGAGCTGAGCCACGCCGGCGGCGCCTTTGAGAGCCTCATGAAGCTTCAGATGGGGTCCCATGAAGACGCGGCCGCCAGCACAGCCCCTGGGCAGTCCGCTGACGCGACACGCAGCACAGAACTCAATGTCCAGGCTCTCAATGTGCATGGAGCGCCAGCCTCTTCAGGCAGCTCGCCGGCCGCCAAGGTGACGCATTCTGTCTGACCAACACGATCATGTATCAAGTATTGGAACGTGACATGTGCAGCGTACCATACAACCCTGCCTGATGCATAATCTGCACAATATGTCAGCATCGGATATAAAAATAGGATGCCAGTGAGCATGTGCATCGCATCATGCAAGCAGTGCAAGGACGAGATGACATGCAGCATGTTTTGGCGCTGGCTGATCACATAGCTTCCCGCGCAGGGCAAGGGCCCCGGCTTGCTGCGCCTGCTGTCCTACAATCGACCGGAGTGGCACTGGCTCGTGCTGGGGCTGGCCGGCAGCGCCTTCATGGGGCTCGTGATGCCGATCTTTGCATACAGTCTGTCGTCAGTCATAGCGGTGTTCTTCGTTACTGACTTCGCATACATGGACGAGGAGGCGCGCACGCCTGGCCAGCACCTTACTGATAGCCCAGGATGACTGTTTGTTTCCTTGACGCTGGGCTGGTGCAGGGTTCCTTGCATGACCTGGGCTGACCTGCCTGCCGATCCTGATCTCGTGATTGCGTGGCTGTAGCCCCTTGCTGCAGATAGATCATGAGATGCAGCTCAGGATTGGCTCAATGCTGCGCATTATAAAAACAGGGCGCGCACCTAGTGGCGGCTGCACCCTGCAGCCCTAGCAGGTCCATGTGCAGGCTCCATATGCACGCAATGCCTTGTGTAGAGTGTGGGCTTTTAACACTTTGCGTGGGTGCCTGGTAGCTAAAACACACCTTGCATGGCAGCGCCTGCCGGGGCGCTTGCAACACCTATGCCATGCACGCCGGCAGGTGAAGAAGTGGTGCAGCGTGTTTGTCGTGGCCGGCGCGATCACCGTCTGTGCTGCAGCAGTACGGCTTTGCGTCGGCCGGCATGGAGCTCACGCGCCGCCTGCGCGTCCTGCTGCTCAGGACCCTGCTGCGCCAGGTCTGCGTCTGTCTCCTCCCTCTGCGCTCGCTCAGCAGGTCGGCGCTCGCTCAGCAGGTCAGCCGGCGGTGTGCCGGCAAAGCACGGGAGCGTGGTCAGCCGACGGCGTGCTGGCCACGCCGTCACGGGGGCGCGGCAACCGCGCTGCGCGCACGCGCGCAGGAGGTGGCGTTCTTTGACGCGGCAGAGAACGCGAGCGGCGCGCAGTCGGCGCGCCTGGCGGTCGACACGGCGGCGATCCGCGGCGCGGTCGGCGACCAGCTCGGCGCGCTTACGCAGGAGATTGTGACCTTTATCGCGGGTGCGCCGCCTGCGCGGCTGCATCACTGTGTGATCTGGGCAACAACCACGGGTGTACTTGCCCTTCATCTTGCATGCCTACCAAGGTGGACGCTAAACTTTCTGCAGCGGCAAGTGCCTGCTGTGCCTGGCCTTCAGATCAAGTCATAGGGATAGGATAGCCTAACCCCAACTCTAAAGCCACGCTTGCGCGCAGGGTTCATCATCGCCTTCTCATTCAACTGGAAGCTCACGCTGGTCGTCAGCGCGAGCGTGCCGCTCATTGCCTTTGCCGGGCTCATGCAAGCGCGCGTCATGTGGGGCCTGAACGCGCAGGCGCGTGCTGCGTGCATGCACGGTGAGCGGATGTCGCTGCACGAGCGCAGGCGTGTGTGCTCACAACGCGCCTGCGCCCTGCTGCATCAGGTCAGCAAGGCCGCTGATGTGGCAAACCAGATGGCGTCTGAGGCGCTCGCGGCCGTGCGCACGGTGGCCGCCTTCGGCATGGAGGCCGCGTTCGTGGCGGAGTTCAGCCGCGAGCTGGCCAAGCCGTGGCGCAAGTTCCAGGAGACTGCGGTCGTGACCGGGCTCGCCTTTGGCGCGAGCTCCGCGATCATCTTCCTGGTGGGCGCTGCATGGCAGTCGCGCCCAGCGTCTCTTTATGGGTTCATGCGCCTGCGTGCGTGCAGGCAATCAGCGCACCATGGCAGCCGCGTGCTGTATCATGGCAGTACGTGCGCTGTGCAGGTGTACGCGCTGGCCTTCTGGTACGGCGGCCTCCTGGTGTCCTGGCATGAAGCCACGTTCGGGGAGGTGCTGAAGGTACGCCGACCCTGTGCAATGTCGCTATGCGCCATGCGCCCTGCCAGCGGTTTGCTGCCATTACCATGTCAGCACCGAGTCCCTGCTCTGCTGCGCGCAGGTGTTCTTTGCCGTGGTGCTCGCAGCTTTTGGTGAGCCCCTCTCTGCCCGTGCTTTGCTTCCGCCCCTGCCACCTGCCAGCGTCTAAGATACGCTGCACTTTCCCCGCAGGTCTGATGTGCGCCCCTGCGCTCATCATCATGGGCGCTTGTGGCGGAGTGCACGCGCCGTCAAGCTGCCTGGCGGAGGCGCATACATGGACAGGAGGCATTGACACTTGTGTCTGTGCCCTTGCAGACAAGCGCAGCTGGCCTTCCCAGATATGGCAAAGGCGCAGAGCGCAGTCCAGCGTGTATTTTCGGTGCTAGACCGCCACAGCAAGATCGATCCGTCTGCTGCAGGCACGTTCACATGATGCGGCACTCACTTTCTGCCAGGCACTTCTAGCTGCCACCCCTGTGCAGAGTTGTTCTATACTGCCAGATCTCTTGAACATGCATGCTGGGCGAGCGTGCATGCAGGGGTGTTGGCTCAAATCCAATGTGTCTCGCCTGCACCACTGCTTGCAGCGCGCCGCTGCACGCCAGCAGACAGCGAGCGCGCCGCAAAGCTTGCGGGCGGGACGTGCGGCGCCAGGTCGCACGCTGAGCGCGGTGGAGGGCCACCTGGCACTGCAGGGCGTCCACTTCGCGTACCCGCAGCGCATGGAGACGCCTGTGTTTGCAGGCATCTCGCTGGAGGTCCAGCCCGGCGCCTCGCTCGCGCTCGTTGGCATGTCCGGCAGCGGCAAGTGCGCACCCTCCTGCAGCATACCCTGCAACCCTGCCAACACCCCGTATGCGCCACAGTCCTACCCGCCAGCAGACTGCGTGGGAAAGCTACATGCCTCAGTGTCCATACGTAGGTCAGGATACACTCACGCTGCTGTCATGCATGCGGGCATGCCAGACGGTCTGTACATCGTTGCTGGCGCAGGTCCTCGGTCATCGGCCTCATCATGCGCTTCTACAACGTGGACAGCGGCGCGGTGCGAGGGCAGTCCATCCTCGCGGCAGGAGCATACCCGCGCGCATTGCCGCTCGTGCATGAAGCCTGCCTGTGGCCACATGCCTCTGCGGGCCTGGCTGAGCACGCTGCAGCGCGTCTGCTCGCGAGCGCGAGCGTGAGGACGCAGGTGCGCCTGGACGGCGTGGACATCCGCGAGCTGAGCCTGCTGTGGTACCGCGGCCAGCTCGCGCTCGTCAGCCAGTGCGCCCCCGCTGCGCCCCCCCCTTGCAAACAGAGCGCTCCTCACTGCGTCCCCTGCTGCGCGCACGCCTGCCAACATTGTACCTGACCAGCCCGCCGTGGCCTTAGACCTGACATCTGCAGTGCAGCTGCACCTGATGTGCCTGATGCATTTCTGCTCAAGTGCACACTGAGGCTGACGCATGGCCATGCACGCGTGCCAGGGAGCCCGCGCTCTTCACGGGCACCATCCGGGATAACATCGCGGGCTGGCGCGACGTCAGCGACGAGGAGGTCGCGGCGGCCGCGGCCGCCGCCAACGCAGCCGGCTTCATCGCGCGCGCGCCGGACGGCTACGCGACCCTGGTGCTTTGCTGGTCGAAATTGAGATGCATGCCTCTTGAAGGAAAGGCAGTCACCATATCCATGTGGGCATGCTATTGTACGCACGAGATGTCAGTGCAGGCGGTTTTCTCCAAATTTGATCAGCGCTTCAGCGCTCGTTTGCGCCAGAGGTAAAAAACCTGGCAAATTCGTTGCACGCCGTCCTTGTCCTGCTGCTCAACCCCGGCGTGCGCAGACGTAACCAGGTAAGCCGGCTGCACTTATGCGAGCTGCGCGCTTGTGAGCCTTTCTACCGCGCGCAGCTGGGCAGCGGCGGCGGCGTGCAGCTGAGCGGCGGCGAGAAGGCGCGCGTGGCGATCGCGCGCGCCATCATCCGGCAGCCGCGCGTGCTGCTGCTGGACGAGGCCACCAGCGCGCTGGACGCCGAGAGCGAGGCCATCGTGCAGGCGCGGCTGCAGCGCTGCGTATTGTGCTGCATGTGTTGTGCCCTTCACTCCGGCCTGCACATATGTTGTCTTGCATGTATGCCCTGGCTCGGGACTGGGGCTGTCTGCACCTTTGCATGCTGTGCTGGCAAGAGCAAGGCAGGCTGGCAGGGGTCATGGCCCATGTCACTCTGCAGGGCATGCATGCAGACAGACCAAGACATGGTGAATACGGTCCTAGCAAAGACACACTCATGTCAAAACTTCATGTTTGGCGCTGCCCAGGCAGCGCTGGTTCCGCTCATGGCCGGCCGCACGACGCTGGTTGTGGCGCACCGCCTGTCCACGGTGCGCCACTGCGACACGATCGCCGTGCTGAAGGCCGGGCGCATCCTGGAGGCGGGCACGCACGCGGCCCTGATGGAGGACCCTGCTGGGCCTTACACGCAGCTCGTGCGCGTGGCGCAGCGCTAGGTCTGGCGGCGCTGGGCAGCTGTGTCACTGGCATGCCACATAGGCAGGCGGCTACGGGTTGCAGGGAGGAGTATGCAGTGCGTGCCAGATGCAGGGCACTGGCGTGACAGCTCCGGCGCTAGTGGGTCCGCGGCACTGGGCTTGTTGATCAGCTTTTATAGTGTTTGACAGTCACAGGGAGCATGACTGATGTTTGCACTTTAATCTGCACACACGCTTGATCAGGCACAATGGATGTAAGCAGCTGGCAGCAGGACACATTGGTCCGGACTGGTGGACGTTAACGGAGCCTACATCTTGCAAGCACACTTACGTAGAACAAGTGTGCATATGTTTGCGCGCAGGCCAGTCAGCTTTGCTGCTACAGCGGGGCACCCCAGCGCCTGACAAGCAATTGCACAGCTCTGCAGCATGTTCCTTAGCAGGTCCTTCAACTCAACCGAGCTGCAATTGCAGCAACTGGTCACATCCACGCCCTTTCCGCAGGCGCTGCATCTACAAACTGTGCTGCGTTGGCAGAACCTTGCAGTCAGTCGCCTGCCTTCACGCTCAGCAGCCAAAGATAAGCGGGAAGTGACAGCTGTACAACACGCATCAGCGGCTCTGCAGCGCTTGCGCCTCACGCGGCAGCGGGCTGCGCTGCTCGCCAGCAGGGCGCTGGAAACCTGCGCATGCTCTTGCCCCAAGAGGATACAAAGAAAAATTGCACACTCGCTGCATGTCCAGCAACAAGTAGCACGCATACTGCGCGTCAGCGGCGCTGTGGCGGCGGCGGCTTGGGCTGCGGCGGGCCGCCCTGCGGCCCCAGCGCATACAGCGCGTCAGCGGCGCTGCGGCGGCGGCGGTTTGGGCGGCGGCGGGCCGCCCTGCGGCCCCAGCGGCTTCTGCGGCGGCGGCCGGTGCTGCTCGCCGGCCGGGCGCTGGATGTACGTGTGCTCCTCGTCCCACTCCTTCTGCTTGGGCGGCTTCAGGCCCCCCATCAGGTGCGTGCCCTGCGCGCGCCACCCCAGCCGCTGCGCTGACCAGGAGTGTTCCAGACCGGATACCCTTCTCACGAGCACGGAGCATGTACCGACAGGCGCATGGGCATCTCCTGCACCCACAAACCTGTCCAGAACGCTGCTGACATGCTCACAGGCCCGCTGATGCAACTGCAAGCATACCCGCGTGCTGTCAGCTTGTGCAGACGGCAGCACGCGTCTCGCACGCACGCGAGCAGGCAGCACACAGGCGCGCACCTTCTTGCCCTTCTTCTTGGCAAAGTCCCGCCATGTGCCCACCTGCGGCCGTCCCGCAGGAAGCCAAGGTCAGCTGATTGCGCTTGCGCTGCCAGCAGTCACCTACGTCGCATGTCTGCTTGACCAAAATGTACCACATTTGCAATGCATTGTGTTGCAACATCGCGATACGATGTAATATTACTACAACGCCCCTGATTGGCCCTGAACATGCAGACACACGGAGCAGTGATGGCACAGCACAGGCAGGCTTCTGCCTGGGCCCACGTCTAGCTGCAGTCCTTGCGCGCCAGAGCGCGCCCAGTCCCGCACAACACACCCGCAAATCCCCCACCTGGGCGGCCATCGCCCGCGCGCCACGCACAAGGCGGGGGCGCTGGCGCACCCGCGTCTCGCGCGTCTCCTCCCACTTCTTGTGGTGCTCGCGCGTGACCTTGATCCGCTTGCGCGTCTCCGCCTCGTCCACCTCTATCCGCTCCTCCTCCTCCTTCAGCTGCGCTCCCAGCATGGCCCCCGCAGCACCTCAGCGCATGGCGGAGTGCCAGTGGTCCCTCCCAAGCTCAAGCCACGCACAATCCCAAAAAATTTGGTCAGCTAATGTAGCTAATCGCAGTCCCTCTCATAAGCGTGGCAAACCTTCAACGCGCGGTCTATCCGGTTCTACCACGCAGCTGCAACGCACAGCTGCAGCGTCTATGCGTTCTCCCGCACCACCATCTATAATTGCATCGACGCCCTGGCTGAACAGGCAGTGGCTGTACCGAATATATCTGCCAGGCTCACCTGAGAGTCACTCTAGTACCCAACCCTGACCTAGGGTTTAAACCCTGAGCTGCCCGGCGCGCGCTGTGGGGCAGGCGCACCCGCTTGGTGAGCTTGCGGCGGCGCCACTCGGCGCGCGCGAGCATGTCGCGCGCCTTGAGCTTCCAGGCCTCGTGGTAGCCGTCCGAACGCTCCCACTCGGCCTCCACGCCCTCGCGGCCCTCCTGCGCGGCGTCGTGCGGCTTGCTCATCCTGTAGCACAGCGCGGACACGCTGGCTGTTGCAGGTATTGCAGGCACACAAGCAATGCAGTCTTCACACCAAAAGGTTTACCAGTGAAAAGCGAGTGTGTACGCCTCCTCATTCTCCCCCCATGGTCAGTTTCACTCCTTGTGCGACCGGCAGACTTGTGCAGCATGCCATCCAGAACCTGAGCAATATGCCTCATGTCGGACAACCTTTAAGTGCGACCGAGGTGAAGGATGTTGCCTGCACACAGTCCAGGCTGTTGCATTGGGCAGCACAGGGCCCGCGCACCTGGTGAACCAGGCTGGCCAAGCGCACGACCACGTCGTTCTTGGTCTTCTTCTTGCGCTCCCTCCGCAGCTCATCTGCACGCGCCTCGGCCGCCTTGTAGGTAGGAACATTGCTCGGCATGTTTCGCCAAAAGCAGCAATGCCTCTGCAAACGATGGTAATTGTGAAACAGGTTGTGGCCTGCCCTGCTATGCAAGTGTGCCTGTAAGTCCATTAACAAGAAGCTCACATGCATGCCCCCACATCAGTGCGCATGCGCCAAGGCGTAGTCATGTAGCTTCGCCAGTGCCGAGAAAGTGCAGGAGACATGCTGATAATAGGCATGGCAGAGCCGTCGGGGTTAGGCAACCTCCGCCGACTGGGTAGCAGCCCTAGCCAGGGTTGCCTCAGGCGGCGCTGGCAGCGTCCGGAGGCGTGCGCCGCGCGCCTGCAGCGACCCAGCAGGCCACGTCCCATTGTGCCTAAGGGGACCAGCCCCACGGCTGACCCTAATCGCCTCTCTCCTGGCCGACCCGGCGACGTAAGCCAAACACAGGCGCACCAACGGCCTGCGCCTGCTGAGACGCGCGGCAGCCTCAAGGCAGCTCCAAACCGCCCACACCTCAGTGCCAAGGCAAGCTCAGCCTGCGGCTCGGTCAGCTCGCGCGCCAAATAGCAACGCCCCCAGCGCGCGATGAGGCTGCACTGCGCTGTGGCACAGACCCCTCGCACGCCCTGGCGCGCACGGGGCGCGGGCGCACCGCGCGCGAGCGTGAGCACGTGCCGCAGCTCGTGCATGACCTCCTCGCTCTGCAGCTGCTGGTTGGCGTTGCCGAGCACCTCGAACGCGGACGTGGCGTGCGGGTGCTTGCACTTGTCCGGGTGCACCTGCGCCGCGGCGCCGGCACGTGAGGCTCAGCTTTCAGAAAGCAAGACGGTTGTCCTACCAGGGCAGCGGCGCACAGGCGCACACGACCGCATGCGGACGCGCTCTGCATGTGTGCTAGAGTTTTCTATCTGGATATCAGGCTCATGGGAAGCTTGTCAGTACACGAGCACCGAAACCTGCCAAGGCAGCGCCTGGCAGTTCACTGCTGCGCCAGCCCCAGCCCAGGCTGGCGCACGCCGCAAGCTGTTCACAGCATGCGCATGACTGTTTGCGCAGCGCCGACACGGACGCCGGCATGGCCCCGCAGCACACGGCTGCAAACTACAGTACGCAGACCCGCCTCGCACCTCCTGGCGGGCCTGGGCCCTGACCATCCTCCCTGACCACTGCATGTCCAATGCAAGTCCCACGCTGCACTCTCTCTTTCTCCCTCTCCGGCTCCTGAGGTGAGGCAGCGCGCACCAGCAGGCTGGCCTTGCGGTACTGGCGCTTGGCGTCGTCCAGCGTGGCGTCGAAGCGGATGCCCAGCTGCTCGAACGGGTTGAGCTTGAACGCGCCCAGGATGCGGTTGACCTCGTTGTCGCGGTCCACCTCGCGCACCTCTGCGAAGAAGCCCTGCGCGGGCCGAAAGAGCAGGTCGCGTCCTGAAATGTTGATGCAAAGATGGTCGCGCAGCCGCGCTCGCCCGCAGCGCAGGCACAAGACACAGTCTCCCAGCTTGCTTGGCCCCCAGGAACCGCGGAGACGGCCGGGCTGCACACAGAGACCTTGCAGCACTCTCCCACAGCCAGGTTCGCAGCAGCGCGCAGTCCTGCGAAAAAATACTTGAGAGCAGGGGTGCTGCACCTAACGTACACACAGTGTTGGCAGGCACAGCCCAACAAGCACAGGCACCTTTGAACACAGCCCCACACATGCGCAACCGCCGGCACACCTTGAGCAGCGCGTCCTCCTCCGCGGCGCTGATGCGAATGAAACCCTGCAACACCCTAGCAATGAGCGCAGTCAGAGGGCGCCGCCCGGGAGCACCTTGAGCAGCGCGTCCTCCTCCGCGGCGCTCAGCCGCGGCGCGTCGGGGTCCTCGGCCGGCCACATCGGCTCCTCGGCCTTGGGCGCGTCGCCGTTCTCCTCGGCCGCAGCGCGCGCCTCGGCGACCAGCAGCGGGTCCTCCTCTTCCGGCATGTCCGCCGTGAGCAGCTCCGCCAGCGAGCCGTTTGCGCCGCTGCTCCCGGCAGCAGCGCCATCAGCGGGCTGCGCCGCGCTGCCCGCCTCCGCCGGCGGGTCCGGTACCTGCTCCGCAGGCAAGGGCGGCTCCTCCGGCATCGGCGCCTCGTCGGGCGCAGCCGCGGCCTGCACGTTGACCACATGTCCTTAGCCAGCAGGCCATGTCGACAGCGTCTGCAAGCTGTGCTTGCAATGGCACTTGCGACGGTGTGCCCTGCGAGAAGCCAATGACGCTCTGGGCAGGACTACCTCGGGAGCAACCCCGCCACCGAGCGCGTCCTGCGCGTCATCATCAGTGGGCAACGGCGGCAGCGGCGGCGCGTCGGGCTCCGCCGGCAGTGGCGGCGCGGGCTCTGCGGGCTCTGGCGGCAGCGGCGGCGGCGCGCCTGCTGCGTCCATGGCCAGGGAAGGTGGCGCCGGGCGGGTGCTGCTGCGCTTGCCTGTGACCAACTAACAGTTGCGTGTGTCTCCTCCTGGACGGAGCACTGCTCAAGGCGCGTACAGGCGCTGCAGGCCAGGCTGGCCTGATTGCAGCAGGCGGGCGCTAGATGCGCTGCGGCGTCCTCGGAACAGGCAGACGTATAAGGACTGCAGGCGCAATAGGCTGTAAAGTGGAAGCAGACTTTGCTCCGAGCACAGCTCACCGAGCTCTCCTGCTGTGCAAGGTTATGGGCATACCCGCCCTCCGAGGAGCTCTCTGCGTAAGTGCCGGCCAGTGCGTCAGATCATAGTGCAGCAGGAAGGTCTACTGATTCTCCTCAAGCTTGCTTGTGCAGTATGTCAAACACCGGGCTGCGCGCCGTGGGCGGCGTCGCAAAGAAGGGCGCCAAGAAAGCCGCCGCCGGCTTCTCTGGTGCGCTCCTAGTCGAAGAGCTTGGTAAACGGCACCAAGTACCAGCCTTGCCGACCAGGCTGCAGCAGCAAACGTTTCCGAAAGTGTGAGTGCGCTGTGCCAACTGGCCACTCTGGCCTGGGCGCAGGGCTGGAGTTCCTGAAGAGCAAGGGCCAGCACATCTTGAAGAACCCGCTCGTGGTGCAGTCCATCGTCGAGAAGGCTGGCATCAAGAGCACGGACGTGGTCCTGGAGGTGGGCCCAGGCACGGGCAACCTGACGATGAAGCTCCTTGAGCGCGCCAAGCGCGTCGTGGCCATCGAAATCGACCACCGCATGGTGCGCCTGGAGCAGGCTCATGTTTGGGACATGCGATGGCTTGCCTAGCCGCTACACAACGTCAAGACCTCAACACACCCACAGGCCCGGCTGCCGCTGCGTGTGGCAGCAGGCCAGCCGGCAGAAGAGGCGTCACAAGCGCTGCTCACCTCGCAGCGCAGCTGAGTTACCGCTTGGCGTGCAAGTGTCCCAGTCCCACACGCTGCCGCCGGACGCGCCGATGCGCGCTGCTGCCCTGCAGGTGCTGGAGCTGCAGCGGCGCGTGCAGGGCACGCCATACGCCTCGCACCTCCAGGCACGCTCCCTCTTTCACCGTGGGACAGCTCCAGGTGGACCCAGCCGCCTGAGCGTACCTTTTATTTCAGGCGTGCACCGACACGTTCAGTGCTGCACCAACACATTATTTCGTCCAGTGCTGCAAGTTGAATCGCTTGGTAGTGCTTCTTCACCGCCTCACTGGCCTATCTGCAGCGCCTCTCGTCTGTTGATGCCCTGTAAGGCGGTGGAAGAACTCAACGGTGTCCTCCAAAAGCTCTGCACGCGTGCTGCAGCGGCGGCGCCGAGGGGGCCCTGCACGCAGCCGCGACCGCGCGCGCCGGGCGCGCGCAGGTGATCCAGGGCGACATCATGAAGGTGGAGCTGCCCTACTTCGACCTGTGCGTGGCCAACATCCCGTACCAGCTCTCCTCGCCGCTCACGTTCCGGCTGCTGGCGCACCGGCCGGCGTTCCGCGCGGCCGTCATCATGTTCCAGCACGAGTTTGCCATGCGCCTGGTCGCGCGCGCGGGCGACCCGCTCTACTGCCGCCTGGCGGTCAACGCGCAGCTGCTCGCGCGCGTGTCGCACCTGCTCAAGGCGCGCGCGGCGCTTCTCAGGGGCAGGCCGGGGTCTGCTGGGCGGCGCGGCAGGTGCGCCAGCGGGGCGGAGGGCGCAAGCACGGCCTTGTCTTCTGCGCCAGTACAGTGACAGGTCTAGCCAGCACCTGGACTTGATGGCCACTCTCTCAGGCCCCATATAGTCATAGGAAAGTGCATGTTCACAAAGTTGCAGAGGAAATAGGCTTGTGGGGTCAGCAGGCAGGCCGCCTGTGCCGCAGGTGGGGCGCAACAACTTCCGGCCGCCGCCCAAGGTGGACAGCAGCGTCGTGCGCATCGAGCCGCGCTGGCCGCCGCCCCCCGTGAACTTCCGCGAGTGCGCCGCGCCCCTGCAACACAGCATGCATCCAGCCGTGCGTGCATCTGCTGTGTGCACTCTCGAGTGCTTGGTTTACAGGGGGCCCAGCCTACGGGGCCCAGCCTGCTCAAACAGGCGGGCGTAAGAGAGTGTGTCACTGAGTGAGCTGCGCACACTCCCAGGATGACAGCACTGTTCCCAGCCTCAGTGACGCCCGCTGTGGGACCGGATGAACACTGTGGCAGGCAGAGCTTCACACAAGCAACTTGAGCTGCTAGAGTACAGGGTTTTTTTTTTAAGTTTCAAATTGGTAGAACTCAAGTAAGTAAGTAATAAAACTCTGCTCGCAGGTGGGACGGCCTGGTGCGGCTCTGCTTCGGGCGCAAGAACAAGACGCTCGGCGGCATCTTCCGCCAGGCGCCCACGCTTGCGCTGCTGGAGAGCAACCACGCGGTGCACGCGGCGCTCGCGGTGTCGCCCGCGGAGGCCGCCGCGCCCGACGCCGGCGCGGCCGCCGCGCTCGCGGCCATGGCGCTCGGCGACGGCGCGCCGGCGGGGCCCTCGGGGCGGGCGGGCCCCGAGGGCGAGGACGCGGACGACAGCGAGGAGGAGGACGAGGGTGAGGGCGCAGACGGGGGCGGCGGAGGCGCGGCCGGCATGGACTGGGACGGCAGGGGGGGAGCGAGCGGGAGCGGGAGGGGCGCGAGCGGGGGGCCGCAGGGCGGCGGGCCCAGGGGCGGCGGCCCGGGCGGCGGCAGGGCCGGCGGCAAGCGCGGCAAGCGCGGCCGCGCGAGCGAGGGCTTCAAGGCGCGCGTGATGGGCGTGCTGGCCGGCGGCAGGTTCGAGGACGCGCGCAGCGCCAAGCTGGCGCAGGACGACTTCCTGCGCCTGCTGGCCGCGTTCAACCGCGCCGGCATCCACTTTGCCTGACCGGGCGGGCTCGAGTGGTCTCGCTCGTGCGTGCGCGTGCGGTGTGGGTGTTTGGGGATTGACTTGGTGTTTGTCGTGTTTGGGGCGCAGTTGCCTGGTTTGTGAGAGAGCGATGCGCTCCGAGTGTGCACTGCTATGCCGGTGCATGACGGGCCAGGCGGCACAGCCTTGAGCTGTCGCTTTACGCTGTGCGTTGTGTCAACGTGCTGTACCAGCCTGCGGGAAAAGAAGCTGCGGGCGTCAAATAGCCACACACGCTGGGCAAGCAACATGGCCTGCTGTCCTTCATGACAGCATGTCTCACAGGGCTGTACAGCTCTCTGTTCCAGTTACCTGCAAGCCTGCTGCACCTACCTGGCGCTCCCAGCACTCTTTGCCCCAGTTGTGCAACTCACCCCAACCGTTAGCCAGCTTGTTGTTATCTGAAAGCGTAACACCCGACGCAGCCTCACGCCAGCCACTCAACAGCGGCTCATGCTTCCTTTCTGCCCTTAAAGCCGCCGGAGGGTCTGAGGCTCGAGCAACAATGGTGCACATTGTATAGTTCCTCTTGTAGGCCGTGAAGTGCTGCTCCATGCGTGGTGTGCCGGCCTAGAAAGTGAAAAGAAGTGTAACTCACGCCAAACGTAGGTCCGCAAACCCCAGACGGTAGGAACGCAAAATCTACCGTAGAGGGCCTAGGTCGATAGTACTGACCTTGGCCTGGAAAGAGTTGAGCGCAGCAAGGCCAGTCAGGGCGTATGTGAACAGGCCTTACTATTAAATTTGGACACCGCACAGTCCAAGTAAGAAGGGCTGCAAGAGCAGGAAGGGCTGGTGCGAGGGCGCATGTGCAGGCGCTGCTAAGCGAGCTAGCAGATCTAGGCAGGCGTTAAAGCTATGGCAGCGCCCTACACCACCATAGTTAACATTCCGCCCTGCTCGAGCGTGCCTGCGAGCGCCTTTGACGGCGGGTATGCGGCGAGCTATGAGCCGACAGGCTGGAGCTACTACAAGGTGGGTCCGCGCACCGGGCCTGCCTGCCGGGCCAAGCTGCTGTGCTGGTTACCCTGCAGCTTCGGCCCTCCCTATGACCCCTGTTGGTGCTACTTGCTAGTTAGCGCCGTCACCTCGGTGTGAGAGGAACTGTGCGGCTTGGCAGACTGCGCAGAGGCCTGACGCGCTGGGCGTTTCCGCAGCTGTACCTGAACACTGTGCTGCCCGGGCTCATCTGCGGCGGTCTCTGCTTCCTGGCCGCGGCGACCTTCCTGATATGGGTAAGCGCCCAGCGGGGCCTTTCCCATAGTTCCTGCGGGCGAGTGCAGCGCGCAAATGCCTTGCTCTTGATGCATTACATGGTGACACATCCGCATGCTCCAGTCAGGGGCTGTAAGGCGTCAGTGGTTGCCCCAGGCTGTGGAAACATGTGCATGTGTGTCTGACGGTGCGTAGCTTTGCACTACCACTCTCCCACCTGACCTCTGGACTGTGCGCAGCTGTGCACGCTCTGCTGCCGGCGAGTGCTGTGGGTGGCCAAGTCGCCAGTGACGGAGAAGGGCAGGTGCGGCCGGCCGCCTGCTGCGCTGCGTGCCCTGCTTAGCCCTTTGTCTGTACCGAAATACACGTCAGTGCTGTACTCGAATAGCACAGCAGCCTGAAGAGCGGTGGGGAGGCTGCACCAGGGGCTGGTCTGCACTTTTGTTTTAGCTGAGCGCACGGGCGCTGTTCTGCGGGCTCGTACAAAGCTCGCCAAGTGTGCAAAACTGCGGGACAGTATTGAGGTCAAACAGACCCGTGGCTGCTGGCAGGAGAGCTGCGCGTTGCGCCAGCCAACTGCCGGGCGCGTGCAGGAGAGGCGGGTCGCTGGGCGCGGCCGGCAACGCGTTCACGGTGCTGCTCGCGCTGGCGGCGGCGGCCACGGCGGCCTGGGCGCTGGCGGAGAGCCTGCAGGTCACCGACGGGCGCGTGTCGGAGTTCTGGGCGATCGTGACCGACGCGCGGAGCCGGGTGCGCGCTTCGCGCATGCAGGTCTCAACTCTGGCGGCGGGAGGCCATGCTGCATCGGGGGACTGAGCAGACACTGACCAGCCAGGGAGCGCACTGCCTGCAAGCAAGCCATGCCGCCGGCAAGAAGGGGACGTGGAAGGCAGACGTTGCCGCTATAAGTGGCGAGTGCTGTTGAGCGCAGTCGCGCCACGCCTGCATGCAAATGCGGGTGACTTTCATCAAACGCCATGCCTAGCTTTTGTCTGTAATGTATCCAGGCCTTCAGAGCCGCAGCGGGATGCCTCGGGTGCCATACGACCACGTGTCGTGCGAGCCACACGCCAAGAGGTGCTTGTGGGAGAGGACGTGAAAGGGCGCCGCGCGCGAGGGCAGGCGAATGATGTGACGGGCGACGCGAACCGCATTCTGGGCCAGCTGGACACGCTGCAGGGCACGCTGGACACCATCTCCCGCGACCTGCCGGGTGCGCCGCGTGGGGCCCGCCCTGGCCGCCCGCGGTCCCTGGCCTCGGCTGCAGTTGCCGCAGGGCATGCTGGATGTTGTCTGTGCGGGTGCTTTGGGCATGCCCGCAGTGATCTGGGGCACCTTCAGACTGTGGCCGAGGAGGGTGCGCCGATTGCTTTCACGCGCGACATACAGCCTGGACCACACCGCCGCCTGGAGTGAACAGTGTCAACGCCGCGGTCAGGGCTGACGGGCGGGCGGGCGACGGGCACGGAGGTGAACAACTCGCTGCTGCAGCTGAACCTGCCGGAGACGGCGGCCCGCATCCGCGGCGCGGTCACGGACGGGCGCGCCGCGCTCGCGCAGCTCAACAGGAACGGCCTGCAGGTGCGGCGGGCCTGCTGCTAAGGCGCTCCTGTGAGCGTGGAGTCAGCGCTACAGCAGACGGCCGCAAGCCACATGTAGTGTGGGCGCCTGTAACTAATCAAGGGATGGTTTCCAGATCGTCCAGTGCTTGCACGGGCGTGAAAAGTTCTTTCGCGCCGGTGTGCGATGTGGAACATGCTCCTGGTCCCATTATTTTATCAGGTTGGGTGTGCTGCTGCGCCAGGTGCAGCCCACTGACAGTATACGGTGCACCCCCGCTCATGACACGCTGGCGATTAGCTGGTAGCATTGCTGGCGCTCCGTCTGTGCACCCGGCCGCCGTGATTGAGTTGAAGCCCGCGCAGCCGGCATGCACAGCCAGGCAACGGGCGCTGAGGCGGGCCCCGGCGCGCGCCAGGCGGCGGCCGACTTTCAGGCGCGCAACCAGCCGGGCAGCGAGAACGCGCAGAAGGTGATGCGCCCGGTCGTGCTGGGCACGCTGTTCGGCGCGCTGATGCTGCTCGCGCTGGCGGCCGGCGTGCTGGCGGCGGCCGGGCGCACGCCGCGTGCGGCGTCGGCTGTCGTGGTGCTGCTCTGGATCGTGGCGGGGATCGTCCTGGTGGTGGGCGCAGGCGCGGCACCTTTGACCTCTCCAGCCACCGCTGCAGCTGTGGTGCTGTGTGAAAGTGGAGGATGTTAAGAAATGCATTTGGCCTGCTTGCAAGTTCGCACTTAAGTCTGTAGTGGGGGTGTTTTTGTGAGCTCGTGCCAGTGCGTCGCCTAATAGGTCGACCCTGTGTGCCTATTGAAAATTTTTTCTTACTGGGCTTGCAGCCGGCCTGCTGTGCGCGTGCGGAATAGCAGCCTGCACTGTGAGCTCTGTACGCCGCTCATCATGCAACGCTTGGCTGCACGTATAGGAGACAGTGCGGCAGTGCCTTCGCGCTGTTACCTTGAACAAGGACGTGTGTTCCCAGGCGGGCTGCTGGGCGCGCGCGGCGTGGCCGCCGACAGCTGCCTGTACGGCGAGACGTACGCGCTACGCACCGTGCGTGCGCGCTACCCGAACTCTGCGCGCGCACAGCAGGCGGTGCAGTACTACCTGGGCGGCGGCCCCGCGCTCACCGGCCCGCAGGCGCGCGCTCGCCCGCGCCCGCCATGCGCCATGCTGTGGTCCGCAGTGCAGCATCTGTGATTGGTATGGAAGGTAGCTGTCTTGGCTTGCTGCTGCCATCGACATGTGGTCGACTGTTGCTGGGCGTGCTAGGGTGTAGTGCGGCAGTGCGCTGATCAGGTGCGCGAGCGGGACCGCAGGTGCTGCAGCGCATCTTTGGCGTCAACGTCACCGCGCTGCAGGCGTACCAGAGCGACCCTGAGGCGCGCCACCCACCTGGCACTCGCAAAGCCCGCATTTCTGCGTCCCTCGGTGTGTGTGGGCTGCCTGGCATGCACGCCCCGCACGTCACCGCTGCCACACTTGAATGCCGAGCAGCTGAAGCTGACTGCTGTTTGGGCCGCCGTGTGCACAGGTGCAGTTGCTCCTGCGATTCCTCGGGACGCCAGCGGGCGCCGTGGCCGTCAACGCAACCACCACCATCCCCACCGCAGACAGGGCAGCGATTGTTGGGCTGCCGGGCTTGGTGGATGCCACTGAGGTGCGCAGCTGGTGCAGGCCGGGGTTGTGCGACACATGGGCGGTTGCTGCGGCAAACGTGTCATGGAAAGGCAGAGGCGTCTTGTGTAATCTGTGAGCGCATTTCAGTGCAGCTTGTATCATGGAGCATTTATCAACAAACATGCAGGTTTGCCTGACTGACTTGCTCTTGGTCCGAGCACTCTGCAGGCAGTGGGTAGCAGAGGCCTGCGCTGGTGCTCTTGGAGTGTATGCATGAACCAGTTGGGCCAGACCTTGGCGAGACATGGAGTGGAGACCTATTTGTCATCGGCTTCACTCACACGCACACACAAGCCTCGGAGCCTGAGGCTTGGCTTCAGGGTCCATTCACGGACCTGATTGCGCACCCCGCGCAGGCGAGCCTGGCGAGCCTGGAGAACCGGCTGGAGCGCACGCGGCTGAGCCTGCCGCCGATCACGTCCGCCAAGACGCTGCTGTGCTGCGAGCTGCCCGACGCCGCGCGGCGCGCCTGGACCGCGTGGACCGTCGCGGGCGCCCTGGCCGTGCGCGCCCCTGCCACTCATGGGCGAGCCTGCCTGCACACAGGGCTCTGTGTTGCCAGGTCGCGGTATGCAGAGATGATGTGCAGGGTGACAGTCCACACTGTGGCACCTCTTTTCATCTTTCTAACGACTTGAAAGGTGTTGACAGAGGCGCTGAACTTTTCTCGCGCATGTGTGCCAGATACAGGATTAGGGTTATGTGTGCCAAAAAGAAGATATGTGTGCGAGGCTCGGCGGTGCTTTTGCATGTCTCGCGAGCTGATCGGTGTTGCCTGGCGCAGGCGCTGCTGGCGCTGTGGGTAACAATCCGGCTGGCGGCCTCAGTCGTACCAGCGCCGTCCAGCCAGTTTGCCACTGCGGCGCCTGGCGGCGCCGCAGGGGCCGGCACGCAGCTCGTGCCCCGGCGTGGACACAAGCGAACCGCAACTGTGTGAGCTGCTGCGTACCAGCGGGGGGCTGGCAGGGACGTGAGTCCAGGCGGGTGGGCAGCACGCTCGTGACTTCTCTGAGAGGATGGTCACAAAGCAAGGTTGTTGAGGCGGTGTGAAAGTGATCAGCTGGTCTGCTTCTCGGAAGAAGTGTACAGTCCCCTTCGACTCTGGGTCACGCAAAGTGTCCAGTGCAGGCTGTGTGAACGTGTGCGGCTGCTTTCTCACATGCAGCTGCAAGTCGATCGCTGCAGGTGACAGCGCCTGAGCGCATTACCATCGCTGGTCGGCGGTGGAAATGTTGTGTGAACCTTGTGAACCTGTGAACTTTCCGGCCGTCTAGGGTGGTAGGGTGTGTTTTCATGATCACTGCATGCCGCAGTGCCTCCTTGTGCTTAGCTATGTCTGGTTGATAGTCATGACGTTGGGTGTTGTATGGTCGCCAAGCATCTAACACCACGCCTTCCCAGCACACGGAGGCCTGTGCAGACCGTCAACGAGTACATCAGGGTGCTCCTGAAAGTCAGGTGCCGTTCAGTGAACATCGTTTCATAGTTAAACGGCTTTTGCAATCACCAGTCTTGAGCGGGTGTAGGTGTAGGGCGACTTTGTGTTCAGCTGGTGGCCAAAGACAGAAAGATTGCACAGGCCATCACAGCTCATCAAGCAGGCACAGCCAACATGGCGCCCTTCACATCTGCTCTATTTGGCACGAAAGTTCCGACGTCAGCGCGGGACAGGACACCGTTCGCATCTTCGGCGCACGCCCGGCCCCGTCGTGCTGCACGGGTGTTTGCAGCGGCGGTGCCAGCACACCAGGAGCACGCAAGGAGGGATGTGCTGATTGCAGCTGGTGAGCAGCGCACGCTTAAAAGCTCCTTATCCAGTGGCCTGCACTGAACACTTTGTGCCGGCAGCCTGCCCCGGATTTGATGCCGCACAGCACGCCTCAGCGCTGCTCGCTGGGCTGGCGGTGCTAAATCTGCAGGATTGCTAGCTATAGCCAGTGCATTGCGATGTATGCACTGCTCTGCTGCAGAAGTCGTGCGCTTTGATGTATGGAGCACAGCAGCTGTAGCACTTGCAGCTGATGTGTCCAGGGCGTACAAGCACTTGTTGCGGGCCTTGCAGTGGCTTGCTGCTGGCAACGGACGCACAGCTCAAAGCACTCGCAAAAACTCCTGCACTCGCATGTAAGTTGACTCATAGGGACCTCACGTAACAAAAGCAGCCCACGGTGCAGCACCTGGTGGCTCGGAGGCGGCGTACGCCTAGCGGCAGGCCCGCAGCTGGGTGGCGTGCGTGCTGTGCGTTCACTCTTCGACTATATGCTGTGGGGCTCAGTATGGGGCCAAGCGAGCAAGGCACTTTACTGCAGCTGCACAGTGCAGGCGGCGTGCTTCTGGCGGCGGGCGCACAGCTGGCAGCACCGGCGGGCGCCGGAGCGGCCGAGGAGGGCAAGCGCACGCTGAAGGTGGAGAACCTGAACACGTTCCAGAAGGCCGCGCAGAAAACCTACTTCCAGGTGAGCAGGCCGCTGGCGCTCCCAGGTCCCTGGCCTCCGCAAGGCTGAAGGAGAAAGAGAGCAGGAGACAAGGGTATGTAAGAGATTATCACGGACATGTTCATGAGCTGTCAGAAGGAAAGGTGGGCATGCATACACAGAATGCATGATCTGCATGCACTTACACAAGCGCAGTCGCTGCCAACGAGTTATCACCTGCTCGCCTAGTGATGCTGAGCTGCGCGCAGAACAAAGCAGAGGCGGAGCTGCGAAAGGTGTTGAAGAAGGAGGACGCGGCCGCGGCGCTGCGCCTCGTGCTCCATGATGCGGCCACCTTTGACATCGCCACGCGCACGGGGGGCATGAACGGCTCCATCGTAACAAGGTGGAACGCAACTGCCTTGTCGAGCCTGCCTGCTTTACACAAGCTGAATCTTTTGTGGCTCGGCATTCAGCCTACTGAAAGGCACTGGGACCGCTTATCCGGCACAGGTTGGGACTGCCTGCTCAAGGCAGTTTGAAACAATAAGGACTGCTTTCCACACAGACTCGGCCAGCTGCCGTACGTTTGCGAGGTTCAGTGTCCTATGAGCATGGCGTCGCTAGATTCACATCGATGATAGCGGCGTGGATGCGCAGTGAGGAGCTCGACCGGCCAGAAAACAAGGGCTTGAAGGACATTATGGGGAAGCTGAAGAAGGCGAAGGCCGCCATCGACGCCGGCGGTGCGGGCGCGGCCCTGCTGTTGTCCCCGGCCGGGGACGACATGCCTGTGTGAGCAAGCGGGACGCCGCGCCGCTCAGCTTGCCTGCGATAGAAATTGCCGCAGCCGCGCTGTGCCATGTTGCTGCGGTTCAACGCAGCGAGCCAACGCGAATGGTCCCTCCCTGCTCCGCATACAGGCCTCGGGTGGAGGCAGCATGTGGAGGCCAGCGGGCGGAGACGGCGGCTCTGTGTGGCCGCTCACGACCTTGCGCCGACGCGATACGTCTTCCTCCATCATGCATGCGGACGCGTTCACACCAAAACTCAAGGCGGCGCGCAGGCGGCCCGACGATCAGCTGGGCGGACACCGTGGTGCTAGGCGCCAAGGTGGCGGCCGAGAAGTCGTTCGTCGCGGCCAAGGTCGCGCGCGCCGGCAACATGACCGACGGCGAGACCATCAGCAAGGCGTTTGGCGCCGACTGGCCGGTGCGCCCGCGGGCCGGCGACGGGCTGCCAGCCCTGCACGGGCGCGGCGCAGGCGCCGCGCCGCGGCTCTCCCGGGGACACCCCTGCTGCGTGTGCGCCTGGCGCCCCCGTGCCGCTGCCTGAGCCTGCAGGGCGCGAGCGCCGGGTGCGCGGCAGCCGCGCCGGCTGGCCGCACGGATTGCCGCGCGCCCAGACAGAGACGGGCGCGGTTGTGGACCCACGCGCGCACGCGGGGAGCGCAGGTGTTCATCGGGCGCGTGGACGCCGACGCGCCCGACCCGGCAGGCCGGCTGCCCAAGGCCAGCGCCAGCCCGGCCGAAGTGCAGGCGCGCGCGATGCCGCCCTGCCCAAGCCCGCCCTGTGTCCTGCGTCGGGAGATCCAGCGCGCGCCCTGCCCCGCGCCGCAGAGCTGCCCATGCGTGCATGTAGCGACATGAGCGCGCGTGATGTTTGCACCAGAAGGTACTTTGTTTACTGACGGGACGGCCCCTTGCTGGTGGCAAATATGGCTTGGCACTGCACACTCTTGCCCAAGCAAGCCGCAGCACTGGGCCTCAGGCACGACATGGGCTTGGGCAGCTCACAGCAGGCCTGAAGGGTGCCCAGGACGGGCCTTTTGGTTATCTTGCATCCGCAAGCGAGGAAAAGGAGGCACTTTCCATGAGCGCAAAGCAGGCAGATTTAATTTTAGCAATTGAGGGAGCGGAGTCAGACAAAAGATGACACAAGAGATAATTGAGGGCTTTGCATCAAGGGCGCGCGCAGGAGTTCATGAGCAAGCTCGGCACGGACCCCAGCAGCCAGGGCGGGCTCTTCGCGCCCAAGCCGCTCTTCTGGGAGCGGCCGACGTTCGTCATCTGGTGCGCGCCGCCGCGCCCGCGCGCGCGCAGGCCCATCATAATGGGCGCCTGCTGGCGGCCGCCCTGAGCCGCAGACAGGCTTGCAGGCGTGAACGGCTGAGTGCAAGACAGCTTGGTGCCCATGCTGCATCTGGTAGCGGGTGGCAAAGGCAGACACTGCTGCAGAGACCACTCTGGCTGGGCCCGCGAGCTCAAAAGTGTGCATGCTTTGGGGTTGCGGACGCTGAGGGCGCGTATGGGCTCGGAAGCGTGCGAGCTGTGACTGGCAGAAGTTAAGGAGGGCTGCATGTGCGCCTGCACAGGACTGCTGCCCAGGAGGATCCGGAGGCGGTGGAGCAGGCGTTTGCCGCGGCCAGCCCCACGTACGCGGACCTGAAGCAGAAGTACGACCGCTCGCGCAAGACTGTCACGCGCACCGGTGCGCGCTGGCGAGGCTGTGCAGCTCCTGGCTCTGCAGACGCACCATGTGCCCTGTCCTCGCTTGATGCGGTCGTTCTCCTTTGCTGCAAGCAGAAGTGTTTGCGCGGGCTTCCTGACAGGATGCAGACACATCAAGAAATGCTTATAGTTTCCACACTTAATGCGGTCGCGCATCCGGTTGTCTGCCCGCGCTGCTGCTGCCGGGTGATATTGTGCAGACAGGGTGCGGCGCTCAGCAGACCCAACCAATTTGCCCTCTCAGTGCGCAGACTACGAGGTGGACTTCATCACGTACTTCACCAAGCTGACCGGCACGAAGATGGGCGCCAAGTTCAACGACAACGCCTACTTGCAGTCCATGCAGCTGGACAATGTCAGGCTGTGACCTTTGGTGTCCTTGGCGGCCTGAGCGGGCTTGGACTTTGTTGCACAAGAGCAGCGGAGGCTAGAATACTCGTGTGAGAAAGCACCGAGCTGCTGCGTGACTAGCTACATAGCCCGTAAGTCAGTATGGCTGCCTGCATTCCACATCTGGGCTTGGCACGTATTGCGCCTGAGAGGCGTGCGCCGGTGCGCGACACGCGAGACATGCAGATATTGTTATATGGTGATTGCGGCAGAGTATCTAAGCAAACACACCCTGCCCTGCCCAGCAGACACTTGCTCTGCTTGGAGTGCCTGGGGAAAACAAGTCAAGGCAAGAACGCAGTTCCTGCTCCTCCAAGCTTCGCGCGCCCTGAATCCGCCACATGTGAGTGTCGGTTGTCAGCTCATGCATGCGACGGCAAGAATATGGAAAAGGTAGTGAGCCGCAATGCATCTGCCTCTTGAGCTTGAGCAGCTGTCCAGTCATACATGCAACCCGATGGCAGGTCAGACATGCAAAAACCCTAGGGGCCTCTCCCTTGGTCCCACGAATGGAGATGCAGCAGCTAGCTGTCTTGCACAGGTGTGCGTTTGGGTAGTTCAGTGCACCTAGGACACTCCACCCCATGTTTTCGCTCTCAGCACTGCTTAGCGGCTGTGTGTGCGCCACAGTTTTGGTGTGCTTGGGACCACATGTGCGGGTATGCAGCGCGGCACCAGTGCAGCGGGACAGCAGGTTTGTGCTGCCGACGAGCCCCAGCGAGGCCACATGGGTCTCGGTGCCAGCAACATTTGAGGCGGCCCCGCTGGATGCTGCCGCGGGCGCTGGCAGCTTTGTGAGAGCGCGTGGTAGCAACTTCGTGGTTCAGGACAACAAGGTTGTGTTCTTCGCCGGCACCAACACATTCTTCTTGGCGCTCCGGTTCGCGCGCGCAGGCTGAGGAGTCATGCTGGCTGGCGCAAGCGGCCCCCTTTTTCTGTGGCAAGCTGTGGCAGCATGTACGGTGGGTGCTGAGCCTGTGGCGTGGGGCGCAGGGCATATGTGACGGACGCGCAAGTCCGCGAGTTCTTCCAGGTCAGCTCGACCTATCATTTTGCACTTGCCGGCGGACATTGCCAGTGCAGCGCCTTTTGCTAGGGCCCCCACACAGTATGCTGACCATAGTCCTCACGGCAGATAATGAGCGGGAACAAAGTGAACCTGATAAGATTTTGGGCCTTTTGCAACGGGCTGACTGACCCGTACATCAAAGGGCTGTCTATCCAGCCAACGGTGCGCGCACTCTCCCCAGCAACCTGGCGCACATGGGCAGAAAGCTGGGCCCTCATGCTGTGCTGCTCGCTGAGCTTAACCTTCTTCCTCACGGAGCTTCTGGACAGGCGCCAGTCCTAAACGTTGGAGTGTCCTTGCTCTGCAGCTGGGCGTCTTTGATGAGGCAGGGCTGCAGCGCCTTGACCTCATCTTGGCGGAAGCGGCCAAGACTGGCGTGCGCGTCATTTTCCCGCTGGTCAACGTGTGGACGGACCTCGGGGGGATGCAATGGTGGGTGGACCAGGTGCGCGGCTGCACAATTTTAATCGTGGTCCTGCATTCCTGTCACCCGCCTGCTGTGCTGCTAGAAAGTGGTCACCCTAGCTGCCTTAGTTCAGCCCCGCATGCTCTGCCTGTGACGCCTGGCCTGCCTCACACGCAAGAAGCTAGCATGCTTGGCGCTGCAAGCAGTTGGCGCTCCTGCCGCTGCCGCCACAATGCTGTGGCATGCAGGTGCTGGGGCCCGGCAAGCCCCTGGAGCTGTTCTACCAGGACTCCAAGGTCAAGGAGGTGCGCGATTGGTGAAAGCAGGCGCTGCTCATTGTCAGTATCTCCCCAGCCGCCTGCTGATGCGCCGGGCTCCGAGTCTGCAGGTCTGTGCAGTTCTAGGCGCTTACGCTACCGATCTCAATACTTGCGCCTTGTTGCAGGCTTTCAAGGCTTATGCCAAGACGATCCTGACGCGCAAGAACACCATCACGGGCACCGTGTACAGCGAGGACCCCAGTGCGGTCCCCAGGATGCTCTTAGCTTGCAGAGTGCCTACATCCAGAAATTGCTCTTGAGCAGCTGGTCCTCAGCAGCGCATGCGCCAGCAGCTGGATGTGGCTTGTGCCTCGCGACCAGCTGCATCCCATGCGTGCGCCTGTGAAGCCTCTGCTGGCCCACATGCTCCATGCCCCTGCACTGCACTGCAGGGCCTGCAGGCACATGATGAGGCTGCGCAGGACCTCACGAGGGACTCTGCTGACCTGTGGAAAGAGGGACTCTGCTGACCTGTGGGATGATGTGGGGGGCCAGCGGTGCTGGCGGTGGAGCTGGCCAACGAGCCCCACACCAGCGACAACTACGAGCGCAAGGCGGGCCTGCAGCCGGGGTCGCTCATCAAGGCCTGGTCATGCGAGATGGCTCACTACATCAAGAGCATTGACCCCAACCACATGGTGACCTGCCTCCATGCCGCTCACCATGCGGTCCCTGCACTGCTCCCTGCATACTACATGACCTGCTTCTGAGCTGCCCGCTGTCAGAATTACGGTTTCAACAGAGAATGCCATGCCTGCTTCGGGATGTCGAATTCACTTGTATTACTCGTCAAGTCAACCTACACCCATGGGAGCGGTGTTGGCGGTGCGCTGAGGCCGAGATATTCCACGCGGTGCATGTGAAGCATGCATGTTTTGCTGTACCTCTTTTCAGCACCAGCCGCACGTGCTGGAGCGGGCATGCATGCTGTTCCCCTCACGCATGGTGCAACGGGCCAGGTGGCCACGGGGGAGGAGGGCTACAGTTCAGGCGCCGGAGCGGGCGCATGGCTGGATGATGGCACGAAAGGCCTGGATTTCACTGGCAACCTGGAGTGCTCTGCCGTCGACTTTGCCACAGTGCACCTCTGTGAGCCCCCCGACACATGATTATCTGGTACTTTTACAGCGTGAAGACAGGATATCGCATAACCCGCGCAGCACCCGCGACAACTTGACTTTGTAATTACGTGCACACTGTCGCCCCTACTTGCCAAAGCATTCTGCTGGCACGCGCGCTGCATCCCATGGCGCTTGGCTGCCACAAGAGCAATGTGCGCATTTAGCTTGCATGTTCGCGCGCAGACCCGGGCAGCTGGGGCGTCTCGGCGGCATCCGCTGCCGACTTTGCCAACAGGTTCCTGGACAGCCGGGCCGCGTATGCGCGCGCAGCCAACAAGCCGTGGATGCTTGAGGAGGTCGGGATGGAGGTGCGGCAGCCCATGTCTTGTGGATGCAGTGCATGCATAGCATGCTGCCCCTTCCCAAGCCATGGTGTTGCTGTCACCTTGTAAGGCTGCACCGCCACCGCACATCACTGATGCACACAGGCTTCTCTGGTGCATGGTTTCCATATGAGGTTGCTGGCTGTCGCGGCAGGGCAACTACACACGCAGCCGCAACGCATTCCTGTCCGGGATGTTCTCGGCGGCCACCGCCAATGGCGCGGCGGCAGTGCTGGTCTGGGAAATGATGCCGTGGCATGTCAACAACCAGTCGTACGACTTCAGGTGACACCTCAGAATCTGCGCTGGATGCAGAGCCGCCACCGCAGCCTTGCTATATTCCGCATGCATGCTTGCACGCATGTGATATGCGTGTACTGTGGCAGGAATGCAGAGTGCAAGAACACTGAAGTGACAAGCATGTCGTGTGCGGCGAATGCGCAGCTGGGACGACTCTGGCGGCGATGCGATGCGCGCTTTGATAGCGCACCAGGCGGACCGGGTGCGCATACACACCTCTCAGTCTCTTCGTGCGCTTGCCTTAGATGGCAGCGTTCTTGGCCTCTGACAGTATTATAGTTGGGTTTGCCAGCTCTGTGTGCCTCGCACGCTGCTACAGAGGCTCAGCCTCATGCTGCCATGAGTGTGTGGGCAGGCGCGGTCTCATCAGCCAGCCTGTGCAGGCTCCATGCCATGGCCGCAACCTCATACCAGTGCTGCACTAGCAGCCGCGCAGAGGCTTTCCCTAAGCAGTTCCGTATGTGCGCAATGCAGACGGCGAGCTGCAGCAGCGGGGCATGCCCTGCGCTCGCGGCGCCCTGCCTCTGCTTCGACATCCCGCCCGGCAACAGCAACTTCACATGCGGTCAGGAGGCGCGCTCCTGCTCGCCAGCCCGCTACCCATCTCAATTATTGCCTGTTGGAAAATCTGCACCATTCCGGGATTGTCGCAGGTGCCAGCGGGGTGGATGGGAGCGCTGCACAGCATACTGCTCACTGTGGTGCGCTCGCGCGAGCGCCGTGCCGCGCGCGCCCCGCGCAGGCAGCCTGGCACCCGGGGTGCAGCGCAAGCTACCTGGCGGCGGGCACGTGCGACATCAGCTGCGGGCGCTGCACGCCCTGCGCCGGCTACGACTACTGCCACTCCTGCCTGGACGTGCCGCCGGCCGGCACCAACTTCACCTGCGCGCAGCAGGCGCGCGGCACATGCAGCAAGCAAGCACTCAGCTTCACCTTGCCGTCGGGTCGATCTCCGTGCTCGAGCCAGGCTCACGGCAGCATGACGCAATCTATCTGACTGACTGCCGACTCGCGCGTAACGCGGCGGCTCAGATCCATGCCGGCGTGCCTGTCCTGGCCAGCCCATACCCTTCACATGCTCGCATCAGGCAGGGCATGACGCTGCGGCGCTGGCAGAGCACATGTGCATGGCAGTCTCTGGCACATGCTGTGTGCCGTGCGTGCTGCTGGCGGGAGATGCTGAGCGAACGCCGCCACGCATTTTATCAACAGTAATTCCGTAACAGAAGTGCTGTGGCAGTAATGCTCACCTTGCTGACCTCGCCTGACATCTGCGATGCCGTGCAGCTGGCCTTCCACCCAGACGTGTGCTCGGAGAGCTACATGGCGCGGGGGACGTGCGACGCAACGTGCGGGCGGTGCAAGCCGTGCAGTGATGCTGCGCCCTCAGACAGCCTGCCGCCCGTCAAGGCGACGCCCGCCGGCGACCCGCCGCCCACTGGCGCGGGGCTGCCGACCAATGCCACGCCCGTGGGGCCAAACCCCGTCAATGCCACTAACCCCGGCTCGCTGGCGGCCGCGCCCGCGCTGCCGCCTGTGGGCCCCGTGCTGCAGCGGCCGGCGGCCAGCGCGCCGTCGCCAGCGGGGTTCTACGGCAGGACCGGAGACGGAGGAGGGCTGGGGTCTGGGACGGCGGCCGGCGGCGCCGCCGCGCCGTGCGTGGCGGACATCACGGTGTGCACCCGAGCGCCAGAGCCGTGCATCTCTTGCCAGCACAGACACGTGGCTGTTGGCTCAAACCCTGCATTTTCCAGCCGGTCGTGTGCATGATGCCGCTGACACACTTTACGTTCAACTAGGCTCAACATTGGCACACGCGCAAGGGACGTCTTTCACTGCATTCAACCTAATCAACCCAGGCCACGCGCGGCCCAGGTGACGCCCATCGCCGGCGGCAACTGGGTCAAGTATGCGGTGGCGCTCAGCGCGCCGGCTGGGCCGGGCTTCGCGGTGCCCTACACCTTCTCCATGGCCTCCGCCGGGCCCTACACGCAGCTCAGCGGCGCCTACGACTGGGGGGCGCGCCTGACGAGCAGTGGCAAGGCGCGCGCGGCCAAGCAGGTTGACAGCTTGTCCAGCGCTGTTACTGCACGTCTGCCGCACTCGCTTGCTGGCGTACCGTCGGCTCTTGTTGTGCGCTGGCGTGCAGGTCTCCTTGACTGCAGATGATCCACATGTGGGCACTTTTGCCGCCTTGCAGTGGCATTTGCACGTTCTCAGGCGTTCAAGCACTGCGCATACCCTTGCCATTCACTGACATGCCCACTCTCCTGGTCCGCCACTGACGTGTACGACATGCCGCCAGGCCATTGGCGCAGTGACAAGCAGCTACAATGCGCTGCTGCCGCGCGGCGCGTCGGTCGCGCGCTTCGGCGGCTCCATGGAGGCGGCCGCCGGCGCGGGCGCGCCCAAGTCCGCGGACGTCAATGGTGTGCCGTGCGCGGTGCTCGTCGCAGGCAGGCCCAACGCATGA